>CXWJ01002467.1_pt1 | contig 44548 bp, 38 predicted proteins | sample 590841 | NCBI WGS metagenome assembly CXWJ01 (sample SAMEA3498367, study PRJEB10139) | wastewater metagenome | biome: wastewater treatment plant; material: activated sludge | place: Austria | collected 2015-01-21 | reverse complement strand
TTCGAGCAGGGTATTGGCCTGTTCGGTGTTGTAACAGGAAAAGAAAAACCAGTCGTGCGAGGGACCGCGGCCGCAGCGGCTCAGGTCGAAATTGACACCGGGCAACAGCACCTGAAAACTGACGTTCATACGACCGCTTTCGGGGTTGATGCCGATGAAAGAGACCGTGCCTTTGAAGTTTTGTTTGTAAGTACCAATACCTACGTCGGGGTTCGAGTTGTCGTCGTCCATCGGGTAACTGAAACGGGTGCCGGCGATGGCATACTCCGAATTTTCGGTAATGAAGGGCGAGGAGTGGTTGCCGGAACTGTTGGGTATTTCGATGATTTCTTCGGTGCGGAAGGTGCTGAGGTTGATGCGGGCGATACGCGGCGTGTTGTTGCCGTTGACGAAAGCCCAGCGGCCGTCGTGTTCGCCGTTGGTGGTGGACAGCGCGATGTGGTGCGAGTCGTCCCAAGGCACAAAGCCGTGCGAGGTGTTGAGCATGGGTTTTGTTTCTTCGCTGTAGCCCCAGCCGTTTTCAGGGAATTGCGAAAAAACCGGGACGATGCGAAGCAGGCGGCCTGAAGGGAGACCGTACACCGCTACCTGACCATTGAAACCGCCGGAGACAATATTATAAAACTCGTCGTATTTGCCGGGAGCCACGTAGACTTTCGCGGCGGCGTCGCCTTCAACGGCGGTGACAGGGTTTTGAGGCTTGCAGCCTGGGGTAAGCAGCATGGATGGCATGACCATCACCCCGGCGAAAAAGAGAAAAAGATGTCGGAATTTCATAAAAGAATTGATTGATTTTGAGTAATGGTACCCCGGAAGTCCGTTCCGGGGGTGTTTAGTCGGCAAGATGCTCCGAGGTATTTCCGGAGAAGACTTCCGGGTTACTAATTTGAGTAGTGGCGCCTGGGAAGTCCGTTCCGGAGGGGAGTCGGCAAGCTGCTCTGAGATATCCCCGGAACGGACTTCCGGGGTACTACTTTTCCCCGTCGTTGGAGCGCATGAACTCGAGGAGTTTCCTTGCGTCTTCCTGGGAAATGTTTTGGTTGGGCATGCGCACAAGGCATTGCTCGAGGAGTTTTTGCGCTTCGGCGTCTTTTTCGAGCATCATGTCCACGTTGGTGATCATGTTCATGATCCAGACCGGCTCGCGGCGTTTGGTGACGCCCGCCCAACCCGGGCCTACCAGTTTTTCATCGCTGAGTTTGTGGCATGCGAGGCATTTCAATTCATAATTGGCTTTACCGGCTGTCACCCAGTCCTTGTTGAGCGGAGTGGTTAATTCCACTGTTTTTACTTCAGTACCATGAACTTCGGGTTGATTCGCGGCTAAGTCGCTGGGGGTGGGTGATTTTTTCGCCGCGTCTTCGGCTTCTTTTTTGGTAGTGCAGGCGAGGAAGGCAAGCATAAAAAGTGCTGTGAGGAATGTTGTTTTGCCGGTCATGACATGTAATGCGTTGGTGAATGTAAGATATAAGGAGTTTTAAATCCTTTTATGCTGCAAATGTATTTACAGCCAAACCTGATGGTTAATGAGCGCGGTCAATCCGGGAGATGATTAATATCAGTATCTTCGGAGTTAAATCTCCTATTATCTTTGCACTATGTTCTCAAAAACTTTTGGCTACGCAGTTCGCGCAACTACCTATGTAGCCATTCATGGAATTGACGGAAAAAAGGTGAGTCTTCAGGAGTTGTCGCACAAATTAGATATCCCGCATCATTTTCTGGCCAAAGTGATGCAGGATTTGGTGCGGCACGGCATACTCGATTCCGTCAAGGGGCCGAGCGGCGGGTTTTATGCCAATGAAAGGACGGCTAAAACTCCTGTAATTAATATTCTGAAAATTACCGACGGGAGTTTGGTCTTCGACCAATGCGCATTGGGAATCAAACGATGCAATGCCGCCAACCCCTGTCCTTTGCACGACAACTTCGCAACCTGCAGAAACGGGATGTTACAGGCTTTATCCCTCAAAACGGTCGACGCTTTAGCCGAGGGAGTTGAGGAAGGTTTATTTTATCTCGTGCGCTAATCTCACCCATACCAGTATTCTGCAGGCAACGATTTTGTTTCTTCCACCAATTCAAGCGTGTGAAGTTTTGACCAGGCTGTCAATATTTGTTCACCGTTCGGTGTCTGGGCGGGTACATAAGTTACATCATCGCCATGCGTAACAAGAAACCCCACCGGCATTTCTTCCTCTTTCCGGGATTCGGGCACTACCGGCAGGCAGGAACAATCGTCCATCTGAAACGAATCTCCCGCAACGACATGGGCTTCGTGTCGGAACCAGTCGTTCAAGTTTTGTTGTAACACTTTCATAGTCAACGGCTTTGGAAAAATAATGAACTGATTTGATTACGGTAAAAAAACGGGACATCATTTCGTTCACTTTGAAAGCGCCCGCCGATGCCCCGCTTATCTTTTCCGAAGCGACGTTTTGAGGTCACAAATATAGTCCTTTCAAGGCCACTTGTCAAGAGGACATATATTACCTGTCAGGGTGATCTTATCTCATCCGATCAATATCATCTTTTCACCTGACGCAGGTCATCTTCCATCTTTTTTTCATCGCCGCATCTTGCACCCGATTTCAGAACAAAAATCGTCCGGTGCAATGAAAATTATGCTCCTCCTCATTCTCATCAGTCTGTTGCTTGCAGTGGGTTTTCTCCTTGTTTACCTCTGGGCAGCGAAAAGCGGACAGTTTGACGATGATTACACCCCTTCCGTGCGAATATTATTTGACGACCATGTTCCGGTGGAAGATGAGGATACGACAACGCAACCGGCCACAAAATAAAGAATCGACCTAATTATCTCTCTTTATGAGCAACATACAACAATTTCAGTACGACAACAAAATTGTACGGGCCTTTGGCATAGCCTCCTTCGTTTTTGGGGTAGTGGGGATGTTGGTAGGGCTGATCATCGCACTTCAGCTGATCTATCCCTCCCTCAACCTTGGCCCCTGGCTAACCTTCGGACGTTTGCGTCCATTGCACACCAACGCCGTGATCTTTGCCTTCGTCGGCAACGGTATTTTTATGGGCGTTTATTATTCCCTTCAACGCCTGCTCAAGGCGAGGATGTGGAGCGACACCCTTTCCTGGATTCACTTCTGGGGATGGCAGGTAATCATTGCCTGTGCTGCGGTTTCGCTGCCGCTGGGCCTGACAACCAGCGGTGAATATTCCGAATTGATCTGGCCGCTCGATATCCTGATTACGTTGATCTGGGTCGTGTTCGGCGTCAATATGTTCGGCACTATTCTCACACGCCGGGAAAACCACCTGTATGTGGCAATCTGGTTTTACATTGCTACCTGGGTGACGGTAGCGGTGCTGCACATCGTGCGCAGCTTGGAACTGCCGGTGACATTCACACAGAGTTACCCGTTATTTTCAGGCGTACAAGAAGCTTTGGTACAATGGTGGTACGGGCACAACGCGGTGGCATTCTTCCTCACAACGCCCTATCTCGGCATGATGTACTACTTCCTGCCGAAAGCCGCCAATCGACCCGTTTATTCTTATAAACTGTCCATTGTGCACTTCTGGGCACTGATATTTATCTATATCTGGGCAGGGCCGCACCACTTGTTGTATTCCTCCCTGCCCGACTGGGTACAGTCGCTCGGCACAGTGTTCAGTATCATGCTGATCGCACCTTCGTGGGGCGGTATGCTGAATGGTCTGCTCACGCTGCGCGGCGCCTGGGACCGAGTGCGGCAGGATCCTGTGCTTAAATTCATGGTGGTCGCAGTGACTGCTTATGGTATGGCCACTTTCGAAGGTCCGATGCTTTCTATCAAATCGGTAAATGCCATCAGCCACTTTACCGACTGGACCATCGCACACGTACACGTCGGCGCGCTCGGCTGGAACGGTTTTCTAACCTTCGGTGCGCTGTACTGGTTGTGGCCCCGGATGTACCGCACGCAATTGTATTCTACCAATTTGGCAAATATCCACTTCTGGCTTGGTACGCTCGGCATTGTCGTATATGCAGTGCCCTTGTACTGGGCAGGTTGGACGCAGGCTTTGATGTGGAAAGAATTTACCCCCGAAGGCACGTTGGCTTGGGGCAACTTCCTCGACACCGTAACGCAGATCATGCCGATGTATGCCATGCGGGCCATTGGCGGGACGCTGTTTTTCGTTGGCGTACTGCTGGGTGTATATAATCTCATCAAAACGGCGCAGCAAGGCACTTTCCTTTCCAATGAAGCCGCTGAAGCGCCTGCCCGCGAACGCCACCTTGCCCCGGCTACCGGTCAATACTGGCACCGTTGGATTGAAGGCCGCCCGATGCAAATGCTCTTGTGGAGCACCATCCTGATCGCCATTGGCGGTATCGTGCAGATCGTCCCGATGGTATTTATCGAAAGTCAGGTGCCCAAAATTTCGACCGTGCAACCGTATACGCCGCTCGAACTCGCCGGTCGCGATATTTACATCCGGGAGGGCTGCGTGGGCTGCCACTCGCAAATGATCCGGCCATTCCGTTCGGAAACCGAACGCTACGGAGAATATTCAAAATCAGGCGAATACATCTACGATCGCCCGTTTCTGTGGGGCAGCAAACGCACGGGGCCGGACCTGATGCGCGAAGGCGGTAAATACCCGGACAGCTGGCATTACAACCACATGATCGACCCGACTTCGATGTCGCCGGGTTCCATTATGCCCGCTTACCCGGACATGGTAGAACAGCCGCTCGATTTGTCGGATCTGCCGGCCAAAATCACGGCGCTTCGCAAACTCGGCACGCCGTATCCCCGTGATTTTGAAAAATACGCGGTCGGTAATGCAAAAGAACAAGCCCAGAAAATAGCAAAAAACCTCGCTGAACAAGGCGTTAAGGACGAAGGTATAGAAGACAAGGAAATTATCGCCATCATCGCCTATCTGCAACGCCTCGGCACCGATATAAAGGCGCAACCGACAGTTGATCAATAAACAATTCAGTTATGAGAGATGAGTTATGAGTTATAAGAGATAAACGATAACTCATAACTCATAACTCATAACTCATAACTCATAACTCATCTCTTATATCTCATAACTCACAAAAAAATGTACAAATACCTGCTTCAATCCGTCGACGGCATTCAATGGTTCGGCATTGCCACCTTGCTGCTGTTTTTCGGCACTTTTTGCATCGCTTCGATTCGGGCTTTTATGTCGCGGAAAGAAGAAATGCAGCACATGGCCAATCTGCCCTTAGAAGACTAAAGAAATTCACCTAATCTCTTGTTTTTCAATTTTGTGAAAAATGAAATCGAAAAAGTTTTTGTTCACTCTATTCATACTGGCGGATGCCCTTCCGGGCTGGAGCCAGGCGGCGCAGGCAACAACGCCTGCCGCAACGGGCGGCTCCGACCAGCTATTGCCCGATATCATGTCTATGATTCTGGCAATAGCAGGCGCGGCGCTGTTTATTGTGGCCATGATTTACGTGATCAAGGTCAATCAGTTTTTATACAGGAAAGTCGTTTCGCTTGAAGCGCAAAAAAGCGGGGCAACATTGCCCGAGGGTGCTTCAGGTATCGAAGCGCCTGCCGGCGATAGTTTCTGGACACAGATGCGCAAAAAATACTGGGAAGATGCGGTGCCCATCGAACGCGAAGGCGAAATCATTTTACACGAAGCACACGACGGGATTCGCGAACTCGACAACCGCCTGCCACCGTGGTGGGTCAACATGTTCATCCTGACCATCATCTGGGCAGTAGGTTACATGTATTATTATCACTGGGGAGGCAGTGGCCTTTCTTCTACCGAAGAGTACAAAACGGAGGTGGAAGCCGCAAAGAAACAAATCGCAACCGCATTGGCAGGTAAAGCCAACGCTGTGGACGAGTCCAACGTGACAGCGATCACAGATGCAGGGGCATTAGGCGAAGGCGAACTGATATACAAAAACACTTGCGCTGCGTGTCACGGCTTGAAAGGAGAAGGAACCGTCGGTCCCAATTTCACGGACGAGTACTGGATTCACGGTGGCGGGATCAAAGATTTGTTTAAAACCATCAAATACGGCGTGCCCGAAAAAGGTATGATTTCCTGGCAAGCGCAATTGAAACCTGCCGACATGCAGAAAGTAGCAAGTTATATTCTGACGCTTCAGGGCACCAATCCGCCCAATCCGAAAGCGCCGCAAGGCACTTTGTGGAAGCCGGAAGCAACACAAGATTCTATCTCTACCCAGCAAGCGGAGATGCCGGGTTCCAAATAGTAGTTCTTTTGAGGGCAGCCGGCTGGAAATCGTACTTCCGGTTTGTGTTGCCCTCATTAATTTATCGAGCAAAAATGAACAAGGATTTTCTTAATCAAGCTATCGAAGATACCGAAGAGTATCGCGACCATATCGCGACGGTGGACCAGCAGGGCAAACGCGTCTGGCTGTACCCGAAAAAGCCGTCCGGGCGGTTTTACCGGTGGCGCTCGTGGGTAAGCGCAGCTTTTTTGGTAATTTTCCTCGGCATGCCCTTTATCAAAGTGGACGGGGAACAGTTTCTGCTGTTCAATGTACTGGAACGCAAATTCGTGTTGTTCGGCCTGCTGTTTACCCCGCAGGATTTCCACCTGTTCGTGCTTGCGATGCTCACTTTCATTGTGTTCATTATCTTGTTCACAGTGGTGTACGGGCGCTTGTTTTGTGGCTGGGTATGCCCGCAGACGGTGTTTATGGAGATGTTTTTCCGCAAGATCGAATATTGGATAGAAGGAGACTGGACGGAGCAGCGGAAATTGGATAAATCCCCCTGGACGCCGGAAAAAATCCGCAAAAAAGCCATCAAACACCTCATTTTTTTTGGCATCGGTGTCGTCGTATCCAATTACTTTCTGGCCTATATCATCGGGATGGATGAGGTATTAGCGATCATCCGCGAGCCGGTGTCCGGGCATTTGGCAGGTTTCGTTGCGATGATTATCTTTTCCGGTCTTTTTTACGGTGTTTTTGCCCGTTTGCGCGAACAGGTATGTACCACGATTTGCCCTTATGGCAGGTTGCAGGGTGTTTTGTTGGTCAAAGATTCTATCGTGGTGGCGTATGATCACATCCGGGGCGAACCACGCGGAAAATTGAAGAAAGAAAAACAGGGAGACGGTAGCCGGCAAACGACAGACGGTACACGGCCGGTCGAATACCGCGATCCGGTTCAACAAATCCAGACTTCCGTCGGCGCCGCATCATCCGCCGTCCACCGTCCATCCGCCTCCGCAGGTGATTGTATCGACTGTAAACTTTGTATTGCCGTTTGTCCCACAGGGATCGATATCCGCAATGGTACGCAACTCGAATGCACCAACTGTACTGCCTGCATAGACGCCTGCGACGCTGTCATGGATAAAATCGGCAAACCGCGGGGCCTTATTCGCTACGATTCCATGACGGGGATCGAGTCGGGTCACCGGAAGATTTTTACCACCCGCGTTTATGCATACACGGCGGTATTGCTCGCATTGATCGCGCTCGATATTTTCCTGATCGCCCGGCGCGGCATCATTGAAACCATTATCCTGCGTTCACCCGGCCAGATTTATCAGCAAAAAGACGATACGCACATCACGAATCTTTATACTTATATCCTGATCAACAAGTCGTCGAAAAATCTGCCTGTTCAACTGCAAACAGCCACTCCGGGCGCAGTCATTCAGATTGTCGGCAAGGCGCCGGCAAGTATTGAAAAAGGTGGCAAGATCGAAGGCGCCTTTTTCTTAGAAATGCCTGTCGATCAATTGCATGGCCGAAAAACGCCTATCCACATCGAGGTGATTTCCGATGGCAAAAAAATAGACGAACTGGATACCAACTTCATGGGGCCAAGCGGGCCTTTGCCCAAAATGGATAAAGAGCACGAAGAAAAACCGGATGACAAGCACGACGAACATTCAGATAAAAAAGAACATGACAACTAATGTTCGCACATTTGATTTTCAACAAAAACTTCACACTGCAATATGAAATTCAACTGGGGTACCGGAATTGTGCTGGCATATAGCATTTTTGCGCTCGGCATGGTAGGCGCCGTTTTTGCCTCACGCAAACACGATCCGGGTCTGATGCAAAAAGACTATTACGACCTCGATCTGAACTATCAGGCCCGGATGGATAAAAAGCAGAACGCATCGGCATTGGCGGCGATGCCTTCCGCACGCTTCGATGCGACTCAGAAGGCCATTTCCATCCATTTTCCATCCGGCATGAATGTCGCGGGCGGATCGGCTAAATGCTACCGCTCCGCCACTACCCGCGACGACTTTTCGGTGAAAATTGAAAACACCAATGCGATCGAAATCCCAGCCGCCAACCTCGCTACGGGCCGCTGGCACGTTGAACTCGACTGGGAAGCCGACGGTAAACCGTATTTTTGGGAAACGACGATTAATGTCATTAAGGGTAATTAGAAAAGGTAATTACCTTTTATAATTACCTTTAATTACCTTTTCTAATTACTTTTTTAAATGACCATAATTACGCCCATCCTCCTCGGCCTCGCCGCCAGCCTGCACTGCGTAGGCATGTGCGGCCCGCTGATGCTGGCGTTGCCGCTCGATGCAGCCGGCAAACGGCATGTGTTGGGCCAGATGCTGACGTATCACGGCGGACGCATCCTGACCTATGCGGCATTGGGGGTGTTGTTCGGCTTATTGGGAAAGGGTATCATGCTGGCAGGATTCCAAAAAGGACTGTCCATCGGGGCAGGTATTTTTATGCTGGCGATGGCGTTCACAGCCTGGCGCTTCGAGCAATTGGTGACCAACCTGCCGGGTTTTGAAAAATTCACCCGACAGGTTAAATCGGGAATCGGCAATTTAATGAGACAAAATGGTGGGCGTGCTGTTTTTGGCGTGGGTTTGCTGAATGGCCTGCTGCCCTGCGGCATGGTGTACGCGGCACTGGCCGGAGCCATCACGACAAGCGGCAGTGCGGAGGGCGGTCTGTTTATGGCTTTATTTGGATTGGGGACGTTGCCCCTGATGTTGGCGGTGAGTATGCTGGGCCGGTCATTCAGTCTTTCCATCCGGCAAAAAATACGGATCGCGCAGCCGGTTTTGCTTACGCTGGCCGGGTTGCTCCTGTTGCAAAGAGGGCTGCATCTGGATCTGTCGTTGTTCGAATCGGCGGTGCCCCAAGCGGGATACGAGTGTCATTGAAGCGGCAAAAATTTTCAAGCGAAAACGCATCACTTATCGCTCATAACTCATCACTACTTATTTCCTTTTCCTTTTCTTATAATTTTCCAGCACAAACGACCCCAGTCCCTCCAGGCTGGAGTAAAATGCCTTGCCGTTGTTCGTCTGCGTGAATGCCTCTATAAAGCGCACGAGGTAAGGGTCGCGGGCGATCATAAAGGTCGTGATCGGCACGTCGAGTTTCCTGCAACGCATGGCGAGGTTGAGACAGCGGTTCACAATTTTGCGGTCGAGACCGAAAGAATTTTTGTAATAGTTTTTCCCTATTTTCAGACAAGTCGGCTTACCGTCGGTGATCATAAAAATCTGCTTGTTGGGGTTGCGGCGGCGTTTGAGAATGTCGAGGGCAAGTTCCAGCCCGGCAACGGTATTGGTGTGATATTCACCGACCTGGAGGTAGGGCACGTCTTTGAGTTCGATGGGCCAGGCGTCGTCGCCGAATACGATGATGTCGAGTGTGTCTTTCGGGTAACGTGTCTTGATGAACTCGGCCAGGGCAAGCGCCACTTTTTTAGCGGGCGTGATGCGGTCTTCGCCGTAGAGGATCATCGAGTGCGAAATGTCGATCATCAGCACACACGACATCTGGCTTTGGTAATAGGTCTCGTGCATTTCGAGGTCGTCCTGCGTGAGGTTGAACTCCTCGATGCCGTGGTTGATATAAGCGTTGCGGAGCGAGTTGGTCACCGCTAAGTTTTCTAAGCTGTCGCCGAATTCGTATGGTTTCACGTCGGCGGTATATTCGTCGCCCCGGCCGATGATGTTGGTGTCGTGTTTGCCGCTTTTAGCCTTTTTCAGGTCGCCGAAAATGTCGTCGAGGCTTTTTTGACGCAGGCTGATCTCGAGTTTGGAAGTAGGTCCCATGCCCCCGTTTTCACCGTCGTCGGGGCGGATATAACCGCGTTCTTCCAGTTCGCGGATGAAGTCGCCCATGCCGTAGTCGTCGTTGGTCAGTTTATACTGCTTATCGAGTTCGGTCAGCCACGCCAGTGCCTCGTACACGTCGCCCGACGTGTAGAGCATCAGCTCCTGAAAAATCTTGAACAGCCGGTCGAACATCGACTGGTTCGGGTCGGGCTTATAGTCGGTAAAGCGGAAGCCAAGCATTGCGAGAAGGTTTGAAGGTTTCAGGGCTTCTGGTTAACTGTATACCTGAAACGGACAAATGAGAGAAACGTTCAGGGGCTTGCAAAGAGACGACTATCGCGGTTGGGCAAAAACTTGTTTCATCCGGTGAAAATCCGGCTCGAGTTGCTGCATAAACTTTTTCTGCCGGTAGCGGATGACTGCCCAATTTATCCCCATGATGAAAAACAGCATACCGACAAAGTAGAACGGAATGGCGGTGGGAACGGAAGGAGTCAATCCGAGGAACAGCAGCCCGATAGCGGCAAAAACGAGCATGATGATGCCCGCAGTGGTGATGCGAAATTCATAAGTCAATTGTTTGGCCGGGCCGAAAGAAATGACACCGCCATTTATGCCTGCCATGACGTGATGCCGTCCGCGTGAAAAACTGAAAAGACTGTTGGAAAAATTTACCCGAGTACCTTCACGCCAAGAACGGTCGCACCCAATCATCAGGAGTTGGCTTTTGACAAATTCGAGAAATTTCTCTTGTTCCTCTGTTGAAATGGAAGTGTTGCAACTCAGTTGGATTTTGAATGGATTGAACATGATTTCTGAATGTTTGAATTGTCAATATTCTAGCAGGGATTGAGCGCACCCGAAACCAGAAACCGGCAACCTTGAAACTTATTCGGTAATAATCTTCACACTCTCCTGTTTCTTCCTTCCCGCCACGAGGTCGATCGTTTGTTCTTTCACCCCGTCGAACACCGACACCATTGCCGTATTGGGTTCGGCTTTGCCAAAATCGTCGGCATACACGGTGAGGTAGTGTTCCTTGCCGGGCGGCAACTGGATTTCAAATTCCTGGGGAATGAGGCGCAGGTACACGCGGTCCACTACTTTTTTGTCGTCGAGGTAAATGGAAATGATGTCGCCGTCTTCGATCTGGCTGTCCCAGAGTTTCACCTTGATTTTGCGGTTTTGCACTTTGAGTACCTCGCCGATTTCAACGGCCCGCCCGCCGATGGAATCGGGTTTTATAGGATTGGTGCTCGCAGCGACGGGTGGGGTGGGCTTGGGCAAGGGTTTGGCCTTGGGTGGTTTGGGTTCGGTTTTTTTGGCGGTCGGTTTGGGTTCGTCGTCGCAGGGCAACTTAGCCGAGCCGCCGAAGCGAATACTGAACCCTGGCCCCGAAGAAGAAACATTGCTGATCAAAATCACATACTTTTCTTTTTCTACCACTTTGAGCGGAGCAAGCCAGGCATTGTCCAACGTATCGGCGCAGCCGGCGTCTTCGCTGGTATCGGTTTCTTTGGCACGGAGCCCCGTTTCGCCCATGCAGGCGCTGCTGAAAGCGTATAATGCTGCATCACCGGCAGCCATGCAGCGCACGATCTGTTTGTTGTCGCAATTGCCGTCGGCAGGCAGTTTGAACACCACAAAATCGATGTCGTCGTCGAGGCGGTGCGGTGTGATGGCGAAGGTGAGCGTGCCGCTTTTGGCGATTTCAAATTTGATCCACGTCGAGTTTTCCTCGGCGTTGCCAAAGTTTTCGCTGTTCATAAAACAGGAAATGAAGTCGGCTTCGTGGTCGTTCAGCCCCGCGCCACCGGTTTTATCGACGTGATACACCTGTTTTTTGCAAATATCCATCGCCGTCCCACAGTCGGCGTTGCTTTGAGCCGAAGCGACGGGTTGGCAAAAAACGGAACAAACCAGGAGGAAAAGTATTTGTCGCATAGCAGATGTTTCGTGGTTGGATAAAATTCTCCTGTAAACGAGTATTTGAAGGAAATGTGTTAGGAAAGTTCGGGAAAATTGAAAGTAAAATAAAATCCCGGTCCGGACTAATATTGCGTGGATATTGCGATGATTCAGCGCACGCCATCCCACTGCCACCGGAAAACAGGCGGTTTGGGATGCTACCCGATGGTGTACCGCACATACTTGATCGTTTTGCCTGCCGCCAGGTGGAACGACTCGTACAGGGTCTGGATCGCCAGTTCGGGGTACGGCAACGGAGCGGCGTAAATGTCGTCATTGGCATACAGAAGCGCACACCGCGGGTCGGCGGCAATGGTGTCGAGCGTGAACCGGTAAAAATCCGGGTCGTCGTGCTTGAGATGGACGAGCCCTCCGGGGCGAAGGATACGGCGGTATATTTCGTGGAAATAAGGCGATGTGAGCCGGCGGTTCTCCTTGCTGGCACGGGGGAAGGGGTCGGGGAAGGTGATCCATATCTCGCTCACCTCGCCCGGTGCGAAAAATTGTTCGATGATCTCGATGCGGGTGCGCAGGAATGCCGCGTTGGCGATATTTTGCCCAAGCGCGGTTTTGGCTCCTTTCCATATACGGTTGCCTTTCACATCCACGCCGATAAAATTGCGATCCGGGAACCGCTGTGCCAATCCGACGGTGTATTCGCCACCGCCACACGCCAATTCAAGCGTAATAAATTGGTCGTTTTTAAAATGTAATTCATTCCATTTGCCTTTCAGATCGATTTCCTGCATGTCCGGGCCCACAAGCGCAGGCTGCTGCACGTTGTAGCACTCATACACGTTTGGGAAAGAAAGGAGTTCTGCGAATTTGCGGAGTTTGTTTTTGCGGCCCACTGCGTTGGTTATCAGTTATTGGTTATCAGTTATTTGGTTTGAAGCGGTGCAAAAGTCGGTTTTTCCACGAAAACAACACTTAACCGAAGCAAGAATGAATTTCCCCCCGCCCTTTTTATCTTTGCCCCGCTTTTTTTACAAAAAATTGTTTTTCAGACATTTAACCTCTCACGCCCTCTCACCTCCTCTCACGTCTCTCACACATGTATCCCGATCTTTCATACCTCGCACATGCATTGTTCGGCACCCAACCGGACAACTGGCTCTCGATTTTTAAAACCTTCGGTTTTTTTCTGGCCATCGCTTTTCTGACCAGTGCGGTGGTATATTATATCGAATTGAAACGGAAAGCCCGGGAAGGTTTTTATCAGCCGACAAAAGCCACGGTAACGGAAGGTCTGCCGGCCACACCGGCAGAGATCATTTCGAATGCAGTGGTAGGACTGCTGATGGCGGGCAAAGGTGTATATGCCTACCTGAACTACGAATCTTTTCGGGTGGACCCGGCATCAGTGATATTGTCCGGTAAAATGCACTGGCTCGCCGGCTTGCTGGGCGCTGCCGCTCTGGGCGGCCTCACCTGGTGGGACGCCCACCGCAAACGCAAAGACCCGCCCGTGACCCGCGAGGTGCTGGTTTACCCACACGACCGCATCAGCGAAATGACCGTGTGGGCGGCAGTGGGGGGCATCGTCGGCGCCAAGGTGTTCGACCTCTTCGATAATTGGGAATCTTTTCTGAGTGACCCGGTCGGGTCGCTCACTTCAGGCGGCGGTTTGGCATTTTTTGGCGGGTTGGTGCTGGGCTTCGTAGCAGTGGTGTCGTATCTATGGCGCAACAAAATCCCGTTCTGGCCTTCTGCCGACGCGGTCGCGCCTGCGCTTACGGCGGGTTACGGGGTGGGGCGCATCGGCTGCCAACTCTCGGGCGACGGCGACTGGGGCATCGTGAACAACGCACCCAAACCGGACTGGCTTTCCTGGCTGCCCGACTGGACCTGGGCAACACGCTACCCCCACAACGTACTGAATACGCCGAACACCGATCCGGTGCCGAGCATCTCTATTCCCAATTGCACCTGGGACTACTGCATGCAACTGTCCGAACCCGTTTATCCCACGCCATTTTATGAAATTATGATGATGCTGGCAGTGTTCGGCATCTTGTGGACACTTCGCAAACGCATCAACATCCCGGGTATGCTGTTTTTCATTTACCTCGGTTTCGTTGCCGTCGAGCGCTTTTTGATTGAAAAAATCAGGGTAAACGTGATACACGACGTGCTGGGCATGCAACTCACCCAGGCAGAGATCATCTCCATCCTGTTGTTTCTTGTGAGCGTGGGAGGGATGGTTTTTGTGTGGAAAAGAAATCTGGACAGGGGGCAGTAGCAGTGGCAGTAGCAGTGGCAGTAGCAGTGGCAGTAGCAGTGGCAGTGGCAGTGGCAGTAGCAGTGGCAGTGGCAGTGGCAGTAGCAGTGGCGGGGGATGCCAATCGTAAATCGTAAATCGTAAATCGTAAATCCAAAATCGTAAATCGCAAATGCTCACCATACCGCATCTCAAAAATACTGACGCCGGCAACTTTTTCCTGATCGCCGGCCCCTGCGCCATCGAGGGCGAACAGATGGCCTACGACATCGCCGGGCAGGTGAACGAACTGTGCCGGCGCCTGCGCATTCCTTACATTTTCAAAGGCTCCTATCGCAAAGCCAATCGCAGCAAACGCGACTCTTTTACCGGTATCGGCGACGAAAAGGCGCTGAATATCCTGAAAGCCGTGGGCCTGCACTACGACATCCCTACGACGACCGACATCCACAGCGATCCGGAAGCGGCGCTGGCCGCGCAGTATGTGGACGTGTTGCAAATACCCGCTTTTCTATGCCGCCAAACGAGCCTGCTCGTAGCCGCTGCCCAAACCGGAAAGGTGGTAAACATCAAAAAAGGACAGTTTGTCAGCCCTGAATCCATGCGGTTTGCCATGGAAAAGGTGCAGGAAGAAGGCAACCTGAACGTGATCCTCACCGAAAGGGGCACTACCTTCGGCTATCAGGACCTGGTGGTGGATTTTCGCGGCATCCCGGCCATGCAGTCGTTCGGCGCAACGGTAGTGCTCGATTGCACCCATTCGCTGCAACAGCCCAACCAGAGCAGCGGCGTCACCGGCGGTCGCCCGGCACTGATCGAAACCATCGCCCGCGCTGGCATTGCCGTGGGCGCCGACGGCTTGTTTATCGAAACCCACCCCAAGCCATCCGAAGCCAAGTCGGACGGGGCGAATATGCTGCCGTTGAATAAGTTGGAAGGTTTGCTGGAAAAGCTGGTCAAGATACGCCAAGCGGTCATTTAAGGTCATTCAAGTCATTGAGGGCATTTGCGTAGTCATGAAAAACAATCTTCAAAGACCTTTAATAATGACTATAATTACCCCAAAGAAATATCCGCCTCTTTCATCAGCTGGTAAATATCGAGCGTAAGACCGGACATAAGTTCGACCGGAGCAGACCAGTCCTGGAATTCCCATTTTGCACCCGGCGTGGCAAGCATCACTTTCCGGGTGCGGGAAAAATACCAGACTAACTTTTTGGTACCAAAATCGAGCAAATGCTGGGTTTTGGGAATCACATAGTCGCTGAAAAGGTCTTTTTGTTTGTCTTCCGTCTCCACGTTCAAATCAATTTCTATCACCAGTTCTGCAGGTACGTTGGCATAGGAGTCGGTTATTTTATCCCGGGTGAGCACCGATTTGTCGTACACGGCAATATCGAGGCCGAAGTTGTTGCGGTGGCTGACACGAAGCCCCGTTTCGCCTGCCAGCACACGATACTTTTTTTTATCGAGGCGAGCTTTTAAAAAATCACCGACTTCGTTTTTCAGGGCGCTTTGAAAGAGACTGTCCGCCATAATTTCTTCAAAGGTTTTGGTTTTGTTCAGCACGGAGCGGTAACCGGGGTAATAAAAATTGACCCCTTCGACCACCTCCCGGATGAGATAGTCGGGTACTTTCCGACGAACCGGGGGCTTCGATGCCGCTTGCGCCGGTAGCATTTCAGGCAGACTTGTCATCGCGCTTCTTTTTCCTTTGAGTGAAATTTTTTCTTTGCAAATGTAACGGATAAATCGGCGAAAAGCAAAACAAACACACCACAGCCCTCTTGTATCACGCCCTATTAACCCAATCAGAATGACTCTAATTACCCGTAATTACGCATAATTACCCTTAAAGTTCCTCCGGCCCCTCCCCTACCCAATCCTGTTGCACGTAGCCGTTTTCGCAGTGCTCGGCCAGTTCGTCGCCGATAAATGCCCGCACCTCGTGGATGATATCGCCGGGATACAGGAGGTGGACATTGGGCCCGGCATCCATCGTAAAATACACCGGATGTCCGGTGGCGGCGCGGTAGGCGCGCACTTTTTCAATAATGGCAAGCGAATCGGGCTGCAACAACATATAAGAAGGATTGCTGCTCATCATGAGGGCATGGAGTGTAAGCGCTTCGTCTTCCGCAATTTTTCCGAAAGTTTCGAGATCGCCTGCGCGCATCGCGTCGAACAGGATGCTGAGGCGCTGCCGCGCCTGCGCGTAGCGCGGCTCGGCAAAAGGGTTGTCGTCCATCAGCGCATGCCCCGCCCGGCTCGACACCGATTTTTCCTGCGTACTGACGATCAGAATATCGTCGTGCAAATCGCGGAACTGCTCATGTATGAGGTCGCTTACCGGCACGGCAAACTCGTTGGATGAGCCCGGCACGAGGGCTGTTTCTCCCCACACCGCCGAATATGGGAAAACGGAACGGCAGGCGGAGCCGCTGCCCAAACGGGCGAGGTACGATGCTTTGCGGTCGAACTCCGCCGCATCCTGCAGGGTACCGAACAACTTGTCTTCCAACGAACAAAGACACAAAGCCAGCGCCGACATGGCGGAAGCCGACGATGCGATACCTGCCGAATGCGGGAATGAATTGCCGGTGCGCACCGTGAGTTGAAGCTGTTTCAAAAACGGGTATACCGGAGCCAGGCTTTCCAAATAGGCCAGAGTTTTGGCCTTAAAAGGCTCATTTTCACTTTGATGAAAATAAAAGTCGAGGTCGATAGAGCCGTCATCCCCTTCATCTTTGAACGCGTATTCTAATTGCGTGTCGGTGCAGGAAGCCGCCAGGGTAAAGCTGAGCGAGGGATTGCGCGGCAGTTGCACGCCATATTTGCCCCAATATTTAATAATAGCGATGTTGCTGGGCGAACGCCACGTGATGCTGCCGGATTCGGGCGGATTGGAGGAATCGAGAATGAGCCGAGGGTTTTCGTACATGAGTGATACGGGACTGGAACACGTAAAGGTGGATGATCGCCCGCAAAGAAATGAAAAGACCTGTAAATCATTCGGATGGTTTTCATCATACTGTTCTACTTTTGCCAAAACTTGGAAATGAAACTCAAACCTGTAAAGAAGGTGCCTAACAAATACGAATTTACGTTTTTGGATGTACGTTTTACGATTATCTCGAACCATTTTGACAGCAGACGAGCATTTTACGAAATTTTTTAATCGTAAATCGTCATTCGTAAATCGTAAATTATGAGACAGCCTCCTCCCTTCGCACAACGTATGTGGCAAAAACTCCGGCGCTTCGGCGTTGAACTGTACGCATACCTGACCGACTTTTACGTGGTAAAAAATTACCTCGTCATGCTGGCATTGGTCGGCGGGATCCTGTTGATGACATTTTGGTGGCTGAAGTGCTATACCAACCACGGCGAAAGCGTACAGGTGCCCAGTTATGTCGGCCTGAACTTCCGCGAAGCGTCGCGAAAAGCCAAATCGCGCAATTTCAACGTTGCCGTAAGCGACTCCGTGTATGAAGTGGGAAAAGCGCCCGGTATCATCCTTACACAAGATCCCAAGCCGCAAAGTCGCGTAAAGGAAGGCCGCACGATCTATTTTACCGTTACGAAAAACAACCCGGAGATCATCAAATTGCCGGGTGTGATTGGAAGCGACGATTACGATCTTTACAGCCGCAAACTCAGCCGGCTTGGCGTGAAGCCCCGTATCATCGCCCGTGTAGCCGACCCGGTATTGGATGCGAATACCATCGTTGCAATCATTTACCGGGGCGATACGATTCCATTTCGCCAGGTAGATGGGTATTCGGTGGAAATGGGCGCTACCCTTGATTTTGTCGTCTCCGAAGCCATCACACTGACCGTGAGTATCCCCGATTGTGTTTGTTTGTCGCTGGATGCCGCCAAGTTTTTGATCCAGGCCAGCGACCTGAGTATCGGCCAGGTCGTCCCCGATGCTTCGGTTACCGACCCGGAAACAGCCTACGTCTCGCGCCAAAGTCCGAAATACGGCCCCAACGAAACTATGCGTAAAGGCGAACAAGTGGACTTGTATATCACTCAGGAAAGACCGAAATTTTGCGACGACGAGAAAAGGCAGTAGTAGCAGTGGCAGTAGCAGTGGCAGTAGCAGTGGCAGTGGCAGTGGCAGTAGCAGTAGCAGTAGCAGTCATTAAAAAAGTCATTTTAACCCAATAACCGATAACTGATAACCAATAACTAATAACTGATAACCAATAACCGATAACCGATAACCAATAACTGATAACCGATAACCAATAACTGATAACCAATAACCGATAACCAATAACTAACTCTGCAATGGATATATCCGTAAATGAACTCCGCCAAAAACTCGCTGCCGGGGAAAAATTTGTCTTCATCGACGTGCGCGAACCCTGGGAATACGAGGAATTTAACCTCGGCGCCAATCTTATTCCTTTGGGCGACCTGATGAACAAAATGTGGGAACTGGAAGACCACAAAAACGACGAAATCGTGATCCATTGCCGTTCGGGCAGTCGCAGCAGCATGGCGCAAAACATGCTGACTTCCAATGGTTTTACCAATGTGCGCAACCTGATAGGCGGCGTAATGGCCTGGACGGATGCCTTTGGACACAACAAACCCTGATCCTGAAGGCAATATGCAACAGGCAAAAAGCAAAAGGCAAAGGGCAAAAAACAAAGGGCAAAGCGTTGACTTTTGCTTTTTGCCTTTTGCATATTGCCCTTTGCCCTTTGCCCTTTGCCTCTTCGTCTTTGCCGCCGCCTGCGCTCCCAAGCTGCAAACGGAGCGTTATTTCCCCGAAACAGCCTCTTCCGATGGCAAACCACCGCGGCCCGACCGCAGTTGTGGCGACTGGCGCGGATATCTGCCCGACCCGGCGCATCCTGACCATCTGCCCCTGCGCCAACTGCGGGTCAACTTTCACGTCATGAACAGCGCGGACAGCAGCCACAACTTCCGTCCCGACGAAGGCCGTGCCTACCTGACCCGCCTGCTGGCCTGTTGCAACGAAGCCCTCGACACCAATCTCCGCAACTGGCGTTCGCCGGAAGGAACGATGGTACTGCCGCGCCGCTACCGCTACGTGCTGACGCCGCAGCCCGGCGACGACGGCATCTATTTCCACTACGACGACTCGCTGTACTACTTTATTTCGCAAGGGCAAAATCAGAACAATTACAGCCGCAAAGTCATCGATAAATACGCCGTCGGGAAAGATTCCATCATGAATATCTTTATCATGGTGCATCCCGACGACAGCATTCAATCGAAAACGTACCGCGCCGGCGGTCAGGGCATCGCACTTGGAATGGCACTGAAAGTTGCAGGCATATTCGAGACCAAAGAACCGCCCGAAAACTTCGACGGCTTAATCAACCATGAAATCGGCCACATCCTTGGACTCAGTCACGCCTGGCAGGAAGATGGCTGCCCCGATACCGACAACCACCCCAACAAATGCTGGGTCTGGTCGCCGGAGCCGCCGTGCAGCCACTATGCCACCAACAATATGATGGACTATAATGCCTATCAGATCGCTCAAACGCCCTGTCAGATCGCGCGTATTCAGGCTGTTTTTGCCAATGAACGAAGCCCCGTACGCAAATGCCTGGTACCCTCCTGGTGCAACCGCAACCCTGCCCGGGATATTGTCATCCGCGATTCGGTCGCCTGGACGGGCGCCCGCGACCTCGAAGGCAACCTGACCATCGCCCCCGGCGGCGTTTTGCGGATATTCTGCCGTGTGTCGATACCCGCCGGCGGCAACATTACCGTACAACCCGGCGGACGGCTCTTGCTCGACGGTGCAAGGCTGCACAATGCCTGCGGAAAAACCTGGGAGGGTGTTTTCATACAATCAGATGACGATACCCGGGGCGAAGTAATTTCTTTGAAACCGCCGGTGCTGGAAAACTGCCCGGTAGAAAAATCTCCCGGAAAACAAAAGCAATGAACAACCGAACTACAACTGTTGCTCCCACCGGTTGCAGCGACCAATTCTGGCTGCTCGCATTCGTAGGGGTCTCGCTGACCATTTTTTGGCCCTCGCGCCACGCAGGTTTTGTCGTGGACTGGCTGGGCTGGCAAATGCGATACGAAGCCGGCGGCTGGGCCGATGTGCCCAAGAGTTTTGGATATCAGGCTTTGCAACCGGTGCTTCAGTTTTGCAATTACCTGATGTTCAGGATATTTAATACGGAAGGTGTACCCTGGTACCTGTTGTTCGCTACCCTGCACGGCACAAACGGCTGGCTGCTCTTCCGGCTGATAAGGCGACTGTTGAACAGCGAAGCGGCCGCAAATCCGGCATTGGCAGCCGGTTTTTTGTTTCTGTTGTCGCCATACTCCGCCGAGGTGGTGGTATGGAGGGTTTGCCTGCATTATCTCCTGGCCTGCGCTTTTATGTTCGGCGCTTTGCATGCGGTGCTTGATTATTTCGAAACCGGTACCCGGCGGGTCTTATGGCGTGTACACGGATTGTTTGTGCTCGGGCTCTTTTCGCTCGAATGGTCGCTTGTCGTGCCGGTTTTGTTCGGCTGGCTGCTGTTGGTGTATACTCTGAACCAGTGGGATTGGGCTATATTTTGGCGCAGGCTTGCCGGATTGTTATTACCGCCTGTGGGCATACTCGGCGGTTACTTTGCTTTGAATCAATGGATGTTTGGCAACTGGGTAGGCCATTACGGAGCATCGACCCACCTGAATGTGGACCCGCAACTGTTGTTTTCCACCATGCTGAAATACTTTGCCAAATACGCGGGTTTCGTGCGCTATTACGAACATCCGTTGAAAGCCCACGTCTTCGGGTGGTTCGATACGCCGGAAGTGATCCGGGGATCTGCGGTTGTGTTGGTCTTTTTGATGGGGCTGTGGTTGTGGCGGGTGATCTCCAAAAAAGCCGGCCCGCGCCGGCAATGGGCAGGATTCGGACTGGGGGCATTTTTCATCGCCTTGCTACCGGTGGCAAACCTGTTTTTCTACTACCTCCAGTGGTCCGAAAACGACCGTTACGGCTATTTTGCCGCGGCATTTTTCTGGATGGCGTTCGCGCTTGTCGTATCGGCTTTGCCGCGCTGGATGTTCAGCATGATCATGACTGTACTGATCGTCGTTTCAGGCTATTTGTTGCTGAAAATGAACCGGGTATGGGGTGAATCCGAAAAGATATATGCCAGCCTCGTGGAGGATTTTCGCTGGTACGACCGCAAGGAAGTGATCATCATGGCTTCGCCGGACAACTACAAAGGGGTCTGGATCCTGCGGATCATCGGCCAGGACAACGGTTTCAATGAGGCGCTTACTTTGCGTCGCCACGAGCCATACCAGGGCAAAATGTGGGAAGTCGCCCAGTTCAACATGGAAACTCCCAACGACGGCGTGAAAGTAGATAAATTGGACACGGACTCGACCGGACTGACATATAGAACCATGTTTTCGCAATTCGGCAACTGGTGGTTCCGCAACGGGATCGGCGCCGGCGATTACGAAACGACCAGTTACATTTTCCGCACCAAAGAATGGCACGTCGAAACCACGCTCCGCGAACACCGGGCGGATCGCGCCATTATTTACCCTGTCGGCGGCAAATGGATGGAAGTACCGCAATGAAATCCGGATATCGGACGTTGGACTGCCGGGTATCGGACTATTGGACATCAGACTGTTGGACGCCGGACTGTTGACAGGTATAAGTACAAAATCCAATGTAAGATGTCTATTTCAATCGTTCGATTGTCTAATGTCAAGCGTCCTGTCGTCGAAAGTCAATTTTTATAAAACATGAAATACTACCGCATCATTTCATTTTTTCTGCTCCTGTTTTTTGCCTTGGCCGCCGCACCGGCCTGCAAAACGAAAAGTGGCTGCGAAGCCACGGAAAGCCTGAAACCCAAACCGGGCAAAGACGGCAGTTACAAATCTTCTAAAAAACGGGACGACGGCTTGTTCCCGAAAAAGATGTCGAAAAAAATGTAGCAGTAGCAGTGGGCAGTGGCAGTGGCAGTGGGCAGTGGCAGTGGGTGATAGCATTGTTGATTTGATAGCAAATCGCTGATGCCTTCAATAAATCGAAGCTCTTATGAAATTGCCGCTGTATTCCACTGCCTACTGCTACTGCCACTGCTACTGCCACTGCCTACTGCTACTGCTACTGCCCACTGCTACTGCTACTGCTACTGCCCACTGCTACTGCTACTGCTACTGCCCACTGCCACTGCTTACTCTTACTGCAAACTGCCTGACATAACCGCAGTTTTTCCGGCCCCTTCGAAGTATTTTAGACCATCGATGTTGGTGTGTCCGGGAGCTCGGCGTAGTTTTCGCGGTCTTTTTCCAAGATGAAGACAACGTTCGTTCATTTCCAGACAGTTTTCCTATGAACCGTTTACTACTCCTGTGCCTGCTCGCAAGCATTCATGTTTGCGCAGAAGGCATGCCGCCTTTCTACAACAACACACCGAACCCGGGAATTTTTTCTCCCATCCTGATCGATACGATTTTCCCCACCATCCAATGCCCGCCCGGCGATACAATTGTATTGGGTGCAGGCAAGTGCGATACCATTTACAATTACACGGTAGTAGCCAACGACGACCAGCCGAATTTTATCCTGATTCAACTGAGCGGCCTGGCATCAGGCAGCTCGTTTCAGCCTGGCACAACCGTCAACTCGTTTTTGGTGACCGATCTGGCCGGGAACACCGCTACTTGTTCGTTCTCCATCACCATTGTGGAGGGTGGCGGCACAACCCTGTCGTGCAAGGACCTCGTGGAGGTTGAACTGGCGCAGAATTGTGTGGCGGAAGTATTGCCGGAAGATTTGCTTGAATTGCCTTATGGCTGCACGGAGGGCGATGTGGTGAGCATCGACAGAACACCACCGTATGGAAACGGCCCCTGGGTTCCCGCTAATGTGGGATTCGACGATGTCGGCAAAACCTACGCCGTCCGGGTGGTCGATGCAGCATCAGGTAATTTCTGCTGGGGTACGCTCAAGGTCAGCGACCCGGCTCCGACGATCCAATGTACCAATCTGACTGTCCACTGCGCGATGAACAACCTGGCGCCCGTTTTTCTCCACGACAGCCTCAGCATAGCGGCCGGGCTGCCGGTGGCGACCGATAATTGCCCCGGGGCTGTATTGTCTTATATCGATATTGCCGAAAACCTGCCCTGTAACCCGCTGACCAGTATCAGCGGTACGGTCAATCGGATATGGACTGTGACCGACAGCACCGGCAATACGGCTACCTGCCAGCAAACGATCGTGCGGCAACGTTCGTTTACGGGTATCCAATTCCCGCCCGGCGATACGGCGAGTTGCACGGAGCGCAACAATTTCGATCTCACCGGTACACCCTCCCTGCAGGTGGGCGATTACCGGTTTTCGTTGTGGCCGACTTCTTATTGCGAATTTGAAATCCAATTTGCCGACACCTTGAAAACGGCCTTTTGCAGCGGCGGCGGACGTTATGTGCGCACCTGGAAAATATTTGATCTGTGCCAGCCCCTTTCGCCATCCAATCCTTTAACGGGGCAGCAAATCATTGATTTTGTGGATGAAACAGGCCCGGTATTGAAGTGTGATTCCAATGTGACGGTCGTCGCCGAAGCCACCGATTGTTTGATAACATTGGATTTGCCGGACGTTGTGTTCTCCGATGATTGTTCGCAGATTGTCTCGGTACTGGCTTACTGGCCGGCCGGCAATGGCCTGGATACCGTGACCGGCGTCATCGCTTCGTCCGATTCAATAGGCATGTTTGGCGCAATTGCTGATTTTCCGGCGCATAACACAGCGATTACTTATCAGGTACAGGATGATTGCGGCAACACCGGCACTTGTCAGACCCTTATCACCGTTTGGGATACCGACCCGCCTACGGCAGACTGTATTGATTTTTTCACTGTGACACTGGACGCCGACGGTGAGTTCGCGCTCGGCGCCGATACGCTCGATCTGAATTCGAAGGATTCGTGCAGCCAAACACTTTTTTTCAAAATGCGCCGCACCCTTACGTCCGGCATTTGCTTTTCGACCGGCGAATTCGACGATGCGGTGCCATTTTGTTGTTCGGACATCGGCGATACGGTAGAACTTACCCGTCGGGTGTACGACGTGGCGGTGCCGGACGGTCCGGTTTCGTCCGATTTCGCACAAGGTCAGTTCAGCGATTGTATTGTAAAAGTAATTGTGCTGGATACCTTGCCGCTTGCCTGTATCGCTCCTCCGGATTTGGACCTGAACTGCACGGAGTTTGACCTTCAAACAACGGATTTCGGCACTCCCGTTTATAATTGTCTGGTGGATTCATCTGCCTTAAGCGTCGATCTGATCCTGTACGACAGCAGTTGCTCTTCGGGCTTAGTGACCAGGAGATTCAGGGTATTTGACAAGAACGGCAATACCGCGGAATGCTTCCAGCAAATTGCAGTGAATCACGTGCAGGATTATTATATCAAATTTCCTGACGACGTCATTGTAACCCTGTGTGACAGCACCAATAATTTCGGCGAACCGGAATTTTCTCAAAACGGCTGCGAAGACCTGGTAGTCACCTTTACGGATGAGATATTCAATATCGTGCCCGACGCCTGTTTCAAAATCGAACGTACCTGGACGATCCGGAACCGCTGCACCTACGATTCTACCCTGGCGCCTGTTGCCGTGCCCAACCCCACGCCGAACAGCCAACCGAACCACCCGGACAACCTCCCCGGCCCCGTCGTGTCGCCGTCCGGCACACCCGCTCCCTGGGCGCCTGCGTCGGTAAAAATCGGCTTCCTCGATACTGCCCCCTCCGATTATGCTGATTTCTGGGATGCCGATGCCAACGCATACACGTACACGCAAATCATCAAAATCTTAGACACCCAAAAACCCGTATTTGACAATTGCCCGGCAGGGCCCGTCACATTCGGCGACAGCACCAACAACGACCTCTTGCTTTGGCATCAAAACTATTGGTGGGACCCCGCGACGAGCCAGCACGACCTTTGTGAAGGCAATGCACCCTTGTCCATTACTGCGGGCGACGCCTGTTCGGGCAAGAACGTCGTTGTAAGTTACCTCCTGTTTCTCAACCTGGATGACGACAACACACAGGAAACCGTTGTCAACAGCAACAACCCACCGGCGCCGGGCACAGTGAATTTCAACAACTTCAGCACGCCGAATTATGCAGGCGGCACCCCACGCGTGTTCGACGGCAGGCCGGTATTGCCGAATGAAATTTACCGCTGGGCCATACACCAATCGGTGGACAGCAACCAACTCTCGGCAAGTGTGCAGTGGAAAACTTTTGCTCAAATGCCTACCGCCAACAATCCCTTCGGCTTGCCGGGTATCGAGCCGCAACTGCCGCACGGTACGCACAAAATCCGCTGGACGGTCACCGACGGCTGTGGCAACGAAACCACCTGCGAGTACAGTTTTACGATAAAAGATGAAAAACCGCCTACCGTCGCCTGTTTTAGTGGATTGACCGTTGAAATACCCGTAAACGGTTCGGTCAATCTGTTGACCGACGATTTTCTCCAATATCATGAAGACAACTGCACCCCTTCGCAGCAGTTGAACAGGAGCATTCGCAAGGCGGGCACAGGATCGGGTTTTCCTGTCGATGCCGGTGGAAACCCTCAGGATACCGTCACGTTCGATTGTGCGGACCTGGGCGTTCAGACGATCGAACTCTGGTCGAGAGATGCAGCCGGGAACGCAGGATTTTGCACCGCAACCATTACCCTGACAGATGTCGACAGCAGTTGCAACCTCACTTTTCTCAGTGTCGCAGGAAATGTGTTTGTCAGCAACACCAATTTAACACTTTCTGCAACACATTCTTCTGCGCAACCCGTCAATCTGACCGAGGTTTCGGATGTGGCAGGCGATTTTGAGTTTGTAAAAGCCATCCCCTCGGGCAGCAATTATATGCTGACGCCCCAAAACAACGACAACCCCCTGAACGGCGTTTCCACTTTCGACCTGGTGCTGATTTCCAAGCATATCCTGGGGTTGGAATTGCTGGACACGCCTTACAAGATCATTTCCGCCGATGCCAACCGCAACAACAGCGTCACCACCTTCGACATCGTCGAGATCCGAAAACTTATCCTCGGCATATACACCGGTTTCCCGGACAACACTTCCTGGCGCTTTGTTGATGCCGATTATGTGTTCCCCGATCCGGCCAATCCTTTCCTGTTCGTATTTCCGGAAAAGATAACCCGCACAAACGTCCTGTCCGATCAACCGGAGGATGATTTTATCGCCATGAAAACCGGCGATGTGAACGGCAGCGCATCGTCCGACAATTTGATCGCAACGGCAGAGGATCGTACCGGAGCGTCCCCCTTCGAAGGGGGCCGGGGGATGACTTTGTTGTTCGATGTAAAAAACCGTTCCGTAGAGGCGGGTGAACAATTTACGGTCGCTTTCAAAGCGGCAGAACCGGTGCTCGGTTACCAGTTTACATTGAATACCAATGGTTTGGAATTAGCGGATATACTGCCGGGCTATGGAATGACGTCAGGCAACTTCGGTGTGTTCGAAGATGCCGTTACCGTTGCCGTCGAAAACGGGGCCGGTCAATTCGCCCTTACTTTCCGCGCCCTCCGGCCGGGCCAACTCAGCGATATGTTGTCCGTTTCAAGCCGGATCACCCGCGCGGAAGCGTATAGAGTAGTTAAGAGTAATTACAGTAATTACAGTAATTACCCTAATGACTCTAATTACCCTCTAAATATCGCGCTCCGTTTCGACGGCGGCGCCGTTTCCCGACCGGGCTTCGAACTGTATCAGAATCGGCCTAATCCGTTTCATGACAAAACACTCATCGGATTCAATCTGCCCGAAGCGAGCGACGCAACCTTGACGGTTTTCGACGACACAGGTCGTGTTTTGTTCACACAATCAGGCAGTTACACACGCGGCTACCATGCCGTTTCGCTCGAACATGCCCTGACCGGAAGCACCGGCGTTTTGTATTACAAATTGGAAACACCGACGAACAACGCCGTTCGAAAAATGGTACTTGTGAAATAGGGTTTCAAGGTTTCAGGGTTTCAGGGTTCGTCATTTGTCTAAGTAACCCTGAAACCCTGAAACCTTGAAACCCCTGAAACCTGAAACCCTGAAACCTTCCTTCACTTTTCAATCTTTTCCTATGAACCGTATTTATCTCATTTTTTGCCTTTTATTGACCCAAATATTCCTTACTGCTCAAACCGATACCATCCCTCCCAACATTAACTGCCCGCCTGCCGACACGGTGACCTTAGGCGCCGGCGGCGATTGCAGTTTTCAGTATTTCTATGTCATCATTTCCAACGACAACGAACCTGGCGACACGCTCGTACAATTAGGCGGCCTGGAATCCGGCGCCGGTTTTCCGTTAGGCAACACGATCAATTTTTTTCAGGCAATCGATGCCGCAGGCAACACGGCTTCCTGTTCTTTTACGCTGACGGTGCAGAATTACGCCGGACCGTTGGTTTGTAAAACCGATATAACGGTATCGCTGGATTCGACCTGTAGCTGGACGGCCAATGCTTCCAACCTGCTCGACGGCAATGTAGGTTGTACCGATTCGGCTTATTATGTGATCGAAGTGGACAAGGACGCTCCATCCGGCAACGGCCCCTGGGTGCCTGCCGAATTCGGTGCGGATGATGTCGGCAAAACCTACGTTTTTCGTGTTTTGGATACTATTTTCGGGTACAATTGCACGGGCAACATTCAGATCATGGACCTCTTGCCGCCAGCTTTAACCTGTCAGGACATCACCATTTCCTGTGCAGTGGACAATATGGCGCCATATTTTTTAAGCGACAGCCTCGGTTTTCCGGCAGCCCAACCGGTGGCTATCGACGCCTGCAGCCAGGTTTTGCTCATCCATCTTGACAGCACAGTGGATTCGGGTTGCACCAGCGGATATGTAGGCGCCATCAACCGAACCTGGACGGCACAGGATGATTCCGGCAACAGCAGCACCTGTATGCAGCAAATACTATTGACACGTCCGGTAATTTCCGACCTGCAATACCCGCCTGACATCACGCTCGACTGCGCCAATCCTGATCTCGCCGTTACCAATACCGGCCTCCCCTATCTCGAATTTGCAGGACGAAAATGGATCAATACCTGTTCGCTGGGAACAGCCTACAATGATTCAACGATTCAAATTTGCCCTGGCAGCAGTCAGTTAATTCGCAAGTGGTTTGTCATCGACTGGTGCAATGGCGACGCCTTGGAAAAGGTGCAAAACATTGAAATTCAGGATACGATGGGGCCGTTTTTTTTGAATTGCCCTGATTCGACAAGGACAATTGGCGACACTTCATCCACCAATGATCCGTCGTTGTGGAATGCGCCGCATTGGGCGAGCCCGCAATCCGGCATGGAGAATCTTTGTGAAGGCCCGGCAGATCTGGCAATTATCGCTTCCGACAACTGTTCCGGCATCAACCCTGGTATCCGTTACCTCCTGTTCCTTGATTTGGACAAAAACGGCACGCAGGAAACGGTTATCGACAGCGATAACCCGCCTGTTGCAGGCACGGTGAATTTCGGCAATGCTGCAAACCCGAACTACAGTGGCGGCGAGCCGCGCAGCTTCGACGAACGACCGGTTGATTTAAATCTGAAATACCGCTTTGCCATACAAACCACCGTTTCCGGCGACTCCATAACAAGCAGTGTAGTTTGGAATACCGACAGTATGCCTTCTCAATATGCGCTGCCACAACTGCCGCACGGCACCCATAAAATCAGATGGACGACTCAGGACAGTTGTGGCAACGAAGGCGCCTGCGAATACGCATTTACCGTGAAAGACGTCACTCCGCCCGCCGTTGTTTGTGCTGACACTGCGCTCGTGCTCAATATTACACCGTTCGGTACCGCAGATATTTTGCTATCTTACCTTTCCCCCAACGCAAGCGATAACTGTACGCCCACCGATTCGCTACAGTTCGGTATCCGAAAAGGAGGAGCAGGTATAGGTTTCCCAAGTGACACATCGGTTGTCTTCGATTGTGTCGATTGGTTGACGACCGGGCTGACGATAGAAATCTGGGCACAAGACCTCGACGGAAATGCTTCTTTTTGCGAAATGGATATTTCATTAAGCGACCCCGGAGAATTCTGTGGAAGTCAGGATTTAATAAACTTCGCAGGTGAAATTAAAACAGAAAACGGCATACCGGTCGTAAATACAGAAGTAACCCTCGTTGTCACGCAGCCATCTTCAACGAATCTTGAATTACAAACTCAAACCAATCAGGACGGACTATATTTGTTTGCAGATATACCAGCTTATGGAGCCGATTACACCCTCACGCCGACTAAAAATACCAATCACCTCGACGGCGTTTCCACCTTCGATCTGGTATTGATTACCAAACACATCCTCGGCATCGAATCGCTCGACAGCCCGTACAAAATGGTCGCCGCCGACGCTAATCACTCCGGTACCATCACCACCTTCGACATCGTAGAAATCCGCAAACTCATCCTCGGTATTTACACGGCGTTGCCCAACAACACTTCCTGGCGCTTCATCCCCAAAGATTTCGTTTTTCCCGACCCGGCCAATCCGTGGTTGAGCCAGTTCCCCGAATCCATCACTCGCACCGATTCACTGACAGGGCCAATAGCAGACGACTTCATCGGCATCAAAACAGGCGACGTCAACGGCACGGCCATCGGCGACCCTTTGATTCCTCCCGCGGATGACCGTACAGCAATGTCCACCATTGGAGGAAGCAAGGAGAGGACTTTATTTTTCAACGTTAAAAACCGAGAAGTGGAAGCCGGCGATGAGTTTACGGTGCGTTTCACGGCGGCTGAAAAAGTCATGGGGTATCAGTTTACGCTCAATACCGACGACCTGGAAGTATTGGAAATACTACCGGGCAATCGGATGAGCGCCGCCAACTTCGCTGTTTTCCCCGACGCCGTCACTACTTCGGTGGATGTACCGGCGACTTCAGTCGCCGCCGCCGAGTTTGCGATAAAATTCCGCGCTGCAAAAGCCGGTCAACTCAGCGACCTGCTTTCCGTGTCAGGTCGCATCACTCGGGCGGAGGCATATAGAGAAATTAAGAGTAATTACAGTAATTACCATAATTACCTTTTAAACATCTCCCTGCGATTCGACGACGGTAGTCTTTCACAACCGGGATTCAAACTGTCTCAAAACATTCCCAATCCGGTGACAGACAACACGACCATCGGGTTTCATTTGCCTGAAAATACCGAAGCGACATTGAGTATTCTTGACGAAACAGGGCGCACACTGCACACACAATCAGGGTTTTACCAGCGCGGCTACCATGAAATTACGCTCGAAAAAGCCCGCTTCGACCGGACGGGCGTCGTGTTTTACAAATTGGAAACAGCGACGGATTGTGCGGTGCGGAAGATGGTTTTGATGAAATGACGGTGGACGGTGGACGGTAGACGGTGGACGGTTGTCAACTCTACGCCGTCTACCGTCCACCGTCCACCGTCATTTCCCAATAATCTCGAATCCCTGCTCCAGCCGGTAGCCGGCTTTGTCCACTAAGGTCAGTTTGTGCCGGCCCACAGCCGGTTGAAGCCCCATCTGGTGAAACGTCTTCGTGCTGCCGAGGTAAACGCCGTCGAGATGCCAAAACACTTCTGTGTCCGGCGCCCGGTGTGCGACCTGAAATACCGTGCTGCTCAGTTTGCCGTCGAGGTCGACCGGGACGTATATTTTGGTAGGGTGTTTGGGGTAGATCAGTTGCATCGGAGCGTTGTTTTGCGCCGTTTGGGAGGCAAGACAATCCGGCCGGAACGGCGGCGGCGATATGTATGCAGGATTTTTGCTTTTGAAATAAAACTCCTCTACGGGCGGCAGCACAAACCACGGGCGGTGCTGCATCGATGCCGGCTGTTCGCAGTCGCTGCTCACCTGCCACTGCCCGCCGGCATCGAGGTGCAACAGGTGATGATACGGGCAAACGGCCGCTTTCAGGCCACTTTCGGGAATCCAGACCGTATCCGCTTCGCAATATTCGCCTGCCCGGAAACCGCTTTGCCGGCACACCGCCGTTTGCGCCATGTCGTCATAAGGCGGATCGAACCAGGTCCCTGCTCCTGGCAATTGCTCAAATACTTCAAACAACACCGGCGCGGCCATTTCCACGCCGAGCAGCCCCGGACGACCTTCCCCGTCGGCATTGCCTACCCAGATACCCACCGCATAGCGCGGCGTCACGCCGGCGGCCCAGGCATCGCGGAAGCCGAAACTGGTACCCGTTTTCCAGGCAATCGGGTGGCTCGCTGCGAAGTATTCCCATTCGCCGGCGCTGTTGGGGCGCTCCACTTCCTGCATGGCTTCGAAGGTGTGCCAGATGGCGCCCGCGCTCAAGAGTTGGGGATTGGGGAGTAGGGATTGGGGATTGGGGAGTAGGGATTGGGGGCGAATGAACCGCGGTGGACGGAAATCGTCTGCTGCATAGCGGCCGTCGCGGTCGTAAAAACTGCCGAGTTCGCGGGCCATACAGGCATACACGTTGGTGATATCCAGCAGGTTGGCCTCTGCGCCGCCGAGAATGAGCGAGAGCCCGTAGTGTTCGGGCGGGCGGTTGATCGTGGTAAGGCCGAGCCGCTGGAGGTTGAAGTGGAATTTTTCGAGGCCGTATTGCTGAAGCAGGAGCACGAAGGGTACATTGAGGGAGCGAATGAGCGCGCGCCGGGCCGGTACCATGCCGTCGTAACTTTCATAGAAATTCTCGGGGCGGTAACGACCCAATTGGATCGGCACGTCGTGGAGCAGGCTTTTGGGTAAAATGTCGCCGCTTTCGAGCGCGAGAGCATAGAGGTAGGGCTTCAAAATACTGCCGGTACTGCGTGGCGCGGCAATGATATCCACCGATTCGCCGTGCTCTTTGCCGGCGTCGGACACGTTGCCGACATAAGCCAGTACTTCACCGCTCGGCACGTCGAGCACGACAGCGGCCATGTTATGCACGCCGTTTCCCTTGTAAATCGCCTGCCGCCTGCGGAGTATCTCAATGATGCGGCGTTGCAGATCGAGATCGACGGTGGTTTTAAAACGGTGGACGGTGGAGGGTAGACGGTTGACGGTAGACGGCGCCTTCAAGCCGTCAACCGTCAACCGTCTACCGTCTACCGTGGTGAGTCGGTCGAGTAAATGCGGCGCAAGTTGGGGCAGCGGCAGCGGCTCGTCGGGCAGGGGTTCTTCTTTGGAAAGTTCGCATTCGATGGCGCTGAGTTTGCCTGCATCGCGTAGTTTTTCCAGCAATCGATTTCTTTTTCCCAATAAAGTGTTGCGGTTCCTGCCCGGGTGGATCAGGCCGGGGCTGTTGGGCAACACGGCCAGCGTCGCCGACTCTGCCCAGGTCAGCAGGCCGGGTCGTTTGCCGAAATAGCGCCAGGAAGCCGCTTCGAGGCCGACCACGTTGCCGCCGAAGGGCGCGTTGGAGGCGTACAAACTGAGGATCGCGCGCTTCGACCGGGTCAGTTCGAGCCGCGTGGCCATAAAGATTTCCAGCAATTTCTGCCATACGGTGCGCGGCGGGTTGTCGCGCATGAGCCGGATGACCTGCATGGTCAAAGTGCTGCCGCCGCTGACGACCCGCTTTTCCCTGATATTCAGCCACAACGAACGCCCCAGACTGAGCGGGTCCACGCCGGGATGCCACCAAAAACGTTTGTCCTCGAAAGCGACCACACAAACCGTATATTTCTCCGGGACGGAGTCGCTCTGCGGAAACCGCCATTGCCCGTCGTTTGCGATACGCGCGCCCAGCAATTCGCCGTTGCGGTCTTCCACGACCACGGAAACGGGTTTGTCGAACAAAGGCCGGGGCAAACAAAACAGCCAAAGGGCAAGGAGCAACAGGCAAAAAGCGAGGGTTTTGGGCCGGCGGCGAGCCAAAGCGACAAGCCGCTCCCCTACCCTTTCGAGGCGGTCGCGCAGTGTCGGTATTGCATTTTGCCGGGTGTTGGTGGACATGGATGGGTTTTGGGGGTAAAAGTAGGGATACCGGTGCAGCCGGGGCTTATCGGTTTATCAAAAGAGGGCGTTGGAAGATTAAACGTATGATAAGTCAGGAATACGTTTATGAAACCTTCGAGGTTTTCGTAAACGTCTGCGCAAACCGCACTCAAAATCCCGATCCCACCAGGTTTTATCTCATATACTATTTTGTGTACGCTACAAAAGTCAAATGCCCCCTCCTGACATTTAATGACTCCCAATGACTTTTAATGCCTGAATCAACTTCACGGTCGCCAAGGCCCGGTGACTGATTTTGTTTTTTATATCGTCGCCGAGTTCGGCAAATGTACGATCATAACCATCGGGGATAAACACCGGGTCGTAGCCGAAGCCGCCGGTTCCGTGTTTTTCGGTAGCGATTTTTCCTTCGCAAATACCTTCGAGCAGCATTTCTTTTCCGTTGAAAATCAGGGCGATGACCGTGCGGAAACGGGCCCGGCGACTGGTTTTTCCGTCCAGATTTTTCAGTAACAGGGCAATGTTTGCTTCAGAGCTTTTTTCGTCGCCGGCATAACGTGCAGTGTAAACGCCGGGGGCTCCGCCGAGAGCGTCTACCTCCAGACCGGTATCTTCGGAAAAGCAGTCGAAGCCATATTTTTGCCTGACGTAGCGGGCTTTTAGCAGCGCGTTGCCTTCAAGGGTGGGCTCGGTCTCTTCGATTTCCTCAAAGCAGCCGATGTCGTGCAGGGTTTTGACGGAGAATTGTTCGCCCAAAATCTGCTCTACTTCCCTGGCTTTGTGGGGGTTGTTGGTAGCGAAAACGAGGGTGTACATTTCAAAAGGGTTACAAGGTTGAAGGGTTACAAGGTTGCAAGGTTGCAAGGTTGCAAGGTTACAAGGTTGGTATTCGGCGTTTATGGAAATTTCGGAAGCATATCATTCAGGTTGTGTTTTGTAAAAATCAACTTTCATCAACCCTTATCAACTTTCCATCAACGATTCTCCGTCAGCGCATGCACCAGGAAAGCCGCCAAAATGATCCCAATCAGAATTGCCAAAGCGATGAGCACACCCCGCCCGCTCGTGCTGTCATTCGGCGCGACCGTGTCGATGGCAGCCTGGTTGAGGATTTCGCGCGCCCGCGCCGAGTCCACGGGGCGTACGTGCAGCCGTATAATTGTTTGTAAATGCGGGAGTACCGTTTGCGACAACGTGCTGGCTAAGAAACAATGAATACCTTCGGCGCGCAGCCGTGCCGCCGCCACTTCGGCTTCCATCAGGGAAAAAAACTTGGCGACCACCTCGCCTTCTTCCGCGAAGCCGGGGCGGATGTTTTCGTCAAAATCAAAGTCGTCGAGTATATCCGTGGAGTGCATATCGTCGCCAAAAATCGAACTTTTCCGGGAGTTCGCAAAATATCCCTATTTATGCCGGGAAAAACAACTTTGACAGGACTTCAAGATTTACAGGATTTGCTATGATTTTGCAACGTTTTTGCTCCACTTTCCTCCTTCTTTTTTCTTCACTTTTTCTTTTTTCACAGGAAAAACCCAAATGGGACGTCTCCAATCCCACGATCACTTCCCCCCCCGACGGGGGGGCAGGGGGGGGCTACAAAGACGTGGAATTCACTACTTCCGAAGGTACCTGGATGAGCCTCGACGTGTCGCCCGACGGTAAAACAATCGTATTCGATATGCTGGGCGATATTTATTCCATGCCCATCACAGGCGGCACGGCGACCCCGCTGCGACAGGGTCTAGCCTGGGAAGTTCAGCCGCGTTTTTCACCCGACGGCAAAAAAATCTCTTTCACTTCCGACGCAGGCGGCGGCGACAACATCTGGATGATGGATGCCGACGGAAAAAACCCGAAACAAATCACCAAAGAGAGTTTCAAATTGCTCAACAACGCCGTCTGGGTTGACAATGAATACATTGTAGCGCGCAAACACTTCACCAGCACCCGCTCGCTCGGCGCGGGCGAACTCTGGATGTACCACCGCAGCGGCGGCGAAGGCCTACAACTCACCAAGCGAAAAAATGATCAGCAGGACGTGAATGAGCCTTCCGTTTCGCCCGGCGGTCGTTACATTTATTTCAGCGAGGATATGTATCCCGGCGGTTTTTTCCAGTACAACAAAAACCCGAACCAGCAGATTTTTGCCATCCGACGCTACGACCGCGAGGAAGGAAAAGTGGAAGAGGTGACCGGCGGTTCCGGCGGCGCCTGCCGCCCGCAGGTGAGTCGCGACGGGAAATGGCTGGCTTTCGTGCGGCGCGATTACACGAAAACGGTGTTGTGCGTAAGGAATTTAGCCACCGGCCAGGAGTATTCGATATACGACGGCCTCGATAAAGATCAGCAGGAGGCCTGGACCGTGTTCGGCTGTTATCCGGGATTTGCGTGGCTGCCGGATGGAAAGGCGATTGTGATTTGGGCCGGGGGAAAATTAAAATCGCTGCCGGTGGTTGAAACAAAGGGAGACGAAGACTGGATGTTATTTAACCGGAAAGATTACAACAGCCTCGTGCGGGAAATACCGTTTACCTGTCAGGTGAAAGCAAAAGTAGCCGAAACCTTGAAATTTGAAAACGAAGTATTCGAAACGGAATTTAGCGCCAAAGCCATTCGCCATGCGGTGACTTCACCTGATGGTAATTGGCTGGTTTTCAACGCAGCCGGTTTTCTTTGGAAAAAAGATTTGAAAAATGGCAAGATTGAGCGTTTGTACACCAGTTTAAAAAAATGGAACCCCAATCATGATTACATCGATGATAACCATCTGGAATTTGAACCTGCTTTTTCACCGGATGGAAAATCAGTGGTGTATGTCACCTGGAATGATGAAATACGGGGAAGCATCATGCTCGCCGATATCGAAGGTCGCAGTGCTGATAAAAACATTGCACCGTTCAATTTCAGAAAAATATTTCGCACCCCCTCTTTCTCCCCCGACGGCAAACAAATTGTCTTCCGCATTCAGCCCGGCGACGACGAACTCGGCCCCGGCATGACCGACAAACCGGGTATTTATGTCTTGGACTTGTACGACGGAACTCCTGTTCCGTCAAATCGCGACGGAGCCAGCGGAACAGGAGTTCCGCGCTACATCTGCCCCGACGGTGAGAACCCGGAATTTTCCCCTGACGGAAAACGGATTTATGTCAGCACAGGCGGCGCCTTGTTCGGCGCGTTGGACAAATCTTTCAAATCCTGCGACCTCAACGGCAAAGACGAGCGAGTCCATTTTAAATCGAAATACGGCCACTCGTTCACGCCGTCACCCGACGGCAAATGGCTGGCTTTCATCGAATTGCATAAAACCTACATCTGCGCTTTCCCGCAAACCGGCAAAACCATCGACCTCAGCGCCGACACCAAAGCCATCCCGGTCACGCAAGTCAGCCGCGATGCAGGGTATAACCTACATTGGAGCGCAGACTCGAAAAAACTCCACTACACGCTCGGCGACGAGTATTTTACCATCGACCTGAACGAGCGTTTCAACTTCCTTCCCGGCGCGCCGGATTCTTTACCGAAATTAGACTCTGTCGGTTTGAAAATTGGGTTAACTTTGAAAACAGACGTGCCGGAAGGCGCGCTGGTTTTTCAAGGTGGTCGCATCATCACGATGGAAAACGACCGCGTGATTGAAAACGGCGTGATAGTGGTGGAAAGCAATAAAATCACTTTTGTAGGTTCACAAACGGAGTATCAGGCTGCTAAATTCAAGGTCAACAATCCCAAAGTCATCAACTGTGCCGGCAAAACTATCATGCCGGGCATGATTGACGTGCACGCGCATCCCGGCAATTTCCGCTTCGGCCTCAACCCGCAAAAGCAGTGGGAATATTACGCCCAACTCGCCTACGGCGTCACCACCCAGCACGACCCCTCTGTGAATTCAGAGATGGCATTCTCCAATGCCGAAATGCTCAAAGCCGGGCGCATGGCAGGACCGCGCCTCTATGCCACCGGCACCATCCTCTACGGCGCCGACGGCGACTTCAAAGCCCCCATCAACTCGCTCGACGACGCGCGTTCGGCCTTGCGCAGAACAAAAGCCTGGGGCGCGTTTTCGGTAAAAAGTTACAACCAGCCGCGCCGCGAACAGCGCCAGCAGGTGATCGCCGCCGCCCGCGAATTGAACATGCTCGTGGTACCGGAAGGCGGTTCGTTTTTCCACCACAACCTTACGCAGGTCGTCGACGGGCATTCGAGCATCGAACACAACCTGCCCATTGCTCCGCTGTACAACGACGTGATTTCCCTCTGGAGTAAAACCGGTACATCCAACACACCGACGCTCATCGTCAACTACGGCGGGCTCAACGGTGAATACCAGTGGTACCAAAACTCGGAAGTCTGGAAGAAAAAACCGCTGCTCAATTTCACACCCAAACACATCCTCGACGAGCGCAGCCGCCACCGCACGATGGCGCCGGAAGAAGAGTACCAGAACGGCCACATCCTTGTCAGTCAGAGTTGCAAAAAACTGCAAGATGCGGGTGTAAACATCAACCTCGGCGCGCACGGCCAACTCAACGGCCTCGGCGCGCATTGGGAACTCTGGATGCTGCAACAGGGCGGCATGAGCAATCTGCAGGCCCTGAAATGCGCGACCATCAACGGCGCCAAACACCTCGGCATGGACAAAGAAATCGGCTCGCTCGCGCCCGGCAAATTGGCCGACCTGATCGTGCTGGATAAAAACCCGCTCGACGACATCCGGAACTCGGAATCAATCCGTTACGTCATGGTAAATGGCCGTTTGTATGAGGCGGAGACGTTGAATGAAATCGGCAATTACGACAAAAAACGCAGCAAATTCTGGTTCGAGCAGCCGGGCAGCCAGACAAGCGGGGCGGGCATGACGCATACTTGCGGGGAGACGAAGTGCGTGTGCGGGCATTGAGTTTTTTTGACAGGATTTCAGGATTAACAAGATTTTAGAGTCGACGATGATGCAGATTTGTAAAAAACATCTTGTAAATCATGTAATCCTGTCAAAAAACTACTCTAAGAATCCTGTAAATCATCTTGTTAATCCTGCAATCCTGTCAAAAAATAAAATTCAAAGTAAAGGAGGCATCTAAAAGGAGATTTGTCAGACTAGCCTTATATTTGACAAAACTAAAATCCTTCCAACCGTATGACAAAAAAGATCGTATTCGGCTGCCTGCTTGCGGCCCTTGCCATGCCCCTTTCCGCACAACAAACCGACTCCTTAAACCTCGATTACGAATTTTTTAAACGCCGGGGCGTCTGGGATATCGCCGTGGGCGGGCGGATCAACTATTACGATTTCGACGAAATGAACCGCATGCTGAACGAAGCCGGTCTGCCCGATGTGAAGCAGGAGGCTGCAGGTTTTTTGATCGGCTTTCGCGCCTCGGCGCCCAACAGCCGCTGGACGGGTGAAAGCAGTGTTGAAGTTTTATGGTCGGAATCCAATGACGGACAGGTGACAAACGGCGCGGCGTCGCTCTACCGCGACTTCGCTTTGAATTTCCGAGTCATGTACGATGTTTCTTATGACAATCGGCTCACCAAGTTGTTTCCTTACGCCGGATTCGGGTTCGGGTTTCAGGCGCTGCGCACCTACAAGGAATTGCCGGGCGGCGGCAATTTCGTCCTCACCGTGGCAGCGGATGTGGACAAGAACAAGTTCAATTGCATCTCGCTGCCTTTGGAAGCCGGATTGAGCCTTGAACAGGGATTCAAAACCCGGACTTACGATATTTTTCTCGGCCTTCGCGGGGGCTATATGTACCGCGCCCTGGATTCAGATTGGGCATTGGACGGCGACATTATCGTCGATTTGCCCAAACCTGCGGGGGGGGCACCGTTTGTGGCGTTTACGGTACGGTTCAAAACCGACCCGCAACGGGCGTGGGAAGCGTATAAGAAGCAGATGAAGAGCAATTAAAACATCGTCAAATCTTGATTCCCACCGAAAGCACCACTCCCCTCCCGTCCGACGACCAAATGCCGGGACCGGGATAGAAAGACGGGCGTTTGGTGAAATATTGCTCGTCGGTCAGGTTGTTCAGGCTAAGGCGGAACATCAGGTTGCGGTAGCGGTAAACAGCATTAAAATCGAGCAAACCGTAAGAAGGCACCAGGCCGACCGCGCCATTGGCCGAAGGCGCTACCGTGTTGAGCGGGTCGGCATACGATTCTGCCGTGTAGCTGTACTGAAGCGATACGCTCAGGGCTTTGTATTTGAGATTCAGGCCGTTGCGGGAAATCAATTCCGGCGCACTTTCCACTTTGTTGCCGGAAATATCACGATTTTCGGTTCCTACCCGGATTTCGGCATCTTCGTATCTGGCATCCATCCATGCGGTGGAAGTGAACACACTCGCGCGCAGGTTTTCGCCCAGGAAAAAACTATACTCCCCGAAAACTTCCAACCCGGTTGTAGCCGAGTTGCCGATGTTGGTGCGATACACATAAAAAGTGCCGTTCTCATCCACGGAGAGATTGCCGAGCCGATTGTTGTATTGCAGATGGAAAGCGCTCACATCCCACTTAAAGCCTCCGGCAGCGCCGCGCCAGCCCAGTTCCAGGTTGTAGCCGAAAGCGTCTTCCAGGTCTTTGTCCACGATTTCAAATTCATTATTGGGAATGATGTCTTTCAAAACCACCGGGCGGTAGGCTTGCGACCAGCCGGCGTACAAATTTTGCCTCCCGCCTAACTCATATTCGGCGCCAAGCCCCAAAAGGGGGAAATTGTGCTCGATCGTTGTGGGCAACTCTTCCTCGTCGTAGTAGGTAATGGTACCGGTCATGTTAGATTCGCCGTTCTCGTAGCGCAGGCCAGGCGTCACGGATAATTTGGAGGTGATCTGAAATCTGTTTTCTGCAAAAAAGGCCACGTTTTGGGTTTTATAATACAGGTCGCGCGACCAGCCTTTAGCGGGGTCGATGGACATGTCATAATCGGTGCCGGTCGAACCGCCATTGGGCGTGTAGCGGCGGTGCAAATCGTTGTTAATATATTGGATACCAGCGACTAAAGTGGATGTTTTTCCGAAAAAATCATAGCCCTGCAACAGCCGGAGTTCGGAGGTGCGGCTGTTAAAATTGTCAATATCCGCAGCGCGGGGATTGTAGGTCAAAGTGACGGCATTGATGGTATCGGGCACGGTAGCGGGGTTGTCGTTGCGTATGCTGCTGCGCTCGCCGAACACGGCAGAAATCGTCCACTGCAAGCGCGTGCGGGGAGCAATTTGCCAATCGGCAGAAAGGGAGGGAACGTATATTTCGGGGCTGAAATAGTTGCGGGAACGCGTGGACTGGCGCGGGTCGGCGGCGAACATGGCATCTGTCAACGGTCCGGGCATCTGATAAAGATAATTGGAACGCAGCAATTCGGCTTTTATGGCGAATTTTGAAGAAGGTGTATATTTCAAAACGATGCCTTCGCCGTCGTAGTCCGAATCGCTGTTGTCGCGATATCCGTCGCTGACGCGCTTGCTGTAATAGGCATAATACTGTACTTTCCCGATTTTGCCGCCAATGGCGTTGTATGTGCTGAGGAGACCGAATGAACCGATGGAATTGATGGACTCGAATCCGATTGCTTTGGTCGTGTCGGGCAGTTTCAATTGGTAGTTGAGCATCCCGCCGAACTGTGCGCCGTATTGCAAAGCGCCGGTGCCGCGCACGAGTTCGATGCGACCGATGGCTTCAAAAGGAAGGCTGAAATGGCTGGCCGGGTAGCCGTATATATCGGAGTTCGTCATGATTCCGTTGGCGCGGATGTTGTACTCCCAGCCCCGGTGCGGATCAAGGCTGCGCGTACTGATGTTGGTCTGGTTGCCAGTGCCGTCCATATCATAAACGAACACGCCGGGTACTTTGGCAAAAACCTGGCGAGGATTTTTTTCGGCGACATTCGCGTCGGTGTTTTCGAGGTTGATGACTTCGTTCTTTTTATTTCCCAAAAGGTATGTGCCCCGTACTTGCGGCAATCGGGTGATGGTTTCTCGCTGTCCCGTGATGGAAATCGTGTGCAGGGAAATGGTATCGGTAACATCTTGCGCATAAGCCCACCTTGCTGAGAAGAGCATTGCGAACCACATCAGTAGTTGTAAATGTTTTTGCATGGATATCGACGTTAAAAGCAGCAAAGGAATGTTTGTCTCTTCACCGGGTGTTTAAATTTGGCTTAGAAATAACTTAAAATTTGATTGAAATGCCAAAGCAAAAGTGCCGGCGCAACAACTCTTTTAATGCTTCCGGTTGAGTAAAACGGCTACGTTTTCGAGCAAGTGAACTTGTATTTTGAGCGCAGTGAATTAACGGGTTTCGGAAGAATCGCCCGCAACGGATTCTTCCAGACGAATGCGTTGACCTTTTACTTCAACGAGGGAATCCATTTCGTAGCGGGCTTCAAATATCATATTGCCTTCGGGCGACCATTTGCGCAGGTAGCCTTTCTTTTTCCCCGCCTCAAAGTTTGAGGTGAACTGGACCTGCCCGTTCTCGTACCATATTGTGTCGCCGCCTTCTTTTAAACCGTTCGCATAGTATTGAACTTCCATAATTTGCCCACCGGGATAGTAGAGCACGGTACGCCCCACTTGATGGTCGTTTTGAAACAATCGTTCGCCCCGCAGTTTGCCGTCGGGGTAGTAGTCGGTCATTTTCCCTTCTTTTTTGCCGTTCACGATCTGAACGCGCCGCGCAATGGCGCCCGTTTCGAGTCGCTCGATGCGCTCGTAGTTTTGCGATGCGGTGTTTTCGCAGGCATATCCCGACAAAAAGATTAAAACAAAAGGTAGAAGGCGGGTCTGGTATAGAATTTCCATTTTAACAGATAGTATTTGTACAAAAAAAGGCCGCTTGGGGCGACCTTTTCTAAATCGGTTTTTGCAATGTGATGAAGGGTTGAGAAGGGTTATAATGTTGAGGAATTGAGAGGTTGAGAGAAGTCACGTTCAACTCCTCAACTCCTCAACTCCTCAACCTCTCAACTATTTATTTCTTCCACGGCAGCGCGTTCACTTTGCGGCCAATGACTGTGCCGTAACGAACACCTTCTTCGCAGTCCATCCGGAAGTGCACGCCCAGCGGCACACGCGACCAGGCATTTTCCTGTGCCATTTCGAAAAAGCTGCCGAATGTACGCGGCACGCCTTCGAACTCGGTGCGGGTTTCGTGGCAGCGGTCGGTCATCGAATAAGCATAACCGAACACGTCGCCGAGGACTTCAGCACCGGCGCCGCCCATCGTAGAGTGGCCGGACGGGTAAGCCGGGAACGACGGCGTAACACCTGCATCGCCGGTAAGCGGGTTGAAAAGCGCCGGCTTCCAGGTTGGGTCGAACACGCGATTGATGTACGTCTGCGGGCGTTCGACGTTGTAGTAATACTTAGAATACCAGCAACCAACGGAAGCATCATTGAGTGCCATGCCCATTTTCACATGCATTTGAATTGCAGTTTCGAGATTGCTGTTCTCCAATTTCAGCACCTGGTTACCGATAGCGGCCCAGCGCGGGCCGGGGCTGAAGGTCAGGTTCACCAGGTCGTCGCTCCAGAATTCGCCCACCCATTCGTCTTCGTAGGAAAGTGTCGGCGTATTTTGCGCATACACTTCGAGTGCTTGCGAATAGAGTTCCGATTGTGGGTCTGCGCTGTATACCAAAGGCTGACGGCAAACTTTGTCGCTCTGGGAAATAGCGAAGGTGCGCGCACCGCCCCAAACACCGCCCATAGGCTTGCCCGGACCCGGGAAAGTGGGTTTCCAGTCGCCGTCTTTGGTGTAGTGTGCAGCCCAGTCGTAGCCCTGGAAGGGATCGAGGTAGTGGTCGTGGCCCACAGCATCGGTGACGGCATAAGCCCAGATTGCCTCGGCCACAGCTTTACCATAAGCTCTGGAGCGGTCGGCAATTTCCTGGCCTACCTCGGCTACACCAGCGGAATAATACTGGTTGTCGAGCGCCGTCATCTTCAGTTTCAGGTCGTCGGTAGCTTTGACGAAGAAAAGCGGCATCAGGTGCGCGTAAGAGGCATTCACAACCGTCGGCCAGTGATATTCGCCGTTGGGGGCAGGAATGCTCAGACCCGGATACAAATTGGCCACCGAATTGTAGTCCGGCATACCGGTGATACAAGCTTCATAAGCGGAGAGGCCCATGTATGCCAAAGCGCGCGGAGCCGGGCCGGGGCGGTAACCGGCGGCATAACGTTCGACTTCAAGGAACAATTCGTTCCAGTCGAAGGAAACCTTGTAGTCATAGTTTTTAACGAGATTCGCCTCGTCGTTGTCCGCATCTTTACAGGCAGGAACAAAAAGGCCTGCCAGAAGAACAGCAGACAGGATGAAAGCGTAGTTTTTTAAAAATCGCATCGTACGAAGATTTTAGTTAGACATTTAATTCTGCAGGGGGGTAATGCAAAGAACCGGCCATTAATCCGCTCATGGCCTGAATTTTGATTAAAAATTGCTTAAAAAACAGAATGCTGTCGGGCATACGAACGTTTACCGAATTGTTTAGCAGCATTTTTGATTAACTCAGGTCAACTATGAAAGTGCTACTGATTGAAGACGAGCCAAAAATGGTGCGTTCGCTGAAAAAAGGACTGGAGGAACACCTCATCGAGGTCGACGCAGCCTCCGACGGGGTGGCGGGAAGCCGGCTTGCCGATGCCAACGATTACTCGGTCATTATATCGGATGTCATGATGCCGGAGATGAACGGGCTCGATTTACTTCGATACTTGCGCAAGCAAGGAAACCACACCCCCGTCATCCTGCTCACCGCACTCGGTCAGACGGACGACAAAGTGACCGGTTTTGAAGCGGGCGCCGACGACTATTTGACCAAACCCTTCGAATTCCGCGAACTGCTCATGCGTGTGCGGGCTTTGGCCCGCCGCCCTGTGGAAACGTATCAATCAACTCCGGTGCTGCGGTACGCCGATGTGGAAATGAATATGGAAACAAAAGAATTCTTCCGCAACGGCCATCGTATCCAACTCACGCCGCGCGAGTTTGCGCTGATGGAATATTTCCTTCGCAACCCGGGAAGAGTGATTTCAAAAACAGAGATTTCAGAGCGCGTTTGGAATCTCAATTTTGACACGGGAACAAATGTTATCGAGGTGTACGTCAATTTTTTAAGGAAAAAAGTGGACAAAGAATTCTCCCAAAAACTCATTCACACGCAGTTCAAAACCGGGTATGTGCTCAGGGAAGAAAGGGTGGAGGGTGGAGGGTAGACGGTAGACGGTAGACGGTAGACGGTGGAGGGTGGACGGTAGACGGTGGACGGTGGACGGTAGACGGTGGAGGGTAG
>CXWJ01000379.1_pt1 | contig 44823 bp, 37 predicted proteins | sample 590841 | NCBI WGS metagenome assembly CXWJ01 (sample SAMEA3498367, study PRJEB10139) | wastewater metagenome | biome: wastewater treatment plant; material: activated sludge | place: Austria | collected 2015-01-21 | reverse complement strand
TGGTAGAAATATTGCCTTCAAACAGACCTAAGCCCCAGCGGGGCGGAATATGAAGGAGGTTTTAGCCCATATTCCACCCCGCTGGGGCTTGGAAGAAGGGATGGGTGTCATTTTCTACCAATATTCAGCCCCGCTGGGGCAAAAATTCGGGATGAACTGTGTTTCATCACCTCACAACAACCAATTTTTCCACCGCCCGCCGTGCACCGTCCGTGACTTGCAGGGTGTAAAACCCTTCGGGCAAACCGGACAGATCCAGCCGGTATTGATTCGAACCTTCGGTCACAGCGAACTTTTCATTGCGGGACAACCGACCGGTCGCATCGAACAACTGCAACGTCGCTTCGCCTGTTGTTTCCCAATCGAAAGCAACCTGTACCGCTTCCGAAGCGGGATTGGGGAATAGCGACAGACGCCCTGCGATGACATTGTGCCCGGGTTGGTCTTGCGCTCCCCGCGCTCCGTCTGCCAAGGGCCGGGAACCCTGTTCGAGGGGGCAATAACTGTCGTCCCAATTCCAGAACACGTGTTCCTGCGCATCCACCTTGTCGGCAATGAACAAACCCGTCAGGAGCGTCGGGTTAGCAGCAGTGGCTTTTAACATGCTGAGGTTTTTCTCCGTATAAATATTGGCCGATACGGCGACGCCTTTATCAATCGATACATTGCCCTCCGCAAAGAATTGCACCGCCTGGCCGCCGCCTGGGTTGATGTCGGTGTTTTTACCGATGTCCATTTTTTTATCGATTAACAATTCCGTACCCTGTGCAAACAGAATGGTCGCATCGTTGCCTGTTTGCAACTCCTTGATACGAACGACGGCGTGACCGGAGAAGGTCACCGTCACGTTGTTGCCCACCGTGATCTTGCCGTAATTGTCCAGGTTCAGCACGACCGGCGGGTTGTTGTTGGCGATGGTCACATTGTTGTTGCCGGGATTGTCGTTGGGCTGGAATGCCGGAAGCAGGCTCGCAGCAACCTGTCCCTGGTAATACGTCGTCGCCTGGCTGCCGTTCTGCAACTGAAGCACGGGCGCTTTCACAAATGTATTGGACGCGGTGACCGTCGTATTCTGCTGAAGGATCGCTTTTTTGTTCGCATTCACCACGCCGACACCGCCCGATTGAACGGTGTTTTTCTTCATCAACACTTCTTTGAAACCAATGACCGTATAAGCGTAGAGTAAATCCGGATCGCCGGTTTTCTGCACCTCGACGTTGAAAGAACAGGATGCCTGATTGCCGCCGGGGTCAGTCACCCGGTAGGTCACAACCGATGTGCCCACCGGGAATGCCGAGCCCGAAGCGGGACCGCCCGTTTGCTCCAGCGTATAGGAACAATCGTCCCACGCCGAAACCACATTGTGCGAAAGTACGGCAGAACAGAGTCCGGGGTCATTGACCAGAACCGTATCGGGCAGGCAATAGACGGCGGGTGGAATCATATCGATCACCCCCGGGTCGTCGGCATCTGTGAGGCCGTCGCAATCGTCGTCGTAGCCGTTGCATACCTCGGTGGCAGCAGGATTGACACTGGCGTCGTAGTCGTTGCAGTCGTCATCATTGGTCACCAGCCATTCGTACTGAACCCCGCAATCAATAATGAAATAACCGGGATTTCCGTAGCCGTCGCCATCTATATCATAATAAAATGTATCGAGGGTGTAGTTGGTGAATATGAAAAGTCCCTCGTTATTGGCAGTGTTGGAGTCGTCTGTCGCGTCTCCGGTGACAACGAACTGGTTGAAACCTGTGTTGGACAAATCCACCCCGGTAAATTCTGCATAATCATATAAACCCGGCGGAATCGGATTCGCATTGACGATGGGTCCGTAAGTTCCATTGTTGACACCTGTTAGCGTCATGTTGTACGTAACAGCGCCCGCCGGCAAGGTCAACGTACCCTGGTTGTAAAATACCGCCTGCACCGTTTCATTGTTGCCCAGACCGCAGGCGCCGCTGTTCACGGAAAAATAGACAATCGCCAGGTCAGGCAAAGATGTGGTCACGCACAGGTCGAAGTTGAAGAGATATTGAGAATTCGTGGCTATCCGCACATAGTACGTATCGCCGGGTGTCAGTCCTTCAAAAGCGGTCAAAGTGTAAGCTGAAAAACAGCCGAGACTGGTGAGCGCACCGCAATCTCCGCTGAACACTTCATACGCTAATTCGTAATAATTCCCGCCGGTGACGTTGTCCAGGTTAATGGTGTGCGCTGTGCCCGCAGCCACAAAAGAATACCAGACATCGGAGGTAAAGTAGCATCCCGGAGGATTATCTGTCTGGGTTGCGCCCGATGTCGTCCCGCTTATCACCGATTCGCAGTAAGCCGTTAGAGAAACCGGCAATGACACGGCACTCGCGCATTCGTCATTGGCAGGCGGTAAAACTGTCAGCACGCACAAATCGAAGTCCGTACCTGAATTTTGGGCGCCCACCACCCGGATGTAGTAGGTTGCTCCGTCAGTCAGGTAGGAGGCATAAATCGGCGACCCGCCATAAGAGCAAGCCAGGGTGCCCAGGTTATTGCAGTCGGTTCCCTGGTATAGTTCCAAACTCAGAAGTGCATTACCGTACTGATTGACAATATTTTGCAACTGAATGATGTGGAAATTGCGGGTTGCGGTAAATTGATACCACACATCCGGTCCGCTCTGACAGCCGAAATAGTTGTAGTCCAGCGAACCGGCGGTGCTGCCTGCCACAGACTCCGCGCATTCCAGTCCCTCGTTGGGCGTCACAACCTGCGCATCGGTGCAGAGATCGTTGGCCGGCGGCGGAGGCAGGGTTTTGATGCACAAAGAAAATTCGTGCGCGCTGTTGTACTGGCTGAACACCCGGATGTAATAGGTATCGCCAATGGTCAATCCGCCCAAAGTGATCGGTGTGCCGGGGGTGTACTCGAAACACTGGAGCGAATACAAATTGCCACAACCACTGCCGGAATACACCTCGATCCCCAGAAAGCCATAAGGAGAAAACAGCGTATTGGTCATTTGAAACTCTATCAACTGCGAAACGCCGGGAGCCGTGAACTGGTACCACACGTCGTGGGTGTTGCTGCCATAGCAGGAGAGCGCCGATTGGGTGGCGCCCAGCGTGGAGCCGTTGTACGCCACATCGCAGTTCAGACCGCTGTTTGCCTGTATCGTCGCAGCCTGCGCGCACTCGTCGTTGGCAGGCGGCGGTGGCAATGTTTGAACACAGATATTAAATGTCAGAAATTCATTTGGGAACGAGAAGAGCCGGATGTAGTACGTATTGCCTGCTACGAGATTTTGCAAAACAGACGTGAGGTTGCTGTAAGCGTAATATTCTGTGCAGGGCTGTACGGCGTTCAATCCCTCGCAAGTACCCTCAAAAACCTCCATACCAAAAGAGTTCGAATAGTAATACCCGTTGTATGCGCCAACATCGAGGCGATGCGCGGTGCCGGTCGACACAAACTTGTACCAAACGTCGTTGACCGGATAACCGTTGCAACTCGGTAGCGATTGTGTAGCGCCGTAGGATGATTCGACGGTGGTTTGTCCGCAAGTCAGGTCGGGATTGACCGGCAAAAGCGTAGCGCCTGCACACTCGTCGTTGGGCGGAGCCGGCACGCTGGTGACGCAAATATCGAATGCCGCAGGCAGGTTGGAGGTTTCATAAATCCGGACGTAGTAGGTATTGCCTTCGCCGAGGTTGGTCAGCAGCAATTGTGCATTGTAATACGGATAATACTGCACGACGGGGGTAAAGGAGCCGCAGGTTCCCGTCAGCACTTCCACGAAAAGAAAACTGCCCGGATCGCTGTTGATCGTAACGATGTGATTGGGCTGCGTGGCCGTAAAAGTGTACCAAACATCGTTGCTCTGCAATCCGTAGCCGTAGTAGGGTTGAACCGGCGACGGCGTTGCGGCTTCGGTCGTGCCGGCGACCGGCGTTTCGCAAATTGCTGTGGCCGAAACAGGCAGGTTGACGGCGTTTGCACAGGCATCGTTCGGCGGTGGGGGCGCCGGCGTGCCGACACAAACCTCGAAATCGATGCCTGAAAAATAATACGAGAAAACACGGACGTAATATACCTCTCCGGCGACCAACTCTCCGATCGTAAACTGGTCATTGTAATTCAAACTGTTCCGGCAGGCCAGGTTTTGCAAACTGCCGCACGCGCCTCCGTACACTTCCACGCCGAAGTAGGCCGGGTAACCTCCTTCCGCGTCAACCACATTACTGACGGACACCGTATGGCTTCCCTGTGTGGCGCTGAAACTGTACCAGACGTCGTTGCCGTCGAAACCGCAGGGCGACACGCCCGGCGAAGAACCGGCCCCGGCAGTGGTACCGCCGGTGGTTGCCCCGCAGTTTTGTTCGGGCGCCACGTCGAGGGATATGGCATTGGCACACAAGTCGTTGAGTGGCGGCGGGATAGTGCGCACGCAAAGGTCGTAGTTGTGGGCGCTGCCGTATTCGCTCGCTACCTTGACATAGTACGTCACGCCCGTTGTCAGGCCGGTCAGATAAAGTATGTTGTCGAAGTAGCTGCAGTACAGGGGAGAATAATTCTGACAATCGTCACTTTGGAGCGCCTCCACCCACAGTGCGCCGCTGCCGAGTGCCGGCGTGATATTGATGGCTTGTATCCAGTGGTTGGGCGCTGTGGCCGTGAATTGATACCATACATCGTTGCCGTAGCCGCCGCAGTTCTGGAAGTTGACATCGATCGCACCGGCGGTTGTTCCGGAGGTAGTGATGTCGCAGTCCAGACCTGTGTTCGGCGTGAGCGTAAAGGCACCCGAACAGGCTTCGTTGGGGGGCGAAGGCGGCAACGTTTTGATACAAAGATCGAAGGTGTAAGCGGAAGTGGGATCACCCGGATAGACACGGATATAATAAGTCTCGCCAGGCTGGAGGTTGCTCAGCAAGTTGGTGTTGTAGTAGCCTGTCGTGAAATTGGCAAGATACAACAGGTCATTGCAGTCGCTCCCCTGGTAAACAGTGAGATTGAGGGCATTGGGATTGCCCAAAACCGTATTCAGGTTCAGCAGGTCAAAAATATGGCTGTTGCTGGTAGCCTCAAATGAAAACCACACGTCCGGGCTGTAAGCATCCTGATCGAATGTCGCACCCAGCGTGGTGCCCGGGAAGATGAGGTCGCAGCTCAGCCCTTCGTTCGGCAGTACCGGTGTGGCCTGGGCGCACTCGTCGTTGGCGGGCGGCGGCGGCAGCGATTTGATGCAGAGGGTAAAATCGTGCGCGTTGATACCAGGGCTGATTACCCGTAAGTAATAGGTTTCGCCGGGCACGAAGTTTTGAAGCAAAAAGGTGTTGCCATATATGAATTCCGTGCAAAACATGGAAGTCAGATTGTCGCATTCGCCGGAATACACCTGGAACCCGAAATTGAAATATCCACCGCCAAAATAGTCATACGTTGTGGTCATTTCCACCAATTGCGATGGCCCTGTTGCGACGAACGAGTACCAAACGTCCTGGCTGGAGCCGCCATAACACGTTGTCATCGACTGTGTTGCACCTAATGTAGTGGATTGTATTTGTTCGACGCAGTTCAAATCCAGGTTGACCGGCACTGGCAATGCGCCGGCACATTCGTCGTTGGCAGGCGGCGCAGGGATCGGGCGCGTGCAAAGTACCAGCTCGTGCACGTTGTTTTGAATGCTGAACAAACGCACGTAATAAGTTTCGCCCGGCACAAGCCCGTTTTGTATAAACGTATTGTTGTAATAGGGCTGCTCACACCGCATGGAAGTCAGGTTGTTGCAATCACCCGAAAAGATTTCGAAACCCCAGTCGTTGTAATTGCCGTAGGTAGCGCTCAGGTCGAAGCGATAAGTGGCGGTACTCGCCGTGAATTGATACCATATATCGTTCGACGGATTGCCGTAGCAGGCAACGGGCGTTTGGGCAGACTGTGTAGCCCCTAAAGTGGACACCGTGAGCGAAGTGGCACAGCTCAGGTCTTCACTGATGGGCAAGGGCAGCGCGTTGGCACATTCGTCGTTGACAGGCGCCGGCGGAGCGGTGATACAAATATCGAAGTTGATTCCCTGGATATTATTGCCGATTACACGAACATAGTAGGTTTGCCCGGGCGTGAGATGTGTCAACGGCATGGACCCGTTGTAGTATATGCTCGTTTGTCTTTCCAACACCAGCGACCCGCAGGTGGAAGAATACAACTCCACTCCTGCAATTTCAAAATAGTAATTGTATGCCGTATTGACAATATTGGATAGTGTTATCGTATGGTTGGCCTGGGTCACGGTGAATTTATACCAGACATCACCCCCACCGCAACAAACAGGAGGTACTCCGACAGAGGATGTGGCACTGGAGGTGGTACCCGGTGTGGCGACGGCACAGACAACGCCCGGCTCCGGCGCCAGATCGATCGCGTTCACACACGCATCGTTGACCGGTGGCGGAGGCGGAGTAAGCACACAAATATTGAAATTGACGGGCAGATTGTAATAATGGCTGATACGCAGATAATATGTCTCTCCTACTATTAAATCTCCAAAAATCAGGTCGCCGTTGCCGTAAATGGCACCCGGAGAACAATTTATACTTGTCAGGTTGCCGCAATTGCCGGACATCAACTCAACAGATATAGGTTGATAGTTGCCATATTCAGGATCAATGATATTGCCAAAAACAACCTGATGCGATGCCTGTGTTGCTGTAAAACTGTACCACACATCTCCGCTGTCGAAACAATTGCCGGACGGCACAAAGGTGCTGCCGCCTGTTGTACCGGCAGTTGAAGAATTGCAAAATTGGTCCGCATTCACCGGAAGGGCAACCGCATTCGCGCATTCGTCGTTTGCCGGAGTCGGGAGCGTACCGATACAAATATTGAAAGTATGCGCACTCGATGGCGCGCTTACCCACCGGACATAATACGTCTGACCGGCAGTTAGGTTGTTCAGATAATGAGCGATTGGGTATACGATGCAATCTAAATAAGTCAGGTTGTTGCAGTCGGCACCTTCGTATACTTCGACCCAATATTCGTAATTGCCGTACAATGGTTGCACATCGGAAATGCGCACGATATGGGCGGTGCTTGTTGCGGTAAAAGAATACCACACATTCATGCCTGAACCGTAGTAACAGGTAGATGCCGATTCTGTCAGTACACCCGACGTAGTGCCGGACGTCGGATCGGTGCAGGCTGAAACCGGCGACGGCGTCAGTACCGTGGCAGCAGTGCAATCCGCATTGGCGGGCGGTGGCGGCAGTGTTTGGAGGCAAATAGAAAATTCATGCGCGCTGTTATAATCGCTGTACACCCGTACATAATACGTGGCGCCTGAGGTGAGGCCGCTGAGAAATGTCGGGCCGTAATTGTTGTTAAATGATTTACATGCCAGGCTGGTCAGATTGTCGCAAGCGCCGCTAAAAACCTCATAACCAAATTGAAAAGAATTTCCAAAGATAGTTATGTTCATGTTTATCTGTAAACGGTGCGTACTTCCCGTGGCCACAAACGAATACCAGACATCGTGCGTAGCATTTGTGCCTGCACAGTTTTGTGCGGACGAAATAGCGCCCAATGTCGAGCCGTTGGTTTGTAGATTACAACTGATGTCCGGATTGACCGGCATGGATTGCGCGCCGGCACATTCGTCGTTGGCAGGTGGCGGCGGCAACGTGAGGATACACCCCTGTTGATAATAGTTCTGATACGCAGGTGCGTTGAACACCCGCAGGTAGTAGGTTGCTCCAACTGTCAGGTCGGAAAGCGTAATATAGGTTTCATAGCCGGAAGTGCAGGTCAGTGAAGTCAGATTTCCACAATCCCCTGCATACACTTCATAGCCATTTTCCGGCGGGCCGCCGCCGCCGTAGAGCTCAATCCGGTGTGCGGTGCTGGTCGCCACGAACTGGAACCATACGTCATTAGCAACGCCACCCTGACAATTTACATCAGATGAAGTAGACAAAAAAGTAGTGACAGTGAACAAAACTTCGCAATACAACCCGGGACTGGGCACAATGGTTACAGCGCCCGTGCATTCATCGTTGGCAGGCGGAAGCGGCGAGGTCACGCAAAGATCAAAAGTGACGGGCACCTGAATATTGTTGCTGAAAACCCGGAGGTAGTACGTCTGACCCGGGGTGAGATTGGTGACGACTCCGGAACCGCCTTCGTAAAAGCCCAGCACCAGAACCGGGGTAAAATTGCCGCAGGTACCCGAAAAAACGTTGATCGCTGCATATTCAAATGCATCCGGGTTGCCTGCCAGGCGAATATTGGTGAGTGCTATGATGTGATTGGGTTGTGTGGCTGTGAAGGTGTACCAAATATCATCGTCCGCCGCCGGGCAATCATAACAAACCGGCACAGGTGAGGTGGTCGCACCCGTTGTATTGCCCGAAAGCACCGCATCACAGTCGGCGTCGGGATCGACACTGAGCGCAATAGCGCCGGAACAGACGTCGTTGGCAGGCGGCGCGGGCGGCGTGCCCAGACAAATATCAAAAATAAATTCCTGGTTGTACGGGCTGACGATCCTGATAAAATAGGTGTTGCCCGGTACAAGGTCGCCAAAACTGATGTCGCCATTCGTGAAGTAAAAGGGCGAGCAGAAAAAATGGACGGGGCTCGAACAATCTCCCGAAAAGATTTCTACTACGAAAGCCGGCCCGGGATTACCAAGTGGATCCGTCGCGTTGGAAATCGAGACGGTGTGGGCGCTCTCCACAGCGACAAATTTGTACCAAACGTCTCCGTAGGTAAAGCTGCAGTAATCAACGCCGGAATAAGTTGCCGACACGGTGGTGCCGGCTACGGTGTTGTCGCAATTGGTATTGGCCCCGACACTCAACAGGACGGCGCCGGCACAATCATCGTTAACGGGTTGGGCAAAAGAGAAAGAGGCTGTCAGCAGCAACGCGACAGCGGGCAGGAGCTTGGAAGGGGATAGCATAAAAGATTGTTGACAATGTTTTGGGTTAGAGAATCGGAGAGACTTCGATTTTCGGGTGGTTTAATACCTTAAAATAAAGTGAATGTGTTTATTAATACCAAGCTAAGATAAATGCTTTCGGCAGAAGGCTGCCTGATTGCATAAAATTTAACATCCGGCTTTTTCTGAATTGTACAATTCCGGCACTTCACCTGACTTTTCTCATTCCCCCGCCTAACGCAAATCATTTCCCGCTCCCGCCAAACGCTGAACTTTTGTGCAAACAAAAATCTCTACAGCGATGCGCACTATACTTTCCCTTTTCATTTTACTAACGGGCGCTTTTGCAGCGCAAGGTCAGTTTGTCTGTTTTTCCGATTCCCTGGCGATTTATGAATCCCCGGGTACCGATTTGCCTGCAATGGAAGGAGCCGCCACTTTCGATGTGGAAGGGTTCAAAGTCATTGTCGGAGGCATGTTTGCCGATCCCGACAGACCGGAAGACGAAGGCATTTACAACTGCGATATGCTCGTCGTGGACTATAACGCAAAAAAAACCTACATCCTGCCGCTGAGTTTTTTCCCGCCGGGCGTCGCCGATCAGTTTTCTGCCGCGCATTTTTGTTACACATCGGACAAGGATACCGCCTATATCATGGGCGGCTACGGTTACGATTGGGCTACCGGGTACGAGACTACCCTCCCCCTCATGACCATTTTCCCGTTGAAAACATTGATCGACAGCGTCGTGCTTCATAAAGACTATTCCGATTTGTTCGAATTGGTATACGACAACCGTTTGGCTGTCACGGAGGGCAACCTGATCCGTATCGGAGCCTATTTTTTGGTGTACAACGGCAGGGAAATCACGCCGGTGGTGGACGAATACACAGATCGCCGCACGATAAACGAATGGAATTTTCAGGGGCAATTGCGCAAATTTACCCTGAAAAATACTGCAGGATACCGCGAAGTGGACGAGTTTCAGGTGTGCTACAATTCGAGGGTTTTCTATCAGTGCATGCCCGATAAATGGCGACCGGCAGATCCGGAAGCGCCAAAGGTGATTAAGGGGAATTGAGAGTAGTTACAGTCATTAAGAGTAATTATAATGTCATTTAGGGTAATGACTCCCAATGACTTTTTTAATGCCTCCTAATGACCTGTAATATCTCCCCTACGGCTCGCACCAGCACATATTTACAAATTTCGGAAGCGGAAAAACAGCAGCCCGGACAGTGCTCTTTTTCCGGCCTGCCATCCGGTGATATATGTCTTTGAATCTCAACGTATCGCCGGTTTCATTGATTTCCATCAGGTCGTAGCGAACCACCACTTTTGTACCAATAGGTGCGTAATAATAAACGCGCCAGGCATCGGCTTCTTTCAGGCCAATGCAGCCGTTGGAAGCGGGTTTGCCGAGCGTTCTGGGGTTGGTGGTCGGGTGGATCATCTGGCCGTACCGGATGCCGTCGATGGAGGGTTCAATCCAGGGAATGAGCGGCATGCGGGTGGTTCTGCGGTCATCTCTTTTGGTAACTTTCAACACCTCACCCGTCACCGGATCCCTGAAGGCAGCAGCCTTGCTGATACGTATAATTTCACCGGTACCGGTGCGCGTCCGCAAATCCACCTCATGGCCGACCACCACCAGAAACTTTTCGGTGTTTTTGCCCACCCGGCAGGGAAATGAATACAAGGCGCTGTCGCCTTCCATAATGCGCAGGCGAAAAGCCGGAATATTGATATCGAGCCGGGTATCGTTCATGCTGGTCAGCAAGGCCGCAGCGGCTTTGGGACCCGGTACACGGAGGGTATCACCCGGGCGCAATACGATCATTTTTTTCTGATCGTATACAAAATTGCCGCGCTCCATCTGGCGGTAGTAATCGGTATTTTCAAGGGTATCGATCAACCAGGGATTGGCGCGTACCAGCAAATGCTCGCTCAAATCGTAGGACGCCAGGGTATCGTATTGCCGGACGATGGCATCGATGTATGTGAAATATGCGCCGATGGTAACGGGCTGCATCACCGGCACGAGCGCCAACGGCGGCTCAAGCGTATCGGCCTTGCCTGCACCGGCTGAAGTATCGGGAAAGGTTCCTGTCGCATCGCGGCCTGCCGAATAAGATTTGTTTCTGCAAGCCACGACCGAAAGAACCACCCCGACGAGGGCCGGGAGAAAAATCAAACGTTTCATCCACATACTAACGAAAATTTTGGGATTAGCTGATCAGGCGGGGAAAGACACTGCATTTTCAGCCAGTACAAGTATAGGGATGCTCGTTTGAAGGGCAACACTATGGGTGTCGCTCTTGTCGAACAGGTATTGCCAGATAGAACGATGATGCGGGATCATCACCAGCATATCTGCATGGCTGTTGCGGATACCCTCCAGAATGCTCTCCCGCACACCTGCCGCGCGTTCGAATGTGTAGACGTGCCGGATATTTTCAAAATGTTGCTCCAAATTGCTGGGGCGGGTTGCTTGTTGCGCGGAAGGTACCGGTTCCGGTGGGTTGACCATGTACACCTCGACCCCGGCATCGAATTGCGACACGATCGCTTTCAGCGGTTTTATGGTCGCTGCGTTGGCGATCAATGGGTTGTCGCAGGCAAAAAGTATGTGTTTGGGCGCCTGGAAAGCCACGCCATGCGGAACAATGAGCAAGGGCGATTTGCCCTGGCGCATCACCTCGAAAGTTGTGCTGCCCATCAGGATATTCATGGCCTGGTTGGTGCCGCGCAATCCCATTACGGCGAGGTCCGCTTTTTCGCGCAGCATGAGATCATGCAAGCGGTAAGCGACCGAACCGCCTTCGGCAACACAGTTGATCTCGATATCGTATTGTTTTTCAAGCGCATGCCGGATTTCGAGCAGTTTGTCGATATGCGTTTCCGTCGTTTCATCGATAAACTGTTGGATCTCAACAGGCACATCGGTGGCGATGACCGGATAAGGAAACGCATGATAGAGTATCAACCGGGCTTTGGCTGCCTCGGCGAGCGAAGCGGCGTAGTGGGTGGCATTGTTCGCGTTCGCGGAAAAATCAGTAAGGGCGATGATGTTTTTCATTGCTGTTGCATATCTATTAGAAATCGTTTTAACATCTCGTCGCGCAGGTGTGGCACGACCGCTTTTGGGATTATTTTTTAAACAATGATTTCAAAGCGGTCATGCCACACCTATTCAACAGTTTCTTAGTTGTTGCAAAAATAGAACATCCCCACCCCATTCGTTTTGCCGCATATCACCTGTCAACGTGATAATTATCAATGTTGCAACAAATGTGAATTTGGTATATCGCAGGTCGTCAAGTTTTCAGCATCAACTCGCGCAACATTTACTAAACTTCCAAAAGTATAGTAAACGTATTCTCCGCTTTCCGCCATGCTGAAAAGTTGGCGACGTGAGATATAACAAACAAGGGCTTATCCCTACATTTGAGCGACTTATGGATTGGCTGGCATCATTGAACACCATATTATCCCCCTTTCTTGTCGGCCTGCTGGTATCGGCAGGTGTCGGGCTGATTATTGGGCTCGAACGCGAATTCAATGCGCACGACAAACCGGCGCATATCGGCGGCATCCGCACTTTTATCCTGGCCTCCGTTTTGGGTTTCAGCGCAGGCTGGATCGGCAAATCCGGTTATCCGGCGGTACAGATTGTTGTATTGTCGGGCTTTTTTCTTCTGGTAGCCGTGGCATACTATGCCCAGGCAATGAAAGGCAATATCGGTCTGACCACCGAAGTGGCGCTGATGATGACCCTGATACTGGGTATGGTCATTTCAGCGGGTTATATCCGGGAATCGCTCGCGATGGTGGTATTGATGACGTTGGTATTATCGCTGAAAGAGCAGTTGCACGGTTTTATCCGCCAACTCACGGATGAGGAATTGTATGCCTTTATCAAATTCATCGTGCTGGCGTTGCTGATCCTGCCAATGTTGCCCGACGAACCGTTCGGACCTGAAAATCTGCTGAACCTGCGCGACATGGGGTGGATTGCCGTGCTGGTGTTGTCCATCAGTTTTACCGGGTACCTGTTGCTGAAGTTCGGGAGCCCGAAAAAAGGCATCCTGTTGACCGCCCTCATCGGCGGTTTGTTTTCTTCCACGCTGGTCGCATGGGTTTTTTCGGCCCGAAGCCGGGAGAGAAAAGACCTGGCGCCCGCGTTCGGTTCGGGGATCGTGCTGGCATCCTCGATCATGTATATCCGGGTTTTTGTATTGTGCGCGCTGTTTGCATTTCCGATCGCCCTGATGCTCCTGCCGCCATTGATCTTCATGTTGCTGGTCAGCCTTATTCCAGGCTGGCGGGTACTGCGGGCGCACCAAACCGAAACGGATTCGCCGCAGCTTTCGCCCGGCAACCCGCTGGATGTGAAAAACGCCATTCTATTTATCCTGCTTTATATCGGCGTCACTTTTCTGATGTTTGGCTCGCGCCAATGGCTCGGCACCACCCTGACTTATCTTTCCGGGGCGGTAGCGGGTATCGCCGACATCGACGCCATCACCATCAGCACGGCAAAATGGGCTGCCGCCACACCCGACACGTACCACCAGGCAGCCGTTATTATTCTGCTGGCAGTCATGTCCAATTCGCTGTTCAAGTTGTCGGTCAGCGTTTTCAACGGTGCAGCCGAACTGCGGCGACCGGTATTAACGGGGTTCGGGTTGGTACTGCTGACAGGTATCGCTTTTACGGTATTTTTGCTTGTGAAATGACTTGCATGGCAGATTAAGCCTTTTTTGTCATGTTGTAAACAACTGTCTAACGGAGGGCAGGTAATTTTGCACTGAAATATTTTTCGATGAAACGACCTCCCGCACTTTTCCTTCTATTGTTCCTCCATGTTTTCCTCGGTACCGGCGCCTTATATGGCGGATGGATGTTGATGTTCGACGCTGCCGGATTGGGCGTGCAGGCCGAATTGCTCTCCGGTTCGCCTTTCCAATCCTTTGCCATTCCGGGACTTATTCTGTTCGTTTTCAACGGTATTTTTCCGTTTTTCATCGTTTTGGGTTTGCTCCTGAAACCGAACTGGCCTGCCGCCGGTGTCTTCAACATCTATCGCGACCGGCACTGGGCCTGGACATACTCGTTGTTTTCAGGCATCATTCTCATCATCTGGATCACCGTGCAACTGACGATGGTTCCCTCGTTCTGGCTGCAACCGGCTTTCCTGGGTGTCGGGATATTGATAATAATTTTTACGCTGTGGCCGGGGGTAATGCGGTATTTTACGCTGAACCATTCGTCCAACGAGTCAAATTCGTCGGACGAATAATATCAAAACCAAAACTCTCAACCATCTCAACATGCTCAACCACTCTCAACCGCCTGATAACATGCGTGCCATTCAACGCCACCTGCCCAACCCCCGCCACACGGAAATCAACCGGATTTTTGTAAAAGCAAAACCCGGTACGGCATGGGAAACCGCCCGGCATTTCGATGCGTCTACCATCCCCTGGGTGCGATTGTTGTTCGACATTCGCGCTTTGCCCGACCTGCTGACCGGCAAAAGAACGGGAGAAGACCGGAGTGTCGGTGTGGATCAGATTACCCGGAACGAAACGGGGTTTATGATTTTGCAGGAAATTCAGGGCCGCGAGGTGGTAGTAGGTTCAGTAGGCCAATTCTGGCATTTGAACATCCCGTTTGCAAAAGTAAATCCGGCCGAATTCCGCGATTTCGACAAACCGGGCTGGGGTAAACTGGCCTGGGCCATATCCGTAGAGCCCTACGGCGAAGGCAGTACGATCAGCCTCGAATTGCGTACCACTGCTACCGACGACGAGAGTTGGGAAAAACTCAACCGCTACTACGGCGTCATCGGCCTGGGCTCGCGGCTAATCCGCAGTTCGGGTATGGCGCACCTGGGGGCTGAACTGGGTAAAATGAAACAGCCGGACGAAGATGAGATCGCTTTGCCCGGCGACGAATATATCCCGGGCGCCAAACATCATTTGAACCATGCGGTAAACATCGAAGCGCCGCCTTCTATCGTTTGGGGTTACCTGATGCAACTCGGTTGTGACCGCGCAGGCTGGTACAGCATTGATTTGCTCGATCACGGCGGCGAGCCGAGTATTGACCATTTGGTGGAAGGTTGGGAAACCCGTCAGGCGGGAGACAAGTTGGCCGCCACACCTGCGCAGGATAGTTTTTTCGATGTATATGCCGTCGAAAAAGAACATTACTTTATTATCGGCGGCGAATACGACCAAACCATGTTTGGGGGCGGCCCTTTTAAAATGACCTGGTCATTCGTGCTGGAACCAATCGGCACTGATGCAACCCGATTGATCACCCGGGTGCAGGGGGCCATTACACCAAAATGGGCCGAATGGCTGATAGGCGGTGCAATCTACCCCCCTGTTCACGCCATCATGCAAATGGCCGAATTAAAAAACATCAAGCAACTGGCGGAGCGCGATGCGCAAATGCGCTGAAGCGTTATTGCCCGCCTTCCCTGTAAAACATCCCAAACCGCAACGTCAGCGTCATGCCCGCCGAGTTAAAGTCGCCGTTATCCAGTCCCCCAAGTTGATCGGCCTGTATACCGCTCACGATGCGGTAGTTGCCCGTGAGGGCGATGCGAAACCATTTGATTAAATTCAGTTCGATGCCCGCCTCGGGTTGCACCACAAAAATGGCTTCGTCGTATAGTGTGTTATCGTTGTTGTGCTCAAAAGAGAGAGAAACACCGCCACCGGCGATTTTCAGGCTGCTGTAAAAATGGATTGCCTTGTGTGTAGGCGTCACATACCCCATCCAGAGACCGCCGTAGCCCATATCGATGGGGTATGCATGGCCGTCCGTCACATGTTCGGCAAAACTGCCGCCCTGACCGAAGCCGCCGAAAAAGAAATTGTTGAGAATGACCCCGCCGCCACCGCCGGCCACCATACCCGTCTGACCGGCCATGCTCGTGAGTTCGAAAAATGGCCCGCCGAGTCCGCCGTGTACGGTTACTTTGTCGAATACGACTTCTTCTTCCTGCGCCACAAGCGGAATGGCAGAAAGAAAGACCCAAAGAATCAAAAAATATTTCATAGCCCGGTTGGATGTATAGTCGGTTGAGTGTGGTTGAGAAAGTTGAGAGAATTGGTTTTCAGGCTGTTGCATCCAATCTTTGTTCAAAACCACTTTGAGTTGGCCATAGCATGTTGCAGGTATTAAACTTCCTCTTCTTTTTGTTCGATGTAGTTATCCGGATGGATAAAAAAGTCTCTTACCAATGCTACCATTTCGTTTTGCGTAAGATAGTCCGACGGCAGTACTGCCCGGAGACGCGGATGATAATGCTTGATATGTTCGATTTCTTTTTTCAGACCCAATTTTGCCTGAGCCGGGCCAAAAATCACGATTTCTTCCGTATCGGGCGTGATCTTTTCCAGAATTTGTTGGAAATAGTGATGTTCTTCGTGTTTCGCACGCTCCAGATTGGTATCGTCGGGCGGTGCAAACTGAGGTCCCCACGGCGTTTTTGAACGGGAGCCACCTTTTGTAGCCGGGTGTGTTACCTCGGAATGCTGATGCCGGATGTCCACATTTTCATTTTCATCAAATGAAATGATGTAGGCGTCTTTGAAATCGAGCCAGATACCTGTTTTTACCTGTTTCATACAACTGTTTGGATTGGTGAATTGAACGGTTCAAAGTTGCGGCGGTTTTGCTCATCCTGCCCACGATTTATCTCAATGTCAACCCTGATATTTGTCATAGCCGGAGTAAATAACCGATGCATACCGGATTTGAACACAGACGGGGTGTAACGGCCTGGAAAACAATCCCCTCAACATTCTCAACCCTCTCAACATCCTCAACCCTCTCAACCACAAGCAACTGGCTTTACAATTTTAGGAAAGTGGCTAATTTGCCGCCGGATGCAACGTTCGAACATCATTACCCGCAATATTTGGATACTTTCCCTTGTCAGTCTGTTCACAGACGTGGCGAGTGAAATGTTGTATCCGGTGATGCCGGTGTATCTGAAAAGCATCGGATTTTCAATCATTTTGATCGGGGTGCTGGAAGGCTGCGCGGAGGCTGTTGCCGGACTGAGCAAAGGATATTTCGGCAATCTGAGCGACGCGCTGGGACGCCGCTTGCCATTTGTGCAGATCGGCTATGCGCTCAGCGCCTTTTCAAAACCGATGATGGCCCTGTCCGTATATCCGCTGTGGATATTTTTTGCCCGCACCCTCGACCGCCTCGGCAAAGGCATCCGCACCGGCGCGCGCGATGCATTATTGTCCGACGAGGCGACCCCCGCGACGAAAGGGCGGGTATTCGGTTTTCATCGCTCCATGGACACCATCGGCGCAGTACTGGGACCCGGGCTGGCGCTGATATATTTGCACTTCTATCCCGGATCTTACCAATTGTTGTTCATGCTGGCTTTTCTGCCGGGTTTGTTTGCGATTGCATTGACGTTGCTGATTCGCGAAAACCGGCATGAACAAAAGGCAATCCCGGGCAAGCCGGGCTTTCTGGATTTCATACATTATTGGAGGCGCAGCCCGGCGCAGTACCGCCGCTTAGCCGGAGGACTGCTCGTGTTCGCCTTGTTCAACAGTTCGGACGTGTTTCTCCTGCTGAAAATCAAAGAAGCAGGATCGAGCGACAGCACGGTGATCGGGGTGTACATTTTTTACAACCTGGTGTACGCGCTGGCGGCTTATCCCCTCGGCATACTGGCCGACCGCATGGGCATGAAACGGGTGTTTATGGGTGGGTTGCTCCTCTTTTCCATCGTGTATGCGGGCATGGCATTCGCTGCGCAGGAGATCGTATTTCTTGCGCTTTTTTTCCTGTACGGCATGTATGCAGCAGCCACGGAGGGTGTTGCAAAAGCCTGGATCACAAATATCTGTGAAAAGAAAGACACGGCTACGGCCATCGGGACCTTTACCGCTTTTCAAAGCATTTGCACCTTGCTTGCCAGCAGTATTGCAGGCATTGTTTGGTATTCGGCGGGCGCAACCTTTACTTTTTTGTGCAGCGCATTGGCCGCCGCATTGGTAGCGGTGTATGTGCGTAATTTTAACTAAGTAGCAGGACGGAAATCTTTTCCGTCCAAGTGATTCACTTTCAGGATGTTAGAAAGAAAATTGGTGCTATTAATTTTGTCCGCCTACTTATCAGGCGTCCTTTTTTAAAAAATACCGGATCAAATCGGTCGTCGTGACCATACCGACCACGGTGTCGCCTTCCACCACCGGCAAGGCGTGAAATTCCCGGTTGGCAAGGATTTCCGCAGCATCCCGGATGGTATGTGCAGGCGTGATGGTTTCAGGATGCACTTTCATCACATGCCGGATGCCGAGCATCCTGAAAACGGCCAGGTCCGCGTCGGACTCGGTTTCACCGAAATTGTCCGAAAAACTCAGCCGCATCAGGTCCGTCAGGCTGAGTATACCCACCAATTTGTCTTTTTTTACGACCGGAAGGTGTCGGATGTGGTATTGCTGCATCAGGGTTTGCGCTTTTTCCAGCGGTTCGCGGATTTCGATCGTGACCACATTGTTGGTCATCACTGTAGTAATGGATTCGTTCAACATTGTATATATTTTGTGCAAATCTGGGCCATTTGAATCATTTCAGGAATGATAAGAATCACCCCTTGCGGTAATTTTGACGTTTATTTGAGCCATCTATGAAAACACATCTTTGCCCCCGGCTCCTTCGGGTTTTTTTCACCTTGCTTTTTATCGCAATGGGGCTTCCTGCCTTCAGCACTGCGCGTTGGGACTTGGTTTTGACGGAATCAGAATGGCTGGGCCCCAACATCATACGGGTACCTTTTACGCTGACCGGTACGGTCATTACGGTGCGGGCGCGCGTAGACAGCGTGGAAGGCAATTTCTTTTTCGATACCGGCGCAAGCGGTTTGTTGCTCAATTACCGCTATTTTGCCACGCCGGGCAGACCGGCGTGGAGCGACGGCGGCGGTGTCACGGGCAGGGTGGAGGTGCTGGGCTCGGCCCAGGTTGATACACTCCGGCTCGACAACCTGCTGGCAACCGATGTCGCAGCCGAATTGATCGATTTTACGCACCTTGAAAACGCGAAAAAAACGGCCCTGATCGGTTTGATCGGCTATTCGGTTTTTAAGGACTACGAGATATTGTTCGACTACGAAGCATCGTTGCTGGTACTGATCCGCACGGATGCAAACGGCAAGCAAACAGAGCCTCTGCCGCGCTGGGAATACAAACCGCTGGGCGATGCTGCTATCGAAACGACAGGACATATAGCGGTGGTGTGGCTCCGTTTCGGCGAAAAAAAGGAAAAGAAGTTTGGGCTTGATTCCGGCGCCGAGCAAAATTTGTTGAGCAATTCCTCCGGCAACCGTTTTTTGAAAGAACACTTCGAAATCCGCCGGCGTGTTAAACTCCGGGGTACCGGCGATAAGAGTATCGAGGTGCTGAGCGGGTTGCTGAAAAACGCCGGCCTCGATACTTTTCATTTCAAACCAATGGCCACCATTTTGACCAACCTCACCGAAATCAATGCCACCTGGCAAACCGACCTGGATGGGGTGCTCGGGTACGAATTTCTGTCGCAGCGCCCGGTGAGCATCAACCATAAGAAACGACGCATAACGTTTTACGTCAAAGAGAGGCCTTGAGTGGACGGTGGACGGTGGACGGTGGATGGTATGTTAACGCCCGGAATCTGTTGACAAAATTTGAGTTGAATCAACCTTCTAAACCTACTCTAAACCACTCTAAACCAACAACATATCCAATGAAATGAAGATAAAATGTACGGCAAGTATCATTTTTCTGCTTTTGGCCTTCAGTGTCATAGCGCAGATCGATACCGCTAAAAGTAAATACGGCACTTATTATTTCGAAGGCGACGAGGTGGTGTTCGAATTCGACCGGCGCGTCTACGAAGCAACCCTGCGCGCTTCCGACAGCACAGGCGTCGACTTCGCCGATCTGGGCATTCTGGAGGTGGCCATCAGCGGCACTTTCAACAATTGGTCGAAAGAAGGATGGCGCATGCAACAGGTGGATCAATACCGTTACCGGCTGCGCAAACACGTAAAAGATTTTACCGATGCCCCCAACTGGCAATTCAAATTTATCATCAATGGAATTTACCGGACGGCCACCGATTCGTTGCTAAAAAAACAGGGAATGCTGGGCTGGTACGACATCAAAAACCCAAATGCGCCGGCGCCGGCGCCGGTCGATACCGGCAACGTGCTGTTCCGGCTGGAAGGCTATAACAACAGCCGGCAAGTGATCCTGACCGGCACATTCAACAATTGGGACGAAACGGCTTTGAAGATGAAACGCGTCGCCGGCGGCTGGGAAATGCGCCTGTCGCTGACGCCCGGTGTGTACGAATACAAATTCATCGCAGACGGCGCCTGGATTCACGACCCCGCCAACCCCGAAAAAAGGCGCAACCAATACGACACTTTCAATTCCGTACTGCGCGTCACGAAGCAGGTTCGATTCGAATTGATAGGATTTGACGATGCGCGCATAGTGATCCTGTCCGGCAGTTTCAACAACTGGAGTGTAAAAGCCCTGAAAATGCGCAGGACGGAATCGGGTTGGGCCATCGAAATACCTTTGACGGGCGGCAAGCACCAATATAAGTTCATTGTGGACGGCAACTGGATAACCGACCCCGCCAACCCGCGCACCGAAACCACCTGGGATGGTTTTGTTAACTCCGTGTTGTTTGTGCGCTAAGCAGGCAGGCTATCGCAACATAAGTCCTTGTAATTCATACCCCAGCGCGTTGTCGCCGGGAAAGCGTTCCAGATCGTCTACTTCCACCTGCCGCATGATAATTTCAGCCGCGCGGCTATCTTTGTAAGGTTCCAATGCCGGAGCAAAAGAAAGCCCCGTCAATTTTTCCACAGAAGCAATATTGACCTGATAAGCAGCGGCATCCTTAAAATCGGTAAATAAAAAGGGGTCACGTACAACCGATTCTAATTCCGTCTCCTTTTCCCGCACAATGCGCCGCTCGAACAGCAGATTTTTCTGACCCATCAGAAAAGCCACCCGGCTCAAAGTTTTTCCATCGGCTGTGAAATAGACCACTTTCCAGAATAAAGTGGGAATTTGTACTTCCTGCCCTTTGATAGGTCGGACAAAAACCGGGTCTTGCTCCGACAGGACAGGGCCGGTAAATACATTCACTTTCAACTTGCTGGGCGCCGATTCTTTTTTCAGGATATAGTCTTCGAGGTTGCGCCACTCCTGCCTGTTCAGTTCCGGTAACTGCGGGACGCAGTTGGTATAAAAAAAGGTGGCGCGCGCGGCAAGTGCCGCTATCGCATCATCCTTCCCCCATTGCGGGTCTTCGCGCTTTACTAAGTGCCCTTTGTCAAAATCAGTATTAAGGCCGGAGTAAAGTTCGTCGCCCCATTGGAAATCCCGTGCGCGGTCGTCCCGCTCCCAGCGGTCGGTGCCGCCGGCAAACAGCGAATCCCGCCGGAGCGCCCGAAATGCCTTGCTGTTGATATTGACGGCTGTAAAGACGGGGAATTTCCTTTGCCGGCTCAATACAACGCTGTAATGGGGATAGTGCAACAAAGCTCTCCTGCTTCCACTCACCGGAGCGAGGTCTTTTTTTTGTGCATCACCCGGTTGCGGCAATGCGACTTTCAGTCGCCTGCCAAGAAAGGTCGGTTCGTATCCTGTTACTTTGTTCATTTGCAAACTTTACAACAAAGTTACAAAGTACTTACTAAAAAGACGGTATCGGAAATTGTTTTGCTATCAGCGAAGTATCGGACAAGGGTCCCTCTACAAACCGCCCGTCTTTCCAGCGCAGGAATAGTGTTGATTCGTACGTGGTATCACGTGACTCATTTTCCATGAGTATTAAAATGTGTCCGATCTCCCGCCGGATCAGGTCTTTGTGGCCGTCGCCGTCATAATCCAGCATCCAACTGCCGATCAGGAGTTGCCCGCCATCACCGCCAAACCACTCCGCGACGGTAACGCTGCCGGTGAACGCTTGCCGGTGTTTGTCGAACAGCAACAACAATTGGTGCTGAAACCAGAATTGACGGATATCAACCAGACAGGCATCTATGGTATCGTTCATCGGAAAACGCTGCCTTCCCATCACCAATGCCTGAGTCGAATCGGCGATGTTGTTGACTTCCCGCAGTAAAACGGAATCGAGCAACGTGAAAAACATGCTGTTCGGAATGGTGTCGCAGGGAGTCGTTTCCATATTGCGCTCTCCGGTTATGAAAAAACGAAGCGTGTCGCTCCCATGCGCGGGTTGGAAATAAGGCAGCAGCAACAGTGCAGGTGCAGGTTCGGACGAACGGCAAGCCGTACTCCCAAATACGACGGCTGCGACACAAAGAAATTGAATCAGGTAGTGCATTGTAACATTAATAAAGTCGAAGGTACCGCTCTTTTCAGTCTTGTCCCGGCAAAAGAAATTTCCGGTACTGATAAAGGTTACCCTTCCTGCTGATACAAGTCGTTTTTATTAAAAAACGAATCGGTTTACCTTTCCAACCATAACGAATATAACTATGAACGGCGGACAAATCATTACTCAGGTTCTTCAAAAACAGGGAATACAACATGTGTTTACGCTGTGTGGCGGCCATATCGGGCCGATCTACGTAGAAGCGGCTAAAGCGGGTATGCGCGTATGGGATGTGCGCCATGAAGCCTCGGCGGTGTTTGCTGCCGACGCAGTAGCCCGCCTGACAGGCTCAACCGGCATCGCAGCGGTAACGGCAGGGCCGGGAGTAACCAACAGCGTCACTGCTATCAAAAACGCTCAAATGGCTCAATCGCCCGTGCTGCTGCTGGGCGGCGCCACAGCCACCCTGCTCCGCAACCGCGGCGCCTTGCAGGACATCGACCAGTTATCGCTGATGCGTTCGACGGTCAAACACCTCGACCGGGCCAATTCGCTGCGTTCGCTGGCGCCCAAACTCGCACAGGCATTGCGAATCGCGGGAGCAGGCGTACCGGGGCCGGCATTTCTGGAATGCCCCGTAGACTTGCTCTACCCGGAAGCAACCGTGCGGGAATGGTACGGACAAAAGAACAAAAACGCCAAAGGGCTGATAGAGAAGATTATACAGTGGTATATCAACCGCCATGTCAACCGGCTGTTTGCAGGCGCCGAAAATAACCCGAACAGCAGCGCCCTTGCCCCCGCAGCCGTCCCCCACCCTGCCGGCGCCGACGTACAGGCTGTTGTCAAAGCCTTGCATCAAGCCAGCCGACCGGTATTGCTCCTGGGTAGCGGTGCGATGCTGGCGCCCGGTCTCGCCCCTGAAATAGCCGCTGCCGTCGTCCAACTGGGTATTCCCGTTTATCTCAGCGGCATGGCCCGTGGGTTGACCGGGCAACATAGCCCGGTACAAATCCATCACCACCGCAAAGAAGCCCTGCGCGAAGCCGACCTGATTCTGCTGGCAGGTGTCGTTTGCGATTTCAGGCTCGACTACGGCCGGCATCTCAACCGGAGGGCCAAAAAAATTGCCGTCAACCGCAGCCGGCAGGAATTGCGTAAAAATCTGCGCCCCGACCGCGCCATTTGCGCCGACCCGGGACAGTTCATCATCGACCTGGCACGCACAACTGCTTCCCTGCCCGATTGGTCGGAATGGAAAAAAACGCTGCAAACCCGCGAAGCGACCCGCGAAGCGGAAATAGAACAGATGGCCGGAGAGCCGGTTTCCGGCATCAACCCGTTGGCCCTGTTCCGGAAACTGGAACAAATGCTCCCGGCTAATTCGGTGCTGGTGGTCGACGGCGGCGATTTCGCCGCTACGGCAGCCTACATTCTGCGACCGCGCAAGCCCCTCAGCTGGCTCGACCCCGGTGTATTCGGCACCTTGGGAGTGGGTGGCGGTTTCGCTTTGGGTGCAGCGGCGTGTTATCCCGATGATTACATCTGGATTATTTACGGCGACGGCAGCGTCGCTTACAGCCTTGCGGAATTTGAAACTTTTGCAAAAAACGGCTTGAAAGTATGCGGTATCGTGGGCAACAACGGCGCCTGGGAACAGATTGCCCGCGACCAGGTACACATGCTTGGCGCCGATACCGCCGTCACCCTGCCGCGGTCCGACTACCACCGGGTGGCCGAAGGCTACGGCGCTGCCGGAGAGCGGGTGGACACGGTGGAATCTTTCGCACAAGCGGTTCAGCATGCCATTGCCAGCATGGACAAGGGCGTTCCGTACCTGATCAATGCGATGATCGGATCGACGCCTTTCCGGAAAGGCAGCATTTCGATGTAAATTACTCTCACCTCAAACCTTTGTCTTATGGGACTGCTCGAACGTTTGCGCCTGCTGCTGCACATTATTCGCTGGCGGCTTACCTGGTCGAAAAAAGACCTGGACTACCGACCCCAAGCACCTGTGTCACGCAAATTTATCACAGCCCGCGAAGCGGCGCGATTGATACCGGACGGGGTCACTGTTTTTTCCAACGGACTGGCGGGGAACGCCCGGTGCTCGGCCTTTTACTGGTCGCTGCACGACTTATTCAAACAAACCGGGCATCCGCGCAACCTTACCTGGGTGAATATAGGAGCACAAGGCGGCCGCGGTAAGGTGCCGGGCACCATCGAAGAAATCGGCTTTCCGGGATTGATGCGGCAGTATATCGCCGGGCACTTAGAAACCTGCAAAGCGCAATTGCGCCTGGCTGAAAACGGACAACTCGAACTTCATACCCTGCCGCAAGGCGTGATGTCGCTGCTGCTGGAAACCCAGGCTTCGGGATCAACACATTTGAAAAGCGCCGTCGGGCTTGGCACCTTCCTCGATCCCCGGGTGGGCAAAGGTTCGGCCCTTTCTCCCGACGCATCGGCGCAGTATGTTGAAGCGGCAGGCGATGCCTTGCAGTATCATCTGCCCAAAATAGACATTGCTATGTTCAATGCGCCTTATGCGGATGCTGAGGGTAATATCTATTTTACCAATGCCGCCACCTGGACGGAAAACCTGGGGTCGGCTGTCGCAGCGCGTGCCAACGGCGGAAAAGTATTCGTGACGGTCAGCGCCGTCATCCCGAAAGATGAAGCGGGCATCAGCCTGCGCGCCGATGCAGTAGACTATATCGTGGTGCACCCGTACAACGAACAAACGGCCAGTATCCGCCAAAAGCGTTATTGGCCCATGTTCACATCCGGCGCCTCCGTGGATGTACCTGCGGCGAGCCGTCAACTTCGTTTTATCAACAACGTATTGAAAATCACGCCTGTGCGCGGCGCGGTTGAATTCGCCCTGGCCCGCCTCGGCGCCCGTGTGTTTGCCGAATCGGTAGCGGAAGGCGCAATGGTCAATATCGGCGTTGGATTTCCCGAGGAAGTAGCGCGGCAACTGGTGGAACACGGCGTTTCCGGCCATCTGTTGTTCACCACCGAAGCAGGTGCTTACGGCGGCCTGCCGGCGCCGGGTATCTTTTTCAGTGCTGCCATCGGCCCGCAACACCTGGAGCCTTCGTCGGTGATGTTCCATCGCTACCAATCCGAACTGGATGTGGCGGTGCTGGGCTTTTTGCAGGTCGACAGTGCCGGCAACGTGAATGCCTCGCACCGCGGCCCGCGGATGACCGACCTGGTCGGACCCGGCGGATTCCCCGATATTGCCAGCGGCGCGCGCACGGTTATTTTTGTCGGCACCTGGATGGCGGGCGCCCGGTTTGCACTGCGCGACAATCACTTAGTCATTGAAAAACCGGGGACCTGCAAATTTATGGAACAGGTCAGTTATATCACATTTAACGGCCAGGAAGCGTTGCGAATGGGCAAAAAAGTGTTTTTTGTAACCAACGTAGGCGTATTTGCACTCACGCCGAAGGGTCTCGAACTGCGCGAAGTAACGCCGGGCATCGATGTGAAACGCGATATTCTGGATGCCTGTCCGACACATATTCACCTGCCGGAAGATGGTGAGATCAGGACGACGGAGGCGGCGGTGGTGAGTGGCGAGGAGTTTTATCTGCGTTTGCAGGCGCGTAAAGTGGCGGGTAAACTGGAGGGGGTATAATCTCCTTTTTCAGGGTATATTGAATGCCGAATGCCGATTACATGAATGCCGATTGACGATGTCACGTAGAGTGTTCCGAAACATCGTCAATCGGCATTCATGTAATCGGCATTCGTCATTCAAAATTTTAAGCCCCCGGCACGAGCATCACTTTCTTCGAACTCACTTTCTTGCCTTGTTGCACCGACAGGATATAAGTTCCCGGCGTGTTTCCGAAGAGGTTGATCTGTTCGCTGAAATAACCGTTGAACTGGTTGAGCACCTTGCTGTACACCGCTTTGCCGGCTGTATCGAAAATGCGCACCGTAGTCGGTACGGCTTCGGCTTCAAAGCGGACGTTCAGCGGGCCGGTCGTCGGATTCGGATAAAGTTCCAATGACTCTAGTGTCAGCGTTTCCACATTCACCGGGCCTTCTGTGCGCTGTTCGGCTTTCTTATCTTGTGTAAGCACTTCCAGCGTCTCTTTTGCGGGTGCTCCGGGCTTCGGACATGGCTTGAAGGTCGCATCGATCGTCAAAATAGCCCCATCGCGATCCACCGTCAGGCGGAAGGCATCGCCCGGCTTGTGTTTGTCGCGTTCATAAATAAGCGTGCCTGTGGTATTGACCGGCTGACCGTCGAGGGCGAGGATGATATCGCCGGGCTGTACGCCGCTTTGTTTGGCGGGTGTTTCATCCACGATGCCCGTGACCCGTACGCCGCGTCCTTCCATGCCCGATTCGGTATATACACCGATAAACACCGCGCAGGGATCACGCTCCGTTTTAAACACGGAATAGCTGCGGTCAGCGCTGAGTGTAACTTCGACCTGCAAAGTCTGGCCGGCGCGCTGGTACGCTACCACAACGCGGTCGCCCGGTTGATGGCCCGTCAATGCCGCCCGCAAAGTACCGCCGCCGGTTACCGTTTTACCGTCCACCATAGTCACGATATCGCCTTCCTGCAAGCCGGCCGCTGCGGCGCCTTTGCCGGGAATGACACTACCGACCACCAGTCCCGGCTTAGAGATTTCATCGTCTTCATATACGCCGAGGATCGGGCGTTCTTTTTTTTCCATGTTTGAAAGCATCGCCAATTGGGTCCCTCTTTCAAACATACCGTCTTGCATCCGCTCCATGGCCGATTCGATGGCCATTTGCATCTCCTCTTCGCGTTCCTGGTACTGTTCCTGCTCTTCTTTGCTGCACGATTTGAACCGCGCATTGACATCCATTTCGCTGCCGTCGCGCAGGATGCGCAGGACAAACGCCTCTCCTTGCTGGTGTTTGTTGCGCTCGTTCACCAATTCGGAATGCGTACTTACCGCTACGCCGTCCAAAGAAAGAATCACATCGCCGGCCTGAATACCTGAAATGCTGGCGGGGGTATCATCTACGGTATAGTCTACTTTCAGACCGCCCGGGACGCTGCTCGTGCCCACGCCGATAAATACTTTACAGGGGTCGCGGTGTTCGGAGTAGCTGTATTTGCCCGGGCTCCAGGTGTAGTGATGGTCGCCGGAATTTTCCTGCGCCGGGAGCGCTACGCAGCAAAACAGCAGGAGCACGGCCGGCAAACCCAATCTTTGTAAGGAAAGACGTTTCATAACTTAAAAATTATTTGGTGAAAAACTGGGTTCAAAGACTGTTTGGAGGAGGATACGTTGCATGGGAAAATTTTTATTTTTCCCAACCCAGGACGTTTTCTACCAATGTTTCCCGGGGGCCTCTCAATTACCGGACTTCCGGTGGTTTTTGCGGATTTGAGTGAAACATCCACGCCCGTCAAAAAAACTTCCCTACGTTTGCCCCGCTAAAACATCTCCACATTTTCAACATGTCCGTAACTGAAAAACTCAAAGCCATGCGCGAAACGAAAGCAAACGAAAACCTGATCGCCGGCCAGACATTTCTGGCCGAAAACGCCCAACGCCCCGGCGTCGTGTCATTAGCAAGCGGCCTGCAATACGAAGTGCTGACCGAAGGCACCGGCCCCAAACCCGGCCCCACCAGCAACGTCACCTGCCACTACCACGGTACCGTCATCAGCGGAGCAGTGTTCGACAGTTCCGTCCAACGCGGCAAACCCGCCACTTTCCCGCTCAACCGCGTCATCAAAGGCTGGACGGAAGCCCTGCAACTGATGGGCGTGGGCAGCAAATGGCGCCTCTACCTGCCCCCGCATCTGGCTTACGGCGAACAGCAGGTGAGTTCAGTCATCGGGCCTAACAGCACCCTTATTTTTGAAGTGGAATTGTTGGGAATCGGATAAAAACCATATTGGAGGTTCGACTTTGAGTCGAACCTCCAATATTTTTAACAACCCGCGTTACCTGCTGTACGTTACCGTTCGTTTTTCCCGGCTGCTTTGCATCGCCAACTCGATCATTCGGATCGTATCCCGCGCCTGCTCCGGCGTGACGATCAGCGCTGCTTCTCCGCGGATGGCTTGTTGGACATTGATAAAAAAATCCTGAAAACTGCCCCGTTCGCTTTGAACGGTGGCCGCGATCTGCAAGCCCTTGTATTCGGTGTAGAGTTGGCCCCACTGGTGTTCCGGCTCCGCGCCCCAGTTGGGCGTATTGGCGGGCGTTCCGCCGGCCTTCAGCACTTCTTCCTGCACGTCCATGCCGGTTTTGATAAACGAACCGCCGTCGCCGTGCACACTGAAAAACGGCCCCGGCTTTTTGACCAGCATGCCGGAATGCAGGGAAACCCGCAGTCCGGGATAATGCAGGGTCAGGTCGAAAAAATCGTCCACCTGGCCGCCCGGCCGCTGGATGCGCACATCCGCCGTGACGGCCCCGGGCAGGTCGAAAAGTTGCAGCGCCTGATCGATGAGATGGGCGCCCAAGTCGTATAAAATACCAGCGCCCGGCACATTTTCCTCCCGCCACGCGTCGGGTCGCAGGGCCGGACGGAAGCGGTCGTAGTGCGCCTCATAAGTCGCCGGCCTTCCCAGCAATCCGCTGTCGATAACTTTCCGGAGCGTTTTATAATCGGCCACCCAACGCCGGTTATGGTGCACTGTGAGGATACGTTGTTGTTGGCGGGCCAATGCTATCAGCAGATCGGCCTCGGCAGCAGTTACGGTAAACGGCTTTTCCACGATCACGTGTTTGCCTGCAAGCAAGGCCGCCTGCGCCAGGGGCAGGTGTTCCGTATTGGGGGTTCCAATGATCACCAGGTCGATGGCATCGTCGTTCAGGATGGATTGCGCATCGGCGACCACAACGGTATCCGGGTACAGCACCGCTATCTCCCGGGTTGCCGATTCCCTCGATGTGCTGATCTTACTGAGCACAAAACCGGGCAATGTGCTGATAAACGGTGCGTGAAAGACCTTTCCGGCCATACCGAAGCCGATGATGCCGGTGCGAATATTGTTGTCCATGATTGATGTTTTACTGAAACGTCCGCAAATACAAATCTTCCACTTCCTTTCTTGCCCAGGGAGTTTTGCGCAAAAAGGTCAGGCTGGATTTGACGCTGGGGTTGTCCCGGAAACACCGGATGTTGACCCGATCCCCCAAGGCTTCCCATCCGTAGTGCGCCAGCAACTGCTCTACAATCATTTGTAAGGTCTTGCCGTGTAAGGGGTTGTTGGGTTGTTGTTCCATAGAAATGGGTTTGAGGCTTTACAGCCGGTTCTTCGCGAGCAGTACTTCCAATGCCTTTCCGGCGGCCTCATCCTCCACCTTGAATTTGCCCTTCAGGTACTGGAATATCTTGTGTTCCTGTGGTGTCACCACTCCGTCGGCCAGAATGACGTCGAGACAGTGATAAAACAGCGGCAGGCGGGTCTGCTCCCGGATGGCGCCGATGGCCGCATCGATGAGCGCCGCCGGGCTGCCGGCCTGCTCGTAATACTGGCCGGCGCTTTCGATGAGCGCCATGGGGTCGTGGCCTTTGAAAATATTGCGGCTTTTGATCGTCGTGTAAAAGGCGGCGTTCTCTTCCTCTCCTTCGAGTTCGTTGGCGCGCAGGCAAGCCATGAGTACCGCCGCGCAGGCTTCCGCTTCGCCGGCGATGCGCAGGGGCGGGTGGTCGGGCGCGGAGTGGGTACGGAAAAAGTCGAGGGTATGTTTCACGAGAGTGTTGGATTGTTTGTACAAAATGGGTGACGCACGCAAAGGTGAGATTTTTTTACAACGGCAAAACCACCCTATTGCGAAAGATTATTATAATTGTGCCCCGATTGCCAATGGTAATTTTGAATACACCGATTGTGCTGAAACAAATCAATTGATCCGAACGATGGAACCACTGCACGACCCGACACATATCCATACGCCTGCCGACCTGCTCATGGAGTCGGGCAATCCTGCTTCCGAAGCCCTGGCGAAGGAAAAACACCAGCGCCTTTTTCAACGCGGGCTGAAATGGCTGTGTACGGGTATCCTCCTGATGGCCGTCAGTTTCGGCATCAATTTCCTGCTTTTCCATTCGGAAGGCTCCTTTGCCGCCTTCATGTACACGTTGACCACATTGGGCACCGTATGTATTATGAAAGGCCTGGTTGATATTATGGGGTTTTGAGGGGGGTTGAGAGGGTTGAGATCGTTGAGAAAAGTTGAGGGTTGAGAGGGTTGAGATCGTTGAGAAAAGTTGAGAGTGTTGAGAGTGTTGAGAGTGAGGACATCCCTTGACACCGGCGCGTTGAAAAATATTTTTGCACGGGCGTGACTTTTCACCCCGCTCATGTGTCTTCCTCAAAAGCACTTCTTTTCAGCACACAGGATTATGGAAAACATTACCAATTCGTTACTGGTACCGGCACTTCCGATTCCACTTCCGCTACCGCCGGCAGCGGAAACGGCATCCGCTTTCCGGCGCCTGAACGCAAGAGAACTGGCATGGGGTGAAATGCTCTGGAAAGGGCGCGTCGGCCGGGAATTCGAGCGCAGCAACGAACCGTTGTGTTCCCTGGCCCGCCAATACATGCGGACCAACCATTCCGCCCAGGACCTCGTCGCCGACCTGTTTGCTGAAATGTTGAAATGGCCGCTGCACAAGCGGCGGAATATCAAAAACCTGGGCGCTTATCTGAGAAAAGCCGTCAAGAACAGAAGCATCAATGCCTCAAAACGGCAACGTCCGTTCGCCGAACTGGACAACAGCCTGTTGAGCGAAAATATATCTCCCGAAAATAATATAAGTCATTTTGAACACGACCTCGATCTGGAAATCCTGCTGCGCAGCATAGCCCCGCGGCAGGCAGAAGCATTCCGACTGTTCTTTGCCGGTTTCAGCCACGAAGAAATTGTGGAAGCCATGCAATTAGATTCCATTGGCGCTTCAAAAACTCTAGTGTACCGGGCGAAAATGAAAATGAAAGAACTTTATTTTGAATGGACACAACCCGATCCTGACGATGACGGCGGCGGCGACAATCATATTCGGCGACATAGAAGATCGATAGTTCAATTTAATAGAAGTGCTATATTGGCACCTGAACCTTCTTTTGAAGATATTTTAATGTTTATAGAAGGAACACTATTAAACAGAGCGCAAAGACAACAGGTTTTGCAATGGATATTCTATGACAACGACAGCATAGATATAATATCCGGATTACAAAAAACAATACGGCATTGTCACAATCGAGACATACGGCTATATTTCAGCACATTAAAAAGCATGACAAAAGAGCGATTATTCAGTCCTTTTGATACACTTTTTCTATGGGACAGCGATTCACCCCAATCTGCTATTGTTCACTATATTTCTTATTTAACCACAAACAACGCTCTATATAATTGGGAGCATAACAGAAAGTATCCCGATCGATATAGCAATAACTTTCCTGCATCACCACCAACCATACACTCCGCAACACATCACACATTTGACACCGTCAGAATGTATTCCCACACCCTGTATGGCCCTATCGACCTGTTCAGTAAAAACTGAGCACTCTTATATCAAATGAACAATTGTTATTACCCGGCTGCATAAAAACAGCCGGGTATTTTTTATCTTGCCTCAAAATTCTTACTGATGAAAAAACATCGCAGCCTCCTGCTCCTGGCGACCGCTCTGTTCGCCTGCGCCTTCTTCATTTCGTGTGCCGGTATCGAACCTGTTGAAACATGCCTCACCGGGCAGCGATACGGATTTTGGTACGGCCTGCTGCACGGGTTTATCACACCGGTCAGTTTCGTGACCAGCCTGTTCCGCGACAATGTCGCCATCTACGCCGTCAACAACTCGGGCGGCTGGTATGATTTCGGATTTTTGCTCGGTTCGAGCGGTTGGGGGTTTATGGCGGGGAATCGATCGAAAGGGGCAAAAAAATAAGGCATTTTCAGTCAAAAAACTTATCCTCTTTCCAGTTCTTTGGATTGTTAATGATGTAGTTGGAAATTTTATCAAATGCTTCGGCATTCCGAATGATACGCTCATCAAAACCACGTTGCCAGATTTTGTCGAGCCAAACACCCGGCTGCGTTTCTTTGTGATAATTCAAACATGCTGTGGACACGATTGATTTATAGGCGCCGACAATCTGGCCAAGGTACGGACGGGTGGCCCATTGTATTTTTGAAAACGGAATTTCGGGAGGAAATAATGATCCGTTGTCATTCGGGGCGGTCGCGTCGTCATTCGGGGCGACCACAAGGGTCGCCCCTACGAGATTACCGCCATCGCCCAATGTAGGGGCGGCCCTTGTGGCCGCCCCAGATACGGTATCCACACCATCATCCGTAGGGGCGACCCTCGTGGTCGCCCCATCCGTTGTCGTCGCCCCATCCAACGTGATCACCCCGAACGTGGTCGCCCCGGTTCCCAAATTCGTATTCGCAGAAACAGGCCGATGAATCAACAAAACCCCATGCATGTGATTGGGCATTATTTGAAACGCACCCAATTCCACATGCGGCCATCGTTTGGGCAATTGTTCCCATTCACGGTGCGCAATCTCGCCGAAGGGAGTCAGAATCATCTCGCCATTTTCCACCTCGCCAAAAAAATGAATCCGATTTTGGGTACAAATGGTAATAAAATACATGCCCTCTTTGCCATAATCATATCCGCGGAGACGCACACTCCGCCGGTGGTGAATGTCTGGATTGTATTTCATGGTTGGGTTTGATTTTGAATTATCGTTGGATTCCCCTTCATATTAGGGGGCCACTGGCTGATCTGCAGCGCGTTCGTCTCTCTTGCTTGCCGGATGCGTTGCAGGGTCTGTTCCAGTTCGCCTTCTGTAAATATATTCCTGATATGTAGTCCAATGGTATCCGCATCTTTTTCAAAAAGTTCGACCATAAGGCGTTGCGAGAGCCACAAGGTGTCATTTTCAAGCCTCACTTGAATTTCCAGACCTGCGCCCGCAGTTTCATAAACAGGTATTTACCTTTGTTTTCCATGGTGTTCTATTTTGCCACAAATATCAACAAATTGTCAGATTTAAAAAAACAAATTGTGGCGAAATTTCACATTTGAAGTTTCGGAAAGTTTGAAAGTTTCGGAAAGTTGGATGTCATACTCGGGCGGCTGGTATGATTTCGGTTTTTTGCTCGGTTCGAGCGGTTGGGGATTTATGGCGGGGAATCGGTCGAAAAGGGCAAAAAAATAAGGCGGCGACTTTGGGGTACCGACTTACTGTTTGATTGAAAATGTGGAGGCAATGTAATGCTTAAGCGATGCCGTTGCCACGGTCGATGCCGTCTGTTGCAGGTGCAATACCATTGCCTTTGTCAGTGCCACCACCTCCACCATTGTTCGCAATGACGCCGTTGCATTACATTTGTAGGAAAATTAAATTAACAAAATGAATCTTTCGCAACTAACTGACCTCCTTTTCTCAAATCTTGGCTGTAATACAATATATGCCAAAGAGCTTTCGGCAAATGACAATTCAAAAAATCAGGTTTATTTAGGAGGAGACTATACGACCATTCAGATGCTGCCTTTTGGTGAAATAGATACAGATGATTCAGATTCAGCGGGTAGTAAAAGGCCTCGTTTTAAGGTCAAACTTGATTTTTCATGGATTGATGATAAAGGGAACGATTATCCGGCACCCGGTGCACAACTAATTTTATATCCCGATTATCCTGAAGTCCGTTTTTCCGGATTTTTAAGAGGAAGTGGGTGGGCACCATCTGAGTTAATGTCGGGACGTAACCCCGGTAGAATCCTGTTTTTAGGTGTCAATAATAAGGAAGGGAAAATTTATGGCTATGTATGTGCTTCTAATAGTCTTCTTAGAAATGAACTGGTTGAAAGAAAAGATATTGAAAGAAACGGGCTTTATTATGAAATTAGACCCATTACTAAAGATAGCAAGGACGTTTTACTTGAAGCACTTTTACATATAAGCGAAAAAGGTTGGATTGACTCAAAGAGGTTGAATAGCAAAGGAGAAGTTGTTCCATGTAATGCCCCTCAATGCGGTGGTTATACCCTCGAAGCTGAATTGGGTATAATACCAAATAGTCGCAGTGAGCCGGATTATGAAGGATGGGAATTAAAACAATTTGCAACTGGAAAATCCGGCGTCAGTGGAAATGAGGTTATTACACTTATCACACCAGAACCTGACGGAGGTATCTATAAAGACAATGGCTTCTTAAACTTTATGAGCCATTACGGGTATCCAGATAAAAGTGGCAAGCCCGATCGAATAAATTTCGGGGGTGTTCATTATGTAGGGGAAAGCCCTAAAATATCAAACTTAAAACTTGTCTTGGAAGGTTATGAAAATGGACAAATTACAAATGTGAACGGGTATTTAGGACTTATTGACAAAAATGACAATTTAGCAGCTTCGTGGTCATATGCGTCTTTTCTTGCACATTGGAATCGTAAACATGCAAAAACAGCGTATGTCCCATCAGAAAAAAGAAATGACCCGGAGTTACAATACAGATATTACTATGATACCATTATGCTGGGTGTAGGATCAAGATTCAACATGCTTTTAGAATGTTTCAAAAATAAATTTGCTTACTATGATCCCGGTTTGAAAATTGAGAATTTTTCGTCAAAACCAATCTCAAAAAAGAGAAATCAATTTAGAATTAAAGTTAAGCATTTAAACCATCTGTATGAGACGTTTGAAGTGATTAAATAGCATGTTGAATTTTAGATTGAATCCGGACAAAATCTATTTTTTTAACAATTTCTTCTCCAACACTTTGAATTAATGGTACAACTACAGAATTGCCAAACTGTTTATAAGATTGTGTATCTGAGACAGGAATAACGAAATTGTCAGGGAATCCTTGGAGGCGAGCTGCTTCTCTCGGAGTCAATCGACGGGGATTCCTTCCGGGTTGAGGGATCAATATTTCAGCACCATCTTTGTAATATCTTGCACTCATGGTTCGGGAAATCCCTTCTCTTTTTATAAGACCAAAACCGAAACCATTTCCTTTTTCTTTGTGCTTCAAAGCATAATTTTGAAGGTATTTCCAAAGATGGTCAGTTAAAGTATATTTATCTTCAACATCATTGAGTAAAATTTCCTCCATGCAGTGATCTATATTTGGCATTACAGGGTATTCAAAGTTACCTTTGAAAACTTCACTATTAAAGCCGACTATAATGATCCGTTCGCGATGTTGAGGCACAAAATGCTTCCCGTCAAGAACTTTAGCAGTTACATTGTATCCAAGTTCATTGAGGCTTCCCATGATTACTTTAAACGTATGCCCGCGATCATGCGAAGTCAAATTTTTTACGTTTTCCAGCATGAAGGCTTTAGGTCTCTTCGCCTCTAAAATTCTGACTATGTCAAAAAACAGTGTTCCTTGTGTCTCATCCTTGAAGCCATGAGCTCGACCAAGTGCATTTTTTTTACTTACCCCGGCAATGGAAAAGGGTTGGCAGGGAAATCCTGCAAGTAAAATATCGTGGTCAGGAATCTGGTCAGTATGGATTTTAGTAATATCGCCAAATGGCACCTCACCAAAATTAGCCTCATAAGTTTTCTTGGCATAAGTGTTCCACTCCGAGGTAAAAACACATTTACCTCCTAAATTTTGGTATGCAAGCCTGATACCCCCGATACCTGCAAACAAGTCTACGAATTTAAATCTGGGGTTTTTTGGAGGAGGGAATGGCACATCCCATTCGATTGGAAGGTTGTATTGAAAATCAGTGTCTTCGACTTTTGAAACGAAATCAACCACCTCTGGAATTGAATAGTATAACTTACCAGCTCCATTTTGCCTGTTTTGAAGGTAGTGGGTAATAGCTGCCAGATTCTCTTCTTCTTTCCACTTCGATTCATCGAGGCGAAGTTTTTTCCTAATGCTCGTGTATTTAAGAGTTTTGTTTTTCACGAATTGCTTGTTCAATTTGATAAATACAAAGGTCAATATTTTTTTTGATATCGTTCCCCCAAAAACGAAGTACCAACCACCCCCCTTCCTCAAGTAAGCGGTTTACTTCTTGATCTCTTTTAATATTTCCCTCAATTTTTTTGTACCAAAACTCCTGATTGGTTTTTATCCTGTTTTTAGTTAGTTCCCAATCTTTGCCGTGAAAGTATTCACTGTCACAAAAAACGGCAATTTTATATTTAGCAAAAGTGAAGTCCGGTTTTCCAACTACTTTTTTGTTATTTTTCCGATAGCGCAACCCCTTCTTCCAAAGAGCCTTGCCCAAAGTAATTTCAATTTTGGTATCCTTGTTCCGGATAGCCTGCATATTTTTTCGTCGTTGCTCTTTTGTCAAAACATCCATGCTGCAAATTTATATACAGGATGAACGATAATAAATACTTTCAGCAGTACATTACATTACTCATTAGTATTCTGGCATTTACATGTGCATGTTCATGTAAGTTTCCCCAAATCTGAAACTACCCGACAAAAAAACAGGCCACTTAACAAAAAATAAGATTTCGCAATCCCCTCACCAAGTTTTTATGGCAGTATTCGGTTGTTGGTCTGTCCCCAAATCATCTTCCCGCTTGACATCAGTCATTCGCCCGCCCTTTGCAGCACCCTATTATTGTATGTTGCAAAACCGTAAAATTCACACAACATGAAACGTTATCTCGCACTTTTGTTCGTGCTGGCCGCCATGCCGGCCTGCGAACCGTGGGTGGAAACATTCGACGAAACGATGCCATGCCAATATTACGAGGCGCGTGTGAAAAAGCCGGCGCCGGCAGTGGGCAGCACCTTGTTGGTCATGACCTGGAACATGCGCTTCGGCTGGGGCAAAGTAGGATGGTTCGGCGATTCCTGCGGCGACCGGGTGATTATGGGAGAGGAAGAAGTGTTTCCAACGATGCAGCAAATCGCCGGGTACATCGATGCAATCAAACCCGATGTGCTGTTGCTCCAGGAGGTCGATATCGACTCCAAACGCTCGGGCTATGTCGACCAGATGCAGTACCTGCTCGACAGCACCTATCTCAATTATGGCGTGTATGCATCCAACTGGAAATCGCAGTTTATCCCCAGCGACGGATTGGGCCGCATGGATGAAGGCAACGCCATCCTGTCGCCCTGGCCGATCGACGATGCCGTTCGCTACCAGTTGCCGCTGCGCAACGACCTGGACAATCTCACACGCCTTTACTATGTGCGGGAAAATGTGATGACAGCCCGGGTGAACGTTCCGGGTGTGCCGGATTTTTACGCTGCATGCACCCACCTGGCAGCCTTTTCGACCGATGATACCAAGCAACGCCAGTTGGACGAATGCCTCGTTATTTTGAAACAACTCGATGCCGACGGCAAACGATTCGTGGTAGGCGGCGATTTCAATTTACTGCCACCCAACGCCACAAAAACCGACTATTGCTTAGAAAAGATGTGCCCGGATGAGCACTTCCACGGCCCGGACGACGATCCTTACCATAATGAAGGCGCCAACTACACGCCTGAAATCACGTGGCTCAATCCCTTGTACGACCAATTTTTCCCTTCCCTGACGCTGGAAGATTACATCCAGAGCGAGGCGATATATTTCACGAATACGCAGCTCGACGGCGACTGGGACAGCACGCTCGACTACCTGTTCTCCAACACCGAATGGCAGCCGGGCTCGCATCAGGCACATCAGGAAAACCGGGAGTCGGACCACTGCCCCGTTACCGCACAATGGATCATACAACATTAAATGGAGCGCCATGAACTATGTACTCAATCTCCGGAGCATGTGGGAGAGAGTCGTCGCGACTCTTTCGGTATTGCTTTTTACCACCATGCTCTGCGGTCAGGATGAACACCCGGCCGCAATCACTCCTTTAGTCTTTTCCAATACCGCCTACATCCAGACCGTGCGCTACGGTGCGTTCTCGCTGATGCACACTTCGCGTTATGCCGTCAGCCGGCGCGTCGAGTTGGGCTTTCACCCCATCCTGATTTTTCTATCGCCCGGCGTCGAAGTGAAATGGAAACAAATTGAATCGGAACGGTACACCCTTTCCAGTTTTCATAGCATTAAATACGTCTCGCCGCTGTTGCGCACCGTGCAGATGCAAGGCGCCGGCGGGTTGATATCGCCGGAGTTCGATATGCCCGATATGATCGCTTTTCAAAATGGCGTGATGGCAAGTTCCATTTTGGGCGACCAACACTACATAACGGGCAAGGCATTGTTCGTTTTTTCAATCAATTCTGCAACGCCCAATGAAAATTCAACCATCGACCTGCCCGTCATTTACCCGCGTTCGGCAGTGTACTACAAAACCTACGGCTTTATCACGGGCCTTTCCATGGAGGGCAAATTATTCGGCAACTTCTCTTACTTAGGAACCGCCGATGCTTATTTTTTCCCACACGGAGGACTTCAGTTTTTCAGCGAAAACCAGTTTGGCCTGATCTGGCGGACCGGAAAAAAATTCATGCTCATGGGTGGCGGGGAATTGACATACGGCGAATATCCTTATGGCCCCCAATGGCATTTGCTGCCGGTGATAGATTTCAGGTGGTTTATGCATATTTGAACTGCCCCAAAACCTAACAACTACGTGCAAAACAGGCATCTATTATCTTGTAACCCCCAGCAACGCCATCTTCTCATTCAACACCAACCGCACCGGCACCGCCTCGATCAGTGGCCGCAGGCGCCCCACCTGGAAAAAGTGTTCGAGAAAAACCGCCTGTAAGTCGTCGTTCCAGATTTTCGGAACAACGCCGCCGCCGATAAAGATGCCACCGGTGGCCTTGAGTTTCAGGGCGAGGTTGGAGGATTCCACCGCGAGGTACCGGGCAAACAACCGCAGCGATTCCCGGCAGATCGGAATGCCTTCCTGTGCGCCTTGCGCGATGGCCGCCGCCGGGTCGTGGTCTTTCATTTTTTCGCGCAATCCGACGGGCTCTTTCCATTGTTTGATGTCCCGGAGAAAGCAATACACCTGGTGGATGCCGGGGCCCGACACCACGCGCTCCCAACTCACGTGGCCGAATTGTTTCTGCAGGTACAGTAGCAGTTCCCAATCAAACGTGTTGCGGGGTGCGAAGTCGGCGTGCCCGCCCTCGGTGGCGAAGGGATGCAGGGCGCTGCCGTCCCGGAACAGACCCGCTTCGCCCAATCCCGTGCCCGGCGCGATGATGGCAGCGTTGCCTTCCGACGGCGTTTTACCCGAATACACGGTCAACATATCCTGTTCTGTCAAAGCGGCCAAACCGTAAGCCGCCGCTTCCAGGTCGTTGAGTAAAAAAACTTCCGGGATATCCAGTTCCCTGCTCAAATCGGCTGCGTCGATGCTCCAATTCAGGTTGGTGGCTTTGGCTTTGCCGGCCTGCACCGGCCCGGCGAAAGCGATGCTCAGCCGTTGCGGCAGCGGCGCTGTGCCGGTGAAGTGCCGGATGGCTTCCGCCAGCGAGCCGAATTGTTTGGATGGGTAAACGGTTTCTTTGACCAGTACCGGCGCTCCGTCGAGCAGTTCAAAAAGCGCCAGGTGGGTCTTGGTGCCGCCCACGTCGGCGGCGAGCAGTTGCGCGCCTTCGGATAAGGAGCGCCGCTCCGGGAATGCAATAGGGATAATTGACTGCTGCATATCGACTGACAAAATTAATAATCACTTCATCACTCATCGTTCATCTCTCATCGTTCATAACTCATCACTCACCCCAACGCCACATCCAGCACCATCATCACGCTGAAACCCAGCAGGGTGGCGAGCGTGGCTAAGTCCGTATTGCCTGCCCGTTGAGATTCCGGGATCAATTCCTCCACGACTACAAATATCATGGCGCCGGCGGCGAAGGACAATGCGTAGGGCAACATGGGTTTCATCGTCAATACTGCGATGGCGCCCAATACCCCGAAAACAGGCTCGACCACGCCGGATAATTGGCCGTACCAAAACGCTTTTCGGCGCGACATACCTTCCCGGCGCAGCGGCACCGACACAGCGGTGCCTTCGGGAAAATTCTGCAAACCGATACCGATCGCCAGCGCAACAGCCGCTCCGATCGTGGCGCTGGGCATGTCGTGCACCACGGCGCCGAATGCGACGCCTACCGCCAGTCCTTCCGGAATGTTGTGCAGCGTAATGGCCAGCACCAGCAGCACACTGCGCCGCCATTTGGTCGTGATACCCTCCGCCTGTTCGATGGCCAGATCCGGGTGCACGTGCGGCAGTATTTTGTCCACCACCGATAGAAACAGACCGCCTGCCATAAAACCGATCAGGGCGGGCGCCCATTCGGGCAAACTGCTTGTTTCCGCACTCATCTCGATAGCGGGCGCCAGCAGCGACCAAAAACTGGCAGCGATCATTACGCCTGCGGCAAAACCCATCATGGCGTCGAGCACGCGCTGGTTGATGGTTTTGAAAAAGAACACCAGCGCAGCGCCCAGTGCCGTCACGCTCCAGGTGAACATGGTGGCGAAAAATGCCTGTGTCGCCGGATGGAATTGAGAAATGAAGTCGATGATGTCTGTCATGGATTATTTCATCTGTAGTAATCCCGGCACTCCGGCTCCCGGCCCCGCACTACCCGTTTTCCGGCCAGTGGGCCGCTGGTTTCCGTTACAATGGTGCATTGCCCTTCATGTCCTTTGTTTTCAAAAAAAACGACCACCCAGTCGTGCGTTTTGCCCAGTTCGTGCGCCCGGGCGGTGTTGGAAAAGAGTACCGTGTACGACCAGTCGCCGTGTTCGGTATGCAACACCGGCAACCAGGTTTCGTTGCGCAGATTGAAGCGTTTGGGCGTTATCATTTTCAACTTGCCGGCGGCGGCCTGGCGGCGGTATTCGGCGTCTACTTCCAGCAATTGAGCGATCGTGGGATGAAAATCGGTGTGTTGGGCCTCCTTCGCGGCGATACGATGCTGCATCCTGCGACGGGCAAAACCGCTCAACATTCCCGCCAATCCCAATTGGATTGCTTCCACCCGACGGCGCCCGAATCCTTCGACTTCCGCTAATCTACCGTCGTGCGCGGCCTGTTCGAGTTCTTCCAGCGTTTTGATATCCAACTCTTTAACGATGCGCTCGGCCAGTTCCGGGCCGATGCCGGGCACGTGCTCGAACAAATCCTCCGGCGCGGTCTTGCCTTTCAACCGGCGCAACAACTTCGATTTGCCCGTTTTTACGTATTCTTCGATCACCGCCGCCAGGCTTTCGCCAATGCCGGGCAAGGTTTGCAGCGCCTCGCCGTCGCCGGACTTCACGAGCTCGGCAACCGGCTGCGCCCGTTCGCGCACATTAGTTGCGCCTGTTCGGTAAGCCTTGACCCTGAACGGGTTGGCATGCTGGATTTCCAGCAGGTTGGCGATATCGTCCATCACCCGGGCAACCTCCTGATTGGTGGGTGTTTTTTTGAAAAACATGATAAAAAAAATTTAAAACACATTGGCACATAGAACACATAGTTTCATAATTAAAAAATATATGCTATGTGCCCATGCGTTTAATTATTCATTCGACAACAACGGTCGTAACTCTACCGGTAAAGTAGCCACGATATCGCGGATTTCACCGGCCGACACATGGACTTTCACCACTTTGAACACGGCATGAATGGCGTGTTCCACGTCGCGGTCGCTGACAAAATCGTTGAGGGTGGCGCGGCCGCCTTCTTCCCGCACCGCCTCGATGAAGTCACCCCGGTGCCGCAACCGTTTCGCTTCGTCGCTGATACGCCAGCCATCGACATAAACGGCTTTGATCAGCATGGGAAATTGGGAGATCAACTGAAGTGATTCGGCGGGAGACAAGCGATTTCTGAAAGCGTGGAGCACTGCCCGCAGAATTCTGCCCGCTTTGCCCACATCGGCGGGGTAACCGGCCGCTTCAGCCACTTCTTTGACGAATTGCTCGCCGTCCTGAACGTATTTATTGAAATTCAGTGCCATGATCCGAGAGATGAGAGATGAACGAAGAGAGATGAACGAGGAGATTGGAGAAAACAAAAATGCAGGCAATCGACCGGGCAGAATATGACTTTTGTCAACATGCGCCCTGATTTACGCTTAAGCCCGGGGTTGTGTCAAAAGTCGTTTAAACTGAAAACCTTATTTGGAGCGAAGAATATTATTCTGATTAGGGTACGGATAAAGACTTTCCAAGTTTAGAAAACTAGGAAAGTCTACTCGTAAAACGATGATAATTTCTCTCCTTTCATTACAGACCATCTGCAATGACTTTTGACACAACCCCGATGTCGAGGCACTAAATCCGATACCCTGCAACGACATCCACACTCAAAAATCCATTTTGTGCCACCGCTCCGTCCGGAGATAATACACCACCAGGGTAATCATCACTGCCCAATAAATAACTTCTGCGGCCCACACCCACAGCAAACCGAGGTGGGTGAAATTGGTGATCGTATAGAGGTAACCGAGGTAGATGACGACCACAAGTGCCTGCAACTGAAGCCCGAACCAGGTGGCGCCCGTTCCGGCCAGTGCATTTATAAATATCACGCCGAAAGTCGCCATGGACAAGATCAAAAGCAGCAGGTAAAAAACCGGTTGTGTTTCCTCGATGAGACTCATGTCCGATTTCCCGAGCAGCGGATAGAGCAGTTCGCCGGGAAAAAGCAATACCGGCACTGCCAGCATCATGGAGATGCCCCAGCAAAGTTTGCCGGTTTTCCAGGCGGCAGGCAGCACGTCGTGGTGGCGTTTTTGACCTATCAAATTGCTAATCAGCGTGTTGGCGCCGGAAGAAAAACCCCACATCGGGATCGAAAGCAGCAGATACACCATGCGGGCAAGGTTGGAAATAGCCAGTGCGCGCGGGCCCAGGTTTTCGACCATACCGAAAAAAAAGACCCAACTTCCCTGTCCGACAGCGGCATTGGCCACCACCGGGAGCGCCAGGTTGAGTTGTTGTTTGGTCAGGGGCCAGTCGGGTTCGGGAACTGAAAAAATACGAAGCGGCCGGTTTTCCTTGTCAAAAGCCATGTAAGTCGCGAATACGACGAACGCCACGCCTTCGGCGATGCTGCTTGCCAACCCGGAGCCTCCGATACCCATGGCGGGCAAACCGAAAGCGCCGAAAATCAATCCGTAATTGAGCCCCAGGTTGACGATGGCGAGCACCACCGTCGTGAACAGGATAATGCCCGGCCGCGCGATGCCGCTGTACAGAGAGATGAGCGCGATGCCGCCGTAACTAAAAAAAATGCCGAACGAGCGATAGTGTATGTATTCGAGCGATTTTTGATAAACCTCCGGCGAGTGATCGAGGAAAAGGTGGAAGAACCAGGGTGTGGCAAAGTGCATAAACGCCCACATCAACAAGGCCAGCGCCATCTCGAACAGCAGCATGGTATGGAAAACGTGCCCCACCGCGCCCGGTCGCCCCTCGCCCATGCGCCGCGCGATCATCATTTGTCCGCCCCTCGAAAACGAATAGCCGATGGCCGCGATCGTGATATAAAACACCCCCACAAACCCGATGGCGCCGAATTCGACTTCCCCCAAATGATACAACAGCACGGCATCGCTCAGTGCGATCACATTTTGCGCCGCCGAACCGAGCATGATGGGAGCCGATATTTTCCAGATTTGACGGTAGGTGAGGTCGAGCTGCATAAAAGAGGTTTCAAGGTTTCAGGGTTGCAGGGTTTCAGGGTTGCAGGGTTGCTCAAAAATAAGTCGAACCCTGAAACCTTGAAACCGTGGAACCCTGAAACCCTAATAAATTCTCCAGGGTTTCCATGTTGCGGGAACTACGCTGAAATGTTGTTTTTCCCGAAATTCGGGGTTTATAAAAGCCAAAGAAAGGTCAAAAAAATCAACCGTGAGCGTTACGCGCGGATGTTGTTTGATTTGTTCCCAGGCCTGCGTCATACCGGACGACCAATACGCGTCGTCGAAAACAAAAACCGTCGTATCACGGGCTAATGCAAGGCAGGTCTCGAAGTAGTGTAAAACAGGCTCCGGACGGTGGTTGCCGTCAAAAAACACAAAATCAAGTTTTTGCAGCTTGTCCAATGCCTTTGGCAGCGTTTTTCCGAACTCACCCGTGACGACTTCGGCATTTTTCAAACCGAGTAATTCGAGGTTTGTACGGGCCACCTGCGCACAATCGGTACAGCCTTCGAGCGAAACGAACCGGGCGCTTCGCATGCCGGACGCCAGGTACATTGCGCCGATTCCGAGCGAGGTGCCGAGTTCGAGCATCGTCGCCGGGGCGGCCCAGTTGGCCAACCGGAACAACATGCGCCCCTGCCGGATCGAACTACCTGCACGCCGGGCGACGAGGCGCACCGTGGCATAACGTTTAGCCCCCCCCACCCCCCCAGCAGGGGGGAGTTCCGCGCGTTTCAATTCATCGGAAGCAAAGCGTACGGATGAAACCGAAGCACTACTCCCCCCTGCGGGTGGGCTGGGGTGGGCTGTCCCGAAATCGTCAATTTCCAATTTTACGCTGCTCTCCAGCATCTTTTCCCGTACCTGCTCCACATCGCGGAAAGCGTAGTACCAGCGCCCGTCTTCCAAAACGGCCTGAGCCAA
>CXWJ01003929.1_pt1 | contig 45253 bp, 51 predicted proteins | sample 590841 | NCBI WGS metagenome assembly CXWJ01 (sample SAMEA3498367, study PRJEB10139) | wastewater metagenome | biome: wastewater treatment plant; material: activated sludge | place: Austria | collected 2015-01-21 | reverse complement strand
GACGGCGACACGATCGCCGAGCCCGGTGAGGATGTGCGCGTCGACATCGACGTCATGAATGGTGGCGATGGTGACGCGCTGAACACGACGATCGGGGTCACGGATGCGTCGGACGGGGTGGTCGTCGTCCCCCTCGAGACCGACCTCGGCACCCTCGCGAAGGGTTCGACCGCAACCGTCGCTGTCACCGTGGCGATCCCGAGCAGCTGGCCGCTCGGCGTACCCGTCGTCCTGGACCTGGAGGCACGCTTCCGGGGGGCCCTCTCCCCCACGACGCAACAGCTGCAGATCGAGACAGGGCAACCTGCCGAGCCGGTGGAGTTCGCCTATGACGGGCCCGCCGTCCCGATCCCGGATGACGATGACGCGGGAGTGTTCGTCACGATCCCGGTCACCGGGATCGGCCCGGTGTCCGGGGTGACGTTCACCGTCGGCGGGACGGTCTGCTCGACGGACATCGGGTCGACCACGGTGGGCATCGACCACACCTGGGTCAGTGACCTCACGATCGGTCTCACCGCGCCGGCCGGCCAGAGCGTCGTGGTCATGACCAGATCGGGAGGCAGCGGCAACAACCTGTGTCAGGTCGTCTTCGACGACTCCGCGGCGCTGCCNNGCTCCCTGGTGGGCCAGTCAGGCGACGGCGAATGGGTCGTGAGCGTCGTCGACAGCATCGCGGGCGACGTCGGGGCCGTGCGAGACGTGTCGATCCAGGTCGCCGGATACGAGTGAGTCAGGCCGGCAGCCCGATGACCTTCACGTCGATGTTGCCCCGGGTGGCCTTGGAGTAGGGGCAGAACGTGTCGGCGGCGTCGGCGAGGCGCTGCGCGGTCTCGGCGTCAACGCCGGGCACGTGGGCGGTCAGGGTGACCGCAAGACCGACACCGGACTCGGTCTTGCCCAAGGTGACCTCAGCATCGACGGTCGACTCCGTGGTGTCCAGACCCTCCTTGGACGCCATCAGGTTGAGCGCGCCGTTGAAGCAGGCCGCCCATCCGGCAGCGAGCAGCGACTCGGGGTTCGCCTTGGGGTTGGCCGTGCTGCCCGGCTTGCCGAGCGGTAGGTCGATAACGCCGTCAGCGGTCGTCGTGTGACCCTGACGGCCACCCTTGGCGGTGGCGCTGGCGGTGTAGACCTCTTCGGTCACGGCTTCGTACGGCATGTCTTCTCCTGTGTGTGCCTGGTATGCGGGGGCTGTTGGTCAGGTGTCGGCCGCTGTGACGACACTAGGCGGGTAGGGCGAGCTCGGAACGCACGATATCGGCCAACGACTGGGCGATGGCCTGGGCCTGCCCCTGCGTGCCGGCCTCGACCATGACTCGCACCAGCGGCTCGGTACCCGACTTGCGCAGCAAGATGCGTCCGTGGTCACCGAGCTCGAGAGAGGCGCGCGAGACGGCTTCTTGCACGGCCGGGTTGGAGTCGGCGGCATCTTTGTCGACGCCTTTGACGTTGACGAGTACCTGTGGCAACCGCGTCATCACCCCGGCGAGGTCAGCGAGGGACCGCCCGGTCTCGGCCATCCGAGAGGCGAGCATCAGCCCCGTGAGCAGTCCGTCACCCGTCGTGCCATGGTGCAGGAAGATGACGTGGCCGGACTGTTCGCCTCCAAGCGAGAAGCCCCCGCTCTGCATCGCCTCCAGCACGTAGCGGTCGCCCACTCCGGCCTGCACCACCTCGATGCCCTCGCGCCGCATGGCGATGAGCATGCCCAGGTTGCTCATCACGGTCGCCACCAGGGTGTCGTGAGCGAGTGTGCCCTTCTCCTTCATCGACACCGCGAGCACCGACATGATCTCGTCGCCGTCCACCACCTGCCCCGAGGCGTTGACCGCCAGGCACCGGTCGGCGTCACCGTCATGGCCTATGCCGATGTCGGCACGACGGTCCACCACCGCGAGGCGCAGGTTCTCCAGATGGGTGGAGCCGAACCCGTCGTTGATGTTGAGCCCGTCCGGATGCGCGCCGATGACAGACACGTCGGCGCCGGCCCGGCGGAAGAGCTCGGGTGAGACGGTGCTGGCCGCTCCATGAGCGGCGTCGATGACGACGCGGAGCCCGTCCAGACGATGAGGCAGCGTCGCCAGCAGGTGTCGAAGATAACGCTCGTCGCCTGCGGCGAGCCGGCGGACCCGCCCGACGGCGGCACCCGTCGGACGCTGCCAGGGTTCCTGCATCCGACCTTCGATCGCGTCTTCGACCTCATCCGGCAGCTTGTGCCCACCACGAGCGAAGAACTTGATGCCGTTGTCCGGCATCGGGTTGTGCGAAGCCGACAGCATGATGCCCAGGTCGGCACCCTCGTCGGCGGTGAGGAAGGCGATCGCCGGGGTGGGCAACACCCCGGCGTCGTAGACGTCGACCCCGGCCGAGGCCAGCCCGGCCGTGACGGCCGCAGAGAGGAACTCNNGCCGCCGCCACGCTGAGGTCCAGGGCCAGTTCCGCCGTGATGTCGCGGTTGGCCAGTCCTCGGACACCGTCGGTGCCGAAGAGGCGACCCATCAACGCTTGCTGTACTGCGGTGCCTTACGTGCCTTCTTGAGACCGGCCTTCTTGCGCTCGGGCACGCGAGCGTCACGGGTGAGGAAACCGGCCTTCTTCAGGGTCGGGCGGTTCAGCTCTTCGTCGACACCGTTGAGGGCCCGGGCAACGCCCAGGCGGACGGCGCCGGCCTGACCCGAGGGGCCACCGCCGTGAACCCGGACCAACACGTCATACGCACCGTCGAGGTCGAGCACTCGCAGGGGCTCGTTGACGATCTGCTGGTGCACCTTGTTGGGGAAGTACGAGTCGAGGGAACGCCCGTTGACCTTCCACTCACCGGTGCCCGGGACGATGCGGACGCGGGCCACGGCCTGCTTGCGACGACCGGTCGCCGCGCCGGGCGCCGAGGCGCTGGGCTTGCGGACGGCCTCGGCGGAGACAGGTGCCGATGACTCGGAGGTGTATTCGGTGAGCTCGACGTCGTCGCTGGCGTCGTCGAAGTCGGTTGCGTCAGTCACGCTTGTGGTGTCAGCCACGATTCTCCTTGAGCTGGGGTGAGCAGGGATCGCCACGGGGGCGACTACTGCGCGACCTGGGTGATCTCGAACGGAACGGGCCGCTGGGCCGCGTGAGGGTGGACGTCGCCGGCGTAGACCTTGAGCTTGGTCATCTGCTGGCGGGCGAGCGAGTTCTTGGGCAGCATGCCGCGAACGGCCTTCTCGACGGCCTTGCGCGAGTCCTTGGCGAGCAGCTCGGCATATGTCTGAGACTTGAGGCCGCCGGGGAAGCCGGAGTGACGGTAGGCGCGCTTCTGGTCGAGCTTGGCGCCAGTGAGGGCCACCTTGTCCGCGTTGACAATGATGACGAAGTCACCGGTGTCGACATGCGGAGCGAAGGTGGGCTTGTGCTTGCCACGCAGCAGCACGGCGGTCTGTGAGGCGAGCCGGCCGAGCACGACGTCGGTGGCGTCGATGATGTGCCACGAGCGAGTGATGTCGCCGGGCTTGGGCGTGTAGGTGCGCACGAGAGTCAGCTTTCGTCGGTCAGTGATGCACGAGGCCAGCACTGCAGCAGCGGCATGGCCTACCAGGACAATCTGGGGCACTGCGGGCAGCCACATGCCTGCCTTCAGCACAACCTCACCAGTCTAGACGGGGCGTCGAGCGGCTCATAATCCGGCGACGCAACCTTGATGAACCCTCTGACCTGGCCAAACACCGTGGGTGGCGAGAGATGGGTCCTGGATGCAGCGNNGAGCATCAAGGTGCTGGCGCATCCGATGCGCAGTCGGCTGCTCATCTCGCTGCGCACCAACGGACCCGCGACCGCGACCTCGCTGGCGGCCGAGCTGGCGACGAACACCGGCGCGACCAGTTACCACCTGCGCCAGCTCGAGGCAGTCGGACTCATCGAGGACGACGGCACGGGGCGCGGACGGCGACGCGTATGGCGGGCCAGCACCGACCTGACGTCGTGGTACCCCAGCGACTTCGAGGGCGACGACGACGCGACGACCGCGCTGGACTGGCTGACGCGGGACTACCTGAGGCACTTCACCGAGCAGCTCGAACGCTGGTATGACGCGGCACCGACCTGGCCGGCGCCCTGGCAGGACTCGTGCGGCAGCAGCGACGAGATGGTGCTGGTGTCGGCTGATGACCTGGCGAGCATGCGCGACGAGATCGGTGCCGTCATCGCGCGCTACCGACGTCGGGGGCAGGGCAATCCACGAGCCAAGCGGGTGGCGACCTACTCGTTCTGCTACCCCATCGACCTACACAACGTGCCCACATGAGTCCCGGTGCGGCCCGCCGGGCGTTCCTCGTGCTCACGGCGACGCGCTGGTTTCAGGTTGGTCTGGTCGTCGGCATCACCACGTTATGGCCCCTCGAGCGCGGCCTGACCATCGCCGAGGCGTTGAGTGCCAGCGCCTTGGGCGGGCTCGTGGTGTTCGTCCTCGAGCTGCCGACCAGCGGCTTCGCCGACGCCTTCGGTCGCCGGCCCGTCTACCTGGCGGCATCAGTCGTACAGGTCATCGCGGCCGTCGTGTTCTTCACCGCGACGATGTGGTGGCAGTTCGCCCTCGCCGGCGCGCTCTTCGGCGTCTTCAGAGCCTGGACTCCGGACCCCTGGACGCCTGGTTCGTCGACACCGTTCACCACACCGAGCCAGGGGCCGATGTCGACCAGGCCCTGGCTGCACAGGGGTCCGTGCTCGGGCTGAGCATCGCCTCGGGTGCGGTCATATCGGGGGTGCTCATCTGGTGGCACCCCGTCGACTCGGCAAGTGCGCTCGTGCTGCCGGGCATCACGAGCGTGGTCCTGTCCCTCGGGCACGTGGTGGCGGTCGCCGTCTTGATGCGCGAGGACCGACCCCCCGAGGTCGGGTCGCGAGCGCGCGCGACGCAGTCCATCCGTCAGGCGCCGGGGATCATCCGCAGCGGCATCTCGATGCTCCGGCACAACCGGGTCCTCGCCGGACTCGTGCTGGTCGAGGTCTCGTGGTCGGCAGCCATGGTCGTCTTCGAGACGTTCATGCCGGTGCGCCTGTCCGAGATTGTGGCGAGCCAGGCCCAAGCCGCGGCTGTCATGGGCCCGGTCTCGGCCGTCGGCTGGGGCGTCTATGCCCTGGGGGCGGCCGGGGCCGGTCTCCTTTCCGCGCGAATCGGAGTCGTCCGGACGGCAATGGTGACGAGGTCGCTCAACAGCCTCGGGGCGCTCGTGATGGGGTTGGTCTATGGTCCGGTGGCCTTGGTTGCCGCCTACCTGGTGACCTACTCACTGCACGGTGCGGCCGGACCAATGCACTCGACGCTGCTGCACCGTGTGGCGCACGCTCGCAACCGAGCCACGGTGCTGTCGATCAACTCGATGGCGGCCTTCTTGACGTTCAGCGTGGTCGCCATCCTCGGTGGTCTGCTCGCCGTGCGGGCATCGACCGCCGTCGCCATGGTCACGATCGGTGCGGTCAGTCTGCTCGGGGTCGCCTTCTACCTCCCGGCGCTGCGAGCCGAGCGGGCGCGCACCACCTAGGCCTCCCCCATACCCGGGTCCGGGAAGGCGAGGTTCGCCCCGATCTCCGCGCACGGGCACCGAGGTTCCCCATCACCGGGGATGGGTAGATGCAGTTATCTCTCAATCTGTCGTGTAACAACCCATCCGTCGTGATGGCTGGGGTCGGTCGACGGACACGCGCACGGAACGGACTCTCGGACGGACGGACGCAGGGACGCCCGCTCGTCAGCGGCGGCGCTGGACGCGTTTCTCGTCCCACACCGGCTCGTCAGACTCGTAGACCGAGCCATCCGCGCCGAAGACCAGAAACCGATCGAAACCCCGCGCGAACCAGCGATCGTGGGTCACGGCCACGACCGTGCCGTCAAAGGCGTCGAGCGCCTCTTCCAACGCCTCGGCCGAATCGAGGTCGAGATTGTCGGTGGGCTCGTCCAGCAACAACAAGGTCGCGCCGCTCAGCTCCAGAAGCAGAATCTGAAACCTGGCCTGCTGCCCGCCCGACAGCGTGTCGAAGGTCTGCTCGGAGGCCCGCGCCAGGCCGTAGCGATCCAACGCGCGGGCGGCCTCCTCGCGGGGCTTGCCCGCGCGGTGTTCGTCACCACGATGGAGCACCTGCAGCAGGGTGCGCCCGACCAACGCGGGCTGCTCGTGGGTCTGAGCGAACCAGCCGGGTCGCACGCGCGACCCGAGCCGCGCCACGCCCGTGTGCGCGACCGGGTCGATGACCACGTCGCCCACCGGGCGGTGCTCGACGTCGGGGTCACTGCCACCCCGAGCCAAGAGCCGCAAGAAGTGCGACTTGCCCGAACCGTTGGACCCCAACACGGCCACCCGCTCACCGAACCACAGCTCGGCATCGAAGGCCCGCATGAGATCAGTCAGCTCGAGTCGCTCGCAGATCACGGCTCGCTTGGCAGTTCGTCCGCCGTGCAGTCGCATCCGCACGTTCTGGCGCAGAGGCACGGCCTCCGGGGGGCCAGCCTCGACGAACTTGGCCAGTCGGGTCTGGGCGGCCTGATAGCGCGATGCCAGGCCGTCGTTGTACGCCGCCTTCACCTTGTACATCAGCACCAGTGCCTTGAGCTTGGCGTGCTCCTCATCCCACCTCCGACGCAGCTCGTCGAGCCTGGCGTTGCGGTCCTCGCGCGCTTGCGCGTAGGTCGCGAAGCCGCCTGGATGCACCCACAGCGTGGCCCCCGCCGCGTTGGGCTCGAGGGTGGCGACGCGCGTGGCGACCTGTCGGAGCAGCTCTCGGTCGTGGCTGATCAGCATGACGGTCTTGGGCGACGCAGCGAGCTCGCCTTCCAGCCACCGTTTGGTCGGCACGTCGAGATAGTTGTCGGGCTCGTCCAACATCAGGACGTCTTCTGGCCCCCGCAACAGCGCCTCCAGAACGAGCCGCTTCTGCTCACCGCCGGACAACGTCGTGATGGGGCGCCACTGGGCACGGTCGAAGGGCACCCCCAGCGCCGCCACCGTGCAGACGTCCCACAGGGTCTCGTAGTCGTAGCCGCCGGCATCGCCCCAGTCGACCAGGGCCTGTGCATAGGCCAGCTGCACGGGTTCGGAGTCGTGCTCCATCATGGCCAGCTCGGTGCGTTCGACCGCGGCTGACGCCTCCCGAATGGCCAGCGGGGCTACCGAGACGAGCAGATCACGCACCGTGCTGTCGTCGCGCAGCGAGCCGATGAACTGACGCATGACTCCGAGACCACCGCTTCGCGTGACCGCGCCCTCGGGCGCCACCAGGTCACCGGAGATGATGCGCATCAACGTCGTCTTGCCCGTGCCGTTGGGCCCGACGAGGGCGACCTTGGCGCCTTCACCCACGCGCAGGTTGACGTCGCGCAGCAGCGGACGCCCATCCGGCAGGGCGTAGCTGACCCCGTTGACATCGACGTGTCCCACGGTCCTAAGCCTGTCGTATGCCGACCTGTGGCGTCACCCGGATTCAGCGGTGCGATCGCGCAGACAGAGGCTCCGGATGGCGGTCCACCCAACCCCGCATTCTGCGACCGAGCACGCGGTAGTTCCCGTTCAGGGTCGGAAGAGCCCTTGAACGGGAACTACCGCGTGCTCGGTCGCAGAAAAGGGGGGCCGGGTCGCGGGAAAAGGGGAGCGGGGCGGCGCCGGGGCGGCGCGGGCGGGGCGGCGCCGGGGCGGCGCGGCGCGCCACCGCCGGGGCGGCGCGACACGGCACCGGCGGCGCGGCGCGACACCGGACGGGTCACCTCACCGAGATCGAGCGGCCGCACCGTCCGGGAGCGGCCAGTCGGCCACTCCGGTCGCGTCGACCAACAGGCCAGTCACGTCATACATCCCCACAGCGATCTCGCCGTCGGTCGTGAGGCCACGAAGTCGCGGCACGACAGACGACGGCACTCGCAGCGGCAGGTAGTTGGCCAGCTCAGGCTCGGCTGCCAACAACGCCGCCGGCCAGGCCGTCGCGGGCACGAGGTCGCTGACGTGGCCGCCCACGATGGCCTCGGTGTCCAGGCGGAGACTCCCCGGACGGGTCCAGTGCACCCGCCAGGACAGGTTCGCCGGATCGGCGCCCGCCGGGATGTCGGCCGCCGGCCATGCGATGAGGGATCCGGTGACCTGTGCCGCACGGGATGTGGTCAGGTCCGGTGTGGACCCGGGGCGCACGACGGAGGTCGAGATGGCATGAGTGCCCAGGTCATAGCTGATCGTCACTCGCATGCCGTCGGCAGGCACCGACAGGACGACGTTGCTGCCGTCGAGCACTCCGCCCGCACCATAGTTGACGTCCCACGACAGCTCGTGGGCCACCTTGAACTGGTAGGTCCCCGCGGGGAGCTGGGTGGTGACCCATGACCAGACGTTGTCACCGTCGGGGTCCTGCAGCCAGGGTCGCATGCAGTCCGCCAACCAGTCAGCGGAGCACCCGAGCTCGCTTTGGTAGTCGCCGGGCGCCGTGAGGATCGGGCTCTGCGCGTCCGAGGTGACCCAGTGCGTGCCGTGGTCGTAGTAGAACGTCACGGGCTCGGTCCCGACGGTGTACTCGATATTGCCGCCGTTGAGGACAGCGCCAGCGCCGTAGTTCTCGTCCCAGCTCTTGTTGATCGCCGCCTTGTACTGCGCCGGCCCGGCCGGAAGCCCCGTGAAGGTCTTCTTCCAGATCAGGTCCTGGGTGTCGAGCTCGAGCTGGGCCTGGTCGCAGTCCGGAACCCAGTCCGCGGGACAGCCCATCTCGCTGTTGTGGGTGCCTGGGACCGACACGTTGGCCGGCTGCACGACGGGACCGCCGTCTCCGCCGCCACCGCCCGGGGCGGCCGGCTCACCGACGACCCCCCACGAGGCCGTGGCGTTGATGCGACCCGACGAGCCCTTGGCCACGGCGCGGTACTCGACCAGGGTGCCCTTGGCCAGACCAGTGACGTCATGGAACACGCGGAACGGCGCGTTGTCGTCGGTGCCCAGGAGCTGCCAGTCGGCCGTGCCGACCGGGCGCTGCAAGAAGGTGACCTGGGTGAAGGACCGGTCGGGGGCGGCAGCCGAGATCTGTGCCCGACCACCCACCGTCGCGCCGGGAGTGGGAGTGAGCATCGACAACGAGGGCCTCGCCGCCGGAGCCGGCATGGGCTTGGTTGCGCGGAACACCGACACGGACAGTCCGGGCAACCCGGCGGTCACCCGACCCAGGGCGTCGGTGCGGATCGCTCCACCCGGACCATAGATGTTGGCGAACGTGGTGCCCGGCGAGAATGTCGAGAGGCTGGCCGAGGTCCATGACGTCGAGTTGTTGGCCACGACGAGGTACTCGACGTCGCGGGCCTTGTCGATGCGGCTGATGGCGAAGATGCCGTCGCCACTGGAGGAGTATCGCGGCACCTGGGCACCATCGGCGAGCGCCGGGTGAGCCTTGCGCAAGGCGGCCAGACCAGCGATGTGCTGGTAGAGCGGCACCGTCTTGGAATAGCGGTCCCGGCTGCCGAGGGTGCCACCGCCCAGGATCTGCTCCCCGGCATACTGCTCGACCTCGGTGGCGAACATGTCCTGACGGGAGTCCTTGTCGCCGCCCGAGCCGATGAACCCCTGCTCGTCGCCGTAGTAGACGACTGGTTGGCCGCGAGTGACGTACATCAGTGAGTGCGCGAGCTTGGTGCGGGCGAGCAGGTCCGAGCCCGTGAAGCCGGCGTTCTTGAGCATCATCGCCGCGCGACCCATGTCGTGGTTGCCGAGGAAGGTCGGCGACGAGTACGCGTTGGAGTCGGCATCGGTGTAGTAGTCGTCCTGCGCGAACAGGTCGCGCAGCCCCGTGGTGGGCTTGCCCTGGGCGAACCCGAGAGCGCTGCCCTGGAACCCGAAGTCGAGCGTGGCCTGCAGCTTGCCCGCCGTCGAGAAGGTGCTGAGGTAGGACGGGTTGCCGTCGAACACCTCACCGAACATGAAGAACGAGCTCTTGCCTTGGGCTCGCGCGTGGTCCAGGACGTCGGGGCTGAACTGCTGCCAGAACTCGAGGTTGACGTGCTTGACCGTGTCGATGCGGAAGCCGTCGATCCCGAGGTCGACCCACGCCTTGTAGATCTCGGACATGCCCTCGACGACCTCGGGCCGCTCCGTCCAGAGGTCATCGAGCCCAACGAAGTCGCCGTACTCACTGGACTCACCGGCGAAGGTCGAGTCGCCTCGGTTGTGGTACATCGTCGGGTCGTTGAGCCACGCGGGCACCTTGACCGACGCGTCCTCGGGGTTGGCGAAGACCGGGACGTAGGGGAAGGACGTCGCCGGGTCGACATCGGGGAATGTCGACCCTGGCCCCGCGAACTCCTTGTCGTCAAAGGGCTGCCCCGCCGCGGTCAGGTAGGGCGAGGCCTCCTTGGACACATAGGTGAACTCCCCGCTCTCATAGCGGATCACGTCGGCGGTGTGGTTGGTGATGATGTCGAAGAAGACCTTCATGCCCTTGTCGTGCGCGGCCGCGATGAGCGACTTCATCTCCTCGTTGGTGCCGAAGTGCGGGTCGATCTGGGTGAAGTCCGTGACCCAGTAGCCGTGGTAGCCGGCGCTGGCGTTGGGTTCGCTGCCCTGGACCGGCCGGTTCTTGAACGACGGCGTCAGCCAGATCGCGGTCGTGCCGAGGTCCTTGATGTAGTCGAGGCGCTGAGTCAGCCCGGCGAGGTCACCCCCGTGGAAGAACCCCTTGTCACTCGGGTCGAAGCCGGTCGCCATCCGGTCGCCGGTCAACCCGCCGAGATCGTTGGCCGTGGACCCGTTGGCGAACCGGTCGGCCATGAGGAAGTAGAACCGTTCCTTGGTCAGTCCGGCGCGCAGGCTGTCGGCGGCCAGAGAACGGTCCTGCGAGGTGACCGGACCGCTGAGGTCGACGGGTTGCACCCACATCAGGTGAGTCTCGTCGTCATACGAGAAGCGCAGCTGCGCCGGACCGGCGAGCGCCACGGGGATGTCAGCCCCACCGGCCGCGCCGCCCGCGCCGTAGTTCTCGTCCCATGAGCCGTTGACCGCCACCTTGTAGGAGTAGGCACCGGCCGGAAGCGTGAACACCCCGGAGTAGGTCGAGCCGTCGACGAGCTCGATCTCGGTCGCGTCACAGGCTGGGTCCCAGTCGGCAGCGCAGCCCAGCTCGCTCTGCAACGAGCCGACGATGCGGACTCTCCGGTCCTCTGCCGCCGCGGGCGAGGCGACGACGGGCACCACTCCGAGGGTCAGGACGACGGACGCGGCAGCCCCGACGGCTGTCCGACGTGACATGGAGCGCATCACTGACTGCAACGACCTCATGGCCATGACAAGACCTTCCTACCGGCATCGCGATGTGACCCTCGACACACCCTGCCCAACGAGCATATGCGCGCACCCCGACACCGGCCACAGGGCGTGGCGACGGCATCCCGCGCGCGCTCACTCATGTGCGTCAGATCGGCTCTCGGCGCACCCTGGTCTGCTCAGCCCGGCTCCGCAGGTGCTCATCGGCCGGATAGACGACCTGCTCCAGACACAGCCCGCGGGCCGGCATCACCGCGACCGCGGGCTCACGCGCGCCGGCCCGCAGCACCTCGGCCGGCCAGGCGGCCGACTGCTGGCGCAAACCGACCGGCAGCACCGCGCCGACGAGCGAGCGCACCATGGAGTGACAGAAGGCGTCAGCCCGGACGGTCCCCACCAGCACGCCGTTGGCATCTCGTGTCCAGGTGTACTGCAGCAGGGTTCGCACCGTGGTCGCGCCGTCGCGACGCTTGCAGAAGGCGGCGAAGTCGCGCAGCCCGACGAGACCGGCCGCACCCGCGTTCATCAGATCGACGTCGAGGATGCCTCGGGTGCTCGCCGTGTCCACGCGGCGCACCGGGTCCGGCCTCGTCAGCTCGTCGGCCAAGCGGTAGGAGTAGCGCCGCTCCAGCGCCGAGAACCTCGCGTCGAACCCGGACGGGGCGACTGACACGGCAGCCACCCGGACATCACCGGGCAGGACACCGTTGAGGCGCACGGTCGCCGCCTGCTCCGCGGTGCGCCCCGAGCGTCCCGCCACGACGGCGTAGGCAGCGGTCGGGACGTCAGCGTGGGCAACCTGCCCTCGCGCATGCACGCCGCTGTCCGTCCGCCCGGCAACGGTCGCCCCGACCGGGTCCGGAGTTCGCAGGATGGTGGCCAGCGCCTCTTCGAGGACGCCTTGCACCGTGCGGTGGCCTGGCTGGCGTGCCCAGCCGTGAAAGTCAGCGCCGCAGTACGCGAGATCCAGGCGTATCCGCAGCGACTCCGGCATAAGGTGAGGCTAGTGGCTGAGCGCGGACGTGACGTACCTCACATGCCACCGTGAAGTCGGTCGGCGAAAACGTGTCATTCCGTAGACTCAAACCCGTCTTAGCCCTGGGGAGGGCAGGTCGCCGTCACCTGGACGAGAGTGTCGTCCACAACGCTGGGGTTAGGTTCTCGATGTTTGCTCGTCTGCCCGCTGGCGGGCGCCTCTCGGTCGCCGGCGCTCTCTTGGTCCCGCTTGTCGCGACCGCCGCACCGGCTCATGCGGCGGTGGACAACCTCGTCGCCACCTGGGGCGTCGACGGCCCGGTCTACGCCCTGCTGACCGTCGGCGACACGGTGTATGTCGGGGGGCAGTTCGCCAACGTCATCGACGCCAACGGTGTCAGCCACCCGGCCGCCAACGTGGCGGCCTACAAGGCCTCCACCGGCGCCTTCGACCTCGGGTTCGTGGCCAACACCAACGGGGTCGTCAGCGCCTTCGCGACGACCGGCGGCAACATCTACATCGGCGGGGACTTCACGACGGTCAACGGCACCAACCGCTCTCGGGTGGCCGCCGTCAACCCCACGACCGGTGCGCTCAACAAGACGTTCAAGGCCAACGCCAACCGGTTGGTCGACACGCTGGCCGTCGCCGACGGCAAGCTCTTCATGGGTGGCCGGTTCACCACGGTGTCTCCGGTGGCCGGCAAGCAGACCCGCAACTACGTCGCCAAGGTCGACCCCGCCACCGGCGCGCTCGACGCCTGGTCCGCGGCGCCCAACGCCCGAGTACGCGCCATGTCAGCGGCGCCCGACGGCAGCCGCGTGTACATCGCCGGCGACTTCACGACGGTCAACGGGTCCACGGCACAACAGATGGTCTCCAGTCTTCGGACCGACACGGGCGCCGTGGCCTCCGGGTTCGCGCCAGGCAACACCAGCGCATACGGTCGTCAGCCTGTCTTTGACATCGTGGCGACCCCGGACAACCGGGTCCTGCTGGCTGCTGCCGGATCAGGAGGCGGCTGCACGTCCATGAACGCCACCACCGGCGCACAGCAGTGGACCAAGTCGGCCAACGGCAACATGCAGGCAGTGTCCTACATCGGCAACGTCGTGTGGTGTGGTGGGCACTTCGGCGGCGAGGGAGGGTTTGGCGGTCAGGAGCGCTACAAGCTCGCCACCGTCAGCCGCACCACCGGGGCGGATCTCGGGTTCGCCGAGCGGGTCAACAACCCCTACGGCGTCTGGGCGCTGACCACGGCATCGGACCGCACCTATGTTGCCGGCGAGTTCACCAGCATCGGCAACGTCGACATCGCGCGCTTCGCGGCCTTCATGGACACGCAGGTGTTCTCGGCCCCCGGCGCTCCCGGCACACCGACGGCAGTGGGCGGCAGCGCGAGCGTCTCGCTCTCGTGGGGCTACCCGGCCAGCGACGGCAACGCCGCCATCACCTCGTATGCCGTGCACCGCTCGGACAACGGTGGCCCGTATGCGCAGGTGGGCACCTCCACCACCACCAGCTTCACCGATGCGAGCGTGACGAACGGCACGCCCTACTCCTACTACGTCACCGCTACCAACTCGGTCGGCGCCGGTCCGGCGAGCCCGTCGGTCGACGTGACGCCCTACGCCATCGGCAACGGCCTGGGCCTGCAGGCGTCCTACTTCAACAACTCCACGCTCAGTGGCACTCCGGGCCTGACCCGCGTCGAGGCGCCTGGGCTCAACGTGCCAGCCGGAGCCGTGCCCGTCTCGGGCTTCCCGTCGAGCCTGTGGACGACCCGGTGGTCCGGCACCATCACGGCTCCCGTGAGCGGCACCTACAGCCTGCAGACCGTCCGGCGTTCCGATGACGGCGTGCGGGTGTGGGTGGACAACGTGCTGGTGATCGACAACTGGACCGGGTCGACGACGACCCGCCAGGTCGACGTGGCGCTCACTGCCAACACGCCTCGGCAGATCCGGGTCGAGTTCATCGACTGGTCGGACGCTGCCACGCTGACGATGAGCTGGCGGATGCCGGGGCAGTCGACCTACTCCCCCATCCCGACGGGGGTCTTCAACCCCTGACCAGCCCCGTCTGGACAACGCGAGAGGCGCCAGGTTCCCCATCGGGACCTGGCGCCTCTCGCGTTGTGCGCGTATGTCGGCTAGCTGCCGGCCTTCGTGAACCCGGCCGCCTCCGCGTCAGCGGCGCTGGCGAACCAGAACTCGGCGACCGTCGCGGCATACCACTGGCCGTCCGGCTCGTGGTAGAGACCAGAGTCCGCGTTGCCCTTGACGGTGTAGCCCTCGGGAGCCTCGCCGTCGGCGGTGGCCGCCACGGCTCCGGCCGGAAGGGCCGCATCTGTGCCGCCATCGGCGTCGACCAGAGTGGCCGGAGCGTCAGCAACGACGGGGGCGTCGTCAGCGGCAGCCGTGATGTCGCTGGCCACCTCGTCGACCGGCACCGCCGGCTCGGCCGCGGCGGCGGGCGTGTCAGCCTTCTTGGCCTTGGCCGCCGACTTGGTGGCCGCCTCCGCCTCCTTGACCGTCGCGGCCTTGGCTGTCATCGGCTCACGGACGAGCTCGATCACCGCCATGGGCGCGTTGTCGCCCTTGCGCGGACCGATCTTGGTGATGCGGGTGTAGCCACCGGGACGCAGCTCCATGTCAGGCGCGATCTCGGTGAAGAGACGGTGCACGACACCCTTGTCACGGACCACGGTCAGCACGCGGCGACGGGCATGCAGGTCACCACGCTTGGCGAACGTGATCATTCGCTCGGCGAGGGGCCGCAGGCGCTTGGCCTTGGCCTCGGTGGTCGTGATGCGGTCGTGCTCGAAGAGCGACGTCGCCAGGTTGGCCAGGAGCAGCCGCTCGTGAGCCGGGCCGCCGCCGAGGCGGGGACCCTTGGTGGGGGTAGGCATGATTCAAGGTCTCCTGAACGTGGTTTAGAGCTGCTCGTCTTCGGCGAACGCGTCGTCGTCGTCGAAGTCGTCGCCGTAGGTGTCTGCGATCGAGCTGGGGTCGAACCCGGGCGGGCTGTCCTTGAGGGCCAGACCCATGCCGACGAGCTTGGCCTTGACCTCGTCGATCGACTTGGCGCCGAAGTTGCGGATGTCCAGCAGGTCCGCCTCGCTGCGTCCCACGAGCTCACCCACGGTGTGGATGCCCTCGCGCTTGAGGCAGTTGTAGGACCGCACGGTCAGGTCGAGGTCCTCGATGGGCAGCGCGAGGTCGGCGGCAAGAGCCGCGTCGGTCGGCGACGGGCCCATGTCGATGCCCTCGGCCTCGACGTTGAGCTCGTGAGCCAGCCCGAACAGCTCGACGAGGGTCTTGCCCGCGGACGCCATGGCATCACGGGGAGCCATCGAGCGCTTGGTCTCGACGTCGACGATCAGACGGTCGAAGTCGGTGCGCTGCTCGACTCGGGTCGCCTCGACCTTGTAGGTCACCTGAAGGACCGGTGAGTAGATCGAGTCGACCGGGATCCGGCCGATCTCCGCGTCGGATGACTTGTTCTGCTGCGCCGAGACATAGCCACGGCCGCGCTCGACCGTCAGCTCCATCTCGAGCTTGCCCTTGTCGTTGAGGGTCGCGATGTGCAGGTCGAGGTTGTGCACCTCAACGCCTGCCGGGGGCGCGATGTCGGCGGCGGTCACGGCGCCGGGGCCCTGCTTGCGCAGGTACATGACGACCGGCTCGTCGTGCTCCGAGGAGACGACCAGGCCCTTGACGTTGAGGATGATCTCGGTGACGTCTTCCTTGACGCCCGAGATCGTCTGGAACTCGTGAAGCACACCGTCGACGCGGATGCTCGTCACCGATGCACCCGGGATGCTCGACAGGAGGGTCCGACGCATGGAGTTGCCGAGCGTGTAGCCGAAACCCGGCTCCAGGGGCTCGATGATGAAGCGTGAACGGTTGTCGGCAACCGTCTCCTCGCTCAGGATGGGGCGCTGTGCGATCAGCACGGTTCTTTCCTTCCCACGGACGACCGCTATATGACGTCTCGTGAAGCGCAGGGCATGTCGTCCCTGCCGAAGCAGCCAGCTCGGTCTGCGGCCGCTCCCAGCCGGGATGGCGAGCCGCGCACCGAGGTGAACCGCTCGCCATACCCGACGAGAGTGTGTGCTAGTTCTTGGAGTAGAGCTCGACGATCAGCTGCTCCTGCAGGATCGTGTCGATCTGAGCACGAACCGGCAGCTGGTGGATGAGGATCGTCAGCGTGTCCGGCACGACCTGCATCCACGCGGGCGGCGTGCGGTCCCCGAAGGTCTGGCGAGCCAGCTCGAAGGGGAACGTCGGCACCGACTGCTTGCGCACGGTGATGATGTCGTACTGCTCGACCCGGTAGGACGGGACGTCGACGCGCACGCCGTTGACCTCGAAGTGACCGTGGGTCACGAGCTGACGGCTGTGGCGCCGGGTGCGGGCCAGGCCCGCACGGTAGACGACGTTGTCGAGCCGGGTCTCCAGGATGGTCAGCAGCGTCTCACCGGTCTTGCCGGGACGCGACGCGGCCTCCTTGTAGTAGCGGACGAACTGCTTCTCCATGACGCCGTAGGTGAAGCGAGCCTTCTGCTTCTCCTGGAGCTGGGTGAGGTACTCCTTCTCCTGGATCCGGCGACGGCCATGCTGGCCGGGCGGGAAGGGACGGAGCTCGAAGTTCTTGTCGCCGCCGACGAGGTCGACCTTGAGCCGACGCGACTTCTTGGTGATGGGGCCTGTGTAGCGAGCCATGTTCTGAGGTTCCTTTCCCCGTGATCAGACGCGACGGCGCTTGGGCGGGCGGACGCCGTTGTGCGGCGCGGGAGTGACGTCACTGATCGCGCCGACCTCGAGGCCTGCGGCGGTCAAGGAGCGGATCGCCGTCTCACGGCCCGAACCCGGACCCTTGACGAAGACGTCGACCTTGCGCATGCCGTGCTCCATGGCTCGGCGAGCGGCTGCCTCGGCAGCCATCTGAGCGGCGTACGGGGTGGACTTGCGCGAGCCCTTGAAGCCGACCTGGCCGGCCGAGGCCCACGAGATCACGGCACCGGTGGGGTCCGTGATCGAGATGATGGTGTTGTTGAACGTGCTCTTGATGTGAGCGTGCCCGTGGGCGATGTTCTTCTTCTCCTTGCGGCGCACCTTCTTGGCGCCCGCAGCCTGACGGCTCTTGGGAGGCATGTGCTCTCTTTCCTACGAAGTCTTCGGGTATGACGTGAGTCGGGTCTGGCAGCAAGCGCGCGGCCTACTTGCCGGCCTTCTTCTTGCCGGCGACGGTCCGCTTGGGACCCTTGCGAGTGCGCGCGTTGGTGCGGGTCCGCTGACCGCGGACCGGCAGACCACGACGGTGACGGATGCCCTCATACGTGCCGATCTCGACCTTGCGTCGGATGTCAGCGGCGATCTCGCGGCGGAGGTCACCTTCCATCTTGACGTTGGATTCGAGGTGGTCACGCAGGTGGACGAGGTCATCGTCGGTCAGATCGCGCACCCGAGTGTCGGGGTTGACCCCGGTCGCGGCGAGCGCTTCCTTCGCGCGGGTGCGTCCCACGCCGAAGATGTAGGTGAGAGCGACCTCGACGCGCTTGTCGCGCGGCAGGTCGACACCGATGAGTCGTGCCATAAGTGAGTACGTCCTTCGAGTACTTCTTCCGGAGGTCTGGAGCAGCACCGATCCGGATATCCTCCGGTCCTCGGCCTCCGGGCCGGGGGTGACGTCCCCACACATGGTGGGGGGCCGGGTGCTGCTGTTGCTGTGATGCTGCGTCGGTATGACGACCGGCGCTTCGTGCGGGGACCGCGGGTTCTCACCCAGTCCCGATGGCTGCTCAGCCCTGGCGCTGCTTGTGGCGCAGGTTCTCGCAGATCACCATGACCCGACCGTGACGGCGGATCACCTTGCACTTGTCGCAGATCTTCTTGACGCTTGGCTGAACCTTCATCGCTTCGCTGTCTTTTCGGATCGTGCCATCAGCGGTAACGGAAGACGATGCGACCGCGGGACAGGTCATACGGCGAGAGCTCAACGACGACCCGGTCCTCAGGAAGGATCCGGATGTAGTGCTGACGCATCTTGCCCGAGATGTGGGCGAGCACCTTGTGACCTGCCGGGTTGCTCAGCTCAACGCGGAACATCGCGTTGGGAAGTGCCTCGACAATGGTGCCCTCGACCTCGATGACCCCGTCCTTCTTGGCCATGTCCTCCGTCAATCTGTTGGCTGCTGGTGTGAGCGGGGCACGACTCACGCACCGATGGTGCGCAAGGAGTGACCCAACGGACTATCTTACGCCACGCGTGGTCATGCTACGAACCGTGGCGGCNNGTGGGTCAGTCCGGGCCAGAGCAGGTTCAGGCACCGAGCGGGGCGTATGGCGCGCCGACGGCGCCCAGCGCAGCCTTGCCACCGTCGAGCGCGGTCAACACCCACAGTCCGTCGTCGCGAACCAATGCCGTGTGCTCCCAGTGCGAGGCCCGCGAACCATCGTCAGTGACGACTGTCCAGTCGTCGTCCAGCACGCGAGTCTCGGGGCTGCCCAAGGTCACCATCGGCTCGATCGCCCCGGTGAAACCGGACCGCAGCACCGGCCCCTTCGCCCGCACCCGATAGTTGGGGATCTGCGGGTCCAGATGCATCTCGCGCCCGATGGCGTGACCGACGTAGTCAGCGACGATGCCGTAGTCACGGTCGTCGCGAAACCGCGACTCCATGATCGAGTCCTCGACCGCGGCACCCACGGCGAAGAGTCGCTCCCCCACCACCATGGCGGCGATACCGGCCCACATGGAGGCTTCGGTCGCGTCCATCAGGGCCAGGTCCTCAGGGCGCCCGGCCTCCCGGCCGCCGACGATGAGCGAGATCGCTGCATCGCCGTGCCAGCCGCCGACGATGGCGCCGCAGTCGATGCTCAGCAGATCACCATCGACCAGCACCCGGTCGCCCGGGATGCCGTGCACGACCTCATCATTCGTCGAGGTGCAGAGGGTGTGCCGATAGCCCGGCACCTCGGCGAAGGACGGCCGCCCGCCGTGCGAGCGGATGAAGTCCTCGGCTCGCTCGTCGAGATGTCCGGTCGTCTGCCCGGCCGCGACGGATTCGGCGAGCATCGCGAGCGTCTGGCCAACGAGCAGCCCCGCCTGGCGCATGACGAGGATCTCGTCGTCGGTCTTGAGCGAGCGTGGAGCCGTGGGGCGTCGCCCGATACCGAACGACCTACCGTTGCCCATGTCGTGCCGCCCGGTCAGCGGACCTGCGCCAACGCCGCGAAGATGCGTTCGGTGACCTCGTCGACCTCGCCCATCCCGTCGACCTCGACGAGCTGCCCGTGCTCGCGATAGATCGCCGAGAGCGGCGCTGTCTCGGCCCGATAGATGGACTGACGGTCGCGGATGACGTCCTCGGTGTCGTCGGCGCGGCCTTCGATCGCGGCCCGGTCACGCAGACGCTGCACCACAGCCTCCTCGTCGACGACGAGCTCGACGACAGCATCGAGGCGAGCCCCACGCTCGGCCAGGAGGGCGTCGAGTGCGGCGACCTGACCCACCGTGCGGGGGTAGCCGTCGAGCAGGAAGCCACCCGCCGCGTCGTCCCAGGTGAGGCGGTCGGCCACGATGGAGTTGGTGACCTCGTCGGGCACGAAGCCCCCCGAGGCCAGGATCGCCGACACCTGCTGACCGAGCTCGGTCTGGTTCTTGATGTTGGCCCGGAAGATGTCACCCGTGGAGATCGCCGGGATGGCGAACCGCTCAGCGATGCGTGCGGCCTGAGTGCCCTTGCCGGCGCCGGGGGCGCCAAGGATGAGAAGTCGCATTAGCGAAGGAACCCTTCGTAGTTGCGCTGCTGGAGCTGGGCCTGGATCTGCTTGACCGTCTCCAGGCCGACGCCGACGATGATCAGGATCGACGTCCCACCAAAGGGGAAGCTCTGGTTGGCGTTGAAGAGCCTGATGGCGATGAGCGGGATGAAGGACACGATGGCCAGGTAGATGGCGCCAGGCACGGTGATGCGGGAGATCACATACTGCAGGTACTCGGCCGTGGGGCGACCCGCGCGAATGCCGGGGATGAAGCCGCCGTAGCGCTTCATGTTGTCGGCGACCTCGACCGGGTTGAAGGTGATCGACACATAGAAGAACGTGAAGAAGATGATCAGCCCGATGTAGACGATCATGTAGGCGGCCTCGTCGCCTTGCACGAGGTTGTTCTGGATCCACTGCACCCAGCCTGGGCTCGTGCCGTCCGCACGGATGTTGAACTGGGCGATGAGACCAGGAAGAGCCAGGATCGACGAGGCGAAGATGACGGGGATGACGCCCGCCATGTTGACCTTGAGGGGGATGTAGGTCGAGCTGCCGCCATACATGCGTCGACCGACCATGCGCTTGGCGTACTGCACCGGCACGCGGCGTTGGGACTGCTCGACGAAGATCACGAGGGCCATGATGACAAAGCCCAGCAGGATGATGCCGAAGAAGATGTCCCACCGGCCCTCCTGCTGCTGGATGGCCCACAGCGAACCCGGGAACCCCGAGGCGATCGAGGCGAAGATCAGCAGCGACATACCGTTGCCGATGCCCCGGTCGGTGATCAGCTCGCCGAGCCACATGATGAGCCCGGTGCCCGCGGTCATGGTCAGGACCATGATGAGCACGGTGCTGACGTTCTGGTTGGGCATGATCGACGTGCAGGACGCCCCGAAGAGCTGAGAGGGATTGCGCGCGAAGGTGATCAGGGTCGAGGACTGCAGGATCGCCAGACCGATGGTGAGGTACCTCGTGTACTGGGTGAGCTTTGCCGTGCCCGCCTGACCCTCCTTCTTCAGGGTCTCGAAGCGGGGAATGACCACGGTCAGCAGCTGGATGATGATGCTCGCGGTGATGTAGGGCATGATCCCCAGCGCGAACACCGACAGCTGCAGCAGCGCGCCGCCGCTGAAGAGGTTGGCGAGGTTGATGAATCCCGACGCTGCCGGGTCGGCCGTGCGGATGCACTCCTGCACGGCGGTGTAGCTCACGCCGGGGGTGGGCACAGCCGAGCCGAACCGGAAGACCGCGACGATGCCCAGCGTGAAGAGCAACTTCCTTCGCAAGTCCGGCGTCTTGAACGCACGGGTGATGGCGGAAATCACGAATCCTCCTGGTTGCCACCCGCGGGCGAGTGGCGGTTTCTGGCAACCGCTTGACGATACCTCACGCGCGCGACCCCGAGCCGGAAGAGTTCACTCTCTTCCCACCCGGGGTCGTTGCGCGAAGACACGGGGGTTTGGCACCACCTCGTCAGAGAGTGGTGGTGGACCCTCCAGCGGCCTCGATCTTGTCCTTGGCGGTCGCCGAGAACTTGTGGACGGTGACCGACACCGCAACACCGATCTCGCCGGTGCCCAGCACCTTGACCGGGTGACCGTCGCGGACGGCTCCCTTGGCAACGAGGTCATCGACGCTGACGTCGCCGCCCTGCGGGTAGAGCGCGGCGATCCGGTCGAGGTTGACGACCTGGTACTCGACGCGGAAGGGGTTCTTGAAGCCGCGCAGCTTGGGCAGGCGCATGTGCAACGGCATCTGCCCACCCTCGAAGCTCTCGGGGACCTGGTAGCGGGCCTTGGTCCCCTTGGTGCCACGACCAGCGGTCTTGCCCTTGGAGCCCTCGCCGCGACCCACGCGGGTCTTGGCGGTCTTGGCACCCGGAGCGGGCCGCAGGTGGTGGACCCGCAGAGCGGTGCCCAGCGCAGGCTCCTGCGCCGAGTCGTTCTTGCTCGTCTTGGTCTCAGCCATGATCAGTCAACCTCCTCGACGGACACGAGGTGCGTGACCGTCTTGACCATGCCCCGGATCTCAGGGCGGTCCTCCTTGACGACAGTGTCGCCGATGCGCTTGAGGCCCAGGCTGCGCAGCGTCTCACGGTGCATGTGTTTGCCACCGATCTTCGAGCGCGTCTGGGTCACCTTGAGCCGACCCATCAGACACCGACCTTCGAACCGTAGGGCGAGGCCTGGGTGCCGGCTGCGTTGGCCCGCAGCATCGCCGCAGGCGCGACGTGCTCGAGCGGCAGACCACGACGCGCGGCGACAGCCTCGGGACGCTCCAGCTGGCGCAGGGCCTGGACCGTCGCGTGGACGATGTTGATGGCGTTGTCCGAGCCGAGCGACTTGGACAGGACATCGTGGATGCCGGCGCACTCCAGGACCGCGCGCACCGGGCCACCGGCGATGACACCGGTACCAGGCGCAGCGGGACGGAGCATGACAACGCCAGCGGCGGCCTCACCCTGGGTCGGGTGCGGAATGGTGCCCTGGATCCGCGGAACGCGGAAGAAGGCCTTCTTGGCCTCCTCGACGCCCTTGGCGATCGCCGCCGGCACCTCCTTGGCCTTGCCATAGCCGACGCCGACCGTGCCGTCACCGTCGCCGACGACGACGAGCGCGGTGAAGCTGAAGCGCCGACCACCCTTGACGACCTTGGCGACGCGGTTGATCGTCACGACCCGCTCGACATACTGGCTCTTCTCGGGCTCACGTCCGCCGTCGCGACGGTCGCGGCGGTCACCGCCACGACGGTCGCCACGCTCACCGCGGTCTCCGGTGGCCGCGCCAGTCGCGGGGCCGGTGCCTCGACGCTGTGCTGGGGGCATCAGTGGTTCCTCGTTCCTGTGGTGCACGACATGGTGATGATCGTGAGGGAGGTGGCGATCACAGCGACAACCCACCCTCTCGGGCGCCGTCGGCAATCGCCGCGACTCGGCCGTGGTACTTGTTGCCGCCGCGGTCGAAGACGACAGCCTCGACACCTGCGCTCTTGGCCCGCTCCGCGACGAGCTCGCCGACCTTGCGGGCCTTGGCGGTCTTGTCGCCCTCGAGCGCCCGAACGTCGACCTCCATGGTCGAGGCACTGGCGACCGTGGTCCCCTGGGTGTCGTCGACGACCTGGACGAAGACGTGCCGGCTCGAGCGGGACACGACCAGGCGCGGGCGATCAGCCGTGCCGTTGATCTTCTTGCGGCCTCGCGCCTGACGGCGGATGCGCGCGGCGGTCTTGCCCTTACCGCGCTTGACGATGAGTGCCATGGACTACTTTCCAGCCTTTCCGACCTTGCGACGGATCTGCTCTCCTGCGTACCGCACACCCTTGCCCTTGTACGGGTCGGGCTTGCGCAGCTTGCGGATGTTGGCGGCGACCTCGCCGACGAGCTGCTTGTCGATCCCCGCGATGGAGAACCGCGTGGGAGCCTCGACCGCGAAGGTGATGCCGGCCGGAGGGGTCACGGTGATCGGGTGGCTGTAGCCCAGGGAGAACTCGAGGTCCGAACCCTTGGCGGCCACGCGGTAACCGGTGCCGTAGATCTCCATCTTCTTCTCATAGCCATCGGTGACCCCGAGGACCATGTTGTTGATGAGCGTGCGGGTGAGCCCGTGCAGCGAGCGCGAACGACGCTCGTCGTCGGGGCGCTTGACCTCGAGGGTGCCGGCATCCGAGCGCTCGATCGTGATCGGCTCGGCGACGACATGGTGCAGCTCGCCCTTGGGACCCTTGACCTTGACGGCGCTGCCGTCAATGGTGACGTCGACGCCGCTGGGCACGGCGACGGGGAGGCGTCCGATACGTGACATGTCGCGTTCCCTTACCAGACGTAGGCGAGGACTTCCCCGCCCACCTTCTTCTTTGCGGCCTGCTTGTCGGTCAACAAGCCGGACGACGTCGAAATGATGGCGACACCGAGGCCACCGAGCACCTTGGGCAGGCTCGTGGACTTGGCGTAGACCCGAAGGCCGGGCTTGGACACGCGACGCACCCCAGCGATGGAGCGCTCCCGGTTCGGGCCGTACTTCAGGGTGATCGTGAGGGTCCTGCCGACCTCGGCATCGGCCACCGAGAAACCGGCGATGTAGCCCTCGGCCTGCAGGATCTCGGCGATGTTCTGCTTGAGCTTCGAGAACGGCATGGCGACGACGTCGTGGTGCGCCGAGTTGGCGTTACGCACGCGGGTCAACATGTCCGCGATCGGGTCTGTCATTGTCATGGGGCTGGGCTGCCCTTCCTCGTCGTGGTTTCGAAGTGCGACCTACGACGTAGTGCTGAGTGGGAAAAGATGATTACCAGCTGCTCTTGGTCACGCCGGGCAGCTCGCCACGGTGGGCCATCTCCCGCAGACAGATCCGGCAGAGGCCGAACTTGCGGTAGACCGAGTGGGGTCGCCCGCACTTCTGGCACCGGGTGTAGCCGCGCACCGTGAACTTGGGCTTGCGGTTCGCCTTGTTGATGAGCGCAGTCTTGGCCACGATCAGTTCTCCTTGAACGGGAAGCCGAGGGCCTTGAGCAACGCTCGCCCTTCGTCGTCATTCTTGGCCGAGGTCACGACCGTGATGTCCATACCGCGCACGCGGTCGGTCTTGTCCTGGTCGATCTCGTGGAACATCGACTGCTCCGTCAGACCGAAGGTGTAGTTGCCGTTGCCGTCGAACTGCTTGGGCGAGAGGCCGCGGAAGTCGCGGATTCGCGGCAGCGCCACGGTGACAAGGCGGTCGAGGAACTCCCACATGCGGTCGCCGCGCAGCGTTGCGTGAGCACCGATCGGCATACCCTCGCGCAGCTTGAACTGAGCGATCGACTTGCGCGCCTTGGTCACGATCGGCTTCTGGCCCGTGATCGCGGCGAGGTCACGGACCGCACCCTCGATCAGCTTGCTGTCCCGAGCCGCGTCACCGACACCCATGTTGACGACGACCTTGACGACGCCAGGCACCTGCATGACGTTGTCGAAGGCGAACTGCTCGTGCAGCGCCGGCTTGATCTCCTGCGCGTAGCGCGTCTTGAGACGCGGCTTCGTGGCGACGTCGGCCATCACAGGTCCTTACCCGAGCTGACGGCGACGCGGGTGCGGACCGTCTTGGTCCGACCGTCGCGCTCGACCGTCTCGACTCGTGTCTTGATGCGGGTGGGCTTCTTGGTCTCGGGGTCGACCACGGCCACGTTGCTCACGTGGATGGGGGCCTCGGTATGCACGAGCCCACCAGTGCGCGACCCACGGGCGGACTGGCCGGCCTTGGTGTGCTTGGTCACCTGGTTGACTCCCTCGACCAGCACGCGCTGAGTCTCGGTGTAGACCGCGATGACGCGGCCCTGCTTGCCCCGGTCGCCGCCGTGCTTCTGGGCGCGACCCGAGATGACCTGGACCAGGTCGCCCTTCTTGATCTTCATCTTTGGCATGTCGCTCACAACACCTCAGGCGCGAGAGAGATGATCTTCATGAACTTCTTCTCGCGCAGCTCACGGCCCACGGGCCCGAAGATTCGGGTACCGCGGGGATCGCCGTCGGCCTTGAGGATGACGGCGGCGTTCTCGTCGAACTTGATGTAGGAGCCGTCCGGACGACGGCGCTCCTTGACGGTGCGGACGATGACGGCCTTGACCACATCACCCTTCTTGACGTTGCCGCCGGGGATGGCGTCCTTGACGGTGGCGACGATGACGTCACCGATGCCGGCATACCGACGCCCCGAGCCACCGAGAACCCGAATGCACAGGATCTCCTTGGCGCCGGTGTTGTCGGCGACCCGAAGGCGTGACTCCTGCTGGATCACTTCGCACGCTCCAGAATCTCCACGAGGCGCCAGTTCTTGGTGGCCGACAGCGGACGCGTCTCCATGATGAGCACGCGGTCGCCGACACCAGCCGAGTTGGCCTCGTCATGGGCCTTGACCTTGCTGCTGCGGCGGATGACCTTGCCGTAGAGCGGGTGCTTGACGCGGTCCTCGACCTCGACGACGACGGTCTTGTCCATCTTGTCGCTGACGACATACCCCTGGCGGGTCTTGCGGTAGTTGCGATCGGCGCCGCTGTCGCTGGTCACCGATGCCTCCGTGGCTTGTGTGTCATTCACGTCTTTCGTGTCCTTGCTCATGAGCTTGCACCCGCCTTCGGTGCCGACCCGATGCCGAGCTCGCGCTCGCGCATCTCGGTGTAGATGCGGGAGATGTCCTTCTTGACGGCGCGCAGCCGACCGTGGTTGTCCAGCTGACCCGTGGCCGACTGGAACCGCAGGTTGAACAACTCGGCCTTGGCCTTGCGCAGCTCGTCGACCAGTCGGTCGTCGTCAAAGCTGCGCAGCGCCTCGGACGCCAGGTCCTTGGAACCGATAGCCATCAGTTGTCACCACCTTCACGCTGAACGAAACGGCACTTCATGGGGAGCTTGTGCATCGCGAGACGCATGGCCTCGCGAGCCACCGGCTCCGGGACACCCGAGAGCTCGAACATGACCCGACCCGGCTTGACGTTGGCCACCCACCACTCGGGCGAGCCCTTGCCAGAACCCATGCGGGTCTCAGCCGGCTTCTTGGTCAGCGGGCGGTCGGGGTAGATGTTGATCCACACCTTGCCGCCACGTTTGATGTAGCGCGTCATCGCGATACGCGCCGACTCGATCTGACGGTTGGTCACATAGGCCGGCTCGAGCGCCTGGATGCCGTAGTCACCGAACGCGATCGCGGTGCCGCCCTTGGCAGCTCCGGAACGACCAGGGTGGTGCTGCTTGCGGTGCTTGACTCGACGAGGGATCAACATGTCAGGCCTGCTCATTCGTGGTCGGAGCCGAGCCCGCGAGAGCTGTCACAGCCTCGGCCTCGGCGGGTGCGCCGGACTCGGGCGCGTCACCGCGCTCGGGACGACGGGCGCGCGTGGGGCGGTCAGCACCGTCACGACGGGCTGGGCGCGGGGCGCGCGGGGCTGCGGCCTGCTGGGCAGCGAGCTCGCGAGCCGTGACGTCACCCTTGTAGATCCAGACCTTGACACCGATGCGACCAAACGTCGTCCGCGCCTCGTAGAAGCCGTAGTCGATGTTGGCCCGCAGCGTGTGCAGCGGCACGCGACCTTCGCGGTAGAACTCCGAGCGCGACATCTCAGCACCGGCCAGACGACCCGAGCACTGAACCCGGATGCCCTTGGCGCCGGCGCGCAGCGAGGACTGCATACCCTTGCGCATGGCGCGCCGGAACGACACGCGAGCGCTGAGCTGCTCGGCGATGCCCTGCGCGACGAGCTGAGCGTCGATCTCGGGGTTCTTGACCTCGAGGATGTTGAGCTGCACCTGCTTGCCGGTGAGCTTCTCGAGCTCACCACGGATGCGGTCGGCTTCGGCGCCTCGGCGACCGATGACGATGCCCGGGCGAGCGGTGTGGATGTCGACGCGGACCCGGTCACGGGTGCGCTCGATCTCCACCCGCGAGATGCCCGCGCGCTCCATGCCGGTCTGCATCAGCTTGCGGATCTGGACGTCTTCCTTGACGTAGTCCCGGTAACGCTGACCAGCCTTGGTGCTGTCGGCGAACCAGCGGCTCTTGTGCTCGGTCGTGATGCCGAGGCGGAAGCCGTGCGGGTTGACCTTCTGGCCCATTAGCGGGTTCCTCCCTTAGCGGTCGTCTTGGCGGTGACGCCTCCCTCGCGGGGGGCGACGACGACCGTGATGTGGCTCGTACGCTTGTTGATGCGTCCCGCCCGGCCCTGGGCGCGGGGACGGAACCGCTTCATGGTCGGACCTTCGTCGACGAAGATCTCGCTCACGACGAGCTCACGCTCGTCGAAGGCGACGGAGTGCTGGTCGGCCTTGACCCGCGAGTTCGCGATGGCGCTCTGCAGCACCTTGCGGATCGGGTCCGACGCCGCCTGAGGGGCGAACTGCAGCACGGCCACTGCCTCAGGGGCGGCCTTGCCGCGGATGAGGGCCACGACGCGGCGAGCCTTCTGGGGCGTGACGCGGACATGACGGGCCTGCGCGCGGGCGACGACGACCGACTCGGTGTCGACGGCGATGCTCGAGGTGCTCATCGACGGCGTCCCTTCTTGTCGTCCTTGATGTGACCCTTGAAGGTGCGCGTCGGAGCGAACTCGCCGAGCTTGTGCCCGACCATCGACTCGGTCACGAAGACCGGGTGATGCTTGCGACCGTCGTGCACCGCGAAGGTGTGACCGAGCATGTCGGGCGAGATGACCGATCGGCGCGACCAGGTCTTGATGACGTTCTTGGTGCCGGCTTCATTCTGGGCGTCGACCTTCTTCTGAAGGTGGTCGTCGATGAAGGGGCCCTTCTTCAGGCTACGAGGCATGGCTGCTCCCAGTTCCTATCGAGCGGCTCCACGCCGCGCTCCGCTCCTCGGCGCTGCGCGCCTACGATGCTCACTTGCTGTCGCCCGCTCATCGCTTCTTGCCTGTACGACGGCGACGCACGATGAGCTTGTCGCTTTCCTTGTGTGCTCGGCGGGTCCGGCCCTCGGCCTGGCCCCAGGGGCTGACCGGGTGACGACCACCAGACGTCTTGCCCTCGCCACCACCGTGGGGGTGGTCGACCGGGTTCATGGCCACGCCACGGACGGTCGGGCGCTTGCCCTTCCACCGCATCCGGCCGGCCTTGCCCCAGTTGATGTTGCTCTGCTCGGCGTTGCCCACCTCGCCGACCGTTGCGCGGCAGCGCAGGTCGACGTTGCGGATCTCGCCACTCGGCATACGCAGCTGGGCGTAGGGGCCGTCCTTGGCGACGAGCTGCACCTTGGCTCCGGCCGATCGGGCGATCTTGGCGCCGCCACCGGGCTTGATCTCGATGGCGTGCACGACGGTACCCACGGGGATGTTGCGCAGCGGCATGGCGTTGCCCGGCTTGATGTCGGCGCCCGGACCGTTCTCGATGCGGTCGCCCTGCTTGAGCTTGTTGGGCGCCAGGATGTAGCGCTTCTCGCCGTCGGCGTAGTGCAGCAGCGCGATCCGAGCAGTGCGGTTGGGGTCGTACTCGATGTGCGCGACCTTGGCCGGCACGCCGTCCTTGTCATGGCGACGGAAGTCGATGACGCGGTAGGCGCGCTTGTGACCGCCACCGATGTGCCGGGTCGTGATGCGGCCGGCGTTGTTGCGACCGCCGGTCTTGGCCAGTGGGCGGACGAGCGACTTCTCAGGCGTGGTGCGAGTGACCTCGACGAAGTCGGCCACCGACGAGCCACGACGGCCCGGCGTGGTCGGCTTGTACTTGCGGATTCCCATTACGTGTCCTTATGTCCTGCGTCCGCGCTCAGCTACCGGCGCCGAAGATGTCGATCGTGCCCTCGCGCAGTGTGACGATGGCGCGCTTGGTGTTCTTGCGCTTGCCGAGGCCGAACTTGGTCCGACGGGTCTTGCCCTGACGGTTGAGGGTGTGCACGGAGTCGACCTTGACCCGGAAGATCTGCTCGATGGCGATCTTGATCTCGGTCTTGTTGGCCCGCGGGTCGACGACGAAGGTGTACTTGCCCTGGTCGAGCAGACCGTAGGACTTCTCCGACACGACCGGCGCGATCAGGATGTCGCGCGGGTCCTTGTGGATGTTGCTCACTTGTCGGCCTCCTTGTCCTTCTTGGCCTTCTTCTCGGCCTTGTCAGCCTTGGCCTTCTTGTCGGCCTTCTTTGACGTGTCGCCCTTGTCGGCCTTGGGCTTGTCGACCTTGGCCTGCTTGGTCTCCTCGACGGGAGCGTCCTGCACGCTGGCGTCCTGCACCGAGTCGTTCTGCTCCGAGTCGTCCTGCACCGAGTCGTTCTGCACCGAGTCGTTCTGCACAACCACGCCGCTGCTGGCCGTGTCGACCGGAGCCGCGCCCAGGAACGTCTGAAGAGCAGCGTGCGTGAACACGACCTCCTCGGCGCACAGCACGTCATACGTGTTGAGCTGGTCGACCGCGAGCACGTGAACGTTCTGCAGGTTGCGCACGCTCTTGAGGCCCACCTGGTCGCTGCGGTCCAGCACCACGAGGAAGGTGCGCCGCTGCGACAGGGACGAGATCACGCCGGCTGCCGACTTGGCCGAGGGCACAGCGCCCTCGACGAGCGCGGACAGGACATGGATGCGGCCGTGACGAGCCCGGTCGGACAAGGCACCGCGCAGCGCGGCCGCCTTCATCTTCTTGGGGGTGCGCTGGGAGTAGTCGCGGGGCTTGGGCCCGTGCACGATGCCACCACCGGCGAACTGGGGCGCACGGGTCGACCCCTGACGGGCCCGGCCGGTGCCCTTCTGCTTGTAAGGCTTGCGGCCACCGCCNNGCCACGACCACCTGGTGGATGAGCGGGACGTTGGTCTGCACGTCGAAGACCTCGGCCGGCAGGTCGATCGAGCCGGCGGCGGTGCCGGTGGGGCTAAGGATGTCAACGGTCGTCATGGCGTCAGGCTCCCTTGGCGGCCGTGCGGACGAGGACGATGCCGCCGCGGGGGCCGGGGACGGCACCCTTGACAAGCAGCAGGCCGCGCTCAGCGTCAACGGCGTGGATCGTGAGGTTCTGCGTGGTCTGGCGTTCGCCACCCATGCGGCCGGCCATGCGCATCCCCTTGAAGACACGGCCGGGGGTGGAGCACCCACCGATCGAACCAGGCTTGCGGTGGTTGCGGTGGGCACCGTGCGACGAGGAGACGCCGTGGAAGCCGTGACGCTTCATGACACCGGCGAAGCCCTTGCCCTTGGTCGTGCCGGAGATGTCGACAACCTGGCCGGCCTCGAAGGACTCGGCGGTGATCTCCTGGCCCAAGGTGTAGTCGCCGGCGTCAGCGGTGCGCAGCTCGACGAGGTGGCGACGGGGCGTGACCCCAGCCTTCTCGAAGTGGCCCTTCATCGGCTTGTTGACCTTGCGCGGGTCGATCTCGCCGAAGGCGATCTGGACCGCGGCGTAGCCGTCGCCGGCGCCACGAACCTGCGTGACAACACAGGGTCCGGCCTTGATGACCGTGACGGGCACGAGGCGGTTGTCGGCATCCCACACCTGGGTCATGCCGAGCTTCTCACCCAGCACACCCTTGACGGTGCGTGTATCGGTGGTAGTCATCGTCAGTCCTACAGCTTGATCTCGATGTTGACGTCCGCCGGCAGGTCGAGTCGCATGAGCGAGTCGACGGCCTTGGGCGTCGGGTCGATGATGTCGATGAGCCGCTTGTGGGTGCGCATCTCGAAGTGCTCGCGGCTGTCCTTGTACTTGTGGGGCGACCGGATGACGACGAAGACGTTCTTCTCCGTCGGCAGCGGCACCGGTCCGACGACCGTCGCGCCCGCGCGGGTCACCGTGTCAACGATCTTGCGCGCCGAGGAGTCGATGACCTCGTGGTCGTACGACTTCAGTCGGATGCGGATCTTCTGTCCCGCCATTCGCGTGAATCTCTCTCTCGCCGTCCAGTTCGTGCACATCCGGCCTGCCCTGACGCAGTACCCCGAGCCCGACCCCCGAGGTCGGGCGTGTCGCCCTTCTCGGCAGTGCTCTGCGCGCACCCGAAGAGGGTGTGTGCTCGAGGTTTGCTCGCAGTGGTCTGGTCAGACCGGCGGCCTGCGCTTCCCTCGGGCCAACCGGTCACGATCCGGGGCGGATCGAGGGACGGGCAGTCCGGCGAGGGGCGGCGGCGGTGACATGGGTCATCGACGCGCGTCAGGCAACCGTCCTAGTGTGCCAGAGCAGGTGCGCACGCCCAAATCGGGCGTGTCGCAGTGGTCCTACACCTCGCCATACGCGCGCGAGGACGCCGTTCTTGACGACCGAGCACGCGTTAGTTCCCGTTCAGCGCGCCCCCGATCCACCGAGCACGCGTTAGTTCCCGTTCAGGGGGGATTTGGGCCTTGAACGGGAACTAACGCGTGCTCGGTCGCAATGCGGGGCCGTGGGCGTCGGGCAGGCGGGGATCGCGCTACGCGCAGGCTGCCACCGTGGGGAGCCCGCTCACCCGTATTGAGAGGGCGCGCGATGTCGTTAAAGGGGCGTTTAAGGACATCTAGCGCCCGCTCGACACCAGCGAGCGCAGCGTCGCCACAACAAAAGGGGCGCTGCCCGCTCGACACCAGCGAGCGCAGCGCCACCACACCAAAGAGGGCGCCGCCCGCTCGACACCAGCGAGCGCAGCGTCGCCACAACAAAACGGGCGCTGCCCGCTCGACACCAGCGAGCGCAGCGCCACCACACCAAAGAGGGCGCCGCCCGCTCGACACAAGCGAGCGCAGCGCCCCCACAGCAGACAGGTCAGGCCCCGCATGCCGTATGGCGTGCGGGGCCTGACCTGGTGGTGCGACGGGCTACTTGAGGATCTTGGTGACCCGACCGGCGCCGACGGTGCGCCCACCCTCGCGGATGGCGAAGCGCAGGCCCTCCTCCATGGCGATGGGCTGGATGAGGTCGACCTTCATCTCGGTGTTGTCACCGGGCATGACCATCTCGGTGCCCTCCGGCAGCTTCACGACACCAGTGACATCCGTGGTCCGGAAGTAGAACTGGGGACGGTAGTTGTCGTAGAACGGCGTGTGCCGGCCACCCTCGTCCTTGGACAGGATGTAGACGTTGGCCTCGAACTCGGTGTGCGGCGTGATCGAACCGGGCTTGACCACGACCTGGCCGCGCTCGACGTCCTCGCGCTTGACGCCACGAAGGAGCAGACCGACGTTCTCACCCGCACGACCTTCGTCGAGCAGCTTGCGGAACATCTCGACACCGGTGACGGTGGTCTTGGTCGGCAGACCGGTGTGGATGCCGACGATCTCGACCTCCTCGTTGACCTTGAGGATGCCGCGCTCGATGCGGCCGGTGACGACCGTGCCACGACCGGTGATCGTGAAGACGTCCTCGACGGGCATGAGGAACGGCTTGTCCGTCTCGCGCTCGGGCTGCGGGATCGACTCGTCGACCGCATCCATGAGCTCNNACGCGCACGACCGGCAGGTCGTCGCCCGGGAACTCGTAGATCGACAGGAGCTCACGAACCTCCATCTCGACGAGCTCGAGGATCTCCTCGTCGTCGACCATGTCGGCCTTGTTCAGCGCCACCACGATGTAGGGGACGCCGACCTGGCGAGCCAGGAGCACGTGCTCCTTGGTCTGCGGCATCGGACCGTCGGTCGCGGCGACCACGAGGATGGCGCCGTCCATCTGCGCCGCACCGGTGATCATGTTCTTGATGTAGTCGGCGTGACCGGGGCAGTCGACGTGCGCATAGTGACGCGTCTCGGTCTGGTACTCGATGTGAGCGATCGAGATCGTGATCCCGCGCTGCTTCTCCTCGGGTGCCTTGTCGATGTCGTCGAACGCGAACTGCGGGTTCAGCGTCGGGAACTTGTCGTGCAGGACCTTGGAAATGGCAGCCGTCAGCGTCGTCTTGCCATGGTCGATGTGACCGATGGTCCCGATGTTGACGTGCGGCTTGGTCCGCTCGAACTTGGCCTTCGCCACTGTGATCTCCTTTTGGGGCTCTGTTTGTCTACGAGCTGGGTGGATGGGGTGGGTATCCGACGGATGAGTCTACGCGGTTTTGGCGCGCGCTCACTCGCCGCGAGTCTTCTTGATGATCTCCTCGGCCACGGCGCGAGGGACCTCGGCGTAGGAGTCGAACTGCATGGAGTAGTTGGCGCGACCTTGGGTCTTGGACCGCAGGTCGCCGACATACCCGAACATCTCGGACAGAGGCACGATCGCACGGACCACCTTGGCCCCGCTAACGTCCTCCATCGCCTGAATCTGACCACGGCGGGAGTTCAGGTCGCCGATGACGTCACCCATGTAGTCCTCGGGTGTGCGCACCTCGACGGCCATCATCGGCTCGAGGAGCACGGGGTCGGCCTTGCGAACGGCCTCCTTGAGCACCATCGACCCGGCGATCTTGAAGGCCATCTCCGAGGAGTCGACGTCGTGGTAGCCGCCGTCGACAAGCGTCGCCTTGATGCCCACGAGGGGGTAGCCGGCCAGCACGCCATACTGCATGGCGTCCTGGATGCCCTGGTCCACGGACGGGATGTACTCGCGCGGGACGCGACCACCGGTGACCGCGTTCTTGAACTCGTAGAACTCGCCGTCGGCTGTGTCGAGCGGCTCGAAGGTCACCTGCACCTTGGCGAACTGCCCCGACCCACCGGTCTGCTTCTTGTGGGTGTAGTCGTACTTGAGCACCGCGCGACGAATCGTCTCCCGGTAGGCGACCTGGGGCTTGCCCACGTTGGCCTCGACCTTGAACTCGCGACGCATACGGTCCACGAGGATGTCGAGGTGCAGCTCGCCCATACCCTTGATGATCGTCTGCCCGGTCTCCTCGTCGTGCTGGACCTGGAAGGTCGGGTCCTCCTCGGCGAGCTTCTGGATCGCGGTGCCGAGCTTCTCCTGGTCACCCTTGGTCTTGGGCTCGATGGCCACGGAGATGACCGGCTCGGGGAAGGTCATGGACTCGAGCACGACCTGGCTGGTCGGGTCGCACAGGGTGTCGCCGGTCGTCGTGTCCTTGAGACCGATGAACGCGTAGATGTGCCCCGCCGACGCCTTGTCGACCGGGTTCTCCTTGTTCGAGTGCATCTGGAAGAGCTTGCCGATGCGCTCCTTCTTGCCCTTGGTCGAGTTGATGACCTGCGCGCCGGTCGGCACAGCGCCGGAGTAGACCCGCACGTAGGTGAGCTTGCCGAAGAACGGGTGCGTCGCGACCTTGAACGCCAAGGCGGAGAACGGCGAGTCAGCCGACGGCTCGCGCAGGATCTCGACCTCTTCGTCGCCCGGCTTGTGACCCACCATCGGCGGCACGTCCAGCGGGCTGGGCAGGTAGTCGATGACCGCGTCGAGCATGGGCTGAACGCCCTTGTTCTTGAACGCGGTGCCGCACATGACGGGGTTGACGTCGCCGCCGATGGTCATCGCGCGGATGGCGCCCTTGATCTCGGCGACCGTCAGGTCCTCGCCCTCGAGGTACTTCTCCATGAGGTCGTCATCGGACTCGGCGACCTTCTCGAGCAGCTCGTGACGGTATGCCGCGGCCTGCTCGGCCAGGTCGGCCGGGATCTCCTCGACGGAGTAGTCCTCGCCCAGCTTGGTCTCACCACGCCAGGTCAGGGCCTTCATCTGCACGAGGTCGACGACACCGACGAAGTCGCTCTCGGACCCGATCGGCAGCTGGATGACGAGCGGGGTCGCACCCAAGCGGTCGACGATGGTCTTGACCGTGAAGTAGAAGTCAGCCCCGAGCTTGTCCATCTTGTTGACGAAACAGATCCGCGGAACGCCGTACTTGTCGGCTTGGCGCCACACCGTCTCGGACTGGGGCTCGACACCTTCCTTGCCGTCGAACACGGCGACCGCACCGTCGAGAACACGCAGCGAGCGCTCCACCTCGACGGTGAAGTCGACGTGACCCGGCGTGTCGATGATGTTGATCTGGTTGTTCTTCCAGAAGGTCGTCGTCGCGGCGGAGGTGATGGTGATCCCCCGCTCCTGCTCCTGCTCCATCCAGTCCATGGTGGCTGCGCCGTCGTGGACCTCACCGATCTTGTAGGTGATGCCGGTGTAGAAGAGGATGCGCTCAGTCGTCGTCGTCTTGCCGGCGTCGATGTGCGCCATGATGCCGATGTTGCGGACCTTGGTCAGGTCCGTCAGGACGTCGAGTGCCACGGTTTGGTGTCTCGTCTCAGGTCGAAGCGGTTACGTATGCGGGNNGTCTTCTCACGACGCTGCCGCGAGTAGCCCACGAGCCAACGCAGAGCCAGGGTGGTGGACCGGTTGGGCTTGACCTCGACCGGCACCTGGTAGGTCGCGCCACCGACCCGGCGGGACTTGACCTCGAGGGTCGGCTTGACGTTGTCGAGCGCACGCTTGAGCGTGACGACGGGGTCGGTGCCCGTCTTGGCCCGGCAGCCTTCGAGCGCGCCGTAAACGATGGTCTCGGCGATCGACTTCTTGCCGTCCAGCAGGATCTTGTTGACGAGCTGGGTCACGACCGGGCTGGCGTACACCGGGTCGACGAGCAGCGGCCGCTTCGGAGCGGGTCCCTTGCGAGGCATTACTTCTTCTCCATCTTCGCGCCGTAGCGGGAGCGAGCCTGCTTGCGGTTCTTGACACCCTGGGTGTCGAGCGTGCCGCGAATGATCTTGTAGCGAACGCCGGGCAGGTCCTTGACCCGGCCACCGCGCACGAGCACGATCGAGTGCTCCTGCAGGTTGTGGCCGACGCCGGGGATGTAGGCGGTGACCTCGATCTGCGAGCTGAGCTTGACGCGAGCGACCTTGCGCAGGGCGGAGTTCGGCTTCTTGGGAGTGGTGGTGTAGACGCGGGTGCACACACCGCGCCGCTGAGGCGATCCCTTGAGCGCCGGAGTCTTGGTCTTGCTGACCTTGTCCTGGCGACCCTTGCGGACCAGCTGGTTGATCGTAGGCAACCTGATGTCTCTTTTCGTTGTCTGCGCGCGCTGGTCGCCGTATGGCGATCGGCTGGCGCTCCTTGTCATGCCACCACAGGGTCGGGTGACCTGTGACGGTGCTCTCCCCTGCACTCCCCTTCCTGCGCGCAGCCCGAAGGCCGACGAACGAGGACGGTTTGCCCGGCGAGAGGGGTTCGGTCGAAGCGACCGGGGCGTGCCCAGGCCGGAGCCAAGACACAGTCTCTTAGACTACTCGCTCGCCGGCCCCCCCACCAAATCTCGCTCCGGCACAGAGCGACGACGACGCGCGAAGCGGCCGCGCTGCGGGTCCCTATGCCGTGGAGCGCACCGGCTGCTGGCGCACCACGAGGTTCTGTCCGTCCAGGATGGTCTCCGAGTCGTCCAGAAGCGTCGCGATGATGTCGGCGACCTGGCTCGGCTGCATGATCGTGGCGGGGTCTTCGTCGGGGGCGAGCTTGCGGCGCAGCTCGGTGGCGCAACGACCCGGGGAGATCGTGTAGACCTTGATGCCGTACTCGGCGAGCTCGTCAGTGAGGGTCTGCGAGACAGAGATGACGGCCGCCTTGGACGCGGCGTACGCCACCCAACCAGGCCGCGGCGTCATGCCTGCGGTGGAGGCCACGTTGACGATCTTGGCCGGATGGTCGCGCATGTACTTCACGCATTCGCGGGTCATGACGATCAGCGACGAGACGTTGATCGTGAACGTGGCCTCGATGTCCTCGTTCGTCGCGTCCAGCAGGGCGTCCGGCGCGGCATACCCGGCGATGTTGAGCAACACGTCGATCCGGCCGAACTCGCCGTGGATGCGCTTGACCAGAGGGCCGATGGCGTCGAGGTCGGCCAGGTCCTGGGGGATCGAGAGCACCCTGACGCGGTCGGTGTTCATCTGCGCCACTGTGCCGGCGAGCCCGGACTCGCTGCGCGCGACGACGACGATGTTGGCGACCGACGGGTCGTTGCTCAGCCGAACTGCTGTGGCTCGACCGATCCCCTGGCTCGCCCCGGTGACGATGACGGTCTTCATGAGTCGGAGGTCCTTCCCAGCACGAACTCGTTGTAAATCGCCTCACCAATCGTCAGGTCGGACGGGTTGGTGATCTTGATGTTGTGGGTCTTGCCGGGCAGGACGCGCACGCGGCCGGTGCCGTAGTGGAAGACGAGGCTCGCATCCTCGGTGAACTCCAGACCCTCGCTGCGCGCCTTGTCATGCGCCTCGCGCAGCGCCGCCGCCGAGAACTTCTGGGGCAGCTGCACGTTGATCAGCGACTTGCGGTCGAACTCGGCCTCGACGTAGTCGCCGCCACCGAGCACCGTGAAGGGGATCGGTGAGCCGTAGATGGCGTTGGCCTCGTCGCAGTCGATGAGCTCCTGGAACTCCTCGGTCGTCACGAACGGGCGCACGGCCTCGTGAATGATGACGGACTCGCAGTCTCCGAGGGCGAGCATGCCCTGATAGACCGAGTCCTGCCGGCTGGTGCCGCCCTCGACGCAGGTGAACCGGTCGCGCAGGCCCCGGTGCTCCAGCAGCTGCTGGGTCTTGTCGACCCATTCGGCCGGGCAGGTGATCACGATCGAGGAGACGGACGTCAGGCGGGCGACCCGCTCGACGACGTGAGCGATGATCGGCTTGCCGCCGAGGATGATGAACTGCTTGGGCACGGGATGACCCATGCGCTGGCCGACACCGCCAGCCAAAATGATCATGCCGGTCTTCATCCCAACCACCATTCCTGTCGGATCGAGCAGCCGTGTGCGGCGCTGCGGAGCACTCTATGTGAGGTTCGCGGATGGTTTCGACCTCACCACGCCGGGCCCGGGTACTCTCGGCTGTGGTCGCCGCCCGCCTGCCCCGCCGAGGAGATCCTTCACCGTGACGACGTACGTCCTGCAGAGCCTGCACTGGCGAGGTGTCCACCTCACCCTTCACGGCCATCAGGTCGACCCCGAGCCGGACGCCGAGCCCATCGCCTTCTTCGCGGTCAACCGCGACAACGGCAAGACCGTGCGACTGCCTGAGCCGTCGGTCGACGGTGACCGCTTCACCCTCACCTACAACGCGATGCAGGTCGACCGTCAGTACCCCTTGACCAGCGGCTCCTGGGAGCTCTTCGTCCGTCCCGCCGACTGGCAGGACACCTCGGCGTGGACGAGCACCGGCGAGAGCGATGACGACGATGACACCGAGGCCCCGGCGGACGGCGCACCCGAGGACGACGACGACGAGGAGAGCGGGGGCCCCGACGCCGAACCCGACCTCGGCATACCGGTGAGCATCTCCCCTGACTTCACCCTGCCGGCGCTGGACTACGGCGGGCTGTTCACCTCACCGCGCTACGCCTACTCGGTGATCCCGGGCAACACACCGACGACCGATCGGTTCCGCATGGTGGTGATGTACCGCCGCATCCCCGGTCCGCCGTCGACGGTCACCGTGCCCAAGTGGGTGCGCAACCTGCGCAAGCGCCAAGCCAGGTTCATGGACCGGACCTTCTGGCGCATCCACGGCGGCACCAAGAAGCTCGTGCGACGCAACGGCAAGCGCATCCTGTTCACCTCCGACTCGCGCCCCGAGCTGTCCGGCAACCTCAAGGACATCCACGACCGGATGATCGAGCGGGGCCTGGACAAGGACTTCACGATCTACCAGTCGTTCAAGTCGAGCATCAACGTCAAGCGTGACCTGCGCGACCGGATCCTGTTCCCGGCCTACCTCGCCATGGCCGACATCATCCTGCTCGATGACTACCACCCCGTGCTCTACAAGCCACGCTTCGCCGACGACGTGACGATCATCCAGGTCTGGCACGCATCCGGCGCCTTCAAGACCGTCGGCTACAGCCGGATCGGCAAGCCGGGTGGACCCTCCCCCTTCGGCGCGGCGCACAAGAACTACACCTACGCCCTGGTCAGCTCACCGCACGACATCCCCTTCTATGCCGAGGCCTTCGGACTGCCCCACGACCGGGTCATCCCGACCGGGATCCCGCGCATGGACGCCTTCCTCGACGAAGGCAGCCAAGCCGTCCAACGGGCCCAGGCGTATGCCGACATGCCCGCGCTGGTCGGCAAGAAGGTCGTGTTCTTCGCACCGACCTTCCGCGGCACCGGCCCCGTCAACGCGTACTACGACTACGACAAGATCGACCTGTCGGCCCTGTACGACTGGTGTGTCGCCGAAGACGCGATGGTGGTCTTCAAGTTCCACCCCTTCGTGTTGGACACGTTCGAGGTGCCGGCCGAGTTCGCCGACCGTTTTGTCGACGCCACCGCCCGCCGCGAGATCAACGACATCCTGCTGGTGGCGGACATTCTCATCACCGACTACTCGACGGTGTGCTTCGAGTACTCCACGCTGGGTCGCCCGATGCTGTTCTTCGCCTATGACCTCGAGGACTACATCGCCACCCGGGACTTCTACGAGCCTTACGAGGACTTCGTCCCCGGCAAGATCGTGCGCACCTTCGCCGACGTCATGGCAGCGCTGCAGAGCGGTGACTTCGAGCAGCACAAGGTCGACGCCTTCGCTCACAAACACTTCTCGCACCTCGACGGGGGCGCGACCGACCGGGTCATCGACCAGCTCATCCTCAAGACGGAACCGATCGAGCGGGACTAGCAGTGCCAGCGCCCCTTCTCGTCGTCGAGCACGAGGCCGACGCGGGGCTGGGACGGTTCCTTCCGTGGTTTCGCGATGCCGGCCTCACGGTCCGGACGCTGCGACCCGACCTGGGTGACGAGCTGCCGACGACGGTTGCCGACGCGTGCGGGCTCGTGGTGTGTGGTGGCTCCCCAGCCGCGTGGGAGGACGAGCTGGCCCCCTGGCTGCCACGGACTCGCGCGTTGCTCCGCGAGGCTGTCGAGCGCCAGATCCCGACCTTGGGGCTGTGCCTGGGTGCCCAGCTGCTCGCCCACTCCCTCCCCACGGGTCGCGTGACCAGAGGCACGGCCGGGCACGAGATCGGGCTGACGACGATCCGGCCCACCGCCGCGGCCGCCCACGACCCGCTCTTCGCCCATCTGCCGATGTCGGGCCTGCCAGCGGCGCAATGGCATGGCGACGCCATCGCTGCCCTGCCCGCTGGCGCGGTGCTGCTGGCCACAGGTCTGACCTACCGCCATCAGGCCTTCCGGGTCGGCAGCCGAGCCTGGGGGACGCAGTTTCACCCCGAGGTGACGGTGCACGACTTCGCCACGTGGTGCCAGGCGCCGGTGGACGGGGTCGACTCCGCTGCGGCGAGCGCTGACGTGGCTCGTGCCGACGCTCAGCTCGACACGGCTTGGCGCCCCCTGGCGCTGGCCTTCGCGGCCCTGTGCCGGTCGCCTACCTGAGCATGCGAGAGGCCCCGCCTGCATACCGAGGTATGCGGGCGGGGCCTCTCGTCGGGACGTCGCGCGACTAGCGCCGGTCGAAGTCCAGGTCGAGGTCGTCCAGGCGAACGGCCTCTCCCGTGCCGGTGCCGAACGCGGCGTAGTCGTACGCGTCGTAGTTCGGCATGGCGTACATGGCGGCCTTGGCCTCCTCGGTGGGCTCCACCGTGATGTTGCGGTAGCGAGGCAGCCCCGTGCCGGCCGGGATGAGCTTGCCGAGGATGACGTTCTCCTTCAGGCCCAACAGCGGGTCGGACTTGGCGTGGATCGCCGCGTCCGTGAGCACCCGGGTCGTCTCCTGGAAGGACGCCGCCGACAGCCACGACTCCGTGGCCAGCGAGGCCTTGGTGATGCCCATGAGTTCGCTGCGACCGCTGGCGGGCTTGAGGCCCTCAGCGACGACCCGACGGTTCTCGTCCTCGAAGCGACCCCGCTCGGCGAGCTCGCCCGGGAGCAGGTCCGCATCGCCGGACTCGATGATCGTGACGCGGCGCAGCATCTGCCGGACGATGACCTCGATGTGCTTGTCGTGGATCGACACACCCTGCTGGCGGTAGACGCTCTGGACCTCGTCGACCAGGTGCATCTGCACGGCCCGCGGGCCGAGGATGCGCAGCACCTGCTTGGGGTCGATCGCGCCGACGACGAGCTGGGTGCCGACCTCGACGTGGTCGCCATCGGCGATCTTGAGGCGCGCCCGCTTGCTCACCGGGTAGGCGTGCTCGTCAGAGCCGTCGTCCGGGGTCAGCACGAGGCGCCGGGTCTTGTCGGTGTCCTCGACGCTGATCCGTCCGGTGGCTTCGGCGATCGGAGCCACACCCTTGGGGGTGCGCGCTTCGAACAGCTCGACCACACGCGGCAGACCCTGCGTGATGTCATCACCGGCCACACCACCGGTGTGGAAGGTCCGCATCGTCAGCTGGGTTCCGGGCTCGCCGATGGACTGCGCGGCGATGATGCCCACCGCCTCGCCGATGTCGACGAGCTTGCCGGTGGCCAGCGAGCGGCCGTAGCACAGGGCGCATGTGCCGACCTTGCTGTCGCAGGTCAGAACCGAGCGCACCTTGACCTTGTCGACGCCCGCGTCGAGCAACGTCGCGATGACGACATCTCCGAGGTCGATACCGGACTCGGCGAGAACCTCGCCATCGATGACGACGGTCTCGGCGAGCGTCCGAGCGTAGACCGAGGTCTCGACGTCGTCGTGCAGAGCGCGCGACCCGGTCGGACCAGTGATCGAGATGGGCATCGTGAGGCCACGCTCGGTGCCGCAGTCGTCTTCACGGATGATGACGTCCTGCGACACGTCGACGAGGCGACGGGTGAGGTAGCCCGAGTCCGCGGTCCGCAGCGCGGTGTCCGCCAGACCCTTGCGCGATCCGTGGGTCGAGATGAAGAACTCCAGCACCGAGAGGCCCTCGCGGAAGTTCGCGCGGATCGGACGCGGGATGATCTCGCCCTTGGGGTTGGACACGAGGCCACGCATACCGGCGATCTGACGCAGCTGCATCCAGTTGCCTCGCGCGCCGGAGGACACCATCTTGAAGATCGTGTTGGTCACCGGGATGTTGGCGACCATCTCCTTGGCCACCTCGTTGGTCGCCTCGTTCCAGATCTCGATGAGGTCCTGACGCCGCTCGTTGTCGGTCATGGCGCCCCGCTCGTAGAGCTTCTGCACCTTGGCAGCGCGGGTCTCGTACTCCTCCAGGATCTCGGTCTTGCGCGGAGGGGTGACGACGTCCGAGATCGAGACAGTGGTGCCTGAACGGGTGGCCCAGTGGAAACCGGCCTCCTTGAGAGCATCGAGCGACGCCGCGACCTGCACCTTGGAGTAGCGCTCGGCCAGGTCGTTGACGATCGTCGACAGACGCTTCTTGTCGACCTGGTCGTTGACGAAGGGGTAGTCCAGGGGCAGTGCCTCGTTGAACAACGCCCGACCCAGGGTCGTCTCGACGGTCATTGACGCGACCCGACCCTGCTCGTCAACGGTCGAACCTTCGGCGACCACAGTGCCGGCTGTCGGCACGACGTCGGTGAGCCGGATCTGCACGACCGAGCCGAGCTCGATGTCGTGCGCGTCGAAGGCCATCCGAGCCTCGGCCGTCGAGGAGAACCCGCGCAGCCGAACCTCCTTCTTGCCCTTGCCGGTGCTGACCTCGACCTCGGCCCGGCCGACCTCGGTGGTGAGGTGGTAGAGACCGATGATCATGTCCTGCGTCGGCATCGTCACGGGACGGCCGTCGGCGGGCTTGAGGATGTTGTTGCTGGACAGCATGAGGATGCGGGCCTCGGCCTGCGCCTCCGCGGACAGCGGCACGTGGACAGCCATCTGGTCACCGTCGAAGTCGGCGTTGAACGCCGTGCAGACGAGCGGGTGAATCTGGATGGCCTTGCCTTCGACGAGCTGAGGCTCGAAGGCCTGGATGCCGAGACGGTGCAGGGTGGGCGCCCGGTTGAGCAGCACCGGGTGCTCGGTGATGACCTCCTCGAGCACGTCCCACACGACCGGGCGAGCCCGCTCGACCATGCGCTTGGCCGACTTGATGTTCTGCGCGTGGTCGAGGTCGACCAGTCGCTTCATCACGAAGGGCTTGAACAGCTCGAGGGCCATCTGCTTGGGCAGGCCGCACTGGTGCAGCTTGAGCTGCGGACCGACGACGATGACCGAACGACCGGAGTAGTCCACGCGCTTGCCGAGCAGGTTCTGACGGAACCGGCCCTGCTTGCCCTTGAGCATGTCCGAGAGCGACTTGAGCGGACGGTTGCCCGGTCCGGTGACCGGCCGACCACGACGGCCGTTGTCGAACAGGCTGTCAACCGCCTCCTGAAGCATGCGCTTCTCGTTGTTGACGATGATCTCCGGCGCGCCGAGGTCCAGCAGACGCTTGAGTCGGTTGTTGCGGTTGATGACGCGTCGGTAGAGGTCGTTGAGGTCGGAGGTCGCGAACCGGCCACCGTCGAGCTGCACCATGGGACGCAGGTCCGGCGGGATGACCGGCACGGCATCCAGGACCATGCCCAGCGGGCTGTTGGACGTCTGCTGGAAGGCGTTGACGACCTTGAGCCGCTTGAGCGCGCGGGTCTTCTTCTGACCGCGACCCGTGGCGATGATCTCGCGCAGGATGTCGGACTCGGCATCCAGGTCGAAGGTCTCCAGACGCTTCTGGATCGCGGCAGCGCCCATCGAGCCCTCGAAGTAGAGACCGAAGCGGTCGCGCATCTCGCGGTAGAGCATCTCGTCGCCCTCGAGGTCCTGGACCTTGAGGTTCTTGAACCGGTCCCACACCTGCGTGAGGCGCTCGACCTGCAGGTCGGCCCGCTTGCGGATGGCGTTCATCTCGCGCTCGGCCGACTCGCGCACCTTGCGTCGCGCATCGGCTTTGGCGCCCTCGGCCTCGAGCTCGGCGAGATCGCCTTCGAGACGCTTGGCGCGCGCCTCGACATCGGCGTCACGACGCTTCTCGAACTCCTGCTTCTCCACACCGATCTGTGCCTCCAGCGAGGGCAGATCGGTGTGACGCTGATCCACGTCGACGGACGTAATCATGTAGGCGGCGAAGTAGATGACCTTCTCGAGGTCCTTGGGCGCCAGGTCGAGCAGGTAGCCCAGCCGGGACGGCACACCCTTGAAGTACCAGATGTGCGTGACCGGGGCGGCCAGCTCGATGTGGCCCATGCGCTCACGTCGGACCTTGGCCCGGGTGACCTCGACCCCGCAGCGCTCGCAGATGATGCCCTTGAACCGCACCCGCTTGTACTTGCCACAGTTGCACTCCCAGTCCCGGGTGGGACCGAAGATGCGCTCGCAGAACAGGCCCTCCTTCTCGGGCTTGAGCGTGCGGTAGTTGATGGTCTCGGGCTTCTTCACCTCGCCATGGCTCCACTGACGGATGTCGTCAGCGTTGGCCAGGCCAATGCGCAGCTCGTCAAAGAAGTTGACGTCGAGCACGTGGTTCCTTCTCTCGTTCCGTTTCGGGTCGCTTCACGTCTGGGATGGTCGCCGCCAGCGAGCGGCGGCGACCGGTGCGGGCCTTAGACCTCTTCGACGCTGCTCGGCTCACGCCGGCTCAGGTCGATGCCGAGCTCTTCGGCAGCCCGGAACACGTCGTCATCCGAGTCCTTCATCTCGATCGTCTGGCCGTCGGAGGCCAGAACTTCGACATTGAGACACAGCGACTGCATTTCTTTGAGGAGCACCTTGAACGACTCCGGGATGCCCGAGTCGGGGATGTTCTCACCCTTGACGATCGCCTCGTAGACCTTGACCCGGCCAGGGACGTCGTCGGACTTGATGGTGAGCAGCTCCTGCAGCGTGTATGCCGCGCCGTACGCCTCGAGCGCCCAGACCTCCATCTCACCGAAGCGCTGGCCACCGAACTGGGCCTTACCGCCGAGCGGCTGCTGGGTGATCATCGAGTAGGGGCCGGTCGACCGCGCGTGGATCTTGTCATCGACCAGGTGGTGCAGCTTGAGGATGTACATGTAGCCCACGGACACCGGCTCGGGGAACGGCTCGCCGGAGCGGCC
>CXWJ01000933.1_pt1 | contig 45516 bp, 43 predicted proteins | sample 590841 | NCBI WGS metagenome assembly CXWJ01 (sample SAMEA3498367, study PRJEB10139) | wastewater metagenome | biome: wastewater treatment plant; material: activated sludge | place: Austria | collected 2015-01-21 | reverse complement strand
ACGAGGAGGTGTGGGCATTTTCGGAAGGCTTGGCGATGGTTAAAAAAGAAGGGAAGTGTGGATTTATAGACAAAAGCGGTGTGGAGGTGTTGAGGCCTAAGTACGACGATGCTTGGCCATTTTCGGAGGGCTTGGCGAGGATTCGAAAAGGAAGGACGTATGGGTTTATAGACAAAAGCGGTGTGGAGGTGGTTAAACCTCAGTACGACTATGCTTGGCCATTTTCGGAGGGTTTGGCGAGTGTAAATATTGGTGGAACTCAAGAGGCGGCAGGTTTTTACGGGATTATTATGGGTGGGAAGTGGGGATTTATAAATAAAAGCGGTGTGGAGGTGGTGAGGTCTCAGTACGACTATGCTTGGTCGTTTTCGGAGGGCTTGGCTCAGGTTGAAAAAGAAGAAAAGTGGGGTTTGATAGACAAAAGCGGTGTGGAAGTGGTGAAGCCACAATACCAGGGTTTTGGGGACACGGAATTTTCTGAAGGTTTAGCCCAGGTTGAAAAAGAAGGGAAGTATGGTTTGATAGACAAAAGGGGTGTGGAGGTGCTGAAGCCCCAGTACGAGGAGGTTAAGGCATTTTCGGAAGGCTTGGCTCAGGTTAAAAAAGAAGAGAAGTGGGGCTTAATAGATAGAAACGGCCAAGAGGTGGTGAAACCGTATTACGAGTCAGTTGGAGATTATTCGGAAGGGTTTGCTAGGGTTCAAAAAGAAGGAAAGTGGGGATTTATAGACAAAAGCGGCGTGGAACTGATCAAGCTTCAGTACGAGGACGTTGGGGACTTTTCGGAGGGTTTGGCAAAGGTTAAAAAAGAAGGGAAGTTAGGTTTTATAGACATCTTAGGCCGCGAAATCCTCCCCTGCTCCTACACCGCCCTCCATACCTCCGGTTACCGCATCTACCTCACCGAACAAAACGGCCGCTTCGGTCTCTTCGCCCCCGACCTCGGTATCCGTATCGAACCGGCATACGAAAAAATCGGCCTCATCAACGAAGAAAACGATTGGATACGCGTACAGCAAAACGGCAAATGGGGCTGGGTGGACAAAACCGGCAAGGTCATCATCCCTTGCCGCTACGACGCGGCCTCGCCTTTCCGCCGGGGCCGGGCGCAGGTGCTGCAACTGCCGTACGAAAAGTTTTTTTATATCAATACGAGGGGGGAGATGCTGCTGGGGAGGTGAGGGGGGCGTATCAGGGTGGGAAGGATTTGAAAAGATTGGAAGGATGCCGAGTGGGATGTCACCCGGGGAACCGAACATGAGTTATCCCGAATTTTCGGTGGTGACTTATATTTGAATGACGAATGGCGATTACATGAAATTCGATTGACGATGTTTTCTCGCGTTGCCCTGATATTGGACGCAACGCTCCACATCGTCAATCGTATTTCATGTAATCGGCATTCGTAAATCTAAACTGTCGGACAAGTAGTCGCTCACGCCCTTTCACAAGCTCCTCTTTTTCAACTCATTCACCGCAAAATCAGCCGCCCGCACCGTGAGCGCCATGTAATTTCAAAAATTTGTCAAATTGTCACGCTAAGGAATCGGGTTGATAACCACCAACCCCGGAATTCCAGAAAAGTCAGCCGTGTTGCGAGTTACCAATTCGGCGTTTTGGAGCAAAGCCGTAGCGGCAACAAGTGAATCGCCCAAAGACATCTTTTTTATCTGTCGAAGTTCGATGGCCTTTTGAATCACTGCGTCATCCACCGGAATGGCCTGTAAAATAGTGAACAGACTTTCAAAGTATAGTATCTGCGGCGGTGTAATACGCACAAAACCAAGTGTTTCCACTTTACTGATGACCGAGACAAGATTGGCTGTGTCAGTGACAAACGGCAGCAGCAATGGAGCGTAATGCGCTTCGCCGGAGTATATCAGGATATTGGAATCAATCAATTGCATAGCGAGTTAGTCGCGGTTGGGCAGAGAGCGTTCCCGGCGCTGTTCTATTTGATACTCCAACGCATCTCCAAAATTAGACATATCGCAACCTTGACGAACGACTCTGATGGCTTCGGCAACTTTGGCGTTTTGGGTTGCAGAAGTTTCTAATTTAGAATACCGGATTCGCAAACGATTTAGCAAAGGCAATAATGCCTCTAAGTCGCTTTTTGTAGGAATTTCCAATACTAATCTGGTCATAGCAAGTGAATTTAATACAAAGTTACGAATAATTGCGGTAAATTCTTACGCTTATCACAAGTTCCTCTTTTTCAACTCCTCCACCGCCTTGTCCGCCGCCCGCGCCGTCAGCGCCATGTACGTGATCGAGGGATTCTGCGCCGCGCCCGAGGTCATGCACGAGCCGTCGGTGACAAACACGTTGGGCACGGCGTGGAGTTGGTTGTGGGCGTTGAGCATCGAGGTTTTGGGATCGCGGCCCATACGCGCCGTGCCCATTTCGTGGATGCCCCGGCCCGGCGGTTCGTGCGAGTCGTTGGCACGGATGTTTTTAAAACCTGCGGTTTCGAGCATTTCCTGGCCGGTGGCCAGCATGTCGCGCACCATCGCGTCTTCGTTTTCGCGCCATTGGCAATCGATGTTTAAGGTCGGCAGACCCCAGGGGTCGCGCAAGTCGCGGTTCAGGGTCACCTTGTTGTCGAAATGCGGAAGGCATTCGCCCATGCCGAACATGCCGCCCGACCAGGGGCCGGGTTTGGTCATGGCTTTTTTGAAATCTGCGCCGAAACCGTCCTCGCCCGCGCCGCTGTAAAAAGCGGGTTCGCGCTCCACGCTGCCGCCGAACGCGTAGCCGCGCACGAAGGCCGATTGTTTGTCCGCGCCGAAGTTGCGGAAACGCGGCACATAAAATCCCACCGGGCGACGGCCCTTGTAGTAGTGATCCTGGAAGCCCTCGTATTCGCCGGAGACGCGGGCGCGGTAGTTGTGATCCATCAGATAGTGGCCCAGCACACCAGAATCGTTGCCCAGACCGTTGGGAAAACGGCTGCCCGTGCTGTTGAGCAGGATTTGCGTGGTGGGCAGGGTGCCGGCGTTCAGGAAAATGATTTTTGCCTGATATTCAATCACTTCCTTTGTGTTGGCATCGATCACGCGCACACCCGTCGCGCGGTTTTTCTTTTCATCAAAGATGACCGACTCCACGATGCTGAAGGGTCGCAAGGTCATCTTGCCGGTTTTTGCCGCCGCGGGAAGCGTGACGCCGTTGCTGCTGAAATACGCTCCGAACGGGCAGCCGCGGTGACACAAATGCCTGAACTGGCAGGGGGTACGCCCGTTGATGCTTTGGGTGAGGTTGGCGCCGCGGCCGTGTACCAATATGCGGCCCGGGTAGTTTTTCCGGATCGTGTCGCGCAGGTGTTGTTCCACAATCGTCATCTCGATGGGCGGCAAGAATTCGCCGTCGGGGATCTGGCGCAGGCCGTCGCGGTTGCCGTTGATGCCCGCGAATTTTTCCACATAACTGTACCAGGGCGCGATGTCGGCGTAACGAATCGGCCAGTCCACGCCGTGACCGTCCTGCACATTGCTTTCGAAATCGAAATCGGCCCAGCGGTACGTCTGCCGCGCCCACATCAGCGACTTGCCGCCCACGTGGTAGCCTTTGATCCATTCGAAAGGCTTCACCTGCGTGTAGGGATGCTCCGAATCTTTTGCCCACAGGTGTTTGGTGCCTTCGTTGAAAGCGTAACAAACCGACTGGATCGGGTAGTCCTTTTTCACCTCGTCGACCGGCACCTGGTTGCGGTGCGGAAACTCCCAGGGATCGGTCATGGCCGTTGTGTACCCGCTGATGTGTTCCAGTGGTTTGCCGCGTTCAAGTACGAGGGTGCGCAGGCCTTTTTCGCAGAGTTCCTTGGCTGCCCAGCCGCCGCTGATGCCGGAACCGACCACGATGGCGTCGTATTTTCTTTTTTTCGCGGCAGATATGTTCAAATTCATAGTTTGTCTTTGAAGGAGAGATGAGTGCACGGATGTTTGACTTCAACCCACGATTTCAATCGTGGGGTTTCGAAAGCGAGAGTTTCCAAACCGATTTATCGGTTTTAAAGTGAAAACGGATAAATCCGTTTAAAAAAAATCGACCTTTTCTTCGTGCCCACGATTGAAATCGTGGGTTGAATGTACAAGCGCATGTTAAAACACAGGCGTCCATGCTTTTGTGTTCGCATCGATGAGCATATCCGGTACCCAACCGCCGGGAATCGGGTCGTAGTTCAAAGCCTGCGTCGCGCCGATTTCGGAAGTGAAATAGCCGTTGATCGTGAGTCCTTTCAGATGGCGCCAGAACGAATCGCGGCCTTTTTGTTCGGCTTGCAGTTGTTGGAAAAATGCCGTGCGCTCGGCAATGGAGCAATCCACAAACGATTTGCCGTGCATTGCAACGCACTGTTTTTCAGCGGCTTCCAGGCCGCTCCAGAACACGGGACGCTGGTCGGCGGGAAAACAATCTTCCACCACTACGGCGATATAATCCTGCACTTTGGCTGCTTTGGCGCCGGGCGTATCCGTGTCGGGCAGTATGGTATCGGCCATTTCTGCGAGCAGGGCAAGCCGGTCGGCGGGTAAACGGGACAGGGTAGGGTAGGGGTCGGCCAGAGCTTTGGCTAAAAGTTCCGGGGCAATGGCGATGCTGCCGATGAGGAGGGCAGTTTTTTTGAGTGCTTCGCGTCGTTGCATGGTGTGCCGTTTTTTGAAGATTTTCGGCGAAGCAAATGTAGTTTTTGTGAAATGCACACCAAGCCTTGTGTCTGTTTTTTCTGAAAAAATCGCCTTTTTATTTTTTCCAAACAGCCCTCCAAATGCTGACCAAACCGAACAAACCGCCGAGCGCCAACAACGCAAAACTGTTTCGTTCGGAAAGATGCGAGTAAGCCCATTGCATGAAGTACAAACTCGGAATCGTAATCAAAAATCCGATGCTGTTGACCACCGTGATAGCGGTGGCGCGGTATTCGGGAATAGCGTTTTGAGAAACCAAGGCCGAGAACTGCGGCGAATCCGCCACAACCGTCATACCCCATATCGACATGAAAATCAAGAAGATAGACGAAGGGAGCCAGTAAATGAACGGTGAACAAAAACAGCAAAGCGCCGATATCAGCAATGCCCCGAACGCCAGTCGCCCGCTGCCCCATCGCAGCGACAATTCTCCGGTCAACACACAGCCCAGCGCTCCCGCAGCAATGATTCCGAACGACCAACCCGATACATCGAGGTCGTTTCCTGTCGCCCGGTTGTATAGCCCTACCAGCACCGGCACGAATGCCCAGAACGTGTATAACTCGAACATGTGCCCGAAATAACCGAACGCGAACGTGCGGTACAACGGCTGCCGGAACACCAGCCCCAGCACGCGTGGATTGAACCCGCCCGAAGGCCGCCGGAAAGGGCCGTCCTTTACCAAAATACCCATCAGCGCCGCTCCCGACAAGGCTAATCCCGATGTGGCGACGATGACCCAGCGCCAGTCCATGCTTACCGACAGCGCTTTCAATAAATGCGGAAACGCCGTGCCCAGCACCAGGGCCCCGACCAGATAACCCAACGCCTTGCCCAGCCCGCGCTCGTACCAGTCGCTGCAAATTTTCATACCCACCGGATACACCCCCGCGAGGAAAAAACCGACCGCAAAACGCACGGTCACCAGATCCGGCAGGCTGTTCGTCAGCGCCAACAGCAGCAAATTCGCCCCGGCCGCCGTCACGCCCGACACTACAAATACCCGCACCGGCGAAAAGCGGTCGGCGATGGAGAGCCAGGCGTACAGGAGTGTGCCAATGACAAAACCCAACTGCACGGCAGCCGTCATGGTCGGCAGAAAGTTCTGTGTATCCGGAAATTGTAGTTGCAAGGCTGGTAAAACGGCGTTTACGGCGAACCAGAGGGAGGTTCCGGAGAACTGGGAAAAGACGATGGTGGGGAGGAGGGTACGGTTCATCCAATAAAAATGCGAGCTGCGTGGTTTTATTTCAGCTGAATGTTGACGAACTCTACATCACCTTTACCACTAACATGCATTTTTAAAAGCGCGGCTTTTTTTATGTCTATCGCCCCAACTTCAAATTGAACGTATCCTTTGACTGGAGTACTATAGATTAGTTTTGCGTGTGCCCAATCGTTACCTTCTGAATTGCCAAGGGATAGGTAATTTCCTCTGTAAAAGTTGCCTTCTTGGTCGACTAACTCACAATTTGCAGGGTGCAAATCAGTTTCTTGAACCGACTCGGCAGCCTTCATATTCTCCAATTTAAAATGAAAAGTAGCTATGCTGCCTTTCTGCTCAAATCGATCAACTGCTAGTTTGACACCTTCGACCGTTTTCTCTGCAAGCGGACCTATTACAGGCGGCTTTGTCGTCGTAGTGCCTCCGGTTTTTTCTCCATTACTTCCTGATGGTTGGCTGTTGCAATCCAATTTGAAATCTTTGTAAACGACATTGCTGCGCGGCATATCAACTTTTTCTGTTTTTTTACAATCACCCTTTTTTACCTCGATCCTAATTTCATTGGTTGGGTATTTTGAGTTTGGAATGATGTCTGCAGAATAATTGCCGGATGCATTGGTCTCTACTGTCCGCTCTACATCGGCTATTTTCACTTCCACCAAAGCCTTATGCACTTCGCGTCCTTCGGCATCAGTTACTTCACCTGTAACGAGGATTTTACTGTCGCCAGGCGAAGGTATTTTAGTCAACATTACCCAAAAAGTATTACTTTTTATTTCAGTTGTCGCATTAACTCGTCCATTTGTGAATTGATAACCATCTTTCGAGACATTGTACTCAATTTCGCCGACAGGGAAGTTGTCGAACGAAACTTTGCCATTGCTATCCGTCAATTTAGTTATATAGCCAGCCTCTTTGATGGAGACATTAGCACCTGCGATTTTTTTGTGCGAATCTCCATCTTCAACCATGATTACTATTGGGACGTGGGTTTGAGCGAAAATGGAAATGTTGGTAAGGCAAAAAAGGATGAGGAGAAAGTGGGTTTTCATTATTTGAAAGCAATTATGTGAAAAGATATAAGATGAAAGGTTTACTCTACGGAAAATGTAATTTTTGCTGTTTCACCTACTGGGCATAAAATAACACCTTAAGCATATCTCGCTGAGAGCCACAGCGAGATACTGGCGCACTCCACGAAGTGTCGAGATTATTGTCACTTGTAAATTGCTATGCATAGCATAGCTAAAATTTTATATCCTTAAATTCGACCCAATTAGTAGATAGATCATCGCCTCCTATTGAGAAATATAGCGCAGCAATTCTCGTAGCATTAGTAGCAATATTATTAAAAGTAACTGTACCTAAAGTTCTTATATCCGCAATTAAATATCTATCAATATAACCAGGGACTCCTGCGTTACCTAAGGTTCCGCTTGTTGAAAAATATTGATTTCCTTTGTCATCATAAAGAGTAGTATTCGCAGTATAGTTGCCTCCTAAAAACATTCTTAGTGTTCTGTTTTTATATAGACTTGTAACAGCAAATTCACAAGTTAAAGTATTTCCCTGTTTGTTACATCTTATAATTTCGAATTTATAATTATTAATGTTTTGAACCGATAAGACTTCATCACGTGAATCAACATCATTATTTTTCTTTTTGCTATCATTTTCATTAGATTTTCCATCTGTTGAGCCAATACTGTTACAATCAAGTTTAATATCCCTATAAACGACGTTGCTGCGAGGCAATTCGACAGTCTCCGTTTTTTTACAATCGTCTTTTTTCACTTCGATTCGGATTTGGCTGGAAGGGAATTTGGGGTTCGGCACGATGTCCGCCGAATAGTTGCCCGATTCATCGGTAGCCACTGTGCGTACTACATCAGCTATTTTTACTTCCACCAGAGCCTTTTCCACGTCGCGGCTTTCTGCGTCGGTTACTTCACCTGTCACCAGGATTTTATTATCGCCAGGCGAGGGTATTTTCAAAATTGAAACCCGAAAGGTGTTGCTTTTCAATTCGGAAGATACGTTCACCCGTCCGGTCGTGAACTGGTAGCCATCTTTTGAAATATTGTACTCGATTTCGCCGACAGGGATATTGTCGAACGTAACTTTTCCCTTGCTGTCGGCCGTCTTGGTGGCATAACCGGCCTCTTTGATGGAAACATTGGCACCGAGGATTTCTTTGTGTGTGTCAAAGTCATCTATGGTAAATACCACAGGAACGTGGGTTTGGGCGAAAATGGAGACGTTTGTGAAGTAGAAAAAGGTGAAAAGAAGATGGGTTTTCATGTCGGAAAAAGCGGTTGTATGAAAAGATATAAGGTGAACGTTTTACTCTATAGGAAATGTGATTTCTGCCAATTCGCCCACTGAGGCATAATGGTTGACCGAACGACCATCTTTAGAAAGATATAAATGTATCTGTTGGATGTCGTGCTTTCGTTCGAGGGGAAAAGGCAAAGAAAAGTTTCCGTTTTCGTCGGTAAAGGTTTTTTGACCGGAGGCTTCGCAGTCGGTGCAGACGACTTCCACCCCTGAAACGCTCTGCCCATTTTTGTCCACAACTTGTCCTCTGAACAGCAACTTGGTTCCGGTAATGACCTCATCGGGTCGTGGCTTTGGCGGAACAGCAACAGATGGTTTAGGCTCGCCCGCAGAAATGGGTTTAGTCGGTTTTGTCAAGTGCGCTCCTGCATTATCAGTTTCTTGTGTTGGCTGAGACGTTGTCTCTATATTAGGAGACAAGTCACATTTTTGAATTAAGGCTGTAATTATTGAGCCTAATGATAAAGAACCTATAAGCGCGACTAATATTGCCGTTCGGGAACCATTACTTTTTTCCTCATTCATTGCTGTTTAAAATTGGTTTTTGAAAGTAAAAATACTTGTAAAAGTAAGATGTCACGTAGGATTCTGGCGATACGGCGTACGGCGATGTTTTTTTAAAATCTCCTTTGCATCCAGACCTTTTTCCTTCCACACCTCGTTGGCGCGTTTGGTAGCGCGATCTGCAAAAAACTGGGCGAGCATATCGCGGATTTGCAGCAGTTCTTCATCCGAAACATTGCGGGAATAGAGGCTTAGCAACTCCAGTTGCAAGTTGCTGAAGGGTTGATGTATGGGTAGATCAGACATGGAAGTTCTTTATTTTGTACAAAAATACGTTTTTTATTCATTTCTTCCCCGCAATCTTCACTAACTCGTTCAACTTCCACAACGCATCCATCGGCGTCATCGTGTTCAGATCCAGCGCCAGCAATTCTTCCTTGATTTTCAAAGTATAATCATCCACGTCGAAGATGTGCAGTTGGAGGGTCGGCTGAATGGACTTGACTTTTTTCTTCAAATTTTCGGTGGAGGGTAGAGGGTGGAGGATAGAAGGTGGAGGGCCGTCCTGACCTTCGACCATCTGCCCTCCGCCTTCTACCTTCGACCCTCCACCCTCTACCTTCAACCCTCCACCGTCCACCGTCTTTTCTTCCAGCGTTTTCAAAATCTCGTTCGCCCGCTCCACGATCGTCTGCGGCATGCCGGCCATCCGCGCCACGTGGATACCGAAGGAGTGGTTGGAGCCGCCGGGCGTGAGTTTGCGCAGGAAAATGACCTTGTGGCCGACCTCTTTGGTGCTGACATGGAAATTGTGGACGCGCTCGTGGGTCTCTGCCAGTTCGTTGAGTTCGTGGTAGTGCGTGGCGAACAGCGTTTTGGGCCGCGCACGGTCGTTGTCGTGCAGGTATTCGGCGAGGCTCCAGGCGATGCTGATGCCGTCGTAGGTGCTGGTGCCGCGCCCGATCTCGTCGAGCAGGATGAGCGAGCGGTCGCTGATGTTGTTCATAATCAGCGCCGTTTCGTTCATCTCGACCATAAAGGTGCTCTCGCCGCCGCTGATGTTGTCGCTGGCGCCGACGCGGGTGAATACCTTGTCTACCAGACCGATGCGGGCGCTTTGGGCGGGCACAAAACTGCCCATTTGCGCCAGCAGCACAATGAGTGCGGTTTGGCGGAGCAGGGCCGATTTGCCCGACATGTTGGGCCCGGTGATGAGGATAATCTGCACTGCCTCGTTGTCGAGGTACACGTCGTTGGGAATGTACGCCTCACCGACAGGCAGTTGGGTCTCGATGACCGGGTGCCGGCCTTCGCGGACGTCGAGCAGGGTACTGTCGTCGAGGTCGGGACGGGTGTAGTGGTTTTTCACGGCGATTTTGGCGAACGACAGCAGGCAGTCGAGCCGCGCAATAAGGTGGGCGTTGTGCTGCACAGGCTGGATGTACTGCCCGATCTCTTCTATCAGCGCGCGAAAGAGTTTGTCTTCCAGTTCCAGTATCTTTTCCTCCGCGCCCAATATTTTGGCTTCCAATATTTTAAGTTCCTCCGTGATGAAACGTTCGCCGGTGGCAATGGTCTGTTTGCGCGTCCATTCGGGCGGCACCTGGTCTTTCCATTTGGAGGTGACTTCGATGTAGTAGCCGAACACGTTGTTGAACGCGACTTTCAGACTGGTGATGCCGGTGCGTTCGATTTCGCGCTGCTGGATTTCCAAAAGCAGTTCGCGGCTGTTGCGCACCACATTGCGCAGGTCGTCGAGCACGGGGTCGGCGCCGTCGGCAATGGCGCCGCCTTTGCGGATATCGGGAGGCGGGTCGGGGGCGATGTCTTTTTCAATGCGTTCGCGAAGCGTGAGGCAGGGGTTCAGACCTTCGGCGAGTTTTCGCAGTGCAGCCCCCCCCAGCCCCCCCATGGGGGGGAGTAGAGCTTCGCTTTTGGCTTTTTCTGATAAGGAAACAGCAGCACGAGTCTCACCTGGATGCAGGGGCAGAGGCTCGCTATCATCCTTTTTTTGAAAGGCCAAGGGAGCGACGCTCACCCCCCCTTGGGGGGGCTGGGGGGGGGCAAGTGTACGTTTCAAATGTTCGATCGCGATCAAAGCGCGCCTCAACTGCATCGCTTCCCGCGGGTTGATTTTCCCGACCGCCGTTTTGCTCATCAGGCGTTCCAGGTCGCCGATGTGGCGGATATGCGGTTCGATTTCACTGACAAAATCCTGATTTTCAACAAAATGCTGCACCACGTCGTGTCGCTCCTGGATTTGTACGAGGCTGGTGAGCGGCAGCAAAACCCATTTTTTCAGGAGCCGCGCGCCCATCGGCGATACGGTTTTGTCCAACACTTGCAAAAGAGAAGTCCCGTTTTCGTGATTGCTGCCGACGAGTTCGAGGTTGCGAATCGTGAAACGGTCGAGCCAGACGTACCGCTCCGTTTGCAGCCGGCTGATAGTGGTGATGTGTGCGAGTTTGGTGTTTTCGGTAGCTGCAAGGTAGTGCAGGGCGGCGCCGGCAGCCGTCTGGCCGAGGTCGAGTTCATCCACTCCGAAACCTTTGAGGCTCTGGGTCTGGAATTGAGCGAGCAGTTTTTCGCGGGCGAAGTCGCGGGTGAAAATCCAGTCTTCGAGGGTGTTGATGTAAAACTTGTCGCCGTACATGGCCGTGAATTCCTTCATCCGGCTTTTCGGCAGGATGACTTCGGCCGGTTTGAAACTTTGCAGGAGTTTGTCCATCGCTCCGCTGTCGCCTTCCGAAACAAAAAATTCACCCGTAGAAATGTCGAGAAATGCGATGCCGAACTGTTCGTGCGGGCCATAAGCCAGCGTCGCCAGAAAGTTGTTGGCATTGTGATCGAGCAAAGCGTCGTCGGTGGTCACGCCGGGCGTAACGACTTCTGTTACACTGCGTTTGACGATTTTTCCCGGCACCGGTTTTTCCATTTGCTCGCAGATCGCCACGCGGTAGCCTGCCCGCACGAGGCGCGGCAGGTAGCGGTCCATCGCATGATAGGGGATACCCGCCAGTTCGATGTCCGAGCCGCCGTTGTTGCGGCTGGTGAGCGTGATGCCGAGCGCGCGGCTGGCCTTTACGGCGTCTTCGCCAAAGGTCTCGTAAAAATCGCCCACGCGAAACAGCAGGATTGCGTCCGGGTATTTGGTTTTCACCGCGACGTATTGCTGCATCAGGGGCGTGGTGGGGGCGCCAGGAATGGTAGTGGTTCCGTCTTTTTTCGCTCTTGCCATGGTAGTCAGAAGTACGACAGACTTCCAAGTCCGTCGGGTGGGGTGACGGACCCGAAAGTCCGTCGTACATGAAGCGGTAAAGTTAGCACGACGACGGTAACCGGTTTTCTTTATTTTCTTCGCAGCGTTCAACAAGTCTGCTTAAAGCCACCTATTTTTACCTCAAAAATCATCTTGCATTTTTAATCCCTCACCCTCTCACCCCCTCTTACCCTCACACATGTGGACCAACATCGAAGGTTTTCAACACCTCAACAAAGAAGAAATAGATGCGCTCGTAGAAGCGCCTGCCCTTATCACCATCCTTGTCGGCACGGCCGACGGCGAACTCGACAGCGAGGAACGCAACTGGTCGGAACGCTTATTGCGGTCGCGTACTTATAATAATCCGAAGGAACTCAACGAGTTCTACCGAGTGGTGGTGGAGAGTTTTTGGGCGCGGGTGCAAAGCGAGATCACACACCTGCCGCAAGATGCGGAGGCCCGCAACAGGGAGTTGTCCGGGCGACTCTCGAAACTGAACCCCATTTTGGCGAAACTGGACATTGAGTTGGCTGCCGACCTGTACAGCGGTTTTATCGGCCTGGCCGAAGAAACGGCGAAAGCGTCGGGCGGCTTTTTGCGCATCGGGGCGGTCAGCCCGGAGGAAAACAAGTGGATGAAGTTGCCGATGCTGACACCTGTTATTGCGCCAAAAAAGCAGCGCGATGAAGCGGAGGAGGAAGAAAAAGAGGAGTGGTAAAGGTCGGTATCATAAGTATGTCAAAAAAGCGATGCGAAATTGTGTTTGGTGCGTTACCCGAAACCTTCCAGGTTTTCAAAACCTGGAAGGTTTGCCCAGGAAAACAAAACAATCTATAGCGCTGCAACTGTGAAGTTTCCTATGATGCAGCCTCGCCTTCCATTTGCTCCCATAATCGTATTACTTCCATTGCTTCCTTCACATCGTGCGCCCGCAGGATTTGAGCGCCTTGCTGCAAAGCGACCATGTGCAAGGCCGTTGTGCCGTTCAACGCATGTTCCGGCTTGACTTTCAATACTTTGCAGATCATGGACTTGCGTGAAATGCCGGCCAGCACCGGCAAACCCGTTACATGCCCGAATATGTGCAGGTTTTTTAATAGTTGAAAGTTGTGCTCTACTGTTTTTCCGAAACCGAAACCGGGATCGAGTACGACATCTTTCACGCCGAGCGCGCGCATTTTTTCTATTTCCCGAATAAAAAAGTCCAGCACTTCCGTCACCACGTCGTCGTAGTGCGGGTTTTGTTGCATCGTGCCGGGTGTGCCCTTCATGTGCATCAGGATGTAGGTGGCGCCTGATTTAGCTGCAACCGTTGCAGCCCCCCCCCAGCCCCCCCAAGGGGGGGAGACCCTCGTTTCTCCGGGCCTTTTCGGTAATGTTGCGAGCGAACCCTTCTCCCCCCCTTGGGGGGGCTGGGGGGGGGCAAAACGCCCCGCAGAAATATCATTCACGATGGAAGCACCCGCTTCCACCGCAGCCTGCGCTACCCCGGCCCGCCAGGTATCCACGGAGACAACGGCTTCTGAAAAATGACTTTTAATAACTTCAATGACCGGTATCACCCGCTCCAACTCTTCTTTTTCGGATACTTCTTTCGCCCCGGGCCGCGACGACGCGCCGCCCACATCGAGAATAGCCGCGCCTTCGGAAAGCATAATTTCGGCTTGCTTCAAGGCAGTATCTGTCCCGGAATAGCGCCCGCCGTCGAAAAAAGAATCGGGCGTCACATTGAGGATGCCCATGACGACGGGTCGGGACAAGTCGAGCAAGCGGCCGCGGCAGTTGAGCGTTATTTGTTCCACAAACTGTTTGATTTTAAATTTGTGTGTTCATTTCATTTCTTTTATCCATGCCTTGATGAGTTCAAGTCCCTCTTTGTGTGCAAGTTGCCGGCCTAATTCCGGCATCCGGATGCCGGTGTCGTCGCTTTCCATGCGGAAAACGAGGATACTTTCGCCGGGTTTGCCCGGTACGATGCCGAATTTGCGGTCGCCGCTACCGCGTCCGGCGGCCACGGGCGTTTTGTTCACGCCGAGGCGTTCCGGGTCGGTTTCAAAAATATCGAGGAACATGCCGCTGGTGCCGGCCGGGCCGTGCGGGTTGTGACAGTGCCCGCAGTTGGCGTCGAGGTAGGCGCGTGCAGCGGATTGGTGATTGGTTATCGGTGATTGGTGATTGGTTGTTCGATAGTCGGTAAGTCGCGGGGATGTTTCCGGGTTGAAATTTTGTGGCAGGGAGAGCCGCCCGGCTTTTTGCCAGGTAAATAGTTGATTTTCAGAACCTTCGATGCGGTTGAGTTGGCGGGCCGTGATGCCGATCGGCACGAATTTGCCGTCGTAGGAGTGGCAACCTTTGCATTGGTTGAGGTTGGGGGCGATGTACTGAATATTCTGTTTTTTGCCTTTCGCATCGAGCCAGTCGACAGGAAAAGTGGCGCCGGCCACTTCGAGCAACGCATCGGTTTGTTCGTTGTTCCAGATATATTCAAGCGCTTTCCAGCCTTTTTCTTCTTTCAATAAAAGGCGGGTTTCCAGGATGCGGCGGCCTTTCTCGGACTGGGCTGCATCGTGCGGATAGTAGAAGTTTTTGATAATCACTGCACCGGTCGGAAAGTCGAATGCCATGCTGTCGCGGTAAGTCATTGCAGTCCTTTCCGGCAAATAAATGAAGCGGGCTTTTTCAGCGTAGTCCGAAAATAAAGGGGCATTTACTTCATAAGGGAAAACATTCGGGGCAGGTGAGAGGTCGGCCAGGGGGCCTGCGAAAAAGGCGTAGTCGGAGAGTTTGGGTTTCAACCCCACCCCCGACCCCTCCCCCACAAGGAGGGGAGACGTAGAGTACTCCGTAACGTGTTCTGCGGCATTGATCGCGGAACTTGCTACGTCTCCCCTCCCTGTGGGGGAGGGGTCGGGGGTGGGGTTGAATCGCGCCGCCATCACCACCAATCCTCCCAAAACCACCGCAACCTGCCAAACCCTGAAACCCTGCAACCTTGAAACCCTATAACCCATAGCGTTCTTATCTTTTGGAAAACAATGAATTGTGTTCGCAATCGTACGGTTTTACATCCCTGCTGATATCGCCTTTGAACAGACCGATTTTGTCGGCCCGGATGTTGGCGAACGAGCCGTTTTCGTTGTTGCGGATACAGATGCGGTATGCCGGTTTGACGGAACCGTCCGCTTCCAGCCAATCGGGGTTTTGAATGCCGTCGTAGATGATGTGCGGCACGTTGCGGCCGAACTTCAGCCAGAAAAGAAAACCCATCCTGTTTTTCCAGGTCGGGTCTTGTTTGCCTTCCGAATAGACGTTGTCGTGGATATAAATGGCGGAAGGGTAGGGGTTGTAGTCTTTGTCTTTGATCGGATTTTCAGTGATAAAGTAACTGACTATGGTGGTTGAAGCGGTCTTGTTCTCCATGATGTAGTTGTCAAAGACCTCCACGTCTTTGGTAGCCAGGATCATTACGCCGGTGCCGGGGGGCACTTTGCCGACGATGTTGCCCTTCGGAGCGAAGTTTTTGTAGTTGTTCTGGATGATCTTGTTTTTCCAGACCTTCACGTGGCCGCCGCGTTTTTTGGGCAGGTCGGGCAGGTCGAACACCAGCACCCCGCCGGTATTGTAGGCCGCGAAGTTTTCGGTCACCCAGGCGTTGGTGGTATTTTCGATTTCAATGCCGGCCACGTTGTTTTTTGCGTAACATTTTGTGACCCACACGCTGTCCGACTGTCCGACATAAATGCCTGCATCGGAAGCGCCGATGGCTGTGCAACGTTCGATGCGCACGTTCAGGCATTGCACGGGATAAAGGGCGTAAGCGCCGTTGGTCTCTTTGGGTTCGCCGTTCCAGCGGGCGGTGATGTCGCGGAAAGTCAATCCTTTAACCGTCTGTGTCTTGATGAGGTCGCCTTTCGAGTCTTCGATCGTAAAGTTTTCTAAAACAATGTTTTCCGCGTTGGTTACTTTGATGCCCTCCGCTCCCTGTTTTTGATGAAGAAACGACAAAATGGTTTTATCCTGCCCCGCGCCGCGAATCGTGATGTTGTTTTTGGCGTCGAGCCAAAGGGTGTTGGACAGGTCAATTTTCCCGGCAGGCAGTTCGATCAGATCGCCGTCTTCGGCCAGGATGAGTTGAGTTTGAATCTGTTTTTCGATGTCGGCCTGAGCGAAAAGAACGTTGTTGGCAAGGAGCCAGCAGATGGCAGGAAAGAGTCGTTGCATCGAATTTTCTTTTGCCCAAAAGTACGGTGACATGAATTTTTTTTGACATTGTTTTTTGACAGGATTGACAGGATTGACAGGATTAACAGGATTGACAGGATTAACAGGATTGACAGGATTTTTTATTGAAAATCAGTACTCCATATCCTGCAATCCTGTCAATCCTGTCAAAAAAAAACTCCGGCGAAGGGTCGCCGGAGTTTCTGACACTTTTATCCTTGCAATGTCCGCCAACGCTTAAGCGATCTGGACATTGACTGCATTCATGCCTTTTTTTCCTTGTTTGGTCTCAAACGTGACCGTGTCCCCTTCGCGGATTTTATCAATCAAGCCGCTGACGTGGACGAAAATTTCTTGCCCGGAGGCACTGTCAACGATAAAACCAAAACCTTTGGTTTCGTTGAAGAATTTTACGGTTCCTTTTAACATTACTGAAAAAACTTTAAAAAATGAAAAAAACTTGGCCAAAGCCGCCGCAAAGTTAGGGGTGGTGGTATTGAAAGTCAAGGGATTTTTTTTAGACGAGGCTGTCTCACAAGTTTCTTTTTCGACAGGATTTACAAGATTTACAGGATATTTTACTTCAAAACAGGTCAATAAATCCTGTAAATCTTGTAAATCCTGTAGAAACTTTGACTTGTGAGACAGCCTCGTCTAAAAAGTCCAACGTCCAAAAGTTCAACATCCATTGTCTTAATACCGCTTCACCGATTCGATGATATACAGTGGCCGGTTTTTGATTTCGCTGTAAATATTGGAAAGGTAGATCGACATGATATACAGGTTGAGGCAGGTGATGGCAAAGAAGACAGACATTAAAACAACCAGTGAAGCCCAACCGGTGAGGCTGCTTGTGACGTGGTCGCCAAATATGTCTGTATTGGTGAGTTTTACTTTTATCGCATTAAAAATAGCGATCCCTGCTATAATGACAGAAAGCAGAAAAATCCACAGCAGCAGGGTCCGCAGAAAAGTGGTAAACGAAGTAATGGCTACAAGGGATGTCCGGAACTGTTCGCCCAACGTCGCCTCCGGATCGGGGTACAAGGGCTCTTTCACCGCGATATGGCTGATGGTATAACCGACGAGGGCGTAATTGGCTTTGAGGTAGCGGCTGTTTTCGCGCAGGCGAAGCAGTGAATTGAGCGCCCGGCGGCTGATGATACGTGTATGATGGGCGCGTGGGTCGAGTCGCAGGCCCGACCATCGCTGCATGATGAAGTAGAATACTGCGTACAACAAACGGCTGGCAATCGTCAACCTCCTTTCGTAGGAGCGCAGATACACGATGTCGGCGCCTTTCTGGCTTTCCTCCCAGAGTTGGGTAACAAGTTCGGGTTTTTCAGAAAAATCAAATTCGAAAATCACCGTATAATCGCCGTTGGCGCGGTCGAGACCGGCCAGCAGGGCATTGTCGCGGCTGACGTGGGCGCTCAGGTTCAGCAGGAAAATATTTTTGCGCAAATCTTCCGGAAGCGGCGTAATGACTGCATCGATGGTTGCCTGGTCGCAGTGGTTGTTGACCACAACAAACTCGTAATCAGAAAATTGCGTCTTTAATTCGGCGTACAGGCCGGTGAGCCATGCCGGCAGTTCGCGGGCCTGGCGATCCGACTGGACAACGTTGACAATGGATATGAAAGAATGACGGGTCATGGGGCAAATGTAGGGGCATGCGCGTTATTCAGGGATATTCAGGTCATTATCGGTAATTTAAAGTCATTTGTGAAGCGCGGGTCTCAAATAAAAAGAAGCGCCCATATTGCAGATTTACGATTGCAGATTACATGATTGTCGAATGTTGATGGAGATGGGAAGTGGAGATATTTTCAATGGATGATGTAAGCCGCATGAGGTACATTACCCATAAAACATTAAAAATCACGCATTACATCAACAATCTACAATCATGTAATCTATTAATCGTCAATCAAAATCAGGACTTACCGGGAGAGTGCGCAGCGCCCCGCCCCCCGGCGGGCCTACTTTTTCTTGTTCAGCACGCCTTCCTGTTTCAGTTTGTTGATCAACAACGCGGCGTATTCTTTGCTCAGCGAGGTCAGGTCGGTCGCATCATAAGCCTCCGATTGTACCGACCACACGATATCGCCTGTTGACAAATCGTACAGGTTGCTTTCGATGTAGTACGTTTTGTCGTTGACATAATAGCCCGGGTCGTACATATAAGTGCTGTGGTAGCCGTAGTAGCCGCCAAAAGAACCGTAGTATCCGTAAGCCGGGTAAGGGGCGTACATCGTTGTCGAGCCCGGCACATAACGGGTTTCCGTTTTGGTGTCAACAAGGGCGGAGGTGAAAACCGCGTCGCAGCCCGACTCTTTGATTTTCTGCAGGATCGCATCTTGGCCGGGATCGGATTTCAGAAAACCCGGCGTGAACACATCGGAACTTTTTACGGTCACGATGCCCTCAGCGGCACAAGCTTTCGCCTGGTCGGTCTCGACGGTTTGTCTTGCAGCCATGTTCGAAGTGAGGGCAAGCAGGAAGACTTTCTGAAATTTTTTGCCTTCCTTGGCTTTGACTTCGGGGTTCATCCAACTGCTGGTGATTTTCATCGGTGTCGTGCAGGCGGTAATCATCAGCCCGGTGATCAGTGCGAGCAGCAGGGTAGGGAGTGTGTTTCTCATATAAAATGAATTTTGTGTTGTGTGACAGAAAAGGATTGAATTTACTCATTTGCAAAAGGGATGGCTTCCGCCAATTGTGCATCGACCATTGCGCGCAGTTTGTTCTCAAATTGCATCAGGGTCAGCAGGTTTTGGGGCGAAAGGTATTTGCCCAACTTTTTGGAGTACTTGCTCATGATTTTTGTGCGCTCCGCATCAATCTTGAGGGATTGCTCCACCAGGTTTTTCGCAAATTCCGGGGTCATGTTGTTGGTCCGGTTCAGGTAGTCTCCGATCAACTTAAACCTTTTTTCGCCGTTGGCGAGCAGTTTGTCCTGGAACTCGCCGTACAACTTGCCGAATTCGGTATTCGGGTCAATCTTGACGCCCAATAGTTGGGACAACACTTCGGTTTTGTTGCCTTTGACTTTGCTTTTAACCGCGTCGTTGTAGCTCGCAGGCGCTTTCTGTGCAGAAAGAGAGAGGGCCAGGAAGAAGGTTGAGATAAATAAAATTGTTTGTTTCATTGTGTAAGATTGCAATTTAAAAGAGTTAAAAAAATGATTGTTAATCAGTTATGATAATTGTTCGGGTTACTTGTTAAATCTGCCGGCACTGCTACTGCTGCTGCCGCACAAACGCTACATCGAAAGTAGCCTGCTCTACCGCCTGAAAATATGTTCCGACCAGGCGGTCTTCGGCATCGAGCAACTCCAGGGTATAAGTGGATCCCGGATAGTTTACATCGCGCAGTTCAACAAATACGACGACCTTGCCATTTTGCATTTTCCATTCGGCACGACCAACACGGATCGATTTCGGATTATAGTAGCCGGCATCAAGTTTGCCGTCAACAGCCGCGCCGCGAATCTCTATAAAATACCCACCATCGCTGCGCAGCCAGCGTCCGACGAGTCGCTCCTGCCCGCCGACAGTACCAGATCGTGTTGACTGCGCTGCGGGGGCTGGCGCCGACGGTTGGGCAGGGGGAGCGTCGTTGACGCCCGGCCATAACAGAAACGTGGCTGCCGCTGCAACAACCAGGGCTCCGATGCCTGTGACCCAACGGCGGCGGCTTGCTTTGGTAGCAGATACACCGGGCAGTTTATCCTGGTGCTTGTCCTGCTGTTTATCTTTCATGGAGTGGATATTGCTTGGTAAAATAAGAATCAGATACCTGATTTGGGGTTTACGGAAACGATTTGGATACTTATAAACCCAGATTTTTATACAACACCTCATAGTCCGGATTCCCGGGGTCAATCCGCTGAAGCGCTTCGGCATGTACCCTCGCTTTTTCAGGCAGGTTTTGGCTCATATACAAATAAGCTAAAGCGTAGTTGATATTGGCTGCATCCGGATCCAGTGCGAAACCTTTGAGCAAAATCTGTTCGGCTTCTTTCAGTTTCCGCTGCTGCTGGAGCAGCAGCCCATAGTTGTAATACAATCCGGGATTAAGCGAACCTAAACGAACAGATTTTTGAAAATTTTCCAAGGCGGAGAGCGTGTTCCCAAGCTCGTAATACAGCAAGCCCAGGTTGTAAAAAATGCGGTCGTTTTTCGGGTCGATGGCAGCCGCCTCGTTCAAAGCTTTCAATGCGTCCTGGTTTTTGCCAACGCTGTTGTAAGCTGCCGACAGGTTAAACCGCGCATAGTTCATCAGGCTGTCTTTTTTTAATCCGCGAAGGTAAAGAGAAATTGCGTCCAAGTGGTTACCGCCTTGCAATTCATAGTCGGCCAACATGATATTGCCGACGGCAAAATCGGTTTGGAATTCTAAGTATCTTTTATTCTCTGCATCGGCAGCGAAGTAGGCGTTTCGGGCTCCGGGGGGTATGGCTTCCTGCGGCAACCGCCGGTAAAGATCGGCAGCAGCAATACGTACGGCACGTACCCGATCGGTTAAACTATGCCAGGCTGTTGGTTGCCAAACCTCCGGAGGAAAATTCTGCAGCGCCCGCACGGCCTGATAACGCACCAACGCTTTTTTATCCTGCAATGCCTGCACCAGCGCATCCGCACTTGGGCGGGTTTGGATGTTGCTCAGATAGTAAACTGCCGTTGCCCGGGCAATTTCCCCTTGTAAGGTGTCGCGCAGTAATTTTATCAGGTGTTTTTCACTCTTGTCCGTCAATTGACTTCCAGGGAGCAGGTCATCCGAAAAATGATAGGCCCGCGTTGGACCATACCATTTTTTGATGGCGTCGGCTGCCCATGCGGATGATTTTGACTGATGACAAGTTGTACAGGTATTGGGCGTTTTGTACACAACGGATTGATCGGGGCGGGGAATGCGGAAACTGTGATCTCTCCGATGATCATTGCCCATAAAGGTTTTTTTGGGCATGTGGCAATTGATGCATTGAGCGCTCTCCGTTTCGGGGGTATGAAAATGGTGTTCTTTTGTATCGTAGGAAGGTTTATGGCAACTCAAACATAAGTCGTTTCCGACTTTCAGGAGTTTTCCCGAATGCGGGTTATGGCAGTTGCTGCACTGTACATTGTTGTGAAACATCTTGCTTTGGGCGAAAGAACCATATTCATAATCTTCGCTGTTGATTTGCCCGTCGGCGAAATAAAATTCATTGCTGATCACCTGCGGGATCATGTTGTCGAGTATTTCATCCGACTGAATCAATGCTTGTGAAAGGTCGGTTTTGCGGGCATGACAAGGCGAGCAGGTATTCAACTGTATTTGTGGGTTCGAATCCCGGGCATAAGACAGGCCTGCGTTTTTTATACGATCTCCATCTGCATATTCCGGTGAATTGATAAAGCGGATATGCGCACTGCCCGGACCGTGGCAGCTCTCGCAACTCACGTTCATTTCATGCCAGCTTGTATTGTATGTGTCCAGCGTGTAATCGTAATTTTTTTGAAGGTCGGTAGAATGGCAGGAAGCGCACATGGTGTTCCAGTTCTGGCTGTTCCCCGTCCAGTGAAGCCAGTCATGGTGGTAAACCTTTTGCCCGGCATACTGGTGAAACCATTTCTTTTCTCGCGAGTCCCAACTCACTCGGGTGGCCTGCATCCGCCCGCCTGGAAAGGCCACGAGGTATTGCTGCAATGGGAAATAACCAAAAGCGTACAGGACTTCGTAGTCATGATTCTTTCCATCATCTCCCTGTGTATTGATATAAAACTTTCCATCCTTCTTAAAAAAGCGGTTTGTAACGCCGTCGGCGACAAAAACGGCATTGTTAAAATCCCCCGACACCGTTGAATCATGAGCCGGTTGCATCGCCAGGTAGTGATCGGATTTTTTCCAATCCATATACTCGCCGGGGTGACAGGATTGGCAAGCGGATGAACCGACAAAAGTGCTTGTTAAGCCTGTTGCGTCTGTTTTTTTTCCCTCTTGGTTTTTTGAAGCGTCACAACCATCGCTCATTGTCAGCAGCAATGCGTACAACACTACGAAACCTGCAGGAATTGCTACGATTGACTTTTTCATAAAATAACCGCTTACTTCATTGCTTCCGGAGCGTCTTTCACGCACCGGAAACCTACATGACCGGAAGCCGACCGCCACTCCCCTTTACCACGGGTACCCACCATGTAGCGGGTGCAATACTGATCGGTGCAAAGGAAAGAACCGCCGCGTTGTACTTTTTTCTTTTCCGTAGGTTCGTCCGGGTCGAAGGGCTCGTCGGGACCACCCGGATTGATTGCCGTACCACTTGAAGCCAGCGTGGAGTAATAGTCGTGCCGGTACCAGTCCTGGCACCATTCCCATATATTTCCGCCGACGTCGTACAAGCCGTAAGCATTCGGTGCAAACTGCCGCACCGGCGCAATGCCTGTAAAGCCGTCGGCGCCGTCGTCTTTTAACGGAAATATTCCCTGAAACACATTGGCCATCCACTGACCGTCGGGTTTGAACTGGTTGCCCCAGGCGTAAAGTAGCCCGGCTTTTCCGCCGCGCGCGGCAAATTCCCATTCCGCTTCGGTCGGAAGTCGTTTGCCCGCCCATTTGGCGTATGCGACGGCATCTTCCCAGGCAATATGCACCACCGGGTACTTTTCGCGCCCGTCGATGCCGCTGCCCGGGCCGGCGGGATGACGCCAGTCGGCGCCGGGAACGTAACGCCACCACTGGTGGTGGTCGTCGAGCCGGACCACATTGGCCGGGGGCGCAAAAATGACGGAGCCGGCCACCAGGTTTTCTTCAGGGGCGCCCGGAAATTCTTCCTGTGTAGGCTTATGTTCGGCCACTGTCTTATAGCCTGTGGCTTTTACAAAGGCCGCAAATTGTTCGTTGGTCACTTCGGTGACGTCCATCCAAAAACCTTGCACCTGAACCCGGTGTACCGGACGGGCATCCTCCATGCCAAAGAAACCGCCGTCCGGGAGCCCCATGGGGTTGACGCCACCCATGCTGAACGTGCCTCCGGGAATCCAGGCCATGCCTTCCGGCGCAGGGCCGGGAGCCGTAGCCGGGCCTGTTATCGTCGGCAGAAAATCGGCGCCGCCGCCCGCCATAAACATAATGCTGTCGGTTTCCGAAAGGCCTGCGCATGACACAGCGCCGCTGATTTTACTTTCAGCGAGCGCATTGGATTTATCCGATGGTTGGTGCGTACAATTCTGAATCGATACTGCAACGAAGAGCAGCAGTCCAGTCTGCAGGAATTGGAGATACATAAGTGACACGGTTTGGGAAAAGAACAGGATAAGTATGGGCGAACGCGGTATGAAACAAGAAGCATTGGGCGTCATTAAGAGTCATTATCTTCGGTTGAATCCTTGATAAATTGTTGAAAATGACTCATAATGACTCCTAATGACGCCTAATGACTCCTAATGACCCTTAATTATTCGCCGCCGCCTACGTTGAAATAAAGGCCCAGGTTGAAGTTGGCGTACACGTTGACGGCGGTTGCCATCACACCCGTGCTGGTACCTCCGCCGGGCGACCAACCCAGATAAAAATCGGAACCCCAGATAGGCATGTACATCTGGGCATGAAGACGCAGACCCATTCTCGGGTTCATGGCATACTTCAAACCCAGCGCAAATGACAAAGTAAAGCGGGTTTGGGTATTGAATGTCGATTCTTCAGGGTCAAAAATAGTGGCGCCCAAATAGGTGCCGCCGTAACCCTCGACCGTGCCGTTCCCGCCACCCTTCGTGCCGCCGATCATCGCATTGTGCATGGATATTTTGCCAAAACCGACATCAGCGCCGCCGTCATAGGAGCGATATTCCAGGTCGGTGTTCAGGTAGTTGTACTGCAATTCAAGAAATGCGTTCTGGGTAAAACCTTCTCCGGAGATGCCTTTTCCGAACGAGAGGTTGCCGCCAAAGTTAATTCCATCGGTGGTGCGCGCTTTGCCGTAATACAACTGGAGCGCGGAAGAGGTGCTCCATCCTGCGTACGGATTGATTTGAACGTAGGATTGTTGGGCAAAAACCAGTTGACCCATGAACATCGTGGAGAGGAAAAGGAGCGTTAATTGCTTCATAATTTGTTTAGTTTAAGTTATGCGGTTGTGTGAATATTTTGAGTTTAAAATTAAAATCAATATGATGGATTAGAACGGATTAAATCGGACCGTTCAGCAAGAATGCCGCTAAGGTGAACGGCGCGGCAAAAATTACCTCACCGGAAAGGGGAAAAGATGATATCAGTCATTAATCGGGATGATAAATATCAGAAGGGCAGTATTTCAAATTGATCGATGGTGCTTCAGGTATGCGAAAAAAGGCAAGCAGGTAAAGGTTTGTTTCATGAGATTGTCAGGTTTTGTAAAGTATAACAAAGGTGAGATTATCCTTTGATAAAAAAAAATACCGGCGAAACGGATTCTCACTGCGCGAGATTCTTTGAAAGTATTGAACTCTGTTTTTTACATTTGCTTTGTTTTTAAATCACCATTCACCCGCCCTAAAACAATGAAATGCCTCATCCTTCTCTGTTGCCTTCTCCTTCCAGTACTGCTCAGCGCCCAAACCAACTGCGACTACGACAAACTCCTGCGCGAAGGAAAAGCCTTCGCCAGGCAGCGTCAGTACACGAAAGCCCTGTACAAATACAACTCCGCCCGGCGTTGCGACCGCGATAAAGGGGAAGAAGTAGATGCGGAAATCGAGGCGTTGCTGGATCAGGTGGAGGGAGAAAAAAAGGCGGCAGATATGGAACGTGAAGAGGCGGAGAAACAAAGAAAAATTGCGGAAGGAGAAAAACAACGGGCGGAAGAACAAACGAGAAGAGCCGAGGGCGCTTTAAATGAAGTAGTAAAAGCGAATGAGGATTGCAAAGTACGCCTCCTATTGGCAGATGTGGAGCGGAGCCGGCGGGCGTTGAATTTCGACCTGGCTGTGGATCAAATCAAATCGGCCAAAACCGTGGGCGCCTTGCCGGATTCCGTCGACGCGGCGTATCGAAGCCTGAGTCGCGCGCTCCTGAACCATGCCCGCGAAGACCTTCGGCGCAAGGAATACAAATCAGCCGCTGCAAAAATCAAAAGCGCAGGAGAACTGAATGTCCAGCCGGATTCAGTGATTGCCGCCAATCAGGCATTGCAGGATATCCTTTTTGAAAATGCCCGGCAGGATATCCTGAATGCAGATTACGATGCCGCTGCGGAAAAAATGAATGCCGCAAATACCCTCTCGGCATCGCCCGATACGGTGGCGGGCGTCTGGTTTGAAATCGCTTTTTGTTATACAGAAACAGGTCGTCTCGATCGTGCTGCCGGTTTGCTGGATACCATTGCTCAAATGCGTAACAACGATGCGGTGCGCACGCTGCTCCGGCAACTTGCCGGAAAAGAACTTTTACAACAAGCCCAACTACTCCGCCAGGCCCGACAACAACTCGATCCGCAACGGAATAACAGCTTGATTGCCCGTTACCTTCCGCCGGTTTCCGTGAAAATTCCCGCAGGAACTTTTACTTTGGGAATCGATCCGGGCAGTGAAGCCCAGGGCGCTTGTCAGATCATTATCCAACCTTTTTTGCTGGCAGCGAAGGAACTGACGTTCTTTGAATACGACCTCTTTTGCATCGCCACGAACCGTCCCAAACCCTCCGATCAAGGCTGGGGCCGCGGTCAGCGACCGGTCATCGACATCGATTGGTACGATGCAGTAGAATACTGCAACTGGCGCAGTCGCCAGGAAGGCTTGCAAGAGGCGTATTCTTTTTACAAAGGCTCAGGAAATTCCAATGACAGTGGCGCCCCCGCCGCCCGAAATGAGCCTGTCACCTGCAACCGGGAGGCCAACGGCTACCGCCTGCCCACCGAAGCCGAATGGGAGTTCGCTGCCGGAAACGGCGAAAAACATACCCGCTATAGTTGGGGCAATGAACCCCCAACGGCTCTACAGGGCGGAAATGTGACCGACGAAACATATAAAACTAAATTTCCGGACACGAAAGTTTTCACAGGTTATTCGGATGGGTTTGCATACACCGCCCCCACCGGGTCCTACCCGCCCAACGATTTCGGATTGTACGACATGACAGGCAATGTGTTTGAATGGTGCTGGGATTGGTACGACGAAGACTATTGCCGCGCCAATAAAAACAGAACCGCTCCTCAGGGTCCCGCTTCAGGCGTCGAACGGGTCTTGCGGGGCGGTTCCTGGGGGAGTCTTCCGAAAGACTGTTTCGTCGGCAACCGATTTCACAGCCGACCGGATGCCCCAAATGTTGGCTTCGGTTTCCGGTTGGCGAAGAATTAGATAATGATGAAATCTTGTCAATCCTGTCGAAATTTAAATTTGTGAGACGTCCTCTTGGAGCCACCGTTCAGCCAAACGGAAACAGGAGCCAATTTATGAGCATTCGGATTATACAATACAGAATTACCATCATCCTTAAAAATTAAAACGCCATGCCTTTCTTCGGTTTTAATCAGCATTCAAATTGCCGGTTGGCAGTTCTCCTCTGCATGCTGGCATATCTGCCCGCCACCGCGCAGACGGTAGAAAATGTCCGCGACTCTTTTGACCAGTCCAAAAACCAGGTGTTCATCTACTATGACCTGAAGGGACTGAGTTATAAAAAGGAGATAAAAATCACCCCGTATATCATGTCGGGAGATTCATCGCTTTTGCCCATCACAAGCTTTACGGGCGATTTTGGGTGGGTGAACCGGGACGGAAAAAACAAAGTGGTGACCTGGGATCCTTTCAAAGACGGGATCAGCAGCACCGAAGGCCTCCATTTCGGGATAAAACCGGAAGTGGAAGTGCGGAATGCTGTACTTCCGCGTTTTCGTGGCTTCATGCTGCACGGCAGCAACAGTGCGCCTTTAGGATTAAAATACCTGCAATTGAGCCGGATCGGTTTTTTCGCCGGTTTTCGGGTGGGCAATTTGCCGCCCTCCTATACCCACACTGTCACCGATAAAGGCGATATGGACTACACGGAATCTGGTGTTTATGAAATCGGCGACGATACACGTTTAGCCGGCTATGCAATTACTGCCGGCCCGACTTTCCAAGTAGCAAGGAATGTGTATGCTTATGTCGGTGCAGGCTATGGCCTCGAACAACTCTTTTGGGAGTATGAGGTATACAATGAAAATAAGGAGCCGGTCAGTACTGAATGGGCGCTCAACGAAAGTATCGACAGTAAAGGTGTTGTCGCGGATGCCGGCGTCGTGATCCGCTTGGGTCGCGTATTGCTCGATCTGGGCGGGAGTACCATTCAGTTCAAATCCTGGCAGATCACCGGCGGGATTGGATGGGTGTTTGTTAACAATAAAAAACATTGAACCCGATGAAAAACATCTACCTGCAACTTTTGTCCCTTTGCGTCATTGCACTGGCCCTTACCTCCTGCATCCTGGAAAAGGAACCCGAAATCCCTACCGGAGCCAACAATATATTAGCACCCGGTTTTCTCTCTTCTGAGATTGCAATCGTTTCGGACACGATCGTCCAAACCACGACGCAACTCGATTCCCCCGGCAACTTAAACATTCTCCACCACGGCTGGGTATGGGGAAAAACAATGAATCCCACCCTCGCGGATCAAAGTCTTGATTCGGGCGAACTGGCTGTTCTTGCGTTTTCAGCCGAAATTACCGGCCTGGAATGGGGGGAAGTCTACTACCTCCGCCCATATCTAAGCACCGCCTCCGATACGATATACGGCACCGACACCTGTACTTTTCTGGGTGTCGGTTTTACTCCCAATACAGGTGCGAATGTTTTCGCGGGATCGGAAATCCAGTTCATTAATGATTCCCCGGACAATTGCACCTGCGAATGGCATTTTGGCGACGGGGGTACTTCTGTTGCATTTTCGCCAAACCATACCTACGAGGATACCGGTATCAGAACGGTGCAGCTGATCGCAAGTAACAACGGCTGCAAAGTCTCGAAGACCATGACACTGACCATTTTGCCCAATCCCTTCACAGATTATTGGGTGAGCATTCCCGGCGGCACTTTTATGATGGGATGCACACCGGAGCAGGACCCCGAAACCGACTGCGATACGGACGAGAACCCGGTTCATGAGGTTACTATTGAACCATTTTTGATGGGAAAAACCGAAATAACGCAGGGGCAATGGCTGTCTGTCATGGGTGAAAATCCGAGTATTTTTCAATCATGCGGGTTAGACTGTCCGGTGGAAAATGTTTCCTGGAATGATGCGCATATATTTATCGACAAACTGAACGCAACCCTTCCGCCTGGCGCAAAGCCGTATCGCCTGCCGACCGAAGCCGAATGGGAATATGCCGCCCGCGGAAATCAACCGTACAAATATCCCGGACATCCGGATAGGGATTCGGTCGCCTGGAATATGGACAATTCCGGCGATTCGACGCACCCGGTCGCTAAGAAATTGATCAACGGATTCGGTTTGTACGACATGGGCGGCAATGTGTATGAGTACGTAGAAGACGATTATCATTACGATGAAGATTCGGATACGGGTTATATCGATGCCCCGATAGACGGATCTGCCTGGATTGATAGCCCGCGGGCAGGAGATCGGGTCATTCGCGGCGGTGGATGGAGTTTCGACCCGACCAATTGCCGTACCGCCAATCGCGCTGCCAATACGCCGGGGGAAAAGGGCAACATCTATGGCTTCCGGCTTGCACGTTCTTTTTAGCCAGCTTCTGTCAGGTATTCATTTATGCAATTACATAACTTTAAATATGATGAAAAACTGTTACCTGCCCATTCACTTAAGTCTGTACGCCATTACCCTGGCCTTTTTCTCCTGCACTTTAGACAAAGAACCAGACATCCCCACGGGAGCCAACAATGAAAAGGACCCCGTTTTTGACACAGCGGTGGTCATTTCGGATACCAATAACTATTTTCAGGTGACAGCATGGTTGAGCGATCCCGGCAACCTGAATATTTTGCAGCACGGCTGGGAATGGAGCGAAACGCCGGGGCTCTACCTCCCGGACGACAAACTCAAATTGGGAAGTTTGGACATGGAATCGTTTGATACCGTAATCACGGGCTTAGACGTGGGAAAAGTCTACTACCTGCGCCCGTTTGTAAGCACCGGTTCGGATACGACCTATTATGGGCCGGAGCTGTGCTCATTCCTCGGCGTCGACTTTGACATCAATCCGGGTACGAAAATCTACAAAGGATTGGAAGTGCAGTTTATCAATCATACTGTGGATAACGGCTACTCCTATATGTGGGAATTTGGCGACGGTGATGCTTCCATACTGTACTCGCCTCCGGCGCATATATACGATACAATTGGCAACCTGACGGTGCAATTGACGGTGACGGCAAATGACACTTGCATTGTAACGAGGGAGATCGTTTTGGAAATCACCGACCCCTTTGAAGATTACTGGACCCTCATTCCCGGCAGTACTTTTATGATGGGATGCACGGCGGATCAGGAACCTGATTGTTCGCAAGACGACAAAGACGAAGCGCTCCCCGCTCTGTTGGTCACTTTGGCCTCGTTTTATATAGGAAAAACCGAAATAACGCAGGGACAATGGCTGGCGGTGATGGGTGACGAACCGAGTGATTTTGGCACATGCGGGCTGGATTGCCCGGTTGAAAATGTATCCTGGGACCGCATTGTCAATGAATTTATCCCGGCGCTCAACCAGAAAACGGGCAAGACGCATCGTTTGCCTACGGAAGCGGAATGGGAATATGCCGCGCGCAGCGGTTTAGATGCTTCCAGCATGACACGATATGCCGGATCGGATGATTTGAATAAAGTCGGATGGTACAGTGATAATTCCGGGGATACGACGAACCCTGTAAGGCAACTGGACCCGAACGCATTTGGTTTGTACGACATGAGCGGGAATGTATTCGAGTGGGTGGAAGACGACTATCACTAACCTTTTGTCGGAGCCCCGCAAGACGGTTCGGCCTGGAAAGACGATCCACGGGGCGCCGAACGTGTACTTCGAGGCGGCAGCTGGAGCAACACTGCGGGTAGTTGCCGCACTGCCAATCGCGGCCACTACCCGCCGGATACTGAATCGAACCGTTTTGGATTTCGACTCGTTCGTACTGATTAACGCAAGTTGAGACCAATTCCTGCCCTCGAAAACTGTCATTCCGGAACGAAGTGCAGGAAACTACAAAAGCCGGATTTCCCACGAAGTGCCAAAAAACGTTGGCCTTTACAATACTTAATTTTTTACATCAAAATATTTCCCAATTTGGGAAAGTTTATTAACTTTGCAGCATGAGGATCATTACCAAAAAACGGTTGGAAGAATTTTGTGCGCTCTATCCGGACGCGACTGTTCCGTTGAAATTCTGGTATGATGTCATCAAAAGTAACAATTTTTATACCCCAAAGGAAGTAACCGGGGTTTTTAATACAGCGGATTATGTCGGGAACAACCGCATTGTTTTTAACATCTCCCGCAACAAATACCGGCTCATTGCCAAATTTGAATTTGACCCGAGGATACAATTGGTTTTTATCAAATTCATCGGCACACACAAAGAATACGATGCCATCGACGACATTAAAAATATCTGACAATGAATAAAAATCTGCTGCGCAATATCGAAATTTTACCGCTGACGGATGATGCATCCTATCAAAAAGCCTGTGATGTCATTGAAGGTCTCATGGATATGGGCGAACAAACACAGTCCGATGACGAGACTTCAAGATTGGCATATATAGATACGCTTGCAACCCTGGTGGAAGCATACGAGCAAAAGCACTTTGCCTTCAACAAAACGGAACTGACGCTCGTCCAGATTATTGAACAGGCTTTGGAACAATCGAACCTGACCAAAAAAGACCTCGCCAGAATGCTTGGCTCCAACCGTGTAACGGAGTTGTTCAGCGGCAAACGCGACCTTTCCATGGCACAGGTCAGGGTGCTTCATCAACAATTACGAATCCCGACGGATTTGCTGATTTTCAGCAAGCGGGCGAAACAACCGGCCTGATTCATGGGATAAGTCTTTTACCTCGTGGTTGTTTTGAACAAAATTGCGCCTATATTTGCTTTGTTTTTAAACCATTACCCACCCACCCAAAAACAATGAAACACCTCACCCTTTTCCTCTGCCTTTTCCTCCCCGCGCTACTCGCCGCCCAATCCAACTGCGACTACGACAAACTCCTGCGCGAGGGCAAAACCTTCGCCAAACAGCGCCAGTACAAAAAAGCCCTGTACAAATATAACTCTGCCCGGCGCTGCGACCGCGACAAAGGAGAGGAAGTGGATGCGGCCATCGAGGCGTTGCTGGATCAGGTGGAAGGGGAGAAAAAGGCGGCAGATAAGGAACGCGAGCGAGCCGAATCGGCGAAAATGACTGCGGATATGGAGCGTCAGCGGGCAGAGCAAGCATTGGACGATTTGCGCCAAACCTCCGGAAAAGTAGTCGAAAGCCTCCTGCGCGACGCTGAAAACGAAATCTATCACCTCCGCTATGCTGAGGCGCTTGACAAGTTGAATGCCGCCGCTGAAATTGGACAGAAAAAACCGGAAGTGGCTCGAGCGCTGATGGAAGTAGCGTTTTTTTATGCCGAAAGCAAGCAGTATAGGGAAGCAGAGGCCATCGTTGCCACTATCTCCAGACTCATAGACAAACACGCTGGCCTCGTCGAAAACCCGGATACCCGCGCCTTTCGCCATGCTTTGAAAAACCTCGACACGGCCCGTTATGCTGAACTCGAAACCCGCTACTACCCTGTGATGATCCCTATACCGGGCGGCACATTTATAATGGGCAGCGATGACGGCGAAGAGAATGAACGCCCTGTACACAAGGTACAATTATCGCCCTTCCGGATGGCCGAAACGGAGACGACGATATGGCAATTCGGGTTGTACTGCGCGGCGATGGGTTTTGATATAAAAAAATTCCATAACCCGGCCTGGGGCGATATCCGGGGGCCCGATCCAGTCATTTATGTCAGTTGGTATCAGGCCGTCCTGTACGCCAACTGGGCAAGCGAACAGTACGGCTTCGAGGTCATGTATAAAATTGAACATCTTCAAATTGTTAACGACAAGGATATCGGTTTCGAGACGATCAGAAAACCCGGCGCCAATGGCTTTTGCCTGCCCACCGAGGCCGAGTGGGAATACGCCGCCCTGGGCGGCCAGGCGTTCTTATACGCCGGCAGCGACACGCTCGATTCAGTCGGTTGGTACGACAGCAACAGCAGTCGAACCAACCCGGTGCGCGTCAAAAAAGCCAACGGATTCGGTCTGTACGACATGAGCGGCAATGTGTTTGAGTGGTGCTGGGATTTGTACTCCGATGCCTATTACCAACAATTTCGCGATTCAGCGGCTGATAATCCAGCCGGGTCGGATGAAAGTGGAGGTCGTGTTCTGCGCGGCGGAGCCTGGGGCTTCGATCCAGTGAGTTGCCGTGTCGCATGTCGCATTCTCAGATATCCGCTCTACCGCTATAACTTTATCGGTTTTCGCGCTGCCCGGCACTAAAATAACCCTTTAGCCCTTTTACGCTTTTACCCTTTTTTCTTTTTTCCTTTGGCGCGCATCGCCGATTTTTTTGAAAATGACATTGATACCGGACGTATTCCAAATTGCCGCTTGGTAACGCTTAAAAAACAAGTTCGCGATTCCACTACCCGGCTGTCATTCCGATGCAGGAGGAATCTGACTAAATATTTGATTGTCAATTTCTTTTAGCAGATTCCTCCTGCGTCGGAATGACAGCCGGGGATAAAGAAAATATGGAACTCGTTTTTTTGACCAATGCCGTTTTTGAGGTGTCATCGCTGAGGCACGAAGCGGTGAAATCTCAAAAATATACCGGGATGTCATCCCGATGAAATATCGGGACAGGCTCTTTTTTGTACCTCAAAAGATGACACCTCTACCAAACCGGGAATTTCCGGTTATCTCAGATAAATCGAACGAGCAAGCCATTGTACATTGAAAATTGGTTATTGTACATTGAACATTTTTTTAAAATTTTAAAATTAAAAAAATGACCAATGTTCAATGCCCAATGATCAATGTACAATAAAAAACACCCGCTATGCCCACAATCCTTCTCCTCACCGCCAACGACCCTTCCGACCGCCTGCACCAGCTCGCCGCCGAAGGCAAAGAAATCCAGCGCACGCTCAACAGCGCCTACGGCAAAGCCTACGACGTGGCGCTGCTGCCCGAAACCTCCACGGAGGATTTTATCAAGGAACTCATGGTGCCCAACCGCGAGATCGAGATCGTACACTACGCCGGTCACGCCGGCAGCAATAGCCTGCGCCTCACCGACACCGATGCAGACGCTTCCGCGCTGGCCGACAAACTGCGCAGCCAGGGCACGGTCAAACTCGTGTTCCTCAACGGCTGCGCGACGCGGGGGCAGGTGGAGTTTTTTCACGGGGCGGGCATTCCCTTTGTGTTTGCCACCAGCCGGCCCGTAGGCGACGACAAGGCGTACTGGGTGGCCACACAGTTTTACCAGTACCTCACGCTGGGCCGCTCGCTGCAGGAAGCCTTCGCCGAGGTAGTGACCGACGCGCAGAAACTGTCCAAAAAAGTGTACGAATTCCGCCGCGACCGCAGCATCGGCTTCGGCGAAGCGGCGGGTAAAGACGACGCGGTGGAGTGGGATTTGTACATCCGCCCCGGCTCGGAGGGCGCCGACTACCGCCTGCCGTTCAACCGGCCGCCGCATCGGGCAACGAGCGGGGTGGATCACTCGGCATTTCTCGACGAACTGATCTTTGCTCTGGAAAACGTGGATGCGCCGGCCCTGAGCGCCGTGAAAAAATTAGCCGCCACGATCCGCGACGGCAGCGTGCCGAATAACAAAAAAATAGCCGAACTGCTGCGCGTGTTGCCCTATACGCTCGGCGTGCGCCTGCGCCAGATCAATGCCGACCCCAGTGAGCGCGGCAACGACTATTACCGCGAACTTTTATATGATTATGCATTCTTTTTTGAAACGCTGCTTCAACACACTGCCGCACTGTTTTGCGCGCAAATCTGGCAACAAAAAGATCTGGCGGCCGCCAATATACCGCCCGGTTTTTCATTGCTGCGTCAATACCTGACCAGCAACCACCTTGGCGAAGCGCCGGGCGCGTATCTCCCGTTGTTGGAGGCGCTCCTGACCTGGATGGAACAGGCCGGCATTAAAAACACCATGCCGTTCGGCAAAACCCAACTCGATTACCTGCGCTCGGAGCGTTTCTCGGCGGCGGACAATTTCTTTTTCCTCCAGAAAAAGTACTACTGGCAGCGGGTGCGCCTGAAAGACGAAGAGGCGCTGGAAAACTGCTTTATCGCCCAGGAATTCCTGAACGAGGCTTTCCGGCAGTTCAGTTTTATCGTGCAGTACATCCTGGCGTCCATTCGGGGTGTCAACGTGCGGAATTTCCGGCACCTGCCCGTGGTGTACCAAAACATCGTATCCAAACTCATTTTGTCGCAGCCGGAACCCGACACCATGCAGGGCGCGGCGATGATGGAAAACAAATCCGTGCTTTGTTTCGACACCGCCGAATTTGAACCCGGCACGCCCTCGCTCAACCTTTTTCCCTTTATTATCGACCGCAACGTGTTCACCGGCAAACCCAACGACGAGGTAGACCTGTACCTCTTTGCCGGTTATTTTACGCCCGACGGCGGCGACAAACCCTGTTACCAATATGTTTCCGTACAAAATCCGGGCAAAATCTGGCGCTTCGACGAAACTCAAAATCGCGTGAGCCTGTTGCACGTGGGCGAACCGGCCTCCCTGGTGCATGAAGCGAACCATCTGATGGCCGGCACGGGCGAATTCAGGAACTACCTCCACGAATTTCGCAAACACTTTATCCCCGCATAAACCATGCTCCAAAGCCCGTTCAAATTACTCGAACCTTATGGCCCCGGCGACAAAGATATTTTCTTTGGCCGCGACGCCGAGATATACGCCTTATACAGTCTCCTGCAACAGACGCGCCTGGTGCTTGTGTATGGCGCATCCGGTACCGGCAAAACCAGTCTGATCCAGGCAGGTCTGCCCAAAGTATTCAAACTCACCGACTGGTTCCGGCTCTCGGTGCGCCGGCGCGACGATCTCAACAAGGCCCTGCGCAGCGAACTGGCGCGGGCGCTCGACAGCCAGGAGCCGGTGCAGGACCTCACCGGAGCAATTCAGGAAGTGTACGAAAGCCGCTGGATACCGGTTTATCTTGTGTTCGACCAGTTTGAAGAACTTTTCACGCTGGGCAACCACGAAGAAAGGGTCGCATTTTTTACCGACTTACAACAAATTCTGAACGCCAACCTGCCCTGCAAGATCATCCTTTCGATGCGGGAGGAATACATCGGCCACCTGTACGAATACGAACCGCTTGCACCCGGTTTGTTCGAAAAACGCTTCCGGGTAGAGCCCATGAAAGACGAGACGGTGCGCAACGTGATCGGTCAGATGTGCGACAACTACGGCATCGAACTCGAACACGAAAAAGAGACGCCCGCACAAATACTTGAACAGGTGAAAGAGGGTAAACAGGCAGCCCACCTGCCTTACCTCCAGATATACCTGCATTACCTGTACGAACACGCGATGACCACACTCAAACGGCCGAAGTTTACGAAGGCCGGCACGGCAGCCATCGGCCAACTCGGCAACGTGCTCAAACGTTTTATCGAAACCAAACTTGCCGACGCCCAGGACTACCTGCGTGGCGAAGGCGCGCCCGACGACCTCGCCCAGCGCCTGCTCGACGAATTCGCTACCGACGAAGGCACCAAACAATCCTACAAAAGCGCCGACCTCGCCCGCCGCCTCCAGGCCGACCCCGATCTCGTACAAAAAGCCCTGCTCTACTTCAGCGACACCGCCAAACTGCTCCGCGCCGACGAAGACGATGTGGAGCGCTACGAACCCGTGCACGACGTAGTGGCCAAACAAATCCACGAATTGCGGTCGGCGGAGGACAAGGAGTTCAAAGCCTTCGCCCGGCAGGTGCACAACGACTACGAGCGCTGGCGCGCCGAAAACCAGAACACCGGTCGCCTGATGGCCGAAAGCGACCTTGCCAAAGTGGACATCTACCTGGAGCGTTTAGAGAAACGCGACGAGTACCGGCAGTTGTGGAAAGCCTATATCGAAGAAAGCCGCCGCTACCGCGAGCGGTTGCGCAGCCGGGAGCGGCGGCGCCTGATCGCCGTATCGGCTATTGCCGTGGTGGCGGTGATCGCAAGTGTGTTTGCATTTATTGCCAATCAGCAGGCACAGGTCGAGCGATTACGGGCTGAAACAGAGAAAACCAATGCGGAATTGGCACAAAAAGAGGCCGAGGCCAAACGCAACGAAGCCGTGGAAAACCTGAAACTCTACAAAAAAGAAGAAATCCGCCGGCAATTGGCCGACGTGGACAGTTATATCAAATCGGGCGACCATGTGTACGCCCGTAAAACCCTGGAGTCAGCGGAGCAGATCAGGGTGGAGTATTTCCCGGAGGTGGCGGAGTATCGGGTGCAGATCGGGGAGTTGCAGAAAAGGATTCGGTAGAACTTACATCAACTAGAATCATAAGAATATGAAAAATGCAATCTTCCATTTCATTCTTGTGTTTGCGGTCTCACACCTTAACGCCCAATCCAACTGCGACTTCCAAAAACTACTCAACGACGGCAAAGCCGCCGCAAAAAAAGAGAATTACGAACTGGCCCTGAACAAGTTCAATTCGGCACGGCGCTGCGACCCGGATAAAGGAGAGGAAATTGACAAAGAAGTGGAGAAACTATTTGTGGCGATCAATCAAAAAAAGAAAGAGGCGGATATAGAAAGACGGCGGGCGGAAGAACAAACGAAAATCGCCCAGGCCGCCCGCGATAGTATCGCCACCTTGCTCAAAAAATTCGAAGCGGCCAGCGCCGAAATCGTCGACGCCCTCGCGCGCGAAGCCAATAACCTGATCTACCACTTAGACTACAATGCGGCGGCGGCCAAACTCCGCATCGCCCCGATTTCAATCAGCCCACTCTCTCCTTCAAAAAAACCGTGGCAGAGGTGGCATTTTTCTGGAATGAAGCCGGACAGACTACCAGAGCTGTTGAATTACTGATGGCAGCACAACAAGGCGATGTTCCTATTCAACATACCCTATTGCGAACCTGGCTGAAAATCTATGCCGGCTCCTGGCACGACTCCCTGTTGCTGCGTTATTACCCCGATATGCTTCCTGTACCCGGTGGCGAAGCCAATATCGAAGATAAAAAAGCCCCCGTCAGTGCATTTCAAATGGCCCGAACGGAGACGACGATATGGCAATATGGGGTATATTGTAGAGCGACCGGAAAAGACATTCAGGAATATCATATTGAATACTGGGGTGAAATACGAGGTAATGACCCAGTGATCAAGGTTACCTGGTTCGATGCGGCGCGGTATGCCAATTGGATCAGCAAGCAGTTCGATCTGGATACCGTGATTGGTATGCGAGTTACCCCGTAATTTTCCCACCAAACTACCGGGGCGAGGATTCGGGCTCTTATCGTGTTTCACGCGGCGGCAGTTACTTTGCCTATGCGCAGAGTTGCCGTACCGCTTATCGCTACTACGGTGCGCCGGGGTATCGCGACAGCAATCGGGGCTTCCGTCTCGCTTTGTCACTGTAGTCGGTTGGCAGTTCAAGCCGGCTTTACATTTGAGCGAGCGTGGGTTGGCTGAAAAAACGCAGTGTGGCAAGGGGGGGGCGCGCATTTTTTCAGTCAACCCGCGAGAATAAATACCGCCTCCAGAACATTGTTTGATAAACAACGGGGATTTCTCCCTACTTTTGAATCCAAATAGTTATAGCGATGACAACAACGATCCGACTCCCGATTCGCGCACTCAATCCAGGTGTCGTGCGGGATTTGCAGGAAAAATACCCTGAAGCAGAAATCTCTGTCGAATTGCACCACGACAAAAACCAGGCGCCACTCAGCGAAAAACACTTCTGGGAAATCATCGCCCTGCTCGACTGGAGTAAAGAAGGCGATGACGATGCTGTCGTGGAACCTGCTGTTGCACATCTTGCTCAAGGGCCGGTGCGCCATATTTTTGAGTTTGCCGACATCTTTTCCGAAAAGATTTATGCATTAGACGGTCGCGATTATGCTGAACACATCGGAGAGGATGCCTGGTCTCCCGAACATTATTTTTCAGTGGATAATTTTCTTTATGCCCGGTGTTGCGTTGTTGCCAATGGCAGAGAAGCCTATGAGCAGACACTGCACGACCCCACGCTGATGCCCAAAGACCTCACTTTCGAGGCACTGCTCTACATACCTTCAGAAGCATTCGAACGCAAAACCGGAAGGAAATATGACTACTCTCCCGCCTTCCCCATCGAAACTTATAGCAACAAAGAGGGTTGGAAATAATAATAACTGTGTGAAAAGCCCCCATTCGAATGAGTTTTCATGGCAATTCAAAGAAAAACCCCAAAGGGCATCACCTCTACCTCGTCCATGACACAGAGGAAAATGACATTTTCAAATACGGCATCAGCGACAAACCTATCGGCAATGACGGCTATTCCAGACGGATGCGCGAACAGGTTGATTACTTAAACCGGGCGGTAGGCTGGGCGCGCTATTCTGCCGAATTATTGATTCTTGATATTCCCGGCAGAACCAGAGCGAGAGAAATCGAGGACGAATATATCAAAGCTTACTATGAGAAATATGGAAGAAACCCGCGGGGGAATGCGGATTAGTCATTCATAAAATTTGCAAACCAATGTATTTTGCACCCGCTATGACACAATTCCGGACTTTTCTTCTCCTCCTTTTCCCCCTCCTCACCCACGCCCAACCTCAAACCTACTGCAACCCCATCAATCTCGACTACGGCTACACGCCCATTCCCAACTTCTCGGAAATGGGTCGCCACCGCGCCACCGCCGATCCGGTCATCACCTTGTTCAAGGACAAATACTACCTGTTTTCCACCAACCAGTGGGGTTATTGGTGGAGCGACGACATGGCGAAGTGGAATTTCGTGCCGCGCAAATTCCTTAAACCCTGGCACAAGGTGTACGACGAACTCTGCGCCCCGGCCACGCTCGTGCTGGGCGATACCTTGTTGGTGATCGGCTCCACCTACACCAAAGATTTTCCCCTCTGGATGAGCACCAACCCGCAGCGCGACGCCTGGACCGAAGCGGTGGATTCCTTTCAGGTGGGCGCCTGGGACCCGGCCTTTTTTGCCGACGACGACGGGCGGGTGTATATCTATTTCGGCTCCAGCAATGTGTATCCGATTTACGGGCAGGAGATCAACCGCAAAACCCTGCAACCCATCGGCGAACGAAAGGAACTGATCCGACTGGACGACAAACAACACGGCTGGGAACGCTTCGGCGAGCACAACGACAACACTTTCCTCGCTCCTTTTATCGAAGGCGCCTGGATGAACAAACACCAGGGTATATACTATCTCCAGTACGGTGCGCCCGGCACCGAATTCAGCGGCTATGGCGACGGCGTGTATGTCAGTTCCGATCCGCTGGGGCCGTTCGAATACCAGCGGCACAACCCTTTCGCTTATAAACCCGGCGGTTTTGCGCGCGGCGCAGGCCACGGCGCTACTTACCAGGACAAATCTGGCAACTGGTGGCACGTGTCCACTATCGCTATTTCGGTGAAAAACAACTTCGAACGGCGGCTCGGTATCTGGCCGGCGGGCTTCGACAAAGGCGGCGTTTTGTATTGCAACACAGCCTACGGCGATTACCCGCACTTTCTGCCTGCCGGTCCCGCCGACCACCTCCAAAGCCGCTTCACCGGCTGGATGCTGCTCAACTACAACAAACCCGTACAAGTGTCGTCCACACTCGGCGGCTATGCGCCCAACTACGCTGTGGATGAAGACATTAAAACCTACTGGAGCGCCGCGACCGGTGACAAAGGCGAGTGGCTGCAAACCGACCTCGGCGCGATGTGTACCGTCCATGCCATCCAGGTCAACTATGCCGATCAGGATGCGACGTTTTTGGGAAAACAACCCGGTTTGTACCATCAATACATCATCCGGCACTCTGCCGACGGCAAAAACTGGAAGGTGCTGGCGGATAAATCGCAGAACAAAACCGACGTGCCGCACGACTATATCGAACTGGCAAAACCCGTGGAAACCCGCTTTTTAAAAATCGAAAACATACATGTCCCCTCGGGTAAATTTGCCCTGAGCGGATTCCGGGTTTTCGGCAAAGGCGCGGGCGCGGCGCCCGATTCGGTGCAGCGATTCATCGTGCTGCGTGGCAAAAGTGAATCCCGCAACGCCTGGCTGCGTTGGCAGCAGAGCGACGACGCGACGGGTTATACCATCTGGTTTGGCAATTCGCCGGGCAAACTCTACAACAACATCATGGTGTACGGCAAAAATGAATACTGGTTCAGCGGTATGGACAAGTTTGTGCCGTATTATTTTCAGATCGAGGCGTTTAATGAGAATGGGATTGGAGCGAGAACGGAGGTAGTGAAAGTGGAATAATTAACAAACTAATACAATAATATGCTGACCGAAAAAGAAATTTTGGATGCATTGGACTATTCTAATGACGGAGCGTATGAAAGGCTCGGATTTAACCCAAGAGGTGGTGACGTCGAACTGGAGATATACTATTATAGCAATTGCCTTATCAACCTAACACAGCACAGGTGCTCTTTAAAGAGGATCACCCTTTAAAAGCGCTGTTACATGAATGCCGAAAGGCGAATATATGAAATACGATTGACGATGTAAAGCGCTGCGCCCGGGTTCTGTGGGTACGCGCGGAAGACATCGTATTTCGTATTTCATGTATTCGCCTTTCGGCATTCTATTACATCTTCACAAACCTTCCCGTCTCCACCCGCTTTTCCCCCTCCATCAGCGACAGCACGTACATGCCCGCTTGCAGGCGCGACACATCCAGCGTTTGTTGCTGGTCGGTCAGCGACTGCCGGAGCACGACGCGCCCTGCTACGTCGACTACCACGATTTCGCTGTTGGGGAAAATATCGCCCGTGTAGTTAAGCACCAGCGATTCCGCCACAGGGTTCGGATAGAGTTGGAAATAACTGATCGTCAGGTTGGGCAACTCGTCGGCCTGCTTCGGCTCTTGCAATCCGGCGGGCGTAGTCAGTAATTTTTGCGGTGAATAAACCGAACAGTTGGCTTTTACCCGCCAGTGATACGACATGGAAGGTTGCAAACCGGTAACGGTCACCTGCGTCACACTCACGGTGCCGAGTGTGTACCAGGTATTCGAACTGGCGTATTTGATTTGCAGGGTGTAACTGCTGGCGCCGCTCACCGCCGACCAGTTGATAATGGCCGATGTTGGACCGACGGAAACGTTGTTGAGCGTAGCGGGCGGGTTGCAACCGCCGCCGCCACCGCCGCCGGAGAGCGTTGTGAATGTCACGGTCGCGGAATAACCGGTGGAACAGTTGGCTTTCACCCGCCAATTGTAAGCGGTACCGGCGCTCAAACTGTTGATGGTGTAGGTAGTGGAAGAAGTGGTGCCCGCCGTCAGCCAGGTAGAGGAAGTGTTCAGTTTGTATTGAACGGTATACCCCGTCGCCCCCGTCGAGGCGTTCCAGTTGAATTTTGCGGAGGATGCCGTGATGTTGGTCGTCGTCGTCCCGGTCGGCGCAGCGCAGTTGCCGCCACCGCCGCTCGTAGTGGTAAAGTTGGCGGTGGTCGAATAGTTGGAACAATCGGTTTTTACCTTCCAGTTGTATGCAGTGCTTGCTGCCAGTCCTGTCAGATTGTAAGTAGTCGAGGTCGTATTTCCGGCAGTGATCCAGGTGGAAGAAACGGAGGTTTTGTATTGCACGGTGTACGTCGTGGCGCCGGCGACTCCTCCCCACGAGAGCGTAGCGGAAGTGGCGGCAATATTCGTCGTGTTCAACCCTGCCGGCACGGTGCCGGAGGACGGCAGGCAGGTTGCTGCGAGTACTTTATTCCGGATGTGGTTGCCCGGAGTGGCGCCGAAACCGTTGTTGAAGTTGATGCCGTAATTCGTTAAGTGACAATAACTCATGATCGTGCCGCCGTTGTTGGGCGCAGGCCCGGAAGAGCAACTGCCTTCGGGGGAATAACAGTTGTCGAGCGCGCCGTTGGGCCAGTTGCAGGAGTGGGTATGCCAGGCGCCGAGGTTGTGCCCCAGTTCGTGCGTCACCACTTCCACCGACCAGGAGTAGGTCGGCACGTTTTGATAAGAACTGCTGATGGCACTCACGCCGAACGCGTAATTTTTGAAACAAATCACGTCGAGGTAAGCGATGCCGCCGCCGAGGTTGCGGGTAGAAAGAAAATGCGCCAGGTTGCCGTTGAAGTTGGTGCCTTTGGTAGTACGGAATGCGTTCAACACGGCGCTCGTACTGCCATACGACTGATAAGGGTCGGGCGAGGTCCAGACATAAATCTGGGAAATGGCGATCCCCACGTTTTCATTGGCGTACAAGGTTGACACCTGGTTGAAAAGTCCCGTGACATAATTGGTGACGTTCGTGGTGCTGGATCCTTTATCGGTGTACAATTTGTAGTCGCACTCAAAATAGACCCGCACCGTTTTGCAACCCACACCACGGTCTTCTGCTCCGGTCTCTTCGTCTTCATCATGCGCGACGGCTTCGTCGTCGGCGAAACAATTGAACGGCGAGCCGGCTTTCAGGTCTTCTTTGCGGTACAGGATGTGTTGGCCGGAGCCGTCTTCCATTTTCCCGATCTGCCAGCTTCCGGTTTCGTCGCTGATCATGGCCATAACACCGTCGCCGAACACACTCAGGGCCACCAGCGAATTCGGATCGTCTCTGACAATGCCGCGGTAGTGAACGCCTCCCTGGTACGGCACATTTTCCTGCGCATTCGTGCCCAGCGTACCGAGGGCGAATTCAGGCGTGAGCAATTCCGTTTTTACGAGTTCGAGTTCGAGTTTTTCTCCATAAGCATTTGGAACAGAAAAAGTTAGCGTTAATGGTCTGGTTGTAAGGAGTTGACTCAGAGCATTTGCATCGGTTTCAAGGACGGTAGCGTTGGCCACCACATTTTGGAGGTCGGTTCGTTCCTGCGTCTTCGTGAGTACTTGCACCGGTTGGAAATCACCGGAAAGGCGGTAACTTTCCACCCATTCTGCCACCCGTCCCGCGTTTTGGGCCTGCGAAACTGCCGGTATCAGAAAGCACAACACCGAGGCGATGCCAAAGGAGCGAAGGACGATTAAAGAAAATCGGATCATAGTGTGTAAGTAAGATTAGAGTGTGAAAAAAAAGTAATGAGTTATGAGTTATAAGAGATGAGTGATGAGATCAGTGCGAGCACCCATAACTCATAACTCATAACTCATAACTCATAACTCATAACTGATTGAATGTTTAACCTGAACGCCAGACTTGTCAAAGAACTTCCGGAAGGCCTCGCACTTGCGCAGCGCGGCTTATACTTTGCCGATGCCTTGTTCGAGAGTATCCGGGTTTTCGAAGGCCGGATGCCGCTCATGGAACGGCATTGGGAACGGCTTTCACGGGGATTAAAAACCATGCGTTATCAAATTCCTGCTGCGTGGTCGGCTGAGTTTTTTGAAAAAGAGATTGCCAAAACATCGCCGGACAATGCCCGTGTGCGCCTTACTGTCTGGCGCTCACCGGGTGGGTTGTATTTGCCGGAAAACAATGAACCCCAATTTCTTATCAGTATGCAGGTTTTGGAATCAAGTGTGTTTGAATGGCATTCAGAAGGTCTTCATATCGGGCTTTGCGAGTCGGTGCGGCTTCCGGTGGATGCCTTGTCGGGATTGAAAACCCTGAATGCTGCACGCTATATGGCAGCAGCGCAGGAAGCGCAGGCAAGGGGTTGGGACGACGCGGTTGTGCTCAATGCTTTCGATCGCGTTTGTGAAGCGACCAGCAGCAACGTATTTTGGTTCGAAGGCGAGGTCCTGTGTACCCCGCCGCTATCGGACGGGTGTGTAACCGGCGTGCTGCGCGATTTATTGTTAACCTTAACAAAAGCCAATGGAGGGACTGTACTTGAAAAACCGGCCGGTTTTAATGCGGTTCTGGATGCCGACGAAGTGTTTTTAACCAATGCCGTGCGGGGTATCCGATGGGTGCATAGTTGCGAGAAAACGGTATATAAAAATACCAAAACGAAGGTATTATTTGAGTTAATGGTCGGGCATTTATCTGCTCAAATGAGGCGCTGAGTCATATTTTGCGCGTTGTGTTCAGCGCTTGTTTTTCCTGAAAAAAGGCGAAAAAAAATTCTTTCACGTTCCGAAATTTTAACATTTGGAAGCACTCGATTACCTCTGTATCGGTCATTGTTGCCACGACCAACTCAGCGATGGATTTGTACTTGGCGGCACAGCGTCTTATTCAAGTCTCGTTGCCACACAATTGGGCCTGAACGCGGGTATCCTGACCAGCACAGGCAACGACTTCGGTTTTTTTGATGTGTTTGAAAAAAACGGCATCCGGATTTGGAACAAACCGGCGCACAAAACGACCGTTTTTGAAAACATCTACCAAAACGAAAAGCGGACGCAATATCTGCACGAACGGGCCTCCACCCTTTATCCGGATGATATACCGGACACCTGCCGGGCCGCTTCGATTGTGCTTTTTTGCCCCATTGCAGGCGAAGTGGATTTTTCGGTCATGCAACAATTTCCCCGGGCGCTCAAAGGCGCCACCATTCAGGGCTGGCTCCGGCAATGGGACGGCGCCGGTAAGGTCTCACCCAAGGCAATGGATTGGTCACAACTCGCTGCCGCCGATGTGGTGATCATGAGCGATGCCGATATTCAGGGTTTCGAGCCGGCTATTCCGGCGATTGCCGATGCCGTGGAGGTGCTGGTGATGACGCAAGGCGCCGATGGCGCGCAGGTCTTTTACAAAAAGCGGCAGTTCAATTTCCCTGCCTATCCTGTCAAAGAAGTGGATGCTACAGGCGCCGGCGATGTGTTCGCGACGGCGTTTTTGATCAAATACGCCGAAACACACGACATCGAACAGGCAGCAGGTTTTGCCCATTGCGCAGCATCATTCGTAGTGGAGGGAGTAGGGATCAACAACCTGGTGGGCATTGAACAGATTGAAAAGCGATTTGCAAGGTATGCAGCAAATATGTGGGTTTCATAAGCCCGGGTTTCAAAATCGCCGTCAAATTATGTTTGTTTCGCTGCCCGAAACCTTCCAGGTTTTCAAAACCTGACGTGCGCCATAAAGTTTTAGCCTTCAAGGCGTCATAAAGTTT
>CXWJ01001207.1_pt1 | contig 46248 bp, 32 predicted proteins | sample 590841 | NCBI WGS metagenome assembly CXWJ01 (sample SAMEA3498367, study PRJEB10139) | wastewater metagenome | biome: wastewater treatment plant; material: activated sludge | place: Austria | collected 2015-01-21 | reverse complement strand
AGAGTGTTCCGTAGAGGGCGCAACGGAGGAAGCCGCAGTGTCCTCTACGGAACACTCTACGTCTCCCCTCCCTTCGGGGGAGGGGTTGGGGGTGGGGTTGACACCACGATTCGTCATCGCCGAATCCGGCATCCGCGACTACCTTGATTTTCAGGCGGTTCGCAAAGCCGACGGTTTTTTGATCGGAACGGGGTTGATGCGCAATAGCGCGGACTTTCCGGACCCCGAAGATGACCGCTCAGCGCAAACGGATCGGAAATTCGGCGCTACTTTTTCGGAGTATTTCCAAAGCAAAGTGCGGTTTTTGTTCAAGGCCTGCGGCATCCGGAAGCAGGCAACGTTCGATGGTCTGACGACTCTAAGTCGTCTGACCAAAACCGCTGCTCCCGACCTGATCGGCATCAATTTTTCCCCCGTCAGCAAACGCCGGATTGAACAACAAACCTTACAGGTTTTGAAGACCTGTAAGGTTTCGGGCGCAGTCGCCGTTTTTTACAAAAATACCGAATCCGAAATCCGGGCGGCACTCGAACAATATACTTTCCGTGCCGTCCAACTCTACGCCGACGACGTGACACCCGGGTTTGTACGCAGTTTGAAACAACGGGTTTTGCTGGCAGTGCGCATTAGCGATAGCCTCAGATGGAACGAGACGATGGTTCGATACATTGATCCGTTCGCTGCCGACGTGGACTTTTTCATCCTCGACGGTGCGACGCCCGGAAGCGGGCAGCGCATCGGGGCTGTGATTCCGTCGGATTTTCCCTACCCGTTTTTGCTCGCGGGCGGGTTGCACACAGAGAATTTGGAAGCGATATTGGACTATGAAAACTGCATGGGTGTGGACATCGCATCCGGTATTGAAACGGATGGACAGGTGGATTTAGGGAAAATTCAGTCGATTGCAACGAAGCTATTGGCGCTGCATCAGGTTTAGGCCCCGGCGTTATATTCGAGAAAACGGTATTTTTTTACCCGGATGTTTGTTTAACTCGTGGAATATGCCATAGTTTTGGGGATTTAAATCCCACCCGTATGTTCTCAAAAGTTATACTCCGGCTCTTAGCGCCCCTGCTCGCCATTTGTATTCAATGCTCATTCCTGAACGCTCAGTCTTTCTGGGAGCGCGATCCTGATTTTGGTAATGGCGGTACGGTGCGTATCGGTGGTGGGCGGGAGGATGAGACCATGAGATGCCTTGCGCGCTTATCTGATGGTAAAATACTGGCTGCCGGGCGATACGGCGGCGATCTTTCATTCATTATTGCGCGCTATCTTTCTAATGGTCACTTGGATGCATCGTTTGGTACCAACGGTAAAGCCGCGTTTCAGTTGGGCAGCCACTTTGGCGAAGCCAATGAAATCATCACCTTGCCGGACGGGCGCTTTATCCTCGGCGCAACCGATGAAAACGCTGCGGGATTGAACGTTTTCACCCTTGTCCGTTTTTTGCCCGATGGGGCGCCGGACAATACTTTTGGATCAAACGGTGTGGCAAAAAGCACTGCTGCACCGGATTTATACCACAAACTTAACGCCATAGCCCGGCAGCCGGACGGTAAAATCGTAGCGGCGGGCTCCACCAACCTGATTGCAGGATATGAAGACCAGCAATCCGTCACGCTCTGCCGCTTTTTGGCAAATGGCGGTATGGACAACTCGTTCGGCGTCGATGGTGTGGTCAGGCTGACGTACCCTGAGGAGCGATACGAGTTCAATGCCGTGACTTTCCAGACCGACGGGCGCATCGTGGCCGCTGGCAGCAATCTCGACAGGATCATCGTCGCCCGTTTTGAGTCAAATGGGACGATCGACAGTACTTTTGGGATCAACGGCGTGAAATTTCTGCAATACTCTGCTGCAGGAAAGACCCGCTGCAAAGGAATCGCGCTTTTGCCCGACGGAAAAATCCTGCTCGGCGCCTGGTGCTGGGAATATTGGCTCAACAACGGTGCTATCGCCATCCGCCTGTTGCCCGACGGCTCGCTCGATCCCACCTTCCACAATGGCGGCATGTCGTTTATTCACTGCAATTATCAGTTGAACACCAGCTCCATGGCGCTGCAAGACGATGGAAAAATCGTGCTTGCCGCCGCCGGCCTGAACAACGATCCTTTGCCGGCCACAGGCATTTTTCGCTACCATCCCAACGGCGTACCCGATTCTTCTTTTGCACAGAACGGCGCATGGGTCAACCCGGTCGGAAACGAGAATTCGGCCTTGTATGCCGTGCATGTCACTCCGGATGGGAAGATACTCGCCGGAGGTGTTGCGAAAAAACACCTCGATTTCGATTTTGCCCTGCTTCGGCTGCAAAATGACGGCACACCCGATCCGGGTTTCGGTGAAAACGGTTTGGCATGCACGGATTTCGGATGGGGGAGCGATTGGGCAAGCAGTATTCATCCCCGCTCCGGCGGGAAAGTTTTACTTGCGGGAAATGCACGTACTTCCGGCGATTTTATTATCCAGGACAAGTGTGTATTGGTTCAATTTCTGCCTGACGGCACACCCGACTTCGGGTATGGCAACGGTGGCAGAGATTCATTTCCCGGCGGCGCTTTGAAAACGGTGGTTATTCAAAACGACGGTAAAATACTCATCGGTACCGATGGTTTTTGGGAAGGTTACATTAAGCCGGCAGCATTGTTTCGCCGGCTCCCGGAAGGCGGCCCCGACAGTGCATTCGGCAAATTCGGATGCGTCGACAGTGTATTCGGGAGTTACAACAGCCCGGTGGTGTTGCAGGCCGGCGTTTTATCGAACGGTAAAATCGTGGTGGCAGGCAGTGTGAATCGCCCCGCTACTTTCCGGGACTATATCCTTACTTGTTTTAATCCCGACGGTTCCAGGGATTTGTCTTTTGGCGACAACGGATTTGTCCTCGTGGATTTCAACAATAAAAACGACGAAGTTTACGGCCTTTACGTGCAAGCGGACAACAAAATACTATTGGCCGGCAATGGCTGGAACGGAGGTACTTCGAAAAAAGATATTGTAGTGATGCGTTTTCTGCCCAACGGCGCTTTCGACGATACCTGGGGGCAGAACGGTATCCTGCTCGACGACTTCGAAGCGCTGGTCGGCGAAAATGTCACGTACATGACTTTTACACCCGGCGGAAAACTCTTGCTGGCTGTACAGCGCCAGATGACCGTGGATGTCTTTGCGAATGCCGTATTCGACAACGCGCTGGCCCGGTACGATTCCGATGGTTCGCCGGACCCGACTTTCGGCGACAATGGGCGGGTTTTTATACCTGTCAATACCCCTCACGCAGGCAGCCGCTACATCCGGCAAATCGGTTTTTTGCCTTCGGGAAAAATTATCACCTCGGCCTATCTGCCGCCCGCGACGATGGACCCCGACAGTTTTGGTGTTGAAATGCATCGTTACATGCCGGATGGAACCCCGGACACTCTTCCGGGAGCGCAGAGCATCATCAGCGACCGTTGGGGAAAAGTATTCCGGGGCTTTGCCATTACGATGCTACCTGCCGAAGGTGTTGTCTGGCTGGCCGGCAGCAGTTTGTTTGATTTTGAACTCAATGAAGACATTGTGCTGGCCCGCTACCGTACCGACCCCGGTTGCGTGCAGATTTCGGTACAATCCGTTACCGGAACAGGGCTCGACGATACGGAACTGAGTATTTTGCCCGCTGCGCCTGTACTTTCCTGCGGGGCGAATACCATCCTGAAGCAGTGCGCCGACGAAACGCTCTGTCCCTGCAGCAAGGATACCACCTTTATTATCCCTTATAAAAACGACAATCCGCTCAATGGCGTTAGTACGTATGATATGGTGCTGATCAGCAGGCATATTCTTGGTATAGAGCCTTTGAATTCGCCCTACAAAATCATTGCGGCCGACGTCAATAAAAGTAATTCGATCACTACGTTCGACATCGTCGAGATCAGGAAACTCATTCTGGGCATCAATCAGGAATTTACAAACACCGCCTCCTGGCGGTTTATCCGGAAAAATTTCACCTTCCCCAATCCGGCTAATCCTTTCTCAACGGCGTTTCCCGAAAGAGATACCGTATTCACTTTCGAACCGGCTGAACGCTCGACCTTTCTGGCCGTAAAAACGGGTGATGTGAACCAAACGCATTTGACCGGTTGCAACAATATTATCGAACCCGAGCCAAGGCAATCGCTGTCACTCAGCGCTGTGGTGTGTCCGACTGCTGCCGGCAACTTGCTGACCGTGCCGGTCTTTTTCACCGAAAACGCCGACTGTGCGGCATGGCAGGCTGCCTTGCGATTCGACGATCAGGCACTCGAACTGGTCGAGGCGGTGCCGGGTGAACTGGAGGGTTTGGATGCCGGCAACTTTGGCCTGACAAATGCCGCACGCGGTTCCGTTCGGGTGCTCTGGCATTCTGAAGACGGTGAGACATCCGGAACAGTAGCAGGCAAAGTCCTCTTCAGGCTTGTTTTCAGGGCAAAAAAGGACCTTGTAGCCGGTGAACCCTATTTGTCGACCGACGACGATGCTGCAATTGCCTGCCGCGCCTACCGGCCCGATGGCGAGGCTGTCAAATTGTCTTTCTCCGATCCGACACAACTTTGCCCGGCACCTGCCTCCGCCGGTTTTCGGATTTTGCCAAATCCCGTGAGCACATCGGCATGTTTCTCCCTGGAAAACGGTGGAGGTTTGAATGGCGAACTTTGTATTTATAACGCAAGCGGAACCTTGTATTACCGTCAGAACATTGCAAGCGCCGGCAACCCGGAGTATTGCTTTTCCGAAGCCGCTGCATGGCCATCGGGGCTGTATGTCTGGCGGTTCACTGGCGACCGGGGCGCAACAGGCGAAGGGAAGTTTTTGAAACAATAACGGTTTTTGCCAAAAATACCATTACCTTTGCCCCAACATTTACCAAATCCGGTACTTGTCCGCCCTGGACAACAAGCCTTTTTGCATAAGGCTTCACCCCATGAAGGGTCTTTATCAAGACCTGCTGCGTACGATTCCGGGAAACTTAATTTCATGTTATTCAAAGAATTATCGCTCATCGAGCCGCTTCTGCGCGCGCTCGAAACCGAGGGCTACGAACGCCCTACACCCATTCAGGAACAAGCCATCCCACCCGTACTCCAAGGCCGCGACCTTTTAGGTTGTGCGCAAACCGGAACAGGGAAAACCGCTGCCTTTGCCCTGCCGATTTTACAAATTTTACACGCTGAACGTACTTCCGGCACACACCGCGACGGCAAACGCCCCATTCGCGCCCTCATTCTTACACCTACCCGCGAACTCGCCATACAGATTGCTGAAAGTTTTACCGCTTACGGCCGCAATGCAGGCGTTCGCAACCTCGTCATTTTTGGCGGGGTGGGCCAAACACCCCAAACCGACGCACTCAAACGCGGCACCGACATCCTGATCGCTACGCCCGGCCGATTGCTCGACCTGATGAACCAGGGTTATGTTTCCCTGCGCGACATCGGCATCTTTGTGCTCGACGAGGCCGACCGCATGCTCGATATGGGTTTTATCCACGACGTAAAAAAGGTGATTGCCAAACTGCCGGCCAAACGCCAGACGCTTTTTTTCTCGGCGACCATGCCGCCTGAGATCGCTCATTTATCCAATTCAATTCTGACGGACCCTGTGAAAGTGGAAGTGACTCCCGTTTCTTCTACTGCCGAAAAAGTAGCGCAAAAGTTGTTTTTTGTTGAAAAAAGGGACAAAAAGAACCTGCTGGTTCACCTGCTCCAGGACAAGGACATTAGTTCAGCCCTCGTATTCTCGCGTACCAAACACGGTGCGAACAAAATAGCGGGCGACCTCGTCAAAGCGGGCATCCGTGCCGAAGCCATTCACGGCAACAAGTCGCAAAATGCACGGCAGGCTGCGTTGGGCAATTTCAAACTGGGCCGCCTCCGGGTTTTGGTTGCGACCGACATTGCCGCACGCGGCATCGACATCGAGGAACTTTCGCACGTGATCAATTTTGATCTGCCGAATATTCCCGAAACCTATGTCCACCGCATCGGACGCACCGGCCGGGCCGGTGCAAGCGGGATCGCGCTTTCCTTTTGCGATTCGGAAGAGTTGCCGTATCTGAAAGATATTCAAAAACTGACCGGCCAGATCGTACCGATAGAACGCGACCATCCTTTTGCGGCTGACCTGACAGCACCGGGGATACCCGAACCCCGTGGAGCCAAAAAACAACCCGCTCAGGTGGTGAAAACACCTGCACCCCAACGCTCCGGCACCATTCCATTGCCCGACCGCAAGCCGGACACCCACAGGCAGGAGCAAAGAAACCGCCCGGCTCGTGATGTGGTACCCATGAAGGAAGGAGATGCACGCGCCTCAAACAATGGCAATAACAGACGCCCCGAGCGCCGCGACGACAGGCGCGCTGAACGCCCTGCCCGCGACAGCAGAAATAATAATGACCGGCGCGAAAACAACGGACGCGGCGAACAACGCCCGCAACAACGAAACGACCAGCGGCCTCCCCGTTCAGGCGAAGAACGCAGCAACAACCGCCCGCAGCAACCGGCTTCCAAACCCAGCGCTGCGGAAGTTGCATCGGTGATGCGCAACCGCTTCGCTTCGATCCTGGAAGTTGCCAGTATCGAAAAACAGGACCGTCCGCAGAAGCCGAAGCCGGATTACCGGGAACGCGAGGACCGCAAGAGCGGCAACAGCCGTCCGCCATTCAATGGCGACAAGAAGAAAAAGCGGTGGTAGCGTACAGTCAAAGTTGAGCGGTTGAGCATGTTGAAGGGTTGAGAAGTTTATAAATATCGGGAGATTGGGTATTTTTCACGTTCAAAACCACTTTGCGCTTCCGTCCCCTGCCTCTTGCTTTAAGTCATATTTTTTCACAGCGCCCTGACCTGAATTTCGGGTCAGGGCGCTTTTGTTTCCGTTTTTTGCCGGAACTTTGCTTCGTATGCCAGGCAATTGTGTCATCCAGAGCGTACCGAGTCAATTGGATTGAGGTGGGTTTGCCCCGGACACAAATCAGGATACGCAGTTTACCTCCTTGAAACGGTATGTATTTTCACACATATCCAACCATTTTATAACAAAAAGCCTCCTTACCGGATAGTCCCGGCAAGAAGGCATTTGTTTGGATAAATCGAAGTGCGTTTTACTGTTTTATGAGGGTAATGGCCCGGCGTTCTGTGTTCGTTTGGAGGGTTAGAAAGTAGAGGCCTGGCGGTAGATCGTCGGTTTGCAAATTAGTGGTGTGCGTGCCCGCTTGCAGGATACCCGGTGGTTCGAAGTACCGCAGGACTTGCCCCGTACAACCGGACAAGGTGAAGAAGGCAGCGCTTTCCGCCGGCAGGTCGTATTCCAACTGGAAACTTCCTGAAGAGGGATTGGGCATGGCTGAGAGGGAGAGAGTCGTCAACCCGTTTTGTTTTCCGGTAGCGTTTATGACACGCGCTTCGCGGGGGCCGCTTCCCTCGTAGCAATCGTTTGTTCCTGAATTTCCTGAACAGAATGATACAAAACAGTCCGCCTCATAAGCGATGTTTACAAAGGTTACGAGCTGACCACCAGGTCCACCAGGAGGTGGATTAACTGAATTAACCGGGGTGATTGTAAAGAAATTGCCGCCGGTTGCAAAGTCGAAGTCAATTATTTGAGTATGCCCGATGCCAGGAGGGTCCCTAACTACGTTTATTGATTCAATTTGATAGTAATGTGGTGTCCCATAACAATCTGCCCAAAGCGTATAATCGACCATTGAATTACCGCTTTGTACCTGAAGGCGCACAACTTGGACCGTCTGTATCAAAGGGTTTGCCGCAATCAATTGGATTGTCGCATTCTCTCCTGCATCAGGTTCATCAAATCTTTCCGGGGTACAGCTGTTTTGAACAATATAATCAATAACAATATCTGTAGTCCTGCAGAAGATGGGGTCGCTCTCGGCACCGTATTCTTCATTACAATGCGAAGCGCTCACGGTTATACGATATTCGTGCCCCGGCGACAGACCGGTGCGTGTATGATAGGTCAGTACGGTGAATTCATCGGCCAATTGGGTAGAAGTTGTCATGTCGTAAAACCTGACTTTGTAATTAACGTAGTAGGAAGGAGGAAGTACCGGCGCCCAGGCCAAAGAGATACTCGTCGGCGTGATCCCGGTAACATGCAGACTATCCGGTGGAGGAAGGGGGCAGTCAATTGAACTGGAGTTACCTGAGTGGAAAGCTCCTGCAACAAAGAGGAAAGCGATGAAAAGTCGGATGATTGTATGGTACATAACAAAAATTGGTTTGATTACGCTGCAAATTGCCGGTATTTGCTCCATATTTTTTCCTACGATTTTTCGCGATTTTCCTGCGTGAATAATTTTTTTAATATAAACAACTGATGCTCAACCGAAAATTGCTGGAAGTGCTGAGCCGTCTGAGCGCTGCCGATCACAAGAGGCTGCGGCTTTTTTTGGAATCGCCTTACTTCAACAACCTGCGCAATGCCGGCGAGATGCTGCGTTTGTATGACTATATTATGGCCTTTGGAGCGGACGAAACACATCCCCAGATCGATAAAGAGGTCGCTTTCCAATTTTTTTTTCCCGATAAACCATTCCGGGAAAAGGAAAAAGGCCCCCTGGATTCCCTTACAACGGAGTTGTTTGGTCTGGTCAAACGTTTTCTGGTTGAAAAGGAATTAGAACGATCCGAACTAGAACAGCGGGAATCCTTCGCTCTGCTAAGGTTATACAGGGAACACGGATTGGAGGACCGATTTTGGCATACCGTCACAGGGTTGCGCAAAATGCAGGAAAAGGTGTCACTCAGAGATGCCAGATACTACTTTAATCAATTTTCCATCGAAGAAGAGGTTTGTAACTTCCGGACATTGTTTAACACATTCGAAGACGATGCTAATCTTGTAAAAGTGCATCAAAATATCGATGCCTATTATAGTATTGTCAAAATGGAGTATCAGTGCCAGTTGGTATATCAGCACATGGCATCCCAGATTCCGTTACAACCCGATTCATTGTTAACACAAGCAATTTTGGAGATGCCTGATGAAGATTTCCCTTTCAACAACACGTTGATAATCATGTATAAACTTGTAATTGGATTGTTCAAAAATTCGGAAGACAGGGAAATCTTTTCAAAATTTGAATTATTGCTGGAACAACAAAAAAACAAAATACCACTTGATAAGTACCGGGATTTACAAGCATTTTACAGAATTTTCTTGAGTAAACACTATGCAAAATCGGGAAACCCTTTTTCCCGTCAAAAAATGTTTGAGGTTTTTAAGGAGCACTTTGAGAAAGAATATTTTTATGTAGAAGGAAAAGTGACGATTGCGGCTTTAAGAATATTAATCGTATTTGCGCTAAAATTGGGGCAATTCGAGTGGGCTAAAAAAGTATTGGACGAACACCCGCCCGAGCGAATATGTGGCACCAGATTTCCTGCTGAAGCGCATAACCTCAATTATGGGGAATATTATTTTTATAAAAAAGAATACGAAGCGGCCAAGGAACGGGTAACCTACCGGCCTTTTGAAAACCCGCATTTGGGCATTCTCGCAGATGTGTTACTGATCAAAATATACTTCGAAACCAGGGACGAGTTACTCGAATACCGCATGAAAGCGCTCGATCAAAAAGTACGCCGGACCAAAATGACAGACCTGGTCAAGGAGCGTTATTACAACTTCCTGAAAAAATTGGATAAAGTCGTCAAATACGCGTGGCAAAAGGACAACCCCCGCCGGGAAAAACTCGCCGAGGAGATCAGAACCATCCCTGAGATCATCGAGCGGGAGTGGCTGCTTGAGAAACTCGAGGAGGCGCCACCCTCGACATTTCCAAAATCTTCATGATCCATGCCCACTGCTGCTCGTATGGAACGACCTCTATTTCAAATGTTCGATCCAGTATGTCAACGGAGACGGATTGCAGTTTTCCCAGTAATGGTGCCGCTACAGACTGAAGAGCCCCGGGTTTGTAAGCGTTGGCCGGAATAAGTTCGAGCAGGCGAATAAAACAATCGGTACGGAAATGTTCTTTCTCCGGCTGGAGATTGCGTTGCCTGTACTTGCGCAGTGCTTCCACGCGCTGGTCGAACCCATCCCAGTTATGCTCGAGCAACAGGAACAAGGCCTGAAGAATGAGCACCGGGATGTTGGCCCCGCGCTTGTCCTGGCTGTACAGGGGCAGGTCGTTGAGCCAGGTACTGAGGCGAAACCTGGGCATTTCACCTTTTTCGCGAGATGAAAGTTGAAATTCACCAATTTGGGCGAGGAAGTGGAGGTAACCTTGATAAAGACGCCAGGACTCCTGATCAAACATCGAGATTTCGCAAAAACGCTCGTGACGCATGGCCATCCTGGTCAATTGCCACGCTTCGGCGTAATTGTCTGCGTATAAAGCGTTGACCGTTGTGATTTCCCGGTTTTTAAACCATAACGGAGTGCCTTCCACCGCGATTTTCAGTGCTTCTTCGCCGGTTCTTTTTGCTTCTTCATACTTTCCGAGCATCGTGAGGCAGGCCATTTTTTGGTGGCTGAAACTCAGAATCGGGACCGTTGAAAGAAAAGGTTTGGAATAATAAAATGCCAATGCTTCATCCGCTACCCGCAGACCGCCCGGCCAGTCGTGCTTGAGTACCTTCGAATATACCTCGAGTATTTTGTAGTAGTATTGAAATTGAATATATGGGAATTGACCGGCTTGTTCAGAATATTGCTTCACCCAGGATTCTGCCAGAGGTGCAAACTCTTTTTTATAGCCTTTTTTGTAAATGACTTGCTGCACCAGGTTTTCATAGGCGTTTTGAATTTCAACCTCTGCTAAAAAAGCCGGCCAATACTTGTTAAACGCCGCTTCGGCAACCAGGTACGTTTTCTTGAGATTGGGTCTTGGAAGTGTGCTGAGTTTGAGTATTCTGGAAATTGAAATGATCATTTCAAGATTTTCAAATTTGATCGCATTGTCAAGGCATTTGCCCGACAGCTCCAGAAAGGCTTTGTGTGCGCCTTTCTTTCGCAGCATCTCGGCTATCGCCCACAACCTGACCAGTTCCTGGTTGGCCCGTTTAAAATCATTAAAATCGGGCGAGTTCATATCCGTAAACAGCACCGAATTGAGCAACCGCTTCATAGTGTCATTTTTTAGCCGGTTGTAGTTTTTGGAAGGATACTCCATGCCAAAGTACCTGGCCGCCTCTTCATCGGATCTCCATTGATTGTCTCTCAGATTCACATAGAACTCCCAATAACGGTTGTCCTGTTTGGATGAGTTTTTATTGGGGTTGGTCAGCACTTCTATTTCACGCGCCTGGTAGCGGGTAATGGCATACGCAATGTCTTGTAGTACTTCCATTGATTAATGTTTTGACGAAATCAGTTCGAGTAATGCGATCTGCAAAAATGCAATTTAAGTTTTACTCATTCATACTACGATTTTCTTCGATTTTCCTGATGCATCTAATCGACAAGATTTGCCCTGTCAGACGTGTGTCGAAGTGTCCTGAAGCAAAAAAGGGGTAAAGCCTGGCAGCATTTTTCAACAATGAAGGTTTTAAATTTCTGATATTCAAGTTTTTATAAAAGATCAAATCAATTCAATCTATTGGATTTGATATGTCTTGTACAGGCGTGAGTGTCCTTGCACTCAAGCGGGGCGGCTGTGACTTTTGTCCCATCGAATCAAACACGCTTCTTTTCATCATCTAAACTTTAGTCAACATGCTGCCCTGGTTTATTTCTCTGCTCATCCTTTGGAACTACCTCCAGACACCCGAAGAATGGAATACGCTCACGCCGCAAGAACAGCAAGAAATGGAAATCATTGTGGATGATACAGTGGGAGGTTAATTTCCCAAATTTGGGGTGTCCGAAACGCGCACGAATGTCCTTGCGAAAAAGGGTAGTTCTGAAAAACCTTTGCATTGAACAGGCGAATCGGGCGATCATCCTAACACCGCTCTAAAGCATTCAATTGCTCAATTTCAATTTCATCTTTAATCAATGCACAGCGCCATGAAAACACGCTCCTTCCATCACCCGTCCAATGTTTTAATCGCACAACCCGATCCCAAAGGCAGGTCGCCGGGTAACCGGTAATTGCCGAAAAGCCAAAGGGGGTGTTTCCCGGAAAATCCCCCAGCTAAAAAGAGTACGGGCGCGGATGCCGAAAAGCGAAGAGAGTAGGCAAAACGTATTTTATTATCATCGCTATGAAAACACGCTTTATTAAACTATTCAATTTTAAACCTTTCTTCTTGTTGGGTTTAGTGGCATTGTTATCGCCTGCGTTGCATGCACAAACGCCGGACAGCGTATCCGTGCCGGATCAATCGGCAGAAGGCGAATATGTGAGCATGTTCGACCCTTCGATGCTCACTCCTGAGTGTACCTTGCCTCTGGTGAAAACCAATGCAGTCATCAAGTATGAAACCTTCACGGCTGGTTATGTCGAGTTCGACAACCTTGGACCGGGAAATGCAACCCTTTCCCTGATCAACACCTCCCAAACCGCTGTGCCGGTGACCGTAACTCCCGTTGCCAATAAAGTAATTCTGAATAACCTGCAACCCGGTCAGGTTTACATTTTGCAGGGAAAGAACAGTTGCAATGAGGTTACCACCCTGGCCGTAATCAACACTGTACCGTACGTTCCCGGCGATCCTATCACAGCCTCTGACAATCTTTACAAAGCGCTGAGCGCTTATGTGGCGACGGGGACACAGACTCAAAGTCTGGAGGATTACGTCCAATCGCTGACGAATGTTGATCAATACGAAAAATCGGCTTTTGCACAGCGTTATTTTCTTGACGGCGCCACTTTGCCCTCTACTTATTTCGGTACCTACCCGTCCCAGTATGTCAAAGACGGATTGCAGTGGCGCAATCAAAACCGTGGCGGCAAAGATTGTATTTGTAATTTCATTTTGCTCCAAAGCGCCATTGCAATCCCCGATAATTCGGTCGGCGATTTCGAAATCGCACAATCGGTAAGCAACGGTTCAGGCAGTTTCAACAGCAACAGCAAGTGGTGGTACACATCTGCAGCGGAAGGTCCGGGGAAATATCATCAATTGTGGTCTGATGGGTTTAAAGCCGGCAGCAACAACTACACAAAAGAGTTGAGTTATACCGCCAACAATCTTCAGGACAACAAATCCCCCTTTTTTGCCAGACTGGGGTACCATTTGCTCTGCGTGAATTTTCCGGACAGGCTTCCTGAAAATTGTGGATGCACTAAACAGGTACGCGTCAATTTCGGGTACGACACGGAAGTATCTGCCCGTGCAGTGGTGTTGGGTGGCATTTTTGAAAAAAGATCGTCCGCAGTAGCACAGGATTGGGCTGTGGCATTTGCGACGCACGACAAGGAAAGTTCTTTCGCTGATATTCAGATTCTGGATGCAGGGCTGGCTACTGCTGAAGCGAAATGCAGCGGAGGATATCCCATCACGTTGATTACGGACGCGCTGGGCATCGTGTACAGCGTTGCTCAGGTGGTAGGGCAGGTCAAAACATCCGGGCTGCAAGGCGCCTCAGGTGGGATTCAGGACCTGATCACAAAAATCAGCAACGTTCTCCAGACGCTCTTCAAAGAGCACGATTGCAGTACGGCTACCCAGGTTGGAGCCTTGTTGCAAGGCAGCACAACCATCAATTTCCAACCGAACGATCCCATCTCCATCGTGGTAATGAGCGGTTCGAAACTCACCGTCAAAGGCAAACGCTCCTGGCAAAGCCATGGTCGGGTATTGAGCAGTTTCCATCTGGCAGGTGTCTTGATGGGTGGCAATCCAGGGCCGGAATCGATGCATTGCTGCACCGATTACACGGGCAATTGGGCATACTCCAGTTACCTGGGCGACAAGCCGAGCCGGCAAATACAAATCAATCAGCATCTCCATCAGAATGGCCCCGGTATCTGGCAGACGATTAACGGCGCATCCAATCCTTCCGGACAGCCAAATGCGTTCACTGAGTTGGGCTTCTCCATCGGCAAATTGCTGGAGGGCAATGCCTGCAATGTAAATATCCCGATTTTCCCTGGTTTGCGGTAAAACCCGGCCAGGTACTGCAGGTGACATTGGTGATTTTGATTTTACTTTAAAAGTGAGGCTAAAAAAGGTTGGCAGCCGCTTTTGCCACTGCACGATACGTGCTGCCAACCTTTTATTCTTTTCAAATTACCGGCATTCTGCAATGCCGGAGCATTTCCAATTCGTTCACTAAATTCAAGTTCTCAATGAAAAACACTCAATTTAGTCTTCTCATGATGCTCCTTTTAACCTGCCTGCTCGCCGGGTCAAAATGTAAAGATTCTGAATCATCAGGCAACGGCAAGTGCGACCCGGGAGAATGTGACGCGGGTTTTGAATGTATTGATGGCAATTGTGCCTGCCCGCCCGGCAAACTTTCGTATGGTGGAAATTGTATCGCACTGAGCGGTGATACTTATGTTGGTTTTGCGTCCACCTGTTTTTGCTACGACACCCTTGCTTTGGCAATTCTGGGGACAGGTCAGGACCGCGTCGTTCAAATGCCGGTGATAATCAACGGAGCTGTCGGTTCTGCCTCCACAAACGCTCAGTATTTTAATCTGTCAAGTGGCGACAGCCTCTACGTGCTTCAATTGCCATTGCGGTGCTCTATCAACGGCACGACACCGGCATTTCCTGAAGCTTTCGGAAAGTTTCAATCCGACGGCTCGCTTCATCTTGATTTGACTTTTCGTCATGCCGACACCGGTGAAGTGTTGGGGGATTGTTCCTTAAATCTGAAAAAGCCGTGAGGGCCTGACGCCGTTGAATCGTTCACGATCAAAACACGCTTCATCCATGAAAATACTGTTTTTACTCCCGCTAATTTTTACACCTTTTTGGGAAACTGCCATTCAGCAACAATCGCAGCAACTCATTACAGGCAATGTCGCAGTCCCGGTATCCGTCACTTTTGGGCATGTCCAAACCTGCCAGACACAGAGCGGGTTGTGTAATGTGACTACCGGCAACTCCAACGAGTTCGTGATGCCTGTCGGTTGTCCTGCAAAAATATGGATAGACGATCAGCAACATCTGATTCTTGAAATTCGCCGGAACGATATGTCCGTCGAGGCAGCTGATTTGCAATTCGGGCAAGGTTATTTTTATCAGAGCGGTCATTTGCCAATTGCGCCAACGCTGTTGCAACGTCTCGGTTCATTGGACCCAACCCGTACAATCTGGGCTGACTTCTATCCGATTGAACAGACGCCCGAAGTGATCAGGATAAAATTTTAAATCGGCGCAAAAACAACATCTAAATGATTAGGCTATGAAAACATTACACCTTTTACGCATCCTTCTGGCGGGCACATTTACTTTTAGCCTCTCTGTTTCAACCCTGTGGGCTGCAGCGCCTGTCATTTTTTCTCCTTCAACCGGAGACCGAGACTCGATTGTGCTCCTTATCCAAATCACGGAGCAAGAATTACATTTGCTTCAACAGGATTTTTTTCAAAAGTCGTCCTGTTTACTGGATCGCCTGGATAAAGTAAATTATCAACTTTTATTGTCCAGAACAAACGCTTCCAACTATATTACTTTGCTTGAAGAGAAGGTACAATTGCAAGACGAACTTCGTCTTGCTGAAGCCGATTTTCAACTCCAGATGCTTAAAACGCGCTATGTAAAAGGTATGGAACTTATCAAACTTCTATACGAAAAAGTGCTGGCACTCGACCATCACTTCACATCACTGCAGACCGTTCAAAACGTTTCCATGCTATCCAATCCCAACAATTTCCCCGAATTTCAGAAAAATAAAGAAATTCTGGAAGAAAGGCTCAAAAAGAAAAGCGGTGTGACGCTTCCCGCACTATTGCAAAACAATGTCTATCTCTCCGCCTCCTTTTCACTGGTTTCAGCCCTCTTCGGTGAAGGTGATGTAGCCCAGAAGGAGAAGGATCTGGAACAAATTTCCTGTATTCTCGACTTTACTTTACGCATGAACAACGACCTCAATACCATCTTCTATGAAACAGAGTATCTCCGTCAAAACAACGAGGCGCTCAAAGGTGACTGTATTTCTTTATTTTCAGATTACACCAAGCCGGTAAGTTATCTGGTGAATCTCGATAACTGCCGGAAACAAGATGATTGGGAAGCGGTACAGGAGTCTATAGAGAAAACTTTCAGGCAAATTGAAACAATGGCTATCGATCCCAATCAGTCAAAACAGTCCATCAAAATGCAAATCAACCTTGGTTTCGCCATTGACCGGCTTATGGATTACATCAACAAATACTCGGCTTTCGTCAGTCAGGGAGAAAAATACTATCAAAAATTCTATGTTATTATCAACAACTACCAAAATGAAGAAGCTTGTTCCGCACAATTGCCGCGCCAATATGGCGACCTGAAAAAAGACATTGAATCAAGTATTGAAAAATTCAACAACTCCTATAAACTATCCGAAATAAAAGGGTCAAAACTGAAAGAACTATTGTATGGGATGCCCGAGTAATTCGGATATAAGTTTTATACATAGGGTCTTATCACTTTTCTTCAATCATAAACCTGCTTATATTATGAATATTTTCGCTGATATTACCCTTGGCAGCCCGGCAGCCGATTGCGCCAAGTTTGGTATTTGCAGCCTGGAGTTGCTGCCGCCTGAACATTGGGAGTCATTCAAACCGCTCCACTCCCGTCAGGTGAAGGCCATCATTTCCATCTCCGGCGAAAGCTGCCTCTTATTCCGGTTCCCTTACGATGGAATGATGTCCGATACCCGAAAGCAATTTTTCCCATCGGAAGGTTTCCGCATTGACTCTGCCAAAGTCATTCCATCGGAAATCACACAGATACTCAACCTGCCACAAAACGCTGTGATCGAAGCGGGTTTATACCCAGTCGTAGAATTTCGCGATGCCTTTACAGTGAAAATCACAACTTCAATAGGACAAGATTTGAGCAGCACCAGAATATACGCAACCACCGGGTAAGGATGGTATGTAACAGGTTTACGTGCACATAAATTGCCATTGTCGTGCTGTTACAGCTCCCCAGCCAACAAACGCAGCTGTATCTCCGCAGATTTCAGGTTGTATCGCACGATATTCCGCCGCGCCAGCGCCTGTTCGAGGGTATTCTGGGCGGTCTGCACTTCCAATGCGTTGGTTTGCCCCAGGCGAAATCGTTCGGTACTGATATTAAGGCTTTCACGAGCGTTTTCCACACTCGCTTCTTCCAGGCCCAGAACTTGCTGATTGGCGTTAAAAAAAGCCAGTTGATTGTCGAGGTCGGCTTCGATGGAAAGGTGTTGTGATTCCAGGATATAGTTGGCTTGTTGCGCCTGTACCCGGGCTACCTCGATCTGGCGTTGGATATTGCCACCTGTGTACAGCGGGATAGAGAGTCTGGCGCCGACAGTAAGCCCCCCTGCGGTATTGTTGAGCAAAAAACCCGAAGCGTTGTCGGTCCGTTGCAGATTCAGCTGACCGATTCCATCGATGCGGGGCTTGCTCAACGTCCGGTTTTCGTCCACCACGAGTGCGGCCACTTCCGCGTTTTTTTGCAGGGAAAGCAGGGTTGGATTTTGGGCTGCCATTTTTTGTATCAGCGTATCACGGTTGGGCGCGTAGGTGTTCACGAGGGTTTCATCTACGTCGAATGCGGTTTGAGGCGGGCGCACGAGCAGGCGGTTGAGTTCGCGTTTGGTGGCAGCCGTCTGAATTTGCTGATTGAGCAAATCGGTGCGGCGCTGGTTGAGGTCGATGCGGGCTTGCAGGGCGTCGGTTTGGGCGGCAAAGCCGGCGGCGAGGCGGGCTTCGGCAATGCGCAGGCGCTCTTCGTTGAGTGTGATGACTTCGGCGAGGGCGCGCTCGTTGAGGCGCGTGCGCACAATTTCGTAGTAGGTTTGCAACACAACGGCTGTGGTTTGCTGCACCTGGTTTTGGAGGTTGAGTTGTCCGAGTGCCTCAAGTTCCTCTAAGCGTTTTTTGGCGATGTACATTCGCCTGCCGTCGAACAGCGTCCAGTTGAGTTGAACGCCTGCATTTAAACTGTTGGTAAAAGCGCCGTAGGCTTCTATATTGCGACCGTCGGCAAGGTTCTGTTGCTGGAATGCATTCATGCCGATGTTGTCACCCGCCACGAAATCGATCGTCGGCAACATGCCGGCATTGGCTTTGATGTTGTTGAGTTTGGCAATTTCGGCATCGCCCCGACTCAACCGGATGTCGTAGTTGTTTTCCAGCGCGATACGAACGGCCTCTTCAGGCGTGAGTACGGGATTGGGGGTTGGGGATTGGGGAGCGGGTTCCTGGCCGTACAGATATTGGGACAGCAAGAATAAGGGAAGCAAGAGCTGGTATTTTTTCATGCGGTAAAATTAAAACGGCTTTAACAGCGGAAAATGGCAGGAGTTGTAAAAGTTGAGACATCCTTCCAAATCTATCGACGACAACTTAACGCGCGGCCATTCGTTTTACCCTTACATCGAAGGAGTTATGTCGTATTTGCCGCTTTTTCCGCTCAATATGGTCGCCTACCCCGGCGAAAAGCTCAACCTGCACATTTTCGAGCCGCGCTACCGCCAGCTCATCGATGAGTGCCTCGATAAAAAAACGACCTTCGGCATACCTGCTTATATCAACAACACGCTCCCGGGCTACGGCACCGAAATGCATGTGTCCGAATTGGTCACCCGCTACGACGACGGACGTATGGATATTCGCGTCCGGGGATTGCGTGTATTCCGGCTGCTTGATTTTGAAAACCCCGCGCCGGGCAAACTTTACGCCCACGGCGATGCTCATTTTTATCCGAAACCGGAAAAAACGCCACCTGTTCTGCCACAATTGATCGATCTGGTTGAAAAACTATACCATTTGTTTAAAACCGGATCGCCCTTCAACCCCGACTCAACCCAGCCATTTTCCTACCAGATTGCACATGGCGTTGGCCTTCCAATCGAAGGCGAATATGAGTTACTTACCCTGGAAACCGAGCATGATCGCCAGGAATTTTTGCTCGAACACCTCAGCGAGGTGTTGCCTGTGGTGGAAAACATGGAACGCACCAAAGAGCGTATCCGGATGAACGGCGATTTCCGGGAATTTGGCGAATTGAATTTGTAAAAAATCAAACTTCCGCCGTTTCCGGCTCTTTTCTCTTTGTTTCCGGCTCTTCCTGATGAGCCCAGGGCGCATGACTCCGTTGCTTTCCACTCAAAAACGTGTACATAGCCGGAATAACGAACAAGGTCAGCAACAGCGAGAACAACAAGCCCCCCACCACCACCATACCGAGCGGAATCCGGCTCGTGGAGGCCGCGCCGAATGCCAGCGCGATAGGCAAAGCGCCGAGGACCGTTGCTAATGTCGTCATCAGGATCGGTCGCAGGCGGGCTTGGGCGGCTTCGAGTACCGCCTGCCGCTTGGGCATCCCCGCGTCCCGTTTCTGGTTGGCAAATTCGACAATCAAAATCCCGTTTTTCGTCACCAAACCGATCAGCATGATCATGCCGATTTGAGAGAAGATATTGAGTGTATTGCCTGTTACTGAAAGTGTCAGAAATGCGCCGGCGATGGCGAGCGGCACCGTGAGCATAATGATGAAGGGGTCGCGGAAACTCTCAAACTGTGCCGCGAGGATGAGATAAATCAAACCCAGCGCCAGCAGGAAAGCAAACATCGTATTGCCGCTGCTCTCTTTAAAGTCGCGCGACGCGCCGCTCAAATCGGTCTCGAAGGTATCGTCCAGATGTTTGGCCGCAATGGCTTCCATGGCTTCGATGCCTTCGCCGAGTGTTTTACCGGGAGCCAGCGCTGCGCTGATGGTCGCTGATTTGTAGCGGTTGTGGTGGTAGAGCTGCGGGGGGTTGCTCGTTTCTGCCATATTCACGATGTTGTCGAGTTGAATCATATCGCCCCGGTTGTTGCGCACATAGAGGCCGGCGAGGTCGAGCGGTTCGTCGCGGTTGGCACGGTCCACCTGACCGATCACCTGGTATTGTTTGCCGTCTTTGAGGAAATAGCCGAAACGCCGGCCGGAGAGCGCCATCTGCAAAGTGGAACTCACGTCGAGCACACTTACGCCGAGTTCGGCGGCTTTCAGGCGGTCAATCGTAATTTGCAATTCGGGTTTGTTGAATTTCAGATTTACATCCACATTGGCGAACGTCGGGTCTTTGCGGGCGTCTTCGAGAAATTTGGGGACTACCTCTTTCAGTTTTTCAAAGTCCAGCGTTTGCAGCACGAATTGCACCGGTAAACCGCGTCCGAAGCCGATTGTAATTGTTTCCTCCTGAGTAGGAAACACACGCGCCGAGGGTACACGCCGGTACATGGCAAGCAATTGATTGTAAATCTGGTCTTGAGTGCGCTCGCGCATATCGGGGTCGGTCAGCGCTAAGCTGATAAAGCCTGAATTGGTGCTGGCCGAACCAAAGCCTGGCGCGGTGACACCGAATACCATTTCGGACTCCGGCACCGAATCCATCGTCATTTTGCAGAGATTGTAGATGATGTTTTCCATTTGGTCAAAATCCGTCCCTTCCGGTGCCGAAACGTTCGAACGGACACGGCTGCGGTCTTCGAGCGGGGCGAGTTCGCTTTTCAACGTGCCGCCGAAATACCAAATCATGCCAAAACAGCCGGCAAGAATTGCCAAACTTGCCCAGCGATAGTGCATGAAAGAGCGCAGCGTCGCGCCATACACCCTGTCCATACCCTTGAAAAAAGGTTCTGTGACATTGTAAAACCAGCCGTGTTGCACGTTGCCGCCGAGTTTTACGTTCAAAACGGGCGTCAAAGTCAGCGAAACAAAAGCCGAAATCAACACTGCGCCAGCTACCACGATGCCGAACTCACGGAATAGTCGCCCGGTAAAGCCTTCTAAGAAAATAACCGGAATGAACACCACTGCCAGCGTGACGGATGTGCTGATGACGGCGAAAAAAATCTCCTGCGTACCTTCCCTTGCGGCTGTCCATTTGTCCATACCCGCCTCTATTTTTTTGAAAATATTTTCTGTCACCACGATGCCGTCGTCCACCACCAGACCCGTTGCCAACACGATGGCCAACAGTGTCAGCACGTTGATACTGAAGCCAAAAATGTACATGATGAAAAACGCGCCGATGAGCGAGACCGGAATATCGATCAGCGGACGCAAGGCAATCATCCAGTTGCGGAAAAACAGGTAGATGATGAGCACCACCAGCCCGATAGCGATAAAAAGCGTCTCCTTCACTTCGCTGACAGCCCGCTGCACGAAGCGCGATTTGTCAATGCCCACATTCATGATAATATCGGATGGCAACTCTTTCTGGATTTGCTCGTAGCGCCGGTAAAATTCATCGGAGATTTCTACCCAGTTGCTGCCCGGTTGCGGAATAATCGCCAATGAAACACCTTGAACGAGGTTGCGCATTGCTCCGGTCTCTTCTATTTCCGGGCCGACTATCGCCTCGCCGATATCGCGGAAACGAATGGTTTGACCCGCAGTCTGGCGGATAATCATATTGTTGAAATCATCTTCCGTCAACAGGCGCCCAAAAGTTTTGACCGTCATTTCGGTTGCATCGCCGCGCACTTTACCACCGGGCAATTCCACATTTTCACGGTCGAGTGCAATTTGGATATCCTGCACCGTAAGGTTGAATGCCGCCAGTTTGGCCGGGTCAATCCACAAGCGCATCGAAGTTCTTTTTTGCCCGAAAATATTGACGGCCGACACGCCCGGAATGGTCTGGATTTTCTCCATAATCACGTTCTCGGCATAATCCGACAGCTCCATGATGTTGCGCGTACTGCTTTGCACCGGCAAGAAAATAATGGGGTCGCCGCTGGCGTCGGCTTTTGTCACAACCGGCGGAGCATCGATGTCCTGGGGCAAACTGCGCAGCGCCTGGCTCACTTTGTCGCGCACGTCGTTGGCGGCCTGTTCGAGATCCACGTCGAGGTCGAATTCGACGGTGATATTGCTGTTGCCCAACGCCGACGAACTGGAGATGGTGCGAATGCCCGCGATGCCGTTGACGGCTTTTTCGAGCGGCTCGGTGATCTGGCTTTCCACCACTTCGGCGTTCGCGCCGGTGTAATTGGTGCGCACCGTGATGTTGGGCGGGTCGATGGCCGGGTACTCGCGTACACCGAGAAAACCGTAACCGATCGCGCCGAAAAAGACGATCAGGATACTCATGACGGTGGCAAGGACGGGGCGACGGAGGGAGAGTTCGGGAAGGTTCACGACTTACGATTTACGACTTTGGACTTACGACTTGGCCGATTTGGAGCGGGAAGGTGGGGCTAATTTCGAAAAAAACGAAACAATGGCGAGAAGAGATAGTTTTCAATCCTTCAACATCATTGACCAGTAACGCACGACCAGCGGCTATTGACTGAGGCGGCGAATCTCTAATTCAATTTCATGGATAACCTCACGGTTGGCGATTTCACCGTCGAGACTAAACACAATGAAAACCTTACCAACAAATTCTTCTTCGAAGGCTTTGAAATTGGCTTTCATGCGCTCGGAAGGAGAGTAGTTGCCAAAGTTGGAGCGGGCAGTGACGGGTTTGATTTGAATGCCGAAGGCGTGAGTGCCGATGTAGCCCATGTAGTCAATATCGCCAGCGTGGTCAAGTTCCGTGGGACTCTCTTCAAATCGGATATGCGGGAATATTTTTGCCAATCCGTGGTTGACTACTGATTTCTCCCTGATGTATCCATCAAACGTACGGTTGATCGTCAGGTTGTGAATATAGTCAATGCAATCTTGCAAGGTCAGTTGGCGAAAGGCTTCTTGCCATTCAGGTATGACAGTTTCGACAATTTTTTCGTGCAGACGTTCGCCCAATTCCTGAAAATGTTCAGGCGTAATTTTCTCATTTGTTTTTCCTGCTGTATAGGCATTTTCGAAATACCATTGCTCCCATTCTTCGATGCTTTGTGGTTGGCATTGCCGAATCAATTCCATAACCGCCCCGACTTTATTGGGGCGAGAAAGTTGGTAAGTCTGACAAGCGTAGTTGAGGACTTTTTCTTTTTTGCCAAACTCTTTGGAGTACCTTTTGGTCATGCTACAGGGAGTTGAATTTTACTTTATATTTGAAATCCAACGAATTATCCACTAAAACTAACCCCGACTTAACCAAGTGCGCATTCACAAAGGTCTTATTTTGCAAATACAAATAAACCATTAGCCGGTTATCTGAATCGTGTTTGACAGCATCGTATTTCAGGAAAACTTTCTGGCCTTTTGTCTTTTCACGTAGCCAGTCACCGGCCTTGCCGTTATGCTCCGGATTTTCGCGGATACCAATAAGGCGCACCTCAAGACCGTTGTTCAGGCGCACCAATTCCGGGCTGATAATTTCTTTTACCATGAAAAACTCCTCGCGCCTGGCCGAACCATTGCCGTCAATCTTTGACCCGAACTGGAGTTTTTTTACATCAATTTTTTTGTCGAGGCGTAGCGGGTCTCTGAAAATGTAAGGCAGTTTTTGAATCTCTTTTTCAAAATCAACCTTCAATTCGCCTTGCTCTTCAAAGATAAATTGCGCTTTGTCAAACAGTGTTTTTTTGTCCGCACCGACCTTTTCCCGAATAATCGGAAGAAAAGCAGGATTGATTTCATAGCCAATCGAATGACGGTCTAAGTTTCTGGCTGCGAGGGAAGTAGTGCCGCTGCCAAGGAAAGGGTCAAGTACCACATCACCGGCAAAAGCGAACATTTTTATCAGGCGGCGCGGCAGTTCTTCGGGAAACATCGCCAAGTGATTGTCCTGCTTTGCTCCACTGAAATTCCAGTGGCCGCTAAAAAATTCGTTCCACTCATCCACTGTCATTTTGGACAGTTCTTTTTTCTCCGGATCGGGTTTCGGCGCATCACCGTGTTTTTTGAAAATCAGAATAAATTCATAGTCAATTTTCAAAATGCCGTTGCGCGGGTAAGGGAAACTGCCCATAATCGTCGCACCACCAGTAGTGTTCGTGGTAGCGACTTTTTGCCAAATTACTGCACCCATATAGTCAAAGCCGATTGACTCACAGAATTTTATGATTTCCGTGCGAATCGGGATAACCTTGTAACGTCCGTAATACACCGAGCGGGCAAACTGATCGCCGATATTGATACAAAGCCGACAGCCTTTGTGCAAGACACGGTGGCATTCTTTCCAGACCAAATTCAAATGGTTGATATACGTCTCATAGTCGTCGTGAAAACCGATTTGGTTTTCAGTGCCATAATCCTTCAACTGCCAGTATGGCGGTGACGTAGCGACGAGATGTACGCTCTCATCCCGCACTTCTTTCATACTGCGACTGTCACCCCGGACGATTTTGTGGTAGGTTTTGCCCATGCTTTCTTTTTTCACCGCGAAAGTAAGGCTTTCAGAATGCTTCGCCGATTGTAAATTCTTCACCGCCATCAATTTAATATCGTGCAAAACCCAAACCCTCAATCCCCTCACTCCCGCAACATCTTCACCAGCATCCCGCTTTTCAAACGCGGTTCGAAGTAAGTGCTTTTCGGCGGCAGGCTTTCTCCTGCGTCGGCCATGCGCATCATGTCGTCGAACATCACCGGGAAGAGCAGAAAACCGATGCGGTCGTCGTTTTCATTGACGGCTTTGCGCACACCGTCCAATCCCCTGTCGCCTTCAATGTAGGTGATGCGCGAATCGGTGCGCACGTCGCGAATGTCGAAAATCTGATCGAGCACAAACTCATTGAGCAGGGTTGCGTCCAGCACCACGCGGTCTTTGGCATGACTTTTCAGCACCGCATCTTTCCAGCGCAGACTGTACCAGTGTTTTTGGGCATACATCACAATTTCGTGTTTTTCAAGCGGTTTGCGCGGCTGTTCGAGCACATCGAGGTCAAAAATTTTGGACATTTTGACCATAAAATGCGTGGGGCTGATGTCTTTAAACCCTTCTACCACCCGGTTGTAATCGAGGATGTCCAATTGGTCGGCGGCAAAAAATGCGCAAAACAGGTTGCCAAAATCGAATTCCTGGCTCTTGTCTTTCAGCCGCTCGTGCAGCAATGCGACGGTGGTTGTCCGGTGGTGACCATCGGCAATGTAGGTGCCATGAACATTGGCTTTGAACAGGCTTTGCAGTTGGCGGATATCAGCGGGATCGGTAATCATCCAGACGCTATGGGTTTGATGGACTTTTGCGAAACGCGTGGCAAACAGCGGTTTATGCGCTTCGGTGAAATGCTCGAGCCAGAGGCTGATGTCCGGTATGGGCGGGTAGGTAAGCAGAATAGGCTTGAGAAAGGCGTTCCAGTGCAGAAAGAGTTGCATTTGCTTTTGTTCGCGTTCGCTCAATGTTTTTTCATGCTTTTTTACCTTTCCGGCAAAAAAGTCTTCCACCTCGTTCAGCGCGACGAGACCCGTGTGTTTGCGCTGCCCGGTTTCGATCTGATAAATGTACAAGGCATCCTTCGGCGATTTTTCAAAAAAACCGTTGGCCTGAAATTCGCGGAAGGAGTTTTTCGCGTCGTCGCAAAACGAATCGGGCGAAGCGATAAAATCAAAATTCGGGTACGTAGCCCGAAAAGGTTTTATTTTCATGCGGTGGTGTTGTGCAGTTAAGGCAGGATCAAAGGTAGGGGTTTTCAAATAGCCGTTTACCTGCCCGAACAGTTGACCGGAAACAAAAATCTTCGACCTTTACCCGACTCTCTGAAATAACATCTTTTGTAAATACACGTTTGTGGGCTTGTTAACCACTATTCCTATTGCTCTAACCGCAGCCCCACAACAACTTGGAATCTTTTTGTGATGAAATATCAATCCGCCTTTGTTATTCTGCTCGCCCTGTTTAGCGCCGGGCTGCTCCATGCACAATCCGTCAGTGAACTCGAAGCACGTCTGAAGCGCTCTACGTCCAAGAGCGAGAAGATGAACCTTTCTTACCAGATCGCCGAAAAACTGCTCGCAACCAGCCCTGCCAAAGCATCGAATTACGCCCAGCAAGCGAGCCAAATGGCTACCGAACTCGGCGACAAACGCCGGGAAGCCGACGCTGCTTTCCTCAGCGCCGAAGGGCAATACCGCGCCCGCAACTACAAAGAAGCCGCCATTCGCTACCAGCACTCCTGGAATTCCGCCCGCAACTTCGGCTTGCGCGAAGTGGCGCTCAACTCTACCGAAAAACTTCAGGATATCGCGCTGAAACAGAACGATTACCGCGAGGCGCTCAAGTGGAGCCGCGAAGCGGTCAATTACCTCAAAGAATCCGGCGGCGGCGCCCGAAGCGGCGGCGACGCCCAGCGGCGGCTTGAAAATCAGATCGCCGCTGCCGAGGCCGACAACCGCAAACTGCGCGAACAGATCGCCCAAATCACGGGGCAAACCCAAATCCTCGAAACCACTTACCAATCGCAACTCAAAGAGGTGCAGGATAAAACGCAGCAGGAAATCAGTCAGAAAGAAGCGACGATCAGCCAAATCTCGACGGAGAAACAAAAACTCGACTCGATTGCCCGGGTCACCGGGTCCAACCTCGAATCGATGACCCGGGAACAAGTTGTCGCCAAGGCAGTACTCGCCGAACAGGAGCGCGAAATCCAAACACAAAAAACCCTGCTTGCCGAAGCTCAACTCGCCCAGGAACGCAGCGATTACTGGCGCAATATCCTCGCATTGGTTTTTGCGTTCGTATTGGTTCTGGCAGTGTTGTTCTATTTCCGTTTCCGGGCTAAAAAACGCGCTGCCAATGAATTGGCCGAAAAAAACGTACTGATCGAAGACGAAAGAAAACGCAGCGACAACCTGTTGCTCAACATTCTACCCCCGGCTATCGCTCAGGAACTCAAAGCCCGCAACAAAGTTGCAGCACGCAAATACGATCAGGCGACCGTCATGTTTACCGATTTTATCGGCTTTACCAACGTCGCGGAGCGGCTTAGCCCTGAAATGCTCGTGGAAGAACTCGATTTTTGTTTTTCCAACTTCGACAACATCATCGGCAAATACCGCATCGAAAAAATAAAAACGGTGGGTGACGCCTACATCTGCGCCAGCGGGCTTTCCGACATGAATGCCAGTCCGTCGGATATGGTGAAAGCCGCGCTCGAAATCCAGGATTTCCTGCAACACATGAAAGCGGAACGCCAGAGTCAGGGTTTGCCTTTTTTCGAAGCCCGCGTCGGTATTCACACCGGGCCCGTGGTAGCGGGTGTGGTAGGCGCCAGGAAGTTTGCCTACGACATTTGGGGCGACACCGTGAACACGGCAGCCCGCATGGAACAGGCTTGCGACCCCAGCCATGTCAACGTGAGTGAAGACACCTATTTACTCGCCAAATACGAATTCGAGTGGCAGCACAGGGGCAAAATCGCCGCGAAAAACAAAGGACAGATGGATATGTATTATGTGACGGCGGTGAAATCGTATTGACGGTGGACAGTGGAGGTTGCGCATACACGTATGTCGCACGTCACTTCCCTCCCGTCACGGCATCGTCCGTTTTGATTTCACCTGTTTCGTCGATGATGGCCAGCACCACACGGCGGTTCCATTTGCGGTTTTCAGGCAAATCTTCCATTTTACCTTCGCCGACTTCTTCCGCATTGTCCATTTCCGGATCAGCCTCTCCGTAGACCTTGATGAACATCCGGTCGGCGCGAATTCCCTTGTTGATCAGGTAGTTGCGGGCCGAACGGGCGCGGCTGGCGGCGAGTTGCATGTTGGCTTGAGCGCTGCCGACACCATCCGTATAGCCGAGCAGTTTTAATTTCAGGTTGGGATTTTGCTTGAGTTTTTCGCCAACCGTATTGAGCACTTCTTTCGATTCGGCATTGAGACTGGACCGTCCGAAATCAAAATAGATATTCTGCAAGGTGGCCTCGCGCCTGGGGTCTTTCACGTATACCGGTCCGCCGTTGCGGAAGTAAGGACAGTTGGCGCCGCAAAGCACCCGCTGCTCTTCCAGGTCGATGACGGAGGCATAAGGAAAACCCTTGCCGATCATCTCCTGCTGTACTTTCTCCGCTTCTTCACGGGTGTCGTAAGAACCGGCAAAATAGCGGTACATGCCCATTTGGTCCGCACTGGCGATGACATTTGGGACACCTTTATCGCGGAAAAAAGTATCGGACACGGCTTCGGCATAAGCCGCGATCTGTACACGAAATTCCTGTGCTGTGATACCGGCGAACGAAATAAAAAATAAAAGCAGGGTAGCGGTATACTTCATGGTGGGGAGTAAATTTTAGTGGCGAAAGTTACCGCAAATGTAGTAAGCACTCCCTGAATTGTACCGGTCTGTAATTTAACGGTTCGTTAAGGGTGTATGCGGTTGTTTTTTTGCTGCCCTTATTGGCAAGTACAACTGCAGGCACATTGCTTTTTGAATAATATTTTTCGTTGAAAATGGCCGGAAAATTACCTTCGCCATCGCCTTTTCCAAATTTCACCACATCCATCGATTATTTTTTCCGAAAAAAATTTCGGCGTCTCTGTAAAAAACATCCTTTTTGCAGCGGAAACCTACGTCGGTTTCGCTCAGGTTGCATGTTCAATTTCAATATACAATGACAAAAGCCCGCACCCTCTTCCTGCTGCTCCTGCTCGCCCTGGTCGCACTTTGGTACTTCGCCGGTCGCCGCGACAAATCCTATGCCCCGGCCGCCGAACGCCCCAACGATCCATGGGTTTTCCGCTCCGTGATGGACAAACAACCCCGTATGATTACGTTCGCTCTCGACGACCATCTTTGGGTTTCCTATTCCACCGACTCCTGCGCGCTCTACAAAGCCTGGGCCGGCAGCGTGGATTTCACCGGCGCCGTGTACAACATGCGCCACGGCCCCCAACCCATGAGCATCGGACCTTCCTGGTTTGAAAATAAACACGGCCAACCCTGGGTAGTGACCCTCGGCGGCATAAGTGAAACGCCGCGTACCGACTACAAAGGGCACCGCTACACCAACGGCGGGCAAGCCGAACTTATGTACGACCTCGTGCTTGCCGACGGCCGGCGCATCCGCATCAACGAACGGCCTGAATACGTGGAACGTGACCGCCAGCGCGGATTCGAGCGCACCTACACCATCGAAAATGCCCCGGCAGGCGCAACCGTCAGCCTGCGCGCGAATGTCGGCAGCATCGCCGACCAGGTGAATATTCAGACCGACGGCGTCTGGAAAACAACCGAATCGAAACCACAGCAAAGCAGCGCCGACAACATCCAGGCCATTGCGCTCGACGGCGAACTGACCCTGAATACCGCCAAACCCACGCGCTTTGCCACCATGTTTGTCAGCACCCCGCTTGTGCCCAATCCGTTCGATACCGAACGGCTCGCCGAAGCGGAAGGCGAAGCCACCGTCAGCCCCGGCGAACGCATCATGGCGAAAAGCGACTGCCGCACCTGCCACAATGCACAGGTGCAAACCGTCGGCCCCGGTTATGTGCAAATCGCCGAGCGATACAAAAATACCCCCGACAACGTGGAAATGCTGGCGCAAAAAGTCATGAAAGGCGGCGCCGGGGTGTGGGGCGCAGCGGCCATGAGCGCCCACCCCGACCTGCAACCCGACGATGCCAAATCGATGGTGGCGTATGTGCTTTCGCTCGACGAGGGGGAAGACGACGGTCAAGGTGGCAGCACCGCCAAAAGCCTCGCCGACATCCCCGATGCTCAATGGCTGCGTCCCGATGCATCGGTAGGCGACCGCGATCTGGTGCCGGGCCTCGCAGTCAAATTATACCAACTCCCATCGATGCCGCATGCACTCGATGATATTAACTTTGACAAAAAACCGGATTTGATCGCCATTGCAGGCAACATCGACGCCGGCAACGAAGACTTCGGCGACTTCAAGGACAATTTCGCGCTCACCGCGACGGGTTATCTCTTTCTGGAAAAAGACGACAACATTCTTTTCCAACTCAGCAGCGACGACGGCAGCCGGATATGGATCGACGATCAAAAGATCATCGACAACGACGGCGACCACGGCATGGAGCCGAAAGAAGCCGAAGTCGCCCTGCGAGCCGGATACCATGCCCTGCGCCTCGAGTACTACCAGGGCGGCGGCGGACGCGGCATTTCTTTGAAATGGGCGCGTTTCGGCGACCCTGGCATGAAAGCGATACCCGTTACTAATTTCACACACCGCCGGTCCGGCGATCTGGAAGGTGCGGTATCGCTGACCAGTTCCGGCAACGCCATTCCCGGCGACGGCAGCCCGCTCCGGGAAGTGCACCCATCCTACGACCTTTCGCAAGCCCGCCCCGATGAATTTTTACCAAAAGTAGCGGGTATGGATTTCCTGCCCGACGGACGTTTGCTCGTCTCCACCTGGGACGCGATGGGCGCCGTTTATGCCCTCGAAAACGTGCAGTCCGGCGACCCGAAAAAAATTAAAATGAAGCTGATCGCCAAAGGGCTGGCCGAACCGCTGGGGCTGAAAGTCGTGAACGGCGAAATATTTGTCCTTCAAAAACAGGAACTTACAAAACTCGTGGACAACAATGGCGACGATATGATCGACGAATACCAGTGTTTTGCCAAAGGCTGGAAAGCCTCGGCCAATTTCCACGAATTTGCTTTCGGCCTCGCCCATAAAGGCGACTATCTGTACGCCGCGCTCGCAACGGCGATCCTGCCCGGCGGCGCCAGTGCCCGCCCGCAAATCGTGGACCGCGGCAAAGTGGTGCAGATCAGTCTCAAAGACGGGAGCATCGAATTCATCGCGCGCGGCCTGCGTACGCCCGACGGCATCGGCATCGGTCCCGACGGCGAATTGTTTGTGACCGACAACCAGGGCGACTGGCTGCCGTCGTCCAAATTGGTGCACATCAAACCCGGGGCTTTTTTCAATTCGTACACGGTAGACAGCGCTGCCGTCGCTCAGATGCCTGTCCAACAACCTGTTGTCTGGCTGCCGCAAGACGATATCGGCAATTCGCCCACCCAACCCGCCGTGCTCAACGACGGCCCTTACCAAAATCAGATCATCTTCGGTGATGTGTGTTACGGTGGTTTGCAACGGGTGTTTATGGAAAAAATCAACGGCGATTACCAGGGCACGGTATTCAAATTCAGTCAGGGTCTGGAAGGCGGCACCCACCGGCTGGTGTGGGGCCCCGACGGCGCACTCTACATCGGTATGATCGGCAACCCCGGCAACTGGAGCCAGAAAGACAAATTGTGGTACGGCCTGCAACGCATGAAATACAACGGCAATTCCACTTTTGAGATGCTCGCCGTGCGCGCCAAAACCAATGGCGTGGAAATCGAATTCACCGAACCCCTGCGCGACAGCGACGGTTGGGACGTGTCGCACTACGACGTGAAACAATGGCGGTACCAACCGACAGCCAACTACGGCGGCCCGAAAATAGACGAGAAAGACCTGTCCGTCAAATCGGCCTCCGTTTCTGCCGACCGGAAAAAGGTGTTCCTGGAAATACAAGACATCGAGCCGCAACACGTCGTTTACATCCGGTTGAAAAACCTGCCCGTCAGCGATCTTGGCCACGAATTGTGGACCACCGAAACCTGGTACACCATGAACGCTGTTCCGGCTGATAATTATGGCACTGTGGCGGCGCGTCCGGCATTTACGCCGAAGACAGATAACACGTTGACGGACAAAGAGAAAGCCGAAGGTTGGCAATTGTTGTTCAATGGCCAAAACCTCGACGGTTGGCACAACTACGGCAAAACGACCATCGGGAAGTCGTGGGTCGTGGTCGACAATTCCATTCACCTCGATGCCAAACCAAACCCCGGCGGCGGCTGGCAGGCGCCCGATGCAGGCGATATCCTGACCGACGACGAATATGAAAATTTTGAACTGGAAATTGACTGGAAAATCGCACCCTGCGGCAATTCAGGCGTCATTTACCATATCAAAGAAGATCCCGCCAGGTATGACTACGTCTGGAAAACCGGGCCGGAAATGCAGGTGCTCGACAACACCTGCCATCCCGATGCCCGCATTCCGAAGCACCGCGCCGGCGACCTCTACGACCTCGTGCAGTGCAAATACGTGACCGTGAAACCGGCAGGCGAATGGAACCATGCCCGCCTTGTGAGCAAAAACGGCAGGGTGGAACACTGGCTCAACTATCGCAAAGTCGTGGAATTACAAATGTTTGACAACGGCAAACCCACAAAAGAATGGCTGGAGCTGATCGAGGGCAGCAAATTCCCCGGTCTGCCCGCGCCTGATTTCGGGATGTCTTCAAAAGGCAGGATTTCCTTGCAGGATCACGGCGATCCGGTGTGGTATAAGAATATTAAGATCAGGAAGGTGAATTAGGGTCATGGAGGGGCATAAAGGCTGACGATTACCCACAAAACCGACATCAAAGTTTTGTGGAATCACATCTATCATCTTGTAACCTCCGAACTTCAGTCGGAGGCCAGGCTAAAGGTCATTAAAACAGGGGCTCCCTGTGATAGTCCAAGTCGTTCAATTCAAGCAACTTGGGCTATCACAGGGAGCCCCTGTTTATTCAAAACAGTCGCACGCATCAATTGCTTGCCACCACATTGTACTCCTTTGCCAGATAATTTTTCACCCAATCCGTTGTGACCGACTTGGGACGCTCGAGCGGGAGGCCGAGCGCACGCGCCCAGCACTGGGCAGCCAGCACACCGAGCGAGCGGCTGACGCCGAACAGCACCGTGTAAAAATTGTACTGTGTCAGTCCGTAATGTATCAACACCGCACCCGAGTGCGCATCCACGTTCGGCCAGGGGTTTTTCACCTTGCCGAGACTGGTGAGAATGGGCGGCACCACGTCGAACACTTTCCAGACGATTTTTACCAGATCGCTGTCGGGTACATTGTCTTCACAGAACTGCCGTTGCGCCATGAAGCGCGGATCGGGTTTGCGCAGCACGGCGTGGCCGTAACCCGGCACTACGCGACCGCCTGCGAGGGTGCTTTTTACGTATTCTCCGATTTGTTCGCGGGTAGGTTTGGATGTACCGAGGGTATCCACCATTTTCTGAATCCAGCGGATCACTTCCTGGTTGGCAAGGCCGTGCAACGGTCCTGCGAGTGCGTTCATGGAAGCACTCAGAGACAGGTAAGGGTCGCTGAGCATGGAGCCGACGAGGTGCATTGTGTGCGCCGAACCGTTGCCGCCTTCGTGGTCGGCATGGATGGTCAGAAAGAGGCGCATGTATTCCTTGAAACCTTCGTCTTCGTAGCCGAGCATGTGTGTAAAATTGCCGCCCCAATCCAGCGAAATATCCGGGAGTGTTTGTTCACCCTTGTGATACACACGGCGGAAAATATATGCCGCCACACGCGGCAGGCGGGCGATGAGATTCATAGCGTCTTCATACGTAGCGTCCCAGTATTCGGATTTGTTCATGCCCGTGGTATAACGCTGTGCAAACACACTGGTATTCTGCATGGCGAGTATACCGGCGGAAAACTGCGTCATCGGGTGGGCATCAGCGGGCAAAGCGTCGATGGCCTTGAAGACGTGTTCCGGCACGTTGGCACGGCGTACCCAGTTTTCGGTGAGCCATTTCACCTGCTCTTTCGTGGGTATTTCGCCCACGAGCATCAGCCAGAACAAACCTTCGGGCAGCGGTTCTTTGCCGTTGGCGGCGCGCGGCAGTTTTTCGCGCAGTTCGGGGATGGAATAGCCCCGGAAGCGGATACCTTCTTCTGCATCGAGCAGCGACGGTTCCCAAATCATACAAGTGATGTCGCGCATGCCGCCATATACCTGGTCGAGCACTACGTCGTCTACTTTTTTATCGCCGTGTTCTTTGAGCAATTCTTTGACCTCTTTGGTGAGGGCTTGTGCTTTTTCGGAAAAGAGTGCTTTTAATTGATCCATACAATAGAGAGCGTCTGGAGGGTTAGGGCAATGTTAGAGCGTAAAGGTATGAATTTCGGGGTTTTAAGGGTAACGCTGGTAAAATGGTTTAGTTGGAAGAGTTTTGAAAAAATGGAATCTTATGGGTAATTACGCAGCACAGAAATAATGGCAGTACAAAAAGGGAAATACCGGCCATTCGACTTTAGCCGGAGAGCGGAAATTTCTGCATCGGTGTCCATTTCGTCTGCCCAGATTCCCAGGATATATTCATTGATGTACCGTCCGCGCAGCGTATTTAAGGCACGGGCATCGAGTCCCAAAAACTTGATTGTCCCAACTGCGCGTTCCTCGCCGTTGAGCGCATGAATATTTCCCATTTCGTCAAACTCAAAAAAACTTTCACACGCTCCCTCCAAAGGAGAAACGATACTAATTGGAGATGTCGGGTCTTGGTTTCCTTTTTTCGCGTCGCAATACGTTTCACGTGGTTTTTCCTTATCTCTTTCTCCTCCGTCGCAGCAGGCAAACAGGTTTTCATAGGCAAATACAAACTGAGGATATTGACCGCTGTCTTTGGGCAGGAAATGCTCATTTTTAGTGGTATGATCATCATGTAAAGGCCGGTTACAATAGCAGCATAAATAACCCTGTTCGTCAAGCAAAGACCGACGGAGATGTTCTTTGGTAAATGGAGGAGACTCTACTTCGGTTTCCGGCCTCGGAGGTTTGGATGGCAGTAAATTCCAAACTGCATCGGTATTAATCCCTTCTTGCAGTTTGCGTGATATTTCCTCGGCATTTAATTCTTTCCAATTGATAAACTCCTGCGGCTCAGGGTTTTTGACAATATATTTCATGGGGCGAGGCTGCGTTCTTTTTTGCGTAAGAGTACATCGGCCTTGGCAAATTCCGGCTCATCAGCACCGATTTGTTGCTCGATTTGACGGCGCAATTTGGCAGCAGCCTCTAATTGGCCCGTGCGTACCAGGCTAAAATATTCTTCCAGTTGGGCTTGCACGACTTCCGGCCTTTCATCGTCTTCCATAATGACATGGAGCAGCCAGTTGTTGTCGCGCCCGTAGGTATTGCGCTGGTGAATTTGAAAATTGTCAATCTCGAACACAGCGCCGTTTTCCACCTGGCTCAACACCTGAGGCGAATGGGTGGCGATGATAAACTGAATATTGGGGAAGGTTTCGCTTAATGCCGGAATGACTGCCCGCTGCCATTTGGGATGTAAATGCAGTTCGATTTCATCAATCAAAACGACACCTTCGCTTTGGAGCGGGTCGTCTAAATGTGGGTTGAGAATAGCGGCACGGCGGGCAATGTCGGCAACAAGTAGAATGAGGGATCGTTCGCCGGAAGAGAGTTGAGTCAGTTTCAGTTCTTGCCCGGCCTTTTGGACTACGAGCGCAAACTTTTGTGAGGGTTTTGAAAAATCAATTTCACCATTGCTTTGTCGACGAACTTTTAATTCAGCGAAATTGACATTCAGTTTTGATAGAAATTCAGAAACACTTCGTCTTATTGTTTTGAGCCGAGGGCTTTCATATTTGAGGTCCTGCTTTTCGATTTTATCCTCATTTTCTTTGTCTTCATCATACCTGAACCAAGCGACAAAGTCTTGAAAGTCGTTGATACCGGCGCTAATCGCGTTGTGATATGCAAACTTGCGGCCATTTAGATTTCGGAGTTGAGAATCTATGTCTGACTCTGCAAAATTCAATTCCCGATTGGTTTTGTAATAGGCAATAACAGGAAGGTTCTCATTGTTGGAACTGTATAAGTCTTTTTTTAATGCCTCGTTTAAATCTAAAGCCTCAACATATCTGACTGGAGACTCTCCTAAGGAGAACTGCACAAAAGTCTTCTCTTCCTTATCAAATAAAATATAAACTCCGCTCACACGCACAGTTTTCTCCTCTGACCGAATATCATCGTAACCAAGACTGAGTCCGTAAGTTATTTTCCGATCAGCGATCTCGCTCAAAATAATTGCCACGGCATCCAACACCGCCGTCTTCCCCGCTCCATTCCAGCCAAAAAACACCGCCACATTCCCTTTCGGGAAGTCAACAGCGGCTTTTTTGAAGCCTCTGAAATTTTCCAATTCAAGCCGTTTTATCCGCATGCTAATATTTACAAGATGAAGCAAAATTATGGTAAATCCAATTCAAATTCCTGTAAATGAAATTTTAATACGCCCCAAAATACCTTCTCAAAAACCACTCCGCCGCCAGCAACCCAGCCAGCAAAGCAAAAATCCATTTCAGGTTGATGAGCGGGTTTGTTTTGGTGGTCTGGTATATCACCGGCTTCACCGTCTGGTTATTTTTGATTTTTTCAGCGATGCCGGCCAATTGCGCCGGAAATACCGTTTCGCCACCGTACTGCGCGCTGAGTTGTCGCAGCACCGCGTGGTTGGCGGTCGTTTCAAACAATTCCAACTGAATGGGTTGCACACTGAATTTGCCTTCGAACACCAGGTTTTGTCCGTTGAAATTAGTGGTAGCCTTAAAAGTATAGTTTCCTACCGGCAGTATACCCGCATTGAGCGAATACGCTTTGCCCAATTTATTGAAAGTATAGGTAAACTCCTTGCCGTCGCGGTTGCGAATGCTCATGGCCACATCAGGTTCATTGGTCAGTTCGTAGTTGTCGTTGTACAGTTCGGCGCCGAAGGTGACCGGCTCGTTTTCATTAAAAATGCTCTTGTCGAGGTTGACGCGAAACTTGCGCTTGTCTTCTTTCTGCGAGAGGTATTGCACGCTTTTGCCCACCAACTCGTTGAAAATATCGTGATTCTGGTGTTGCAGGAAATCGAATAAACGCCAGCGCCACAAACCTTCTCCGAGAAAAACGCCGGTTTTGACGCCATTCGTTTCGCCGAAAGCAAGCAGCGGTTGATCCGTGTCCACTTTCCCGATGCGCTTCCAGAGCAACACCTGCGCCTGGGGTGTCGCGGAGAACGTGCCGAACGCCGCGGTAATGGGATTGAACTTTGGCAACTCCTGCAATACATTGGGATTCAGTGTAAAAGCAGCAAACTGATTGGAAACTTTGCCCTGCACGTCGTCGCTCTGGGTACCGTCGCTCTGAATATTCACAAGACCCTGCGCTTTCGACAAGGTCGAATAACCCGATTGCATGCCGGCAATAAAGATGCGCGGAATGCGCTTGTCGTTCATGGTATTCAGCACCCCGCTGAGGTCGTTGTTGGCGGATGGCAGGTTGTGGAGTACTACAAAATCGTATTTTACCACATCGAGACCGGGATCGCCTGCCAGTGCGACAAAAACCTGGTAGTTCTTATTGGCTTCCAGCGTTTGACGAATTGCAGAAATATCGGGGTGGGGACTGTTGGCCAGCAGAAGGATTTTCTGCCGCGCATCCAGCACGTCGATAAAAATTTCCTTTCGGTTGTTGGCAGTGGATGCTTCGCCCGGCAATGCAGCCACGCTGATCACATATTGTGCTACACCCGGCTGGTCGGCTTCGATTTGTACTTCTTTGGTCGTGAAAAAGTCGTTGCCTGCCACCGTAACCGGAATGCTTTGGAGCGTCCGCACCTGATCGCCATCCACTTTACCGACGTTCAGTACTGTCTGTTGGCCAGCGCAGTTGGTGGCGGCCACGTCTACCTGCAAGGTGAATTTGTCTCCGAGATAAGCGATTTTGTTGTGAAACACCCGCTTGACCACCAAGTCCTTCTTCGGTGTAGTGTCGCCCAAAGCCACGGTATAGATGGGCGCTGCAAGTTGGGCATCCGAATAGGCCGGGTTGCTGCCCTCGTTGTAAATGCCGTCGGAGGCAACGACGACCGCGCCGAGGTTTTGGCCGCCGTACAGATCATAAATACCGCGCAGGAGTTCGGACAGGTTGGTGACTTTGTCAGTAAATTCAAAATTCACGCCTTCGCGCACCTGGTCGCCAAATGCCAGTTCGTGTACCTCGTAATTTTCGGCCAGCGCACTGCGGAGGTTCTGCCAGTTTTGTTTGTACTGCTCCAGCGCCTCACCCTGCAGGTCGGCGGCGGCACTTTCCGATTGGTCCTGGGCCAGCACGACGACGGGCTTTTTTGTTTCGGTCAGCAGGCTTTTCAACAAAGGTGACAGCAAGAGCGCACTGAGTACGGTGACCGTCAGCCATCGCAGGATCGCCAGCCAAATGTGCAGCCGGGGTGCTTGTTCGCGAAACGTCGTGTCGCGGTAATACAGTAGTGCCGCATAACCTGTTCCCAGCAACGCACAAAAAATCAGGAACCAGGCGGGGTATTGAAATGAAAGGTCGAGCATGGAGAAATCTGTCAATAAGGTCATTAGGGTCATTAAGGTCATTAAGGTCATTAGAGTGTAATAATGACTTTAATGACTCCAATGACCCTAATGACGAAAGGGGACGCAAATTTGAGGAAATTGTTGCGAAACTAATGCGCTGCTTTCGACCGAATACACTTCATCGCCTCCCGGAAAACAGGAAGAACCGGGAAATTTGCATAATCATTGCGTTGGAATACACCTTGTTGAGATAATTGATATGGGTTGATAAAGGTTGATTTGCGTTACAAAAAAGTGCAGGATTTGGCATATTTCGGGTCTGAATATCAACTTTCATCAACCCTTATCAACTTTTATCAACCTTATGGAACAACCTCATTTTTATTCAGATTCGAACAATTGACACCATGCGACTAAGCTGCATTTTATTCTTTATTTCAACAGTCCCAAATCAAACTCAAACCCTGGCAACACATCCTCACCGCTGAGTTTCGCTGTAAAATCAGTCACGATCTGAATGCTGCCGTCGGCGCGGTAGATATATGCTTTTTGTTCCGAAGGGTCGATCAGCCAGGCGAGGTGTACACCGTTTGCGATCCAGGTCTTGGTCATTTTTTCTTTCACGCGGGCGAGCCGGTCGGTATCGGAGCGCAATTCCACAACGAACTCGGGCACGACGCGGGCAAAACTCTTGCGTTCTTTTGGTGAAAGCCGTTCTACCTGTTCGTTGGAAACCCAGGCGGCATCGGCGGCGCGGGTGGAGCCGTCGGGGAGTTTGAAGCCGGTGGAAGGGCCGAAAGCAAGACCTTTTTGTTGTTTTTGGGCAAAACTGTACAATATACTGGCGATTGTCAGTTCATAATGGCCGGAGTCAAAGTGTGCGGGAGGCATAATAAGAAGCGTACCGTCCGGTTCGAGTTCCACTTGCAATTCGGGATTTTCCTGGCAAAAAATCTCGAATTCCGCGTCGGTCATCCTCCGTGACGGGATTATTTCCACGCTGCCGGCGAACGGCAATTCAACGTGTAGGGTAGAAGTTGTGGCTGGATCCGTTTCCATATCGCCCGCAAGTTAGGCTTTTTTATCTGGAAAAATCAACAGGATATTTGCCCCCGTTCCAATAACTTGCCGTCTTTAATTACCTGACTTGTATGAAACTGACCAACCGAATTGTCGTGCTGCTTATTGCAGCTTTTACATTTTTCCAGGCTTGCAATCCCAATCCCCAATCCCCAATCTCCAACCTCCTGCTCATCAACGGCAACTTTTTTACCGCCGACTCACTCCGCCCGCTTGTCACTGCCGTGGCCATTCAGGGTGACCGCATCCTCGCCGTCGGCTCGGATGCGGAAATGAAAAAACTGGCCGGCGACAAAACAGAAATTATTGATTTGCGAGGCGCTTTTGCCATGCCGGGCTTTATCGAAGGGCACGGACATTTCCTGGGTTTGGGCCAAAGCCTGCAAAACCTGAATCTTTTGACCACCCAAAGTTGGCAGGAGATCACCGGCCTCGTCGCCGAAAAAGCCAAAACCGCCAAGCCCGGCGAATGGATCGAAGGCCGGGGCTGGCACCAGGAAAAATGGACGACCTCGCCCGGCCCAACTGTGAACGGTTATCCCTATCACGATGCACTCAGCGCCGCCGCACCGGATAATCCCGTTATTCTGTACCACGCCAGCGGGCACGGCCTCATCGCCAACACGAAAGCGATGCAACTGGCCGGCATTTCCCGTGAAACCGGCGATCCCATCGGCGGTCGCGTCGTGCGCGACGCGAAAGGCAACCCGGTGGGGGTGTTTGAGGAAAACGCGATGAACCTGATCGAAAAACCTTTACTCGACTGGAAAAACCAGCGCACCGAAGCGGAGGAAATCGCTGCTTTTGAAAAAGTCGTCGAACTTGCCTCGCAGGAGTGTCTTGCCAAGGGCATCACTTCGTTCCAGGACGCCGGCAGCGATTTTTGGGAAATCAGCCAGTTTCGCCGGCTCGCCGAAGCTGGCCAATTACCCCTGCGTCTCTGGGTCATGATAAGCCAACCCAAACCTTCGCAATATTCCAAACTCGCCGGTTTTCCGCAAATTGGTCTCGGCAACGGCCACCTCACCGTCCGCGCCGTGAAGGCTTATCTCGACGGCGCGCTCGGCTCCTACGGCGCCTGGCTGCTCGCTCCATACGCCGACAAACCCGACTCTTACGGCCAGAACACCACGCCCATCGATACCATTGCCGCCGTGGCCGCCGCGTGTAAACAATATGGGCTTCAATGCTGCGTCCATGCCATCGGCGACCGCGCCAACCGCGAAGTGCTGAACATCTTTGAAAAAACGGCAGACGGTTTATCCGCCAAAGTTCCAACGAAGGCGGACGGACGGCAGACGGTGGACGGCAGACGGTCAGCGACCAGCGAACTTCGCTGGAGAATTGAACACAGTCAACATATTGATCCGCAGGACATACCGCGTTTTCAGCAACTTGGCGTCATCGCCTCGATGCAGGGTATCCACTGTACCAGCGACGCACCGTTTGTAGTGAAACGCCTCGGTACGGAGCGTGCCCGCACGGGCGCTTATGCCTGGCGCAGCCTGCTCGACTCCGGCGCACACCTTGCCAACGGCACCGACGCACCGGTGGAAGACGCGAATCCCTTGCCCTGTTTGTACGCTACCGTCACGCGCAAACGCGCCGACACGGGATTTGAATTTTTCCCCGAACAAAAAATGACCCGCGAAGAAGCCCTGCTGTCTTACACGCTTTGGAACGCTTATGCCGCATTTGAAGAAAAAGAAAAAGGCTCGCTCACCCCGGGCAAGTATGCCGACATCGTAGTACTCTCCAAAGACTTGTTGCATTGTGCGCCGGAGGAAATTTTGCAGACGAAAGTGTTGAGAACGATGGTGGGGGGGAAGGTGAAGTACAGCGCAAAATAGGAGGCAACCGCGCAAAGTTTTTCCCGCAGATATACGCAGAAAAATCTCCCAGATATACGCTGATTTTTTCAGTGGTATCTGCGAAAAATCTGCGTTATTTTTCTGCATAAATCTGCGGGACATATTTTAAAAATCCACTTCCAACAGCACCCGCAGCTGCCGCTCGTTCATACTTTCCGGCACTAAGCGAAACAAAGTATTGCGCAGACCAACCAGCCAGGGTTGACTCATTTGGGCGATTTTACCCAACCGCCAGGAGTTGTTCACCACAAAATGAACCCGGTTGAGTCTTCGCCTTTCAAAAGCGGAAAACGCGGCGGCGGGTTCAGAATGTTTCCCCAATTCATCAGCCAAAATCACCGCATCTTCGATAGCCTGGCAAGCGCCCTGACCCATGTTGGGCGTAGTAGCGTGCGCCGCGTCGCCGATGAGGACGATATTACCGAAAGCAAATTTCTTGATCGGTTTAAAATCAATAATGTCGTTCCAAAGCAGGTCGGCGTCGCGGGTGTTTTCCAAAATAACCCGAACCGCAGGGTGGAATTTTTGAAATAAGCGCTGCAAGTCAGCGACTTTGACAGCGCGCATGACCGGGTCGTTTTGCCGGGCATTTACGCAGGCGAACCAGTAAATTTTATCGCCCGTCAGTGGCACAATGCCGAATCGCCCGTCCACACCCCATGTTTCCGAAGCGACAGAAAGTTCGGCTAAATCTTTTGGCGCTTCGATAACAGCACGCCAGCAAGTATAACCTGCGTAGCGCGGTTCCGAATTGGGTAGCAATTGCCGGCGAATAGCCGAGTGAATCCCCTCCGCCACAATCAGACAGTCAGTTCGATGCGTCGAACCGTCGGCAAAATGAATTTCGTGCGTGTTGTCACACAATTTTTCAAAACCTGTGGCGCGTTTGCCGGTTTGTACCTGGCTTGGTTCTAATTCGGCCAACAACACCTCGTGCAGTTCGGCGCGGTGAATGGCGAAATTGTGCAAACCGTATTTCTGTCCGATTTTCGCAGCATCGGCGGAAGTAATGACGCGACCTCGCTGGTTGAGAATGCTAAACGTGGGTAAAGCCAGCCCCCGGGCGACGATCTTTTCGGCGATGCTGAGCCGTTCGTAACCTTTGACGGCGTTGGCAGCCAGCAACAGCCCGGCGCCAAGCGGTTTGATTTCCGGCACGGCTTCAAAAACTGTTGCACAGATGCCTTTTTGTTTCAGAGCGATGGCGGCAGTAAGCCCTGCAATACCGCCGCCGAGGATGGTGTATTGTTTCATAAACCTGAGATTAGTTGTTCGGACAAAGGTCGCGGCGTACTCATCTTCGGCTTGTTGTATTTTGCGCCAGAAAAGAGACAAATCGCGCCACCCACTTCTGACAGGATTGACAAGATTTACAGGATTTATTGGCCGTCTCGCAGCAAAATATCCTGTAAATCTTGCCGATCCTGTCGAAAAACACCTGTCGGCGGTGAAATACGACGAACAAATCCTCTATCATGGAACGACCCACCATTTGGGCTGGAATGCCCCTCATCCGGAATATCGTGCTGGCAGCAGTAAGCAAAGGCGCTGACCTGGGCGATTTGTGCCGTGCCACAGGCATCACACCCGAAACACTCGAACGCCCCGACGCTTATGCCGATATGGAGCAGAGTATCAAGGCCTGGGAAGCGGCCATTCGCTCAACCAATGACCCTTCTCTGGGGCTGCATATTGGTGAAGTGACCTCGCCAGGCTTGGCCGGCATGCTTGGCTTCTTAATGGAAACCAGCCCCGATTTGCTGACGGCTTTTACCAATTCCACTCAATTCAACGGTTTTATTTCCAACATGACCGTTTTCTCGCTGGAAATAAGAGGCGATGAGTTTTTCTATTATATCGAGCCGTTGGAGGTGTGGCACAACGCATCCCCGGAATCGGCGCGGCAAGTGGTCGATCACGCTTGCGCGGCCTTTGTGCATTTGACCAAACTGCTTTCCGGTAAAACCAAATACCCGCTCCGTGTCTCCATGCGTTTTGCCCGCCCGGCAGATACCCGCGAATACGTGCGGGTGCTGAAAACCGAGCCGGCGTTCAATCAACCGCGCAATTATCTCGTTTACCGGCTGCGTGATATGCACCTGCCTGTCATTGGCCACAATCCGCAGTTGAACCTGATGTTCAGGGAGTTATTGGAAAAAGAAATCGCCAAAACGCACCAGCGCGAGACCTTTACCAACGAGGTGCGCCGCGTCATTTTGCAAAATTTCTCCTCCACCGTCCCGCAACTGACCGATGTAGTGGATTACCTGCACGTAACGCCACGCACCCTTCAGCGAAAGCTGCAGGAGGAAGGCACTTCTTTTCAAAGTATCGCCGAATCCGTGAAATCCGAACTGGCCATCGGCCTGCTGCAAAAACGTTCTCTGACCGTCAACGAAGTCGCCTACCGCTTAGGCTACGCGGAGCCGAGCGTATTCCGGCGGGCGTTTAAAAAGTGGACGGGGGTGAGTCCGAAGGGGTATAAGTAACGCCAGCCTCTGGTCGGTGAACCACCCAAAATTTTTACTTTTACACCCAAACAATTATTACCATGTTGCCGAATGAACTTCCCGCCTTCCAGAGTCACATTCATGCTCTGCTCGCTGACGGCGACACCCGCCAGGTCGTCGCTGATTTGCTCGAATGGACAAAAGCTCACCACCCCGGCTGGCACCATGAGGCGCTCTTGATTTCCGGTGACTTTGAGAAAGTTAGCCGCGACGAACTGACAGGCGTTACCTCTGCTGAACATTCGCGGCTCTCTTACAACCAACTCAACGACCGGCTGCTGCAACTTACCGACCGGCTGGCCGACGCGCCGCCCAGCGCGACGACTTATTTTTTCAAAAGACATTGGAAAAAACTCGCCGCTGCGACTGTTGCGCTTGGCATTTTGGCTTCCATTGCCGAAATCACGGGGTACAACGTGGCCTCTTTTTTTGAAAAAAAGCCGACTCCGATTGTGCAGCCTGATTCTTTGAAGACACCTGCGCCAATAATTATTCAGCAAACGACACACAGCGACCAAAGCCCTGCCGTCAAAACCGAAAGCGGCGACGTGAACATCCAATACGATGGCGACGATTGGGAAAAGGCCGCAGAGAAAAAGCCGAAAAAAGACACGTTGAAATAAGTACCAAGACCCTCCACAATGAAACATTTTTGCACCATCTTACTCTTTTTGCTCTCGCTTGGCCTTTCTGCCCAAGTCCAGCGCATCACCCAAACCACCTACGAAGCCAACAGCCCTTCCGTGTGGGCTAAAAACTTTGATGCCAGTTATGGCATCAAGCCCAGTGTGCTCGACCAATTGGTCGCGCTATATGAAAAAGAAGGCACGGACTCGCTCGCCCGCCGCAAAAAAGTGGAGAAACTCATCCGCGAATTCACGCTTGTCGCGCCAAAAGAACAGCAAAAGCAGTCGCTCAGCGAAGCCGACCGCCAAAAACTCGGCATCTCCGATTCACCTGCCGTAGCCGAAGCCCTCGAATGGCAGCTCTACACGCAGGGCGCCAACAGCCCCGCCGTGTATGCCCTCGGCAATGTCAAAATATGGTACGGCATTCCGAAAAAAGCCTTTCTCGGCATTGTGGCGCTGTTAGAAGAAAAACAGTCGCAAATCGAGGATTTTGACAAAAAACTGCGGGAACAGGTGGAGAAATTCGAGGAATTGCGCGCCGAACTCGCCGCCCGTTCCGACAATGACGCTGTGGCAAAACGCGCCAAACAACTCTTGGAAGAAGGCAACATCGCAGAAGCCGAGCGGATTTTGGAAGAAGACTTCGACCGCGACGCCAAAAAACTTGCCTACAAAGCCTTCGAGTTGGCGCAAGTGAAAGTCCTTGCTCTGAAATACAGCGAAGCTACGCCCTACTACCAAAAAGCTGCTTCGCTGGATGAAAAAAACTCCAAGTATCTCGTGGCTTATGGTGTTCACCTCAGCAAAATTGGCCGCTACGACGAAGCGATTATATTTTACCAAAAAGCCCTTGCCGTTGATAATGTGGATTTTAAAGACCAACCGAAAAAAGTAGCAATACTATACAACAACCTTGGTATGGCTTGGCTGAAAAAAGGAGGGCATGACCGCGCCATCACTTATTTTGAAGAAGCCCTTTCAATTCTTATTCAATCGTTTGGAGAAAGTAGTCCTTATGTGGCGGCTCAATACAACAACCTTGGTGGAGCATGGCAGGACAAAGAAGAATACGACCGTGCCATTGCTTGTTATAAAAAAGCCTTGGTCATTGATTCCATCGCTTTTGGAGAAAAACACCCATCCGTTGCTCTCAGACTCAGCAACCTTGGGTCAGCATGGCATGCCAAAGGCGAGTACGACCGCGCTATTATGTTTTTTGAGAGGGCGTTCAAAATAGACTCTACAGGTTTTGGGAAAAACCATCCTGCTGTTGCTAGAGAGTACAACAATCTTGGTGGGGTCTGGTTAGATAAAGTCGAATCTGACCGCGCCATCGCTTATTTTGAAAAAGCCCTTGCCATTGATTCCGTCGTTTTTGGCAGAAACCATCCTAAGATTGCTGCTTTATTCAACAATCTTGGCTCAGCGTGGCAGGTCAAAGGCGAATACGACCGCGCCATCGCTTATTATGAAAAATGTCAGGTTATCCTTGTTCAGTTTTTTGAACCTAATCACCCTAATTGCATAGCCACAAATCAACTTTTTTCCCGCGCCGCCAACGATCGAGGTATGGAATTTTTCGGCGAACAAAAGTACGTCGAAGCACTGCCCTACTTCCAAAAGGCTCTCGAAAACGCGGAGCAGGCGGAGGATTGGCCATTTTCACTCACCTGTCTCAACAACGTCGGCTCCATGCACAAGCGGCTGAAGCAATACGCGGAGAGCTTGGACGCTCTCGAAAAAGGTCTCGCCCGCGCCGAACAGGTCAATCTCGCAATAGACGAAGAAATCAAGAAACTACCTCCCGAGACGCTGCAAAAGCCTGAAGTGCAGGCCGAAATCGCGGAACTGAAAAACGCGACCCTCATTCGCCGAATGCGCTACCACAAAGCCGGCTGCCTCGCAGGGCTGGGGCGCAAAAAAGAAGCCGACGAACTCTACCAGCAACTTCTGAAAGAAGCGAAGGAGGCCAACGACACCCGCCTGCTGGAGGATTTGAAAAATGACGGCATCGGAAATTAGACCTATAAGGTTTTGACGTGCGCCATAAAGTTTTAGCCTTCAAGGCGTCATAAAGTTTCGACCTTAGTTCATTG
>CXWJ01003026.1_pt1 | contig 46560 bp, 44 predicted proteins | sample 590841 | NCBI WGS metagenome assembly CXWJ01 (sample SAMEA3498367, study PRJEB10139) | wastewater metagenome | biome: wastewater treatment plant; material: activated sludge | place: Austria | collected 2015-01-21 | reverse complement strand
AGTCCATTTGATGGGAGGCTTCATGCAACTTACAGATTATTGGGTGCTAGGACTGGTCGGCTTAGTTGTTCTGGTCCTAACCTTCAGCAACTACCTAGGGATAAAGAGATCCGATCGGCTTTTATCCCAAAAGAAGGACATGTGTTCTTGTGCGCTGACTACTCCCAAATTGAACTTAGAGTCGCAGCAGAATTATCACAAGATGCGACAATGCTTGAAGCGTATAGAAAAGGAATTGATCTCCATAAGCTCACAGCTGCCAAAGTTGCCGGGAAAAGATTAGATGATGTTACAAAAGAAGAACGCCAATTTGCAAAGGCACTAAACTTTGGACTTTTATTCGGGCTAGGGGCTAAAAAATTCTCCCACTACGCAAGGAAGTCTTATAAGGTAGAAGTCTCTGACAGAGAAGCTAAAGACGCTATAGACATTTTCAGGGAAACTTACTCAGGATACAGGGAGTGGCAAATGGCGCAGGCCGAGAATGCCGGAGAATCGTTTATTACTAAGACTCCCATGGGAAAGGTCAGGAAATTAAACACTGATAACGCATTTGGCGGGTCTATGAATACCCCGGTGCAAGGCGGTGCGGCAGAATGTACTTTGAGAGCTTTGACTCATATTGATAATTGCATTACAAATTTACCTAACATAAAACTTGTAAACTGTGTGCATGACGAAATTATGCTTGAAGTTTTAGATAATCCGCATGATATTAAAGAAGGAAAATTTATCTTAGAAGAGTGTATGATAACCGGGTTTCAAGATGTATTCCCAAAGGGTATTATAAACGGTATCGTGGAAGTCGGCCAAGGGGTTAACTGGGGAGAAGCTAAGGAATAACTTTGACACGTTTATATATTTATGGTTAGATTCAATTTATGAGAGGCGGTTACAGAGTAAAAACACGATTTAGAAAGAGCCAAAACCTGTTACTTGATGCCCTCTGGGAAAAATTTGGGGGAGTATCTGAAATTGCAAAGATGCTTAAAGTAAGTGCTGCAGCTCCGACAAACTGGAGGCGTGATGGGCATGTGTCAAATAAATACCTAAGAATTTTAGCCAATAAGTTAGAGATACCCATTTGGGCGCTGTCATATGAGTTTTTAGTCAGTCTTGATTTAGGTCCAAACCCTCCTAAATGGGAAGCTATTGTTAAATCTTGCGGCCTTGCAAAGTGGGCGGAAGAGAAAGTTTTAAAGGGAGTGCCTCCATGTGGAAAATAATTGTTATATTCGGAATAGCTTTATTTTTAATTCTGGCCGGCTGTACCGCGGTGGTACACCCTCCAAAACCTGAAGAATCTAAAGAGGTTATCACAAGTGTACCCCCAATCGAGTGTCTTGATACTTTAGGAGTCGCTACTTACCCAGGAATGCTTAAACACGTTCCCAAAAATATAATGACTAGAGGGTTTCATCAAACGTTCGGTAACTATATCGCTGTAATGGATGACGAGTTTCAAGAAGGGAGGATAATCCAAGGAATAAACGGTCCTTGGGATGACGGGCATAATTATGGTGATAAAAACGTCCCGGGAATTAAGAAGCTAGGAGCAAAACTCAGTAAGTTTTTTGAAAAATACCCAGGGATTACAATTTTTTGGAGTCCCTTTACTGAGCACAAATTAAATAACTTTGATAAGTATGGAGACATTGCACAGGCCTCTTGCCCCAAATGCCGTATAGTAAATTCAGTTTGGACTGGAAGTTATAGTAAAAAGTATCAAAATGAGGTGCATGGAGGGCATAAAAAGCCTGAAGGAATTTTTTTAAACCCAGGAGTAAGCTATAGCTCAGACGGCGATAACTCTCCTGATCAAAACTTTTATAAGATTTTTAAGAACTATTCTGACGCTGTATTTGTTTGCGCGTGGCACTGGAGCTTTAATCTTTTTTACGGGGCAAGTGACCCGGCAAGTAGAGCTACAAGGATAAGGGAAAAAAATAATCGCATGCCGACTAAAGACATTATAAAATCGATTCTTTATTTATTCCTTCCTCCCGGGAGTATGAACCTTTCTAATAAAATATATCTTCTAAAGTCCCACGCAGAAAAACACGATGCCCAGGATCTCAAGGGAAATAAAATGATGATAATCACAAAAGTTAAAGCAAATTTTGTTGAGTTTAAAAAGCCCGGCTTTAGTATAAAGCTTCCTTTATTTGGGTCTTTTTCAGGATGTAAAGGGTGCTGGCGTTATTACTGGGATAAGTTTGGTTACGTAGCCGGGGAAGCTTTAAGTGTCATTATAAACGGAAATGTTGAAGGGAAAGTGAACGGGGGAGTTCGTTGTTGTCATTATCAAAATTAAGGAAATAAAATGTTACTAGCGCTTCAAGATAAAATCATAGTTGAAAAATTAGACGAGACTTCAGAAACACTCGACTCTGGCATTGTAGTTGTAAGCTACGAGAAGGACAAAACCACTAAGGGGAAAGTCGTTATAGTCGGGGAAGGGTATATCTCAGAAGGAAAACTTTTTCCGCTGTCGGTAAAGGTAGGAGACACTGTGGTTTTTAACCAAACCACCTTTACTGCTCCGGCTTTCAAGTATAAAAATAGGTATTACCTTACAGTCACAGAAAAAGAAGTCTTGGCAGTTATAAGGGATGAAAATTAATGCAGAAGTATTTTTATTCAGTCTGTGCCGTAGTTTTAGATGAAGGACTTTACCTCGCAGAATGGATTGAATTTAATAGGCTTGAAGGTGCCGAACATTTTTATATTTATGATAACGGTAGTACAGACAATACCCATGAAATTTTAAGAAAATATGAAAAAGAAGGGATTGTAACGTGGAAAGTATTTCCTGCAAAGCCTGTTCAATTTGTTGCTTATAATGATTGTCTTTCCCTTTACGGGTCTGAAAGTCAGTGGATTGCATTTTTAGATACAGACGAATTTTTATATGGGTTTAACACTACTATCTCTTCTTATATTAAAATATTTAACGATAAAGTTGGGGCTATCGGAGCCCGTTGGTGGCTTTACGGAAGTAACGAGGACACACATTCACTTAAACTTGTAACAGAAAGATTTTTAAGAAAAGCTTCAACCCCTGATAAACATGTTAAATCAATCGTAAGACCTCACGCAGCACTTTCAGTCGGAAGAAATCCTCATGTATTTTATTTAAAAGACGGATATGTCCCGGTAGATGAGTTGGGTAAAGAGCTTCCCATTGAATATGCAGTTATGGAAGGAGAAGAAGCTAAGCAGATTTGTATCGCTCATTTTCATACGAAAAGTTACGGAGAGTATATTAGAAGAAAAAAACGCCCGGACCCGGGGACAAATATAACTCGAAGCCGTGAAGATACTATTACTGCGTTTAAAGCCCACGACAGAAATGAAATTTTTGATGCGTCAGCGGCAAAGCATGTGAATGAAATAATGAAAAGGCTTTACAATAAATGATTACTTTAATTACTCCAACAGGCTCTCGGCCTGAAGCTTTTGCTCTTTGCGAGAAATTAATTTCAAATCAAACTATTATAGGTAAAGAACAAATTCAGTGGATTGTTGTTGACGATTCTAGGGAAGTAAAAACTGAGTGTACCTTTGGACAAGAACACTTCTACCAGGATGATTTGCCCTGGAACCCGGCAGTTAATACCCACCGCTACAACATGGTTGAAGGAATAAAGCATGTTAGCCCAAAAAGTGACGCAATTTTTATAATTGAAGACGATGATTACTACTCCCCTGAGTACTTAGAAACTATGCTTGCAGCTTTAAACTGGGCTGAAATTGTAGGCGTTTCAAACTCAAAGTACTATCATCTTAAAGTCCCGGGCTATATGCATATTGGGAATTATAAGCATTCAAGCCTTGCAAACGTAGCTATCACAAGGAAATTACTACCTCTTTTACTCGAAGCAGTTCACAGTGGAGAGTACTATTTTGATATCGACCTTTACAAAAAGATTGCAGCCAAACATATCCCTTCTGTGCTAATATCGGACAGTAATATCACAGTCGGAACGAAAGGTTTACCCGGGAGATATGGGCTTGGAATGGGGCACAAAAAAGACAACTACACAGAAGACCCAGATCTTTCAATTCTTAAGTCTTGGATCGGAGAAGATATAAAACTTTATGAACCTTTTATAAAAAGAGAAGGGGTAGCGTTAGCTCCAAAAACAGGAGCTGTCCGTAAAGGGCATTTTGGTCTATTAAGTCCTCGTAGTTTTAAGTAGTAAACTTTAATAGGAGAATGTATGGATATATTAATTAGTTTATTAATATTGTTACTTGTAGCAACTGTTGTTTGGTATATTGTGGAGTTTATAAATCCTCCACAGCCAATTAAGAAAGTAGTTCAAGTAATACTTTTAATAATATTTTTAATTCAGCTCTTAGGTTTTGTTGGAATCGGAAGTAACTACAGTATTATTCACTATAAGCACTAATGCGAAATTGTTTTTTCTTAATAATGAGCGCAGCTTTAATAGGCTGTGCTCATAGATCACTTACTGTTGAAAACGATATACTGGATGTAGTTAATTCAAATAAGGATCATAACTATACTCATGGAACAAAATTTAGCTACATTGATGAGACTGAAGAAACTAAACAAACATACTCACTTGGTCAAAATATCTACACCCCATCAGGTAAAAGGCCTGAGTCTCTCGGGGCTTCTCTTAAGAATGACCGCCCTTTTACTGGCTGGCTTTACCTTGAGCATCGTTCTTCTACACTCCGTGAGAATATTAAAGATGTATGGGGTATTCAAGTAGGCTGCACAGGACGCTGCAGTATGGCAAAAGAAACCCAACAAGGTATTCATAAAGCACTTGGGCAATTAATTCCTGATTGGAAAAAAGAGTTTAGTTTAAAATCAGAACCAGGAGTAGTATTAGAGTTAGAAAGGTACTATGGACTACCCACTATTAGCGATTATCTGGACAGCGATATTTATTTTGCTGGGAAAGTGGGGAGTATTATCACGAATGCAGGACTTGGTTTGGAGTTTCGGTTTGGTTATCTTGACTTGTGGGGCTCTGATCCAATCATTGTTAAAGCCCCAAGAACTCCCTCCTCTCTTTACACAGCCTACTTCTTTGGAAAATTGGAAGAACGATTTGTCCCCTACAATCATTTTCTTGAAGGTTCCTTATTCCAAGACGAAAGACACACAGTTGATACTGAAGAGTTTGTTACCCAGGGAGATTTAGGATTTACTCTTGGGTATGAAAATATTAAGTTTACCTACCGCTACACGATTTTTTCTAATGAATGGGAGGAGCAAAAAGGCAACTTTCATTTTGGTGGGATCGATATCGCTTGGTAAAATTTAAAACTTATAAAGGAAAATAATATGACACAACCTGAAGAGAGTGTAAGTATTTCAACTGAAGCTTTTTTTAATAAACTTTTCGAGCATGCTGAAAAACTTGCAGTCTTAACTTCTAACCAAGATAAACTTTCAGAAGTAGTTCACAGAATGACCCAAGATATTATGAATAACTTTAGCCAAATGGCTTCAAAACTTCAGTACCTTGAGCAAAGACTTGGTATGAACCAGGCAGGAGTACCTGGGGGAAAAGCTCAAGGCTTAAATCTCGTCCCCAAAACTGAAGACCAAAACTAACTTTAAAAATACCTAAAAGGGGGTGAGATTAATGGCTAAAATGAAAAAAGGCAAAAAGAAAATGTCTGAAAAAATGGAAGAGAAAAAAGAAAAGAAAGGTAAGAAAAAGTAATTCTTTTTAAATTTAGGAGCATCTAACTAATCAATGACTACTCGTTCAACCCTAGCGAATTTACTTGATTGGGAAGATGCTCCTAGTTTGCCTTTTTCTCCTGATGCAACCTTATGTTTAGCCGTTCTCGAAAGAGCCAATCGGGACTTAGGAGAAACTATTGAAACCCATATAAAAAGGGATGCAGTAAACTGGTTCAATAGCTACTTCAATAACCGGGTAGAAGAAAAAGATGAAAATATTTTTAGCTTCGAAAATATAATTGATATTTGCGGGCTAACAATGACCCAAGTTAAGTATTTAGAAGAAAGAGTAAAAGAGGTCGAGAGTAACTATGGAAGAAAAAATCGTGAAGTCTGTCTCCCCGGAAGAGAAGTTGAAGCGCCAAAAGAAAGGAAGAAAGTCGAAAAGAAAAGGCGGTACAGGAGAGAGGGAGTGGGTCGCATTTTTAAAAGAGAATGGCTGTCCGACAGCCAGGAGAACCGCCCAGTGCAACGGCAAAATGGAACACTCTCTTGCAGACGTTCTAGCAGATGAAATATCTTTTTTTCACCAAGAAGTAAAAAGGTGCGAACAACTTGTAATTAAAAACGCAATGAAACAAGCTACTGATGAAGCCCGGGGGAAAATCCCAGCAGTTATTCACAGAAAAAATTCTATGGACTGGGTAGTGATTCTAAGAGCAGTTGATTTTATTAAGATGGCTAAACTTTTTAGTAGCTACGGAGCAAGACCTACTCTACCGATTCCACAAACAAACGATACTTCTCCCGGTTCTTAACAGCTAGTAATTCTTTACGAAGTTTTTCTTGTACTTTCTCATCAAACTTTCCATCACCATATGTATTTCTATACTTTGAAACAATCTCTCGGTACTGGGGTCCGACAACTTTTTGCAGCTCCGTTGCTTCTTTATCAGTAAAAACATTATCCATTACAAGACCGAACTTTTCAGCCCGTTTCATTTTAATGTCATCATATTTTGGGTCTTTACTATCAATTACAATTTTATTTTCTATTCCTGCGACACTATACCCATTATTTATAAGCCAAAGAACATCAGGGTCATTTGTCTGCCCACCGTAATAAGTCCCTATAGTTTTTCCGACAAAAGGAATTTTATTATACCAGTCTTTTTCAACAGGCTCTCCGAATAAGTTAAGTAAAGGCTCCCCACTATATCCTCCAGCAAAAGGAATATTCCCGAATACTTTTGCCCAGAAATTATTTCTTGTATTAACTGGGTTATTATACGCAGCACTAAATTCTTCTGCTACTGCAACGTAAGGAATTAATAAATTTTTAGTGATTCCTGCCATTGTATTTTTAAGAGCATTCCCTGACTTTGCTTCGCCTGTCATTAAAGCTTCTAGTAAATCTGTAGTGGCTTTCAAAGAAGTAATATCTGAAAAAGCATGCATAGACCCAGCAGTTAAAATTCCTAAAGTATCAATTAAATCGTCTGCTTTATGATCGTCTGTTTGTCTTTTTTCGTTCCATAAAGCTACTGCACCTAGAGGGCCAAAAAGAGGAGTGTTTAAAAAAGAAATATGATTCCCTCCGAGTTTTATAGTCCAAGGTTTTCTTCCTGACGCATAAAATAAAGCTTTTGCATTTGGCTCTGTAGGAATTCCCGCTGTAATGTTAACATCTGGATTTTTGTCTTCAGGTTCATTTGCGAGGAGACGATTCGCAAGCATAGCCATAGTAGTACTTCCTATTAAAGAAGCACCGAGCTGTTTTCTTGTTACAATTCCAGTTTCTCCTACAGCGTATTTCCCGAACCCGGCTTTTAAAGTTCCTAATGGCGTTGAATTAATTGCAACGTTTGCAACTTTCATCATAGTCCCTACTACAGGCTGGACAAGTCTTAAAGGATTATCCATATAAGCCCCACCTTTAAGGGGAATTGGAGCAGAAAATATCTGAGTTATTTTTCCAAATAAAAATCCTGTAAGCCCTCTTGGTACAACATCTTGCCTGTAAAAATCAACGGCCGCACTGTAAGTTGAAGTTGCCCTTAAGTCTGCGTCCCGTTGCCTCTCCATTATACTCCAGGCATTACTTATAATTTCATTTTCAGTTTGTTTAACTCCTACCTTTGCCAGCACTTCCGCTTCATTCCTCGCTTGGGTTAAAGCGTTATCTTGATCAGTTTTAGTATTAAATAACTTCTCAGCTACTTCAGTTTTAAGATCGTTTCCTTTAAGCCCTTTTTCCCGGGCTGCTATATCGGCAATTAACCAGGCATCGGCTTCGATTCCTCCCCGGGTAAATGGAGCATCCCCGGCTGCTAAAGAACGTAAGGCTAGTCCAAGTGGAGCAATGTATTTTCCTACATAAGGAACTTCTTTTAGGAGGGAAACTGGGTCAGCGTATCCTGCTCTTTTAGTACTTACAGTAACATTTCCGTCTTTATCTGTAATAAGTTTAACTTCGGCTTGGGGCGCTCCTTTTATTTTAAGTTGCCCGTCAGAAGTACTTATATAAGGGCGTACTGATTCTCTTCCGGTTTTCATTACATCAATTGCGTCCCCAAAACCTGAAGATTTTGCCTCAGTTAAAAACTTTGAGAGCCAGTTAAATCCTTGGGAAACGTGATACCCTTCGTAACCCTTAACTCCTAAAGCTGTTAATGCTTGCCCTCCTGCCCCTGTAACAGTAAGCGCTCCTGCGTTCATTCCTACGTTAAAAGCGTTTGCAGCAATATTTTTTGTAAAGGTACTTACCCTGAAAAAAAGCTGGGAGAGATAAAAAGTTGAAAGCTTTTCAGTAAAAGTTTTCATTTTATTTTGGTAACTTCTAGCCGCCTTATGTTTTATATCGTCAATCTCGCTCTGGATTCTTTCTTTAGCAGAAGCTCCTTCTGGTAGTAGCTTTTGGGCTGCTACAAGTTCTTGTAATTTTTGAATGTCAGATTGTGGCAACCTATCTTCAAACTTCTCTTTAGTTTTTTTGTCTATATTCTTTTTTCTTTCTCGTAGAATATCCGCCTTTTTTGTAAGCTCGTCATACTTGGCTTTTGTTTCAGCGTTAAATTTTGAAGATAGCCCTTCTCTTTTAGTTTTTAAAGCGTCAACTACTCCAGTAAGTTTTAACTTTTGATTCTTTTTCTGAGTGCCAAGCTTTGACTCATGAGTGATACTGGATGCTTTTTGCTTTTGCTCCCGGATAAATTCTTTTAAAAGATTCTGCCGAGCTTGTACCTTGGGAGGAATTGTTCCTGCTTTAGCTTTCCCGAAATCTTCTTTTAAAGTTTTAAGTTTTTCTAATTTAACTTTCTCAGCTTTGGTGATTAAATTCTCAGTTGTTGCCGGTTCTTTTTCAGCAAGTTTTAAATTATCTGATTTAAGCTTTCTAAATAAGGCTCTTTCTTCAGGAGTTAACCCGTCCTCCGAAGTAACCTTCTTCTTTTTCTCCGTAGCGATAAACTCCTCAGCCTTCTTGATCGTCTCATCTTTTACTTTAGCTCCTTTCCTTTTATTATTTTTAACTTTTTCTAAAGTAGTAGTTTCTTTTGCAATTCTTTCATCTTGATTTTTTCGTGCCTGCTCTAACCCTTTTTTCTCTAAGGCTTTAATATGGGCTTCGTTTTTCTTTTTAGTAGCTTCTATTTTTTTATTGTATTCTTGTACTCTATTTTGGTGTTCTTTTTCAGTATCAGCAATTTGTTTCTCTAGGTCTTTTGCCTGCTTTTCAATTTCCTGAGTTCTTGCTTTAGCCTCTACTTCCAGATCTTTAAGTTCTGTTTCAGCTTGGGTTACTTTTTCTTCGATTTGTTTTTGCTCGATTTTTACCTGCTCTTCAGCTCCTTTATCGATATCTTTTATAATAGCTTCAGCATCTTGAATGTCTTTATCAGTTTTAATTATCTGCGGGTCTTCTTGCCTAGAAAGCACAGTTAAATCGTCAGTAACACTTTCTAAATCTTTTTCTGTGTTTCTTAATTCTTCAATGGGAATTTTTGACTCTAAAGCCGCTTCTCTCCTTGCTTCTTGTTTTGCTAAAGCCCGTTGTATAGCTACGGTTTCTTGTACTTGGTCCTTAAAAATTCTTCTTGCACTTAAAGCTTGTGCTGGGTCAGTACCAATATCCACAAACTGAGCATTAACATCATGAAGCATAAGAATAGCTGCATCAGCCGCTACATCATCCCCTGCTTTTACAGCTTCTTGCCATATACCAAAAAGCCTATTTCCGAGGGCTCCCGCTAAAGCTTGCCCTTCTCTTGTATTAGACTCTTCAGGAGTTGCCTTCAGAACTTTTGTTACAGCTTTTTCAATCCCTAATTCGTCAATTGTTTTATTGGCTATATCCCCAGTTTCAGCCAAAGTTTCAGCATTGTAATAACGAAAAAGTCCTGGTCCTTCTGGGCTACCGAATTGTTCTCTAATTCTTGGGTCAACATCAGTGTCTTCTCTAATGTTTTTAGCTTTTCCTTTTTCTTTACCCATACTTTCAATATGAGCAGCGCCCGCATCTTTACCCAAAACTTTGGAGTTATAAATCGTACTTCCATCAGCATCGACTCTTGGAGCGTTTACTCCAACAACATGATCTCCGGCTTCATCTTTAACAGTTACTTTCCCTACATTCTGTGGGGTATCCTGAAGACCTAAATTTTTATCTACATATATATTATCAACAACTAAGTTTCCTGCAGTATCAGAATAAATTTTAATCGCCTCGCCATCGGGGTCAACAGAGTCTTTTAGTATTTGAATTTTATTAGCAGTCTCTTCTGAGACTTTGTAAGTATTATCATAAGGAACTTTTACTTCTTCTTTAAGGGGAGATACTTCAGTTACTCCTTCTTTTGTGTCAACAATAGATTTAGTAATAGCTTCATTTTGTATGCCAGCTGGGTTCTCGACATTTTTAATTGTATTAGTATCTGATTTGAATTTATCAACGGGAGGGCGCATAACAGTACCAAGAACTTGTGTACCAGCTGCGTGAGTTGACCCAAGCATTCCCCCAATTAAAGCTCCCTTACCTGTACTTTTAACAATATTTAATATGCTAGGGTCTGATACTCCTCCCACTTGATGCGCTGCTTCAGAAACCCCTGACTGGATACCCACAGCTAAACCAGCCTGAGTGCCTCCATATATAGCTTCTTTTTTTAAAGTTCCAAGAGTTTTTCCTATGATGCGCTCTCCTGTTTTTCTAATAGCTTTTCCTCCGATAAGAGCTGAGACAACTTGTCCTCCAGTTTCAATTGCCCCGGCTCCTACAGCTTTAGTGTAATCTCCTGTGCGCTCTTCAGAAGCTTGGAAAGTATTTTTAATAGCGTTAATTGCCATTACTCCCATGGAAAGCCCGACTCCAATAGTTGCTCCCGCTAAAGCAGTCGCCGGAGCTGCGGGACCTCCGATTGCCCCACCAATCGCACCTCCTGTCATTCCGGCCGCGGTCATTTGAGCCATTACTCCGGCTCCTCCGGCTACGTCTTGGGTTAGCCCTTCTCCAAAACTTTCATTAGCTTTTCTTGCATTATAATAATCTTGGGTTTCAGTTCCTTCATTAAGAAATCCCGTATCAGGAATTAACCCTCCAATAAAAGCTCTTAAACTAGCCCCTCCCAAAGATTCGTTTTTTGTAACGGCAGCTTGCCTTGCCTCAAATTCATCAAGGGTATCTTTCCCGTTAAGTTTTCTTCTTTCACTTATAGCAGCCCTTTTCGCACTTTCAAGTAACCGGCTTTTTAATAAAATTGTATCTGAGTCAGTAGCACTATTAATCGCAGCTTCGTTTTCTTTTTGCCAAGTATTGATCCTCTCCATTGGAGAGTCCCCTTCAATCTGGTCTAAAGGTATAGGCAGGATTGCTTTAGAAGTTTCGTAGTTATAAAATTCAGTTCCTTTATCAGCGAACTTCTGCCCAAGTTTTTCCCCATAAGATGAAAGAATTATAGCGGCCTCTTCAGGTCTTGTGAACTTAGTGTTATTATAAGTATTTAAAAGATAATCAGTTCCTGTTTTATAATCAGGAGCCTCATCTAAGATGGCTTGCGCTTCTATTAAAAATTCGTCTGTATCGTCCATTACGCCCGTACATATAGTTTACTTAAAACTTTATCAGGGTAAACGCTTACTTCGTTATAAGCAGAAGTTTTTAAAAACTTTTTAAGCTCAGCTTTTACACCTTCCCAAGTTGGGTTTCCATTAGCCCTTGCTCGGGTTAAAGCTTCGCCAACATTCCCAGGACCTGAGTTATAAGCGGCTAACGCAAGCTCTAACCCATTACCAGGCTCACTTCCAAAAGTTCTCATTTGCTCTGCTAAATAAATCGCCCCGACTTCTGCGTTATCCCTTGGGTTATAAATATTTGCATTTTTTAAATGCTCTAACCCCGGTACATTTTTATAACGATTTACCACATCTTTAAAAGTCCCAGGCATAACTTGCATAACTCCGATTGCTCCGGCAGGGCTAGCTTTATTAGGGTCTTTTTTCCATTGAGGAAGTTCGACTAAAGAGACAGCTTTGACAATCGGATTATATATTTCTACCTCTGGATGATACGGAGACTCAGTGAAAGAAATATTTGAAAGGCCGGATCTTTGCTCTATCGGGGCTTCTCCTGAAGGAGTGACCGCAGTATCTTGAGGAAAGGCTTCTCCGGGAGGAGGAGTTCTTGTGCTCTCAGGGTAATCTGTTACAGCACTTCTTACTTCTTTTTGTACCTGCATGTCTTTTCTGATTTTGTCTCTTTTAGCCATAAGTCTTTCTTCCATAGTAAGATTTGGATTTGTAGCATCAGCAGGAGTACCTGTAGGAGCAGGAGTAGCTTCTCCGGGAGGAGCACTATCTAAAGTCGGAAGTGGAGGCGCATTTTTAGCGTCTTCAGTTTTAGAAGGCTTATCATTAACCCCGATCGCATCTTTTAAAGAATCGTTATAAGCTTTAGAAGTCACAGAATATAGTTGAATTTTTTCTAGTTGAGGTCCGGGATCTAGGGGTTTATCATTTAGTTTTTTATCTCCTGAGAAAACATCGAACTGAGTAGAAGATGTTTTTATTTCAGGCCTTCCTTCTGCATCTTTACTAACGGAAGTATGAGGCTCAACTCTTATTTGCCCTCCTGATTTTTGAGCTGCGTCTACCATTGGAGAAAGTATTGGGTCTTCCATAGCTTGGTAATAAGCATTCTCATTTCTTTTTGCTAAGGCTTCACGAGTCTGTGCTTGCTGCTTTAGTAACTCTTTTTGAAATAAATCTCTTTTAGACGAGTCAAAAGAGTCTTGTAATTTATCTGCAGTCCCCTGGTCGATTGCGCCAAGTCTTTGCAAAGCCCCAACAGTTTGTTCCCCGATTTTAGGGTTTCTAATTAAATAATCTTGGTATTGAGGATTAGTAACAATAGCTCCTCTTTTAACTGGGTCAGTTAAATCTTTTGAAATTTGTTTATCAATCATTAAATCATCATGCTGTCTTTGGACAATTTGTAGCTGATTCTGAGATTGCTGTTCTTGTGTAAGTAAATCTGTATTTTGAGTAAGCTCTGCTGACCGAACTTTCATTTGATTAATTTTATTTGTAATTTCCATATTCTCAGTTTGCAAAGCTTCTTGCCGGTTCTGTTCGGGTAACTGATTAATCTGGTTTTCACGAATAACTGCATTTTGAGCGTTAGCTTCGATAGCTTGCTGGCCTTGAACAATTCCTTGTCCTTGGCCTACGCCTTTTATAGCACCTTGAATAATAGAAGTAAGCTGACTTGGTTTTGCGTTTCCAGCATTAATACCTTGCGTGGCAGCATCTCCAAATAAATTTATTGGGATTACTGGTCCTTGGGGTTGAGAGAAATAATCAAAACTTGCCATTTACTTTTACCCGTATGCACTTTGTATATCGCCTTCGTTAACCGTTAAGTTATTTGGAATTTCTCCCATCGGACTAACTCCTTTATAACGAGCTTCGTTTAATTTTCTTACTTCGTCTTTAGTCATCCTTCGAGCGTTTTCTATTTTTCTAGTTCTAAAATCTTTACTTACTTTAGGGGCTCCTCCACCTTTTACAGCTCCATCAACTTTTTGAACTGCGTCTCCTATTGCTTCATTAACTGTACTTCCAGGTTCTTTAATTTGAGGAGACTCTGAAGGAGGTTTACTGCTTTGTTCTTTCGCTACCTCTACTCCTCTGTGTCTACCTTGCATAAGTTTCTGTGCTGTCTGGTATCCGTCTTGGTCAAAAATCATATTTAAAGACTGATGCGCTGCCAGTAAATCCATTTCATTAAATCTTCCTTCTTCGAAAGCTTTATTAGCTAACTGATACCCGTCAGCCTTTGATTTAATCCCGGATTGAGCATAGAAGGCTCTTTGATTTGTAGCCATAGCATTAAAGTTAGCTTCTGACATTTCTTTTCCGTAACCTATCTCAGAGATTGCGGCGTTTCCAAGCTGCCCTCCCATCTGNNTTTGTGTAGTCTATATCATAATCATGCAATTTACTTTTACTAGAATACCCTTCCGCTTTTTGCTCTGCTGAAATTTTACCTTCATTAGTAAACGTATGCCTTCCACTATCTTCTTTTCCTAAGTAAGCTTTATTTCCATTTGCAAGAGTTACACTAAAATCTTTATCAAGAAGTCCTGTTTGCTGGAAAGCCCCTCTAACCGAATCTCTTGCAGACTGGTCTTTATGTTTTCCGGCTGTAACAGACCCTCCAGCTATAGAAAAGGCTACTACACCTCCGAGCAAAAATGGATTTGTTGCTCCTAGAGCGTATAAACCGCCTGCCATAGCAGTACCTCCTAAAGCTCCATTCTTACGGCCGGCCGATCCTCCCATGCCCCAGCCTTGGTATATTTGATAAGCCCCAGCGCCAATAGCCGCTACCCCTGCAGCTGTCCCTAAAAGGCTTCCTGTAGTCGAAGCTGGAGTCCCGGCTGAAGCGCTTATAGCCCCGCTTCCACTTTGAGCTGTGGCGGCTGGAATCGCTACCACTTGTCCTTGGGCTGTTTGAGCAATCGCTGTGTACCCTTGCGGTATTGTAGAAGCAGAAGTACCTGTCACAGCTCCTACACCGTATTGCCCGGCTGACTGCCATCCTGCTTGAGCTAACCCTTGTGCGGTTATTCCAGGTACGGCCGCACCTTGAGTTCCGGCTCCGAGAAGGTTTAAACTTTTGCCCAAATTTGCCATGTTAGTTGCGGTAGAAGTTCCGCCTGCAATTTTTTGCATGGCATTCATTTGGTCCCAATTTTTAACTAAAGAGTATGCGTTGTACCCTGTGGCTAAAAGATTCATTGCTTGCCCGACATTAAGCCCAGGCTCTCCAGCTGCTCCCGGTTTAATGATTGCTTTTTCAGCTAAGTTTTCTCCTGTTGCAAATTTATACCCTTGCATACCAAGACTTGCGACCCCTAAAGCTTTTTGAGTAGGGGACATTCTATCCCAGTTTTGAGATAAATTATAAGCAGTAAAAGCTCCGGCAACTCCGGCTTTATTATTTGGGTCTTGTGTGAGGCTTTGAATTCCGGGCTGCCCTACACTATTAAGCATCGTATTAATAAATCCTTGAGTATCTCCTCTTTGCTGCTGGTCAGTAAGAGTTGCAAGTAAAGCTACATCACTTGAAGCAGTTGCAATCTGGTCTACTTTTGAAGATTCTTCTTTTGAGAAAACACCAAAAGGATCAAGCACAGATTTTAAAGTACTGACAAATTGAGAGCCCATTTCAGGTTTTGAACTATTTAAAGCAGCACTATTCATGTAAACTGGCGCTCCAGTGTTACTACTTCCAACTAACTGTGACCCAGGAACTTGTCTTGAGTACACTCCAGCGTTTGTTAAAGTAGCCCCACTTTGTGCCATTAAAGAACGAGTGACTGCTTCATTTCCAGAACGGCTTAATGCGGTAGATGTGTTAAATTCGAGTCCAGTGTCACTTGCAAAAGACGATATTTGGCCTTGTACTTCAGAATTTGGAATTGCAATTGTTCCTCCATCTGCAGAGGAAGCAACGCCTGTGTATCCACTTGGAATAGCTCCTCCACTTGGAACTGCTATTGAATTAGCAGCCCCACCCGAGCTTCCACCGCTTTGATAATTTCCTCCGCCTACTGGAGATGGGGCTAAACTTCCTCCTCCAGAACCTTGAACAGTTCCGCCGCCTGTAGAAGAAACCTGTCCTCCACCGCCGCCAATACTTCCTCCTAATCCAAGTGCTTGTCCAAAGCCTGCAAATCCTGCGACAGCTGCGCCGATTGCACCTACCCCTTGAGCGATTGCTCCTGACTCATTTGCGTTCTGAGTTTGCTGCATTTGATCTTGAAAAATTTGTGAAGCTTGAGCTTGCTGATCCATAGCAACTTGGGCGTTTGACCCAGTTTGATAAGCGCCTGCTACAGCTCCAGCGTACCCAACTTCATACCCAAACTTTGACATTGCAAATTGATTCTGGATTCCAGCGTTTTGAGTACTTTCATTAAAATTTCCTTGAGCATTAAATTGCGCTGTAGCTAAAGTATTTCCAGCATTGAATTGATCTTTTGCAAAAGTATTGCCGGTATTAAATTGACGGGTTTGCTGTTCAAGTTGAGTACCAAATTGATTCTGCTGGACAGTTGCACTAAAAGCTTGGTTTGTTGGGATAGTAGTATTAGCGTTCATTTCAGTAAGATTTGCTGCTGTAAGTCTTCCTGCTCCTACTTCTGGAGTTACTCTAACTTGCTGTCCTGCGTCAGAGTAAGAAGTTGGAGGGAGTAAAAGATTTGCTCTTGCGTTTACGTTTGAGCCTAATAACTGATCCCCATATTGAGAAAGACTAACCCTTTCCCGAGCTGACATTAAATCAGATGCTTTCCTTGCAACAGAACTCCTTGCCCCAAATCCTCCAAAAGATGATTGGTCGGCAGATTCTGACCTTATACCTAGTTCGAACGCTTGATTTTGGACTGCATCTGGAATTCCTCCAGCTGCGTAAGCATTAGCCCTTCCTCTTTGCCCTTCTAAATCCTCAACAGCCCCAGGCATTGCAGTATCAACGGCTTTTCTTCTTTGCTCGACATTAAAAATATTATCTAAAGAAAGTTCTTTTCTTTTTAAGTTTGATGCAGCAGGTACAAAATTTTGTAGCCCTTCAAGTTCTGTATTTAGCTCCTTAAGAGCCATATCTTTTGAGAGATCAAAATTACTTTTAATCTGCTCTTTATTAAAATCCCCGTACTTTTTAGCGAAGTCCATGGGGTCGACATAATTATAAGGAGCAGTTTCCATTCCCTTATAGTCAATGTCTTTATATTTAATTGGAGAAAAATTAGTTAAGACTGGGGAAGGAAAAGCTCCTCCCATATACGCTGGAAAGTACCCCATTCCGCTTGGGTCTGAGCCGGGAGTATAGGCTCCTCCCATACCTCCTCCTCCCATCTGGCCTAAATCGCCTTTATTTCTATAACTCCAGCCATCTGATGGGTCGTTTCCTTCGTAAGATTTATTACTATCTTCAAGCGGAATACTCATTCCGTTAAAGTCGATAGTGACTCCCTGCTGATTGAGAATATCATCTCCGAAAGTCCACTGATGCCTTCCTTCATTTGTGTTTACATAGCGGCCTTGAATAGTCTGCCCATTTGGAAGTTTAGCCACAGGAGGGCTTGAGCGATTTACTTCCTGTGGAGCTAAAAATATTCCAAGTTTTCCTCTCTCGCCCTGTGCTTTATAAATATAACTAGCAGGCATTATGGTTTCTCCTCCGCTTGTGTTTGAAACGTATTCACTCTAGCTCCCCAAATATTATTTGCCATTTCGACAAGTTTACTTCCTAGTGCAATTATGCAAACAACCCAAAGAAGCCACCTAATTATATCTTTATATTGAGCCACTAAATTAGATAAGATTCCTTTAATTTCAGACATTATTTTATTACTGTCTTCTTGAGCAATAATCAAACGTTCGAGCTGACTACTATCATAGTTACAGTAATCTCCTCTGTGTCCTCCATTATATTCTTTCAACGCTGGCACATTACTCATATAATATTTTTAATCGCCCCAGCACTTGTATGCTGGTAAAATTCTGTCGGTTGGCCATTACTTACTCTTTTATATTCATTTTCTCTTGCAATAATTTCTTGCAAAGTAGCGTCCTTTGCCTGTGCTCCGGGAGCGTCATCATTATAGTTTTTATTAATCGCTTGTCCGGCTAAAGTTAAAGCATAGAGATTATCAAAAGGGATTATATCTGAATCAGCATAATGAGGTTTAAGTCTTATACGCCCTAAAACTGTTACTCGAACACTAACCCCACAGTTTTTAGCGGTAAGACGAAACCGTCTGTAGCTTGGAACTTCTTCATTAGGAGAATAATCAGATAAATATCCTTTTAAATTTTGCTCAGGAATTATCCAATAAAGAGGGGTGTAGCCGTTTGTAACTGTTTTTGTAACGCCTGTAATTTTTCCAAAAGTTACTTGAGTATGGCGCATCTCTCCTTTTTTAATAGAAAGATATTCGCCAGAAACTTGCTGTCCTTGATGCTTTGTAAAAATTTCCCTGCCTGTAGGGTCGAATCCTTTAACAATTAAATGAGCGTCAGCCTCTTCTCTGACCATTCCAATAACCCCGACTTTAGCTCCTCCCGCAGGGATATCGTATACTGTCGGGTAATAATCTGCTTCTTCAAAAAGACAATCTCCTGCAGGAATACAGTCTTTTTCGTCAAATTTTCCAGGGTGAAACTCAAACCACTTATCCCAGGCAGTCCCAATGTTTCCGTTTATTTTTACTTTGAGGGGAACTTCAAGTTCGTAAGGAGCTGTGATACAGCCTTTAATGGCATTGAAAGTAAATTTTCTAAGGTTTCCATACTCCCCGGAGATAAGCATGTATTCGAGCACAGTTCTTACGAAAGTGCCAACAATTGGATCATCTGCACAATGTCCTCCCCTTGATGCATATTGTGCGAGTGTTTCTTTTGCTTGCTTATATGTGATTGGGATAAAATTACGCCTCCTCTATCGGGTTTAAGAAAGCAAATTCTCCATGTATTTGTCTTGCTGCATTATTATACGCTTTGGCTGCCTCTAACTCTGTTTCAAAAACCCCTAATGCAATAGTTTTTTTGTTTAATGTTATTCTAGCAGTATATGGGTGTAACGAATTTTTATTACTATGTTTACTGACCCCTTTATAGACACTATGTTTTTTGTTTGCTCTAATCGGTCGATTACAGCTATTTTGAGAAGATGTAGCTATACGTAAATTATCTAACCGATTATCCAAAGTATTTAGATTTTTATGATCTATTTGATGTCCTTCTGGAATAGGACCTACAAATAATTCCCACAGTAAACGATGAAAAATAAATGCTTTTTGATTTTTACCGCTAGTACCTAAAGTTAGCTTAATAGACTTAGAACGCCCTCTTTTATTAATAGAAGGACTAATATAATAAAATTTTTCTCCAAGACGTAAGTGAGGGCTTTTATTAAAACACCTAACTCTTCCGAGACTCGATACTTGATACCCATGAAACCCTGGAATATCTTTCCATTTCTCTTTCATTCATCAGCTCCCTCGCTTACAAGAGGCTTGGAATTTATATCTGTATTTCCTAAAGGAGAAATATTCGGGAGGTCGGGATTTTTTATTTCAACAACAGGAACTATAGTCGCTTTTTCAGGCTGCTTTTGAACTACTGGAGTTTGTTTAATAATCCCTTTCACAGCTTTTTTAGAACTTTGAAGTGGTAGTTTAGCCCCGCCTGATTTTTTCGACATAGTAGTTCCTGTATGTTTATAACGTCTCCCGCATGAAGAACACGCCATTAGGAGTTACCTCCTAATTATGTGCCTGAAAGACAGCTACAGCAATCTTTCTGATAAGTATCGGGACGATTTATTCCGCTAACAGTTCTCTGTAAGTTCTGCCCAACTTGAGACTTTGGAAAAGAATACTGTTGCCCGGATGCAAACCAAAACCCACTTCCTGATTCAAGGAAGGGAAGGATTATGTGTGCAGTAGCCCCTGTGTATCCATCTCTCATTGCAATTTTTCCCGAACTACATAAAGGTAAAAGTACTTTTGCCATATTAACTCCTTAAAAAATACTACTTAAAATTTACTGCTTTAAAATTTATTTACGCCTGTTAACCCAAGGGTCAATAGGGGTGCTTTGTGGTGCAGCTTTTGCTTCAAGCATTTGACTAATTGAAGCAGGATGCCCTTCTTCAAATGTGATGCTCGGAGCTAAATTTGGTTTTCTATAAAACGGTCCACCTTTGTACCCTTCTAGTACTTTAGCAGTCTGTTTCATAGCGTTAAAAGGTACAATTGACTCAGCCATATATCCTCCGTTAAACGTTTAATAAGCTTTATATAATAATAGCTTAAATTCATTAAGTTGCAAATAGCCTATATTTTACCCCTTAAAGCCTAGTTACTGGCGGTCCATCTATTGACTCGGTTGTTCCCGACAATGTTCCGTTATACCCATTGCCCGATAAGTCGATTACTTCTCCGCACCTAAGCTGATAAACTAAAAGCCCCCTTGTTACGGTTCCTGGATAATGCATTGATTGAACCATTTCATCAGCTGTCCAGATAACATTAGCTATATGCACATCTGATATTAGGCCGGTAAATTCGTTTGTCGTTGCTGATGACCCTAATGCTGCAATCATGGTGTCGATCGTGCCGTTATCGGCCGAACCTGTTGGAGTTGAGGTTTCTGTAACCGTTACAGCTACGCCGTTAATATAATATACTGGGTCATTAGTTGTTGCTCCCCGATTATAAGTCATACCTACATGCCACCAGGTATTTAATGTCACGCTATTATCATCCGTTACCCAAACGCCATCTGTTCCTGAAAATGCAATCTGAAAAGCGAGCCTATCGTTTGAATCCTGAAAGTAAAAACGATGTACGCGCGTTCCGTTGTTGCCTTTCCCGATTATTTCAGCGGTAGCATTCACTTGAGTGGTGGGCTTAATCCATACCGAATAACTAAAAGTAGCTAAGTTTAAAAGGGGTGCAGCTTGCCCGAGGTTTAATGAATCTGATGTTCCGTCAAAATTTCTACTTGCAACCATTATGGTAATGTCACTGAAAACGCTAAAAGATACATATCCCCAGCTAAATCATTTGCTGATGCATCATATCGAGAGAACCTAAATAAAACTAAGTCATTTGCAGCCCATCCGAGATTAGCGATTGTTTCAGTCCATGATGCTACTGTCACGTCTCCTTGAGTTGCATCAATTGCAATATCTCCTGAGTCCTCATCTGTATAAGCCCCATCAAAAGTTTCTGAATTATTTAAAGCATAGTGCCCAAATGTCATAGCTACATTTTTAGAGGCCGCAGCTGTTTTTGCATAAATATAAGCTCTAAAAGTTACCGTTCCTGAATTAATTGTGGCGGGTAGTTTAATTTTTCCATTTGTGTATTCTTCTGTAGTATCATCAAAAGCTCTTACAAATACCCTTTGATTTGTTCCTGTAATTTTTTCCAGGGGCGCAAAGGCTGTTTCTGTGGGCTGCAACTCTGCTGCGTCAAAATAGAATTCTGTAGAAGGAGCAGGAAGCGCACTTAGGTAATCATATAGAGAATTTTTGGTAGGCACTTCAAGGCTTCCGTTCCATCCTACACCGTAAGCCTCGTCTGGAACATTTACGGGATCTGAAAACGTAAATTCAGGACTTGTACCTGTCAGATTTAGAGTAGCGTTACCTGTTGATCCGATTGTGAAAGATAGATAATTTGAAGCGTCATAGCCTACTCTTAGTTGTTCAGTCGTGGCTAAAATATGTAGTTTTGTATCGGGAGTAGCAGTACCAATACCGATTCGTGCAGTACTGTTATCCATGAAAAACATATCTGAGTCGTTTATAGACTTGATACGAAAATCAATTTCAGCTAAAAAATTATTATTAAATATAATTTCTGTAGGAGTTATATCCAACGAACGAGAATAGTGAAAAGTATTCGTGCCTGTAAAATACCCGGCAATTAAATCTAATGTATTATTAAAAACTCCTCCTGGACCTGGTACAGAAATGGTATCTTCTGCTACCAAGTACATACTGGTTCCGCTACTATGAGCTGAGATAGTCCCTTCGACTGCTAGGGTATTCGTAACTTTATTAAAAGTTAGGCCAGGGTCTGCTCCTGCTGCACCCCCATCATTGAAAATAATTTCTGTATCGCTGCCTGCGATTGGTCCGGCAGGACCTGTAGGTCCCGCAGGACCTGTCGCACCTGTTAATCCTGGAATACCTTGAGGTCCCGTAGCTCCCGTTGCCCCGGTAGCGCCTGTAGCTCCAGTTGCACCTGTAGCTCCAGTTGCGCCTGCTGGACCTTGAGGACCTATAGGTCCATCAGCTCCTGCAGGACCCGGAGGTCCTGGAGAACCGTCTCCTCCGCCTCCATGCCCGAGAGTCATTAAAAATTTATATTTATTATTTTGCTTTAAGTATAGATCGCCTGTCAGCGTATCAAGATAATATTCGCTGTTAACTCCTGCATCATTTTTTGGAGGACCTTCTCCAGTTCTCCAGTAACTTCCTTTTGGGTAGTCATACATATTATCATTCAGCCAAGTAAGTAAATGTACCTTTTAAAACATTTGTAGCTCCTGCCGCTATAGGCCATACACTTCCTATAGGATACGCCGGTCCAATATTTGCTACTACACTTGAAGCTGTAAGAACAAGTACTGACCCTGCTATAGAGAATCCTCCATCTGAACTGGATAGACATCCTATTGTATTATTAGTAGCAGAAGGAAAAGGTAAATTAATAGTTATAAAATCTGCTCCTGCAGTAGCTTGTGAAAAAAGAAGGTTAATATCACAAGTAACTACTTTTCCTATTTTTACATACGAAGCGTTATTAACTGTAAATACACCTGTACCAGGACTTGAGACTGGGCTAGGAGTCCAAGTTATTGGGTCATAAGAAACCCAAAGGGGTACGCCTAGCGCTCCTCCACTTAGAATATCTCCCTCTACTCCGGGAGGAAACCAAGTCGGAACTCCTGCATTAGAAGCTAAAAAACTTCCATTTGCTCCAGTAGCTAACCAATAAGGTTGCCCAAGTGCGTTTGAAGCAAAAAGGCTACTTCCGCTTAAAGTTACCCAACTTAACTCTTCCGATGCATCAGAAGTAAGTACTTGATAAGGTCCTGTAGGAACAAGTCCTGTAGGAATTTGCAGCTCCCAAGCTCCCCCACTAAATAAATAAATTCCAATAAAATCTCCTGCATGGTTAAACTTAAACCAAACAGAATCTCTTTGAGAACTTGAAGGTTCGGTATGCCCTACAACTACATTCGTAATAGTATCTGGAATTTCAATTACTAAATATTGTTGAAGAGCTAATAAAAATTCTTCAAACGTTTTAAAGCATGCTGCTTCAGGTAAGTTTTTAATTTTAACTGTGCCTATTGCTATTGGCATATACTATTTTCCTCCATAGTCCAATCCGTATTACACTCTTTACAAATTTTAATCTCAGGGTATTTTCTACAGACATCTGTTTGAGTTTTATTCTGAGACTTAGAAGTAGCTATAATCATCCAGTCCATAATCTCCCAATAAATACCTTCAATATTTAACTGTAGCTGTACTGACCTGAAAATAGAATAATCTTCTCCCGTTACTTCATTACATTCAGCAGCCTCTCTCGGGCTTCCAAAATTTACTCTTTTAAATTGATGCGCTTCAAGCCCGTTGAACTCGCACCCAACTGGCATTTCACAGATTTGCCAAGGAGCTGTGTGTTCAAACGTTCTCCAAGGAACAAATTTTTCAGCTTGGGAAGGTTTATACTTAACTTCCAACTTAAATTCTCCTTTTACATTACTTATTCTTGTATCTAAATAATTTATTTCTTTATCGACATATGAGTTCTCAAAATTATAAGCTCTAGTGTAAATTCTTGACTTAACTTGCCTAATGCCAGTTTTAAGCTGATCGTATGTTTTATCAGGAGTCATCTCGTACACTCTATTAACGTTAGCTCTATCTTTTGAAATTACAAAAAATCTTTCATTATTTATACACATATCCATTGGACGTATTCCTGTCCAAAGTCCTGCCCAGGCAGGAGGAGACTGGTCTGTAGCTGTAGAAATTGTATCCATTTCAAGAACTACTAAGCCTCCATGACACACATCAATTATCGGAGTTCCATCAAGTGCGTAAGCATCTACTCTAATTGGATTCGCTGTAACAAAAACTTTATTCTTAAAGTAAGATAAAGCTGCATAAGAAGTTAACTTTAAGTCATAAAACTTCAACCAATTTTGAACTTCTCGGGACATTGGAACTTTAGAATATTTTTTCTGCTCTTCCCGGCTCATAGCTAAAGAACGAATTTCTCCATCAGCTGACATAAAGAAAAAATCTGAGTTAACATTTACCGCAGCTCTGGGACCTGCTATTCCGTTATTAAAAGTTAATATACTTGCAAACTGACTATTCTCCCAAACAAACCTAGGTTGATTTGTAGCTGCTGCGTATATTTCTTTATTAGTCCCTAAAAGCATCGGACCAATTCCACTCGAAGTATCTGTAACTTGTAAAAATCCCATGTAGGTTATTTGGTTATCATTATAAGCAGTAGGTAGTTGAAAAATTTGTCCAAAGTATGTTGACCCTATGTCTTCCACTTCTTTAAAAGTTATAGGAGCATCAGGAGTAGCTAAAGACCCTGAAGGATCTCCAAGTGTGTATTCATTTCCAATATTTGAAATTGCAAGCCTGTTTTGATTGTAAGTTCCTAAAACTGAAATTGGAACTTCGCTAGCTGCAGGGTCTGAACGCCTAGCAGTTAAATTTTCTATAATTACAGGTCTTGCTGGAAAATCAAAAATAACTAAAAATCTTCCTCCGTAAGACCAGTTAATTCTTGGAGCTGATTCATCTAAAAAAGATCCGTCTGATATTGGAATAACTACTACGCTATTATCTTCTTGATTAATAGCGTAGATTATTCCTGAGATTACAACGATGATATAGTAAGTATTGCCTGCAACGTAAGGAATCCATGCTTGAAATCTTCCAGATTCAAAAATTATATTATAGGGGCGTATCTCTAAATTAGGAAGCTGAATACCTCCTGAAGGAAAAGTAAATTCTACTTCTTTAAATCCCCACCTTGGGCTGAGTAAATCTCTTTGAATATTAACATTAATTCCAGCAGCAAAAGCTTCTTTAGGAATTTGGTCTGGATCTCTACTAGCGTTTTGACCAAGTAAAAAAGATAACGTTCCGTCAGCTACTTCTGGCATTATATTTCTACTCCTATATATGTAACAGAAACATTCGCTTGATTAGCTAGGTAGTACCTGAGTATTACAGGGTCAGTTCCGCTTTTAGGAGTCATTGTTATAGTAAACTTTGCTTTAATATTTTCAGCTCCGCTTGCAGGAACAATCATCATAAAAGATTTACTTAAGACTTTAGAGAACTGAAAAAAAGGTGTCCCTGCTGCGTCAAATAATAAAATATTATCTGACTCCATACTTGTTAAATATGCAGGATTTACTGTATCTACAAGTTCTACTTTTAAATTTAAAGTAGCCTCTTCTGGAGACGCTATTCTAGGATTGTACTCCCCTTCAACGTACCCTGAAATAAATCCTTTTATTAAAATAGAAGCGTTACTGAAAGGATTAGTAACTGGAATATCTACTGTTGATATAATAACAGGGGCTACCCCATAAGTAGTAAAGGGGCTCGAAACCTCAACTCTATTAGCTAAAATAAAACTTCTAACTGAAATAGGAAATATAAAATTACCGGAAGAATTTGCGGCGGTAATAATTGTTCCGGCAGTAAACCCTGCTCCTTGATTACAAATTACAATGGAGCTTCCGTCATCGATTACTTCATTGATAACGTATGAAGCTTGCTGCCCAATTCCAATTATCATTCCAGCAGTCAGGCCAAAGTTAGTAGTAAGATTAACTGTTACGCAAGACCCTAAGCCCGGAGCAGTAAAATCCGAAATTAAAAATACACCTGGGATTCCTCCTGCCGGAAGAGGATTTGCTACAATTAAAAATTTAGTGCAAGCTGGGATTTTCGTGCCGTAAGCTGCTATAGGAAAAACACAATTATTTGTTAAAGTAGTTTGTCCTGTAACCCTATTATAATTAGTAATCTGAAAGTACCCATAAGTAGGATTCCAAATATAGCCTCCCACCATAAAGCGAGTTTCAGGAGGAAAAAATACTGTGACACTCCCAAAACATAAAGGAACATTCCAAGTTTGAGTTGAGTAGATAAGAGGGTTTAAATTTCTATTTAAAATGGTAGTGCAGTTAGAAGGGTCTACAGTAGGGCAGCTTCCCGCACAAGTCTCGCAGTTACATCCGATTGCAGGGATACTTAAATTTGATGTGTTTTTTTGACCGCAGCATGTCATCCTATAACTCCAATAGCCGTGACCACCACATCTAGTTCAGAGATTATATAATCAGCTCCGGCGGCTCCTGTGAAAGTTTCGACTGCCTCTACGTATAAAGAAGCGCTTCCACTCGGGGGGATTATAATATAGCTACTATGAGAACCATTTTGAGAAAATGGGTAAGTCCCATCTGTAGGCACATAAAGAGTATCTTCTAAGCTTATAGGAGTAAAAAGTCCCCCTCCATCTAAATTATATTTAAGATCTAGCCTTGTAGTAAATAAATTTGTAAAGGCATCATCTGCGTCCCCATTAACTGAAGCTTCAATTGTGTATAAAACCACCATAGGGCTCACACTTGAAGGATTAACAATATTCATTGTATCTGAAACAGTAAGAATTGGAGACACAGTATTAATAGTTCCTGAGTCGGTATCTCCTTCAGTTAAAACTGTATTACCTGTTAAAGTTATAACCGGGTACTGATAATTTCCAGAACCATTTAAAGCTACAACTGTTGAACCGGGAGTGCCTCCTTCTCCTTCATTACAAATTCTAATAGTTGTTTCTGTTAGGATTGAATCAAGAGTATAACTTCCTGACGAAATCTGAATTTCAGACCCTTCTACTAACCCTTCAGTTGAAGTAACAACTATATCGGTACAGCTTGAAACGTTAGGCACAACAAAGTCTTCTGCTACATATGAGATAACTAAGTTATTATCAGGGCAAGGAGGAGGAGAAACTGTAAAACATGTGCATGCGGGAATCTCAAAGCCGGGAGCTGCGTTTCCTTGGATACAGGTATTTTCTAAAGTAACTTGCCCTGTAATTTTATCAAAAGCAATTACTAGAAAATAACCGTATATATCATTCCAAAGGTAACTCCCAACTAAAAGGTCTGATACTTCAGCTACAAAAATATCTACGGTAGAGTTACAATTTGGAACAACAAAAGAATATAAAGCGCAAAGAACAGAAGAAAAACGATCATTGATAATCTGCTGACAATGATTCTCCTGAACTTCGTCCCCTTGAGCATAGTACGGAACGTTTCTGCTTTGAACAGAGTCACAGTTTTTATAACTGCTACCGCACCCAGCTATTAAAGCTGTATTCCCGCACCCGCAATTTACTTTTCCGCATCCACATGCCATAGAGACTCATTTTTACGCAGCTTCCTGAGAGTCTTGTGCCTCAACTGTACTAGTTTTATCGACCCCATTACACTGTTGTGTACCTGCTTCACAAGCTTTAATTTGCTCGCCTATCTTAACTATTTCGTTATTAACCGCAGCTAAATTCTGCCTGATTCCAACATAGGCTTCAGCTTCAGCGCCTTTAACAGTTAAAGCAGAAAGAGCTTGATAGCATTGGTTTAAAACCCCGGACAGTTTAAATAAAAGTTCAGACTTACAATTCATAAATATATTTCCTAATTAAATAAAAATTACCACTCAGTTATTCTAGCAAATCCATTTGCTACTGCCCAGATGCCGTCTATAATTCCCCCATAAATTGGAGTAGGCATATTAAATACCCCTGCCGCTGCGATAGAATAGGTGAAATCTGTAGAACTAGCAGTTGCGCCATACTTAATTTTAAGGACTTGAGTAGAGTCATTAAAAATAGTTACACCTTTTCTCGCTGCATTTGGAGCTAATAAATTAACGCTGGTAGCGGAACTTGCGACACTCGAAGTAACTGCTGCTGCTTCAGAAGGCTGTGCTTGGGCTCCCATAGCGCAAAGAGCGAGTAACACTGTCAACCTATATGTATTAGTCGACAGTGCTTTACTTTCTAAATTACAACAAAAGTCACACCCATCATATGGCATAAAAGTCCCCTATTAAGCTATAAGTTCAGTTATCTCGTAGTTATAAACTGAAGTATTTAAAGCCGCAGAATTTACAGTAAAACTTGCTCCAGCAGATAAGGCAGTTGTAAACACAGCTGCAGGAGTTCCTCCTAATGTTTTTAAACTAAAACTTATTACTGACTCTGCTGTAACAGAAGTATTAGAAACTACTACTGGCGTACTTCCGTTTGCTGTGAAAGTCCCGCCTTTTGCATTTGTTCCACGTTTAACTTGCAGCCCATTTCCTACAGTTAAAATTTGAAAGTTTCCCGCAGTAAGCGCTAACCCTGCTCTTACTGTTAATACGCCTGCGTCACTTATAAGTAAATTATCTGCTGAGTCAGCGTTATTTCTAAACGAAAGAGAAGTTGCTCCTGGAATTATTTTTCCTGNNACATTTCTAAAAGGAATAGCCGGACTTCCTAAATCAATCTGCCCTGCTACTGAAGGAATTAAATCTGCGATTACTCGCCCTTGGTCATCCCATAATCCTTTCATAGTACCCTCCAATAAGTAATTAAATACATAAAATAATTAAAGAAATTCGTACCTTTATTATGAGCTGAAAAAGCCGTTTTAAGCAATATATCATTTTTCATAGTAAAGCTAAAAAGTTACTGTTTTGCCCTCCTGGGGAGATACTAGGGTAAGTTGCTGACATTGAAATAGTTCTTATAGCACAAGTTCCTGACGTAAACGCCCCGCTATACTCCATAGTCAAGTCATCATTCAATGCCACGCTTGGAGTATTACTTGCATCCGTAAAGCGCCCCGTACCAGAGGCTACAGAAACTACAAGTGAAGTGCTAGTTGCGGCTGCTCTCAGCCCAAAAGTTATAGTACTATTTAAAGAATTTCCAGAAAGGTACACACTTAAAAATGATGCCGTAAATGAATTTACTGCTTTAATATAAACGTTACTTTCTGTACTTTCTAGTGTACCGGGGCTTCCTGCAAGAGTAGTATACCTTGGTCTGGCATTACAACTATACCCGCTTCCTGCTTTTCCTATGCATATTACTCCTCCATCGTTTGTAGTTACAAACTCTCCTGAAAGTTCTGTAGTTTCTATAGTTCCTGTTCCAGATACAGGTCCCACTAACTTCCAACAATAAAGATCTGTCGATGCTATTGTATCAGTATTGGAAGTATCCTCAAAAACTCCTGTTGATGTTGTAGTAATAGAAACAGTAAGATTTCCATCTGCATTATTTTTTCTTGATATGAAGACGCTAGTATCACTTCTGCTATTAGCAGAAACATACGCATAAAGATTTTTCATGGACCCTGCAACTCCAAAATATTGCTGAGCATTAGCTTCAGTAGTATTTGCAGAATCCCATAAACCTTGGACAGGCATATAAGTAGTAGTGAAGGTAGTATTTTGAGCTACGTTTCCTGAACATGTAAGTCTTTGAGCTGTATTTGTAGTTGCTGAAAATAAAGAATAAGCTGTTCTTAAGTGAAAAGATCCTGACCCTGCTGCAGTAGTGTCAAATTTAATACAAGCCTCGTCTCCAGCGGAAACGGTATCAGTATTAGACGTATCATCAAAATACCCTGTACCTGAAATTGAAATTGACTGATTCCCTGCTGCCCCATTTATTCGTGAGGATACAACCGCATTAGCATTTAAACTATACGCTGAAACTCTACATCCTAGTTTAGATAGAACTCCGGCAGTTCTGTAAGTAAGTTGAGCTTTAGCTTCTGTAAAACTTAAAGCTGTTGTAAATGGACCATTCCCTAATGGGACAAATCCTGATCCTCCTGCTCCGTATGTTGAAGCAGAACTGCCTCCACAATTTAAGACTTTTGCCATTCTTTAACTTTTTCGTGCCTAGATAATTTATCCCTAGCATCGATTTTCTCAGCTTCAGATAAAGAAGATAAATCAATTTTAAGCTCTCTCTTATCGTCATACTCCCAATCTACTTCTTTATTAAGCTCATTTATCACGACATTTTTTCTAGTATTTTCCGCTTTAACATCTTCAAACACCTCTTCATGGTTTGAATGTTTTGTGTGAAACTCGCAGGGTATTGTATTCACTACACTATGAGTTCTTGTAGTAGGGTCAGCATCTCCATCCCACTCATATTCAATAATGCACTTACAAGTATCCGGCTGCCATCTAGTTATATTCATTTTCATAAATTCTCCTAAGCTTCTTGGGCTACTGCTATAGCATCCCATTTTGTATCTGTAAGATTATAAATACAGCCAATATAAACTGTTTTTGAAATAACTGTAGTTGTCGGCAACGTCACTCCTATAGCTCTAAATACTCCATCCCAGGTTAAAGCTCTCGCAGTTCCATTATCTTTCAGTCTAATAATAAGCGATTGCCCTGCTGTTGGAGTTCCAGTAGTTGATATAGTGGTAGGATTCGCCATTGCAGTAAGCTGATACTGGTCAGTGACATCGATATCAATTACTGCGGTGGCATCATCTGTTGTAGTTACTACACGTTTTGTGATTCTTTTATTTGTAAGAGTCTGAGTATCAGTAGTTCCAACGTATGCAGTTGTCACACCGTTCGATACTTCTGTTGCAGAAGTTAAATTTATCGCTTGAGAAATTACATTTTTTGAAGCATCTAATTTTAAAGGAAGGGATGCTGTATAAAAAGATGAATTTACTTGAAGACTTTGATCTGCTTTTATTCTTAAAGCTTCAGTCGATGCTGTTCTAAAAAGATGATACCCTGTACTGTGTGCTGCTGAATATTGAGCAAATGCTCCCGATACATTTCCTGTAGTTAAAGCATACCCTCCAGTATCTGCTGACTCATTACCCGTTACAGAAATGCTTGCGCCTCTTGTACTACTACTTGTTCCTCCTCCAGCTAAAACAACTGATTTAGTATCAGAAGCATCAGAAGTATCGGCACCAATTGTAAAAGTAGTAGCACTATAGGCAAGATCCCCACCAGTAGTTATGGAAAGTTTTAAAGCTCCAGAAGTATGAAAATTATGTGTGCCTCCACTTATATTTCCCGCTATATAATCAATTCTTCCTAACCCAGCATTTTCATTTCCGAAAAGCTGTATTGTTCCTCCTCTGGCTGACCCAGTAGCACCGCCTCCCGATATAGTTATTGCTTTAGTATCAGAAGCATCGGCCGTATCGGCAGTAATTATAAAGTTGGTCGGGCTATACTGAATATCTCCAGTATTTAAAACTGCAATTCTCGCTGTAGTAGTAATGTTATCTCCAAGTACTACCTTAGTTCCTGCAAATTCAGTGAGAAGATTAATATTACCGCCAGAAACATTTCCTGCTGCAATAATAATCTGCCCCGTATTGGCATGCTCATTACCATAAAAAGTTGCCCATGCGCCTCGAGCTGTATCTCTTGTAGCTCCCCCAGCATTTATAGAAATTTGTTTATTATCAGATCCATCAGCACTATTAGAGATAATATTAAAATCTGTTTGAGTATAAGAAAGATTACCGCCACTATTAAGGAAAAGTCTTAAAGAACCCCCGGAATATAATTCGATTTCACCGCCAGCGACATTTCCAGCTTTTAGTACTAAATCTCCAGGAGCAGCCCCTTCGTTACCATGTATTTGAACAGATGCTCCTCTAGCATCAGAAGTAGTGCCCCCTCCAGCTAAAGATAATAGACTGTTATCTGCTCCATCAGCACTACCTGAACGAATAATTAACCCAAATCCTGAAGCTAAAGAATCATAAACAATATCAGTACCGCTTTCGATATTTATGTCAGTTAAGACATGATACGTTCCGTTAGTCTCTTCAAAGAAAGCTCTTATTGTACCTTCAACTGCAAAGGCTAATCTATTCCCGGCAACAGTTGAGTCAAGGATTACATTTATTACTCCGTCAGAATAAAGAGCCCCGTCAATTCCTCCTCCATCTTGTACAATAAATGATGCCGCAGTTACGTCATCTGTAAATACTTTATCCCCTGCAATTGTTTGAGTGCCTGTAGTTATTAATCCTCTTGCAGTGGCTGAAGCACTTGGAATATTAAAAGTATGCGTGGAAGTTACAGAACTTATATTAAAATCTGTACCAGTTGTTCCTGTTGCAAAAGTTTGAGTAGAAGCTACTAGCCCGTTTAAATTTGTAAGCCCGCTTCCTGCTGCTTGCCAAGCAACCACTCCAGCAACCATAGTAAGGACATCCCCATTAACTCCAGCAGGTAAACTTTTTAAAGCAGAACTCGAAGCACCTAAAATAATATCTTCTGCACTCATCCCTACAAAAGTTGTACCAGTACCTCCTTTAGAAACAGGTAAAGTACCTGTAACTTCTGAACCTGAAAGAGTTATAGCTTGAGAAATTATATTTTTTGAAGCATCTAGCTTTAAAGGTAAAGAAGCTGTGTAGGCCGTAGAATTAATTTGAATAACTTGGGTAGACTTAATTCTAAAAGCCTCAGTACTTGTTCCAGAACTATTTGCTGTATATAAAAGTATAGTTCCAGGTACTATACCTGTTGCGATTGTGCCTTCACACGCAAACTCTATTCGTGCAGCATTAGCATAAGCTACTCCAGTAGCTCCTAATGCAGATACTGTAAATAAAGTATCCCCAGTAACTACCGCAGTATTTCCATCAGTACCGCTTGCTGATCGAGTTTTAAACCCCTTTAATGCAGCTCCTAAAGTATTGGCTCCATTTCCTATTAAAGCTGCATTGTCAGCATTCGATGAAGTATTTCTAACTATAGCTAAGCCTACTCCAGCCCCTGTCACGTTAGTAACATCAGCATCTAAAGAAGATGCCCCTGAAATAATATTAGAGGTTGAGAAAGGAAGAAGTAAATTATTTGTTGCGATAGTGACTGCTGTACTACTTACTTCTAACTCAGTGGTTCCTGCAATCTGTAAAAATAGCCCCCCAGTAGAAATCTGACTATTAATTGTAACTGCTGAGCCTGTTACGTTTCCAGCTACTATTTCTACGTACCCAGGCTTTGTCGCATGCTCATTACCAAAAGCATTTACTTGTCCTCCTCTTGTTGAGTCAAAGGCTGCCCCCCCTCCTGATAATCCAATTCTTTTTGTATCCGCAGCATCAGCAGTATTTGCTTGAATTGTAAAATTTGCATCTGTATAAATTACATGATTTCCTAAAATAAGTTGACCTGATAAAGTTTTTGCTCCGGCTATTGTTTGTGTAGTTGCTGAAACAAGTCCTGGATTAGTCGCGTCAGCAGTCTGCATCACTAAACTTGTTCCAAAAATTACAGCTCCGTCAGCAGACTTTACTTGAGTATCTATAGGTCCAATAGAACTAATCCCGCCGCCTCCAGCCGCCCAAACAGCAACTCCTCCTGTTGTAGTAAGAACATCCCCGTTTGTTCCGGGAGCAATATTTGCAACAGGTAGTAACCCTGTAACTTCTGCTCCTGCTAAATTAATAGCTTGAGAAATAATCTCATTTGATGCGTTAAGTTTTAAAGGAAGAGACGCTGTGAGAAGAGGTAAACTTACTGCTCCTGCAGCGTTTATTACCATTCTATTAAGCCCTGCAGTAGCGAAAGCAAGAGACGCTAAAGCCGCGTCTCCCGCAGAGAGTGTTATCCACCCCGGTAAAAGACCCGTTTCATTTCCTCTAACAATTACTAACGCGCCTCTTGTAGTGGTTGTAGCTCCTCCACCTGCTATAGTAGTTAAGACATTATCTGTACCGTCTACTGTATTGGAAATAAAACTTAGACCAACATGCGTGAATGTTGCTCCTACCATATTGATAGTGCCTACATTCGTAATATCTCCTGCTAAATTTGCTGTTAAAGCTTTATATTCTAAAGCGTTGCCTGCTGCGTTTACACCTAGCATTTGATTAGCTGTTCCAACTGCAGACGCTCCTGTACCCCCATTGGCAATTGGGAGTACTCCGGTAACTTCTGCACTAGCTAAATTTATTGCAGCAGAAATTACTTCATTTGATGCGTTAAGTTTTAATGGAAGAGAAGCTGTGAGAATTGGTAAAGCAATTGCTCCTGCTTGATTAACTGATAAACGGGTAACTCCCGCAGTATCTAAAGTAATCATAGCGCCTGCTACAGTTCCAGATGCAAGCCTTAACCACCCAGGATTTACGCCTGCTTCATTTCCTCTTGCGATTATTAGTGCTCCCCGAGCACTAGAGCTTCCTCCTCCTCCAGCAAGTATTAAACTTAAGTTATCTGTACCGTCTACAGTGTCAGATAAAATTATAAGATCGTTATCATAAACAATATTACTTTCTGTATGTATATCTGCTTGAAAAGTTTTCTCTCCTGCAAATAACTGAGCTCCAGTTGAGACAAGTCCTGGAAAATTTCCGTCAGCAGTTTGCATTATTAATTCAAAATTATCTATTACTGCGCCGTTTGCAGATTTTGCTTCTGAATCTATTACCCCCATAGTTAAGGAGTTACTAGCAGGGACAAATAATCCATCGGGCTGTATAGTAATGGTATTACCAGCATCAGCTGAAATATTTACATCAGCAAAAAGGTTAAGAGGTTCTCCTAATTCTAAAGTTAAGTTTATGCTTTCAGTATCTTCAACTGTAAAATTAATCTGAGATAAGTCTTGGAAATATTTAAGAAGGCATGAATCTTTACAAAGGACTCCTGTGATTTGAGAAGCATAAAGAGTCATCCCCTCATTAATTTGCTCGTCATCATATGAAAGCTGAATCTTATATTTAGTTGTCCCGCAGCCTGTGTCTACTAAGCACTGACCATGCATTTGTCCTAAGATAGTTTGCAGAATAAAAGTTGAGCCTTCTTCTAACTTTATTAACCCTGTAGGAATGCAGATAACTACATCAACCGGGCAATCGGCGTTACAGTCAACTTTATCGTATGAGTACCAAGTAATATATTGAGTAGTCATGTCGCTTTTGGTTCAAAATTGTTTTCAATCCACTCTGTCAAACAGTCCTTACAAAACGCTCCTTCCACATAAGCTGAAGTAAGTTCTGTATCTTCAGCTAGAAGATCCGTGTCGTATTTAATTAAATAGCTATAAACTTTACCGCAAAAACTATTTATAATTGTTAGGCTTTCAATGGATACTTCAATTGTGGAGAGGCCTGAAAGAGTTAGTTCTTCAGGTACACAAATAACTGCATCTTGAGGGAAACAATCAGAGCAGTTAAGTTTTTCTTTGGAATAAAAATTGACACATTTTTCAGCCACTTTAAGACCTTTACCTTTTTAGGAAAAAATTTGAGGGGAGATACCTCCCCTCAAAATTTAGGTAATTATTATGTTTCGCACTGAGTAATTGTGATACCTGCACAACCTGGGCAAGTAGCATCAGTCGCAGTCGGTACGCAAACTGCTGTGATTCCACCAACTGTATTACAGAAGGCAGTAGCACCTAAATCAAGCACCCAAGTGTTTGTAGTCATATCCACTGATACTACAGTTACGGACTCATCTGAAGTCCCGTCTCCGAAGTAAACAGTAACTACATCTGCAGCAGTTACAGCCTTAATGGGGTTACTTAAAACCACATCAATCCTGGTTGCATCCAGACAGTTTACCATCCAGTCGATTACATCAGCATAACACCCTAATGTGTCGTCACAGAATATTGAAGTGAACCTGTCACATAAGCCTAGGTAATCTAAGCCTTCAGTGAAAGTAACTTCTACACTCTTTCCGTCTTCTGATATTGTAACAACTTCTCCAGTTAAGTACCCTCCGGTATTAATACCGAATTGAACTGTATCTTCCGCAGCTACATCCAGCGGAACTGATACGTTAATAAAGAAGTTCCCCTCTACAGTTGGATTTGCAAAAGAAGAGAGTATCAAAGGACACGGACACCCAACCGCTGGAACTGTGTTATCACAGTCAACAGGAGTTGGAGGGCATAAAGGTTCTGACTGAAATACTGCAGTCAGTTTTTTATGCGGCCGAGTAAGAAGTATTGCAAACATCCCTTCAGAAAACTGAGGACTTACACCCAAAGTTGCTGAAGTTGCAAAAAATCCTACACGTCTGAAAGGATCAGGAATTGTCATCGGGTTAACCCACATCCAGTTTTGCATGAATGAGAATTCAGGTCCGAATGAAGTTCCGTTACCTAAGCTTTCAAGAGTCGGCTGAGTCCATAGAGTAAAAGGATGTTTACCATGAAGTATTACTTCTTCGTGAGTAGTAAGACTTTCATAGTCTGGGTTGAAGCTTGTGTAAACACCAACTTCTCCAGGAACACCATTTACGAATGGTAGCACTTCGATTGGTTCACCAGTTGTTTCTTCCAAGTAAAATCTCCTTGGATAAAGAATTGGCGCCGGGATGAACATTCCACGAATTGAACTTATGAAGTTGTACTTCATTAGTAAGTCATTCGCTACACCCGAAAAGCGTGCATCTTGTCTTAACTGCGGGTCATCACGATACATATGTGATAACATTTGGTTTGAAACAAGCATTGCGTATATCGGAGCACCGTCAACAACGTCATATGGAATAACATCAGGCATACGTCTCATGTACTCATAGAAAAATTCTAAGAGAAGCATATTCAGTGTGCCAAGTGTTGCCGTACCAGCAGCACGGTATACATATGGATTTTCGTTATTAGGTTTTGGTCCTTCAGAATCAACTACATACTTCTTAGTGAACATCTGTAGTAAGTTGAAGGCAATGTTTTGTTCTTTAAAGAAGGCAGTTTGTCTGTAAAGGTTTTCAACAATTTTGTTGAATACTTGGTCAAAATGAGCAGTTGTCTGAATCATCTTGATACAGTAGCCAGGAGACTTAAAGTCTCTTGACATTAAATCCATAGCCTTTCTTTCCATTGCAGTACCGCCGAAGCCAGTCCAGTTGTAGCCGCAATTTGGACCTTCGCAAGGGTCACAGCCTGTGTTGTTAGTTTGGGAAGTCCATGCATCAAATCCTCTTTCGATTTGCGGCATAGCGCCCTTAAACACTAGCTGGTCCATTCGAGTACCATTGCCTTCCGGCCACACCTGATACTCAGGAACATCCATTAAAAAGTTAGGAGACTTAACAGTAAGATCCAGAATAGTTGAAGCTAAAAGTGGAGGAGCAGCTAAAAAAGCCTCCTGCACTTCGACCTCAGACATTCCGGTACATGTATTTAATACGGGAGCCATAAAGCTTTCCTCACAGTAGAAATAAATTAAAATAAATCATCCACGCTAAATGCGTAAATGAGACGAATTTTATTATTCCTACAAGCAGCTTTACGGAGCCATCGGTTGGCTTGTATTTAGCTTTCTAACGTGAAGCTAAGGTGAAACGGGAAACTAACGTAATTACCTTTCGTAATTAAAGAGTACTCTATTGCCCCCGCTTTGCCAAGACACTATTTACAAGGATACTTGCAGCTTCTTTTGGAGTAGTGCGAAGTGGTACGGCCGGCGCTGGGGAACTATTTCCCCCGCCAAACCCCCCGACATTTGGCCTATTATACCCATTTTGCCTTTTAGTATTTATCTCTAATTCTTCCGCATGCCTTATTGCAGCTTCCCGGGAATTTATAGAGACAGCAGAAGCGTGGGCTAAAAGAACTGTTTTAGATAACATTGTAGCTACATTCTCGTCTAAAACTTTTAACCCGGAGTCTGCTAACATTCTGATAAGCTTACCGTATTCTTGAGATGCAGCTCGAAGGACAGGTATTACAAAAGTATCGTTATACTTTGAATCGTTAGGATTAAAAATAAGCTCCCGGGCTTTTCCTTCCCTCTTAATTTCGTCTAAGGCAGCTCCCCAAGAGTTTTTAGAAGTATTTGCAATTGCTTCTTTTCTTTGACTATCTTGTAAAGTTTCAATTTCTCTATGCTCTTCTTGGAGTTTTGCTAAGGCTTCCAGAGGTTTTTGTTCTGCAGATTGAGCATTCGTTTGAATCTCTTGGGCTTTAGTAATTAAATTTTTAACCTCAGTTCCCCCTATATCATCGAAATGATTAGATAAAAACTGATTTAATTCTGCCCGGTTAGTTAAAGTTAAAGCCTCTTTCATTACATCATCAGGAACCCCGTAGTCTTTTGCAATCTCTTGAAGCTTTACGCCAACTTCGTTTAGAGGTTTTATAAATGAGTCTTTATATTGAGGGCTCATTTTTAAGTTATGAAGCTTCTCGTAATATTCTAATTGAGCAATTCGGGATTCTTGCCCCTGCACAATCTCAGGAATAAGTTTTCCTGTCTCATAGTCATTAAGTTTTTCTGAAGTCTCAGTATACTTTGACTCTAGTTCTTGCTTAGCAAGTCTTTCTGCTTTTAATTTTGAACGAAGTTTTTTAAAATTCTCAGCAATCGGAGGAGCATTTTCGTCATCATCAGGGTCTACGGGCGGAGCCTCTTCTGTTTTCGGAGGAGAATCTAACTCCGGCACATAAATATCTTTTTCAGATTTAGTTTCAACTCCTGTAGCTTGTACTGGAGGTTCTATCTTTGCAACGGGAGTCTGTGGTTCAACTATAGGTTGTACAAATGCAGCTGCTACTTTTTGCGCTTCAGCATTTGCTAAGCTTTGAGGGTCTATAGTTTTTGCCTGCATTTCTCTTATAGAAGCTATGGCGCTTCCATTTTTTAAAACAGTCTCGACAGGTATAGGAACCTGATGAGGGCTATGCCCCGGGCTTTGATTTCCGAATGTCTGTTGCTTTGTAGTTAATTGGTTTTCCGGTTCTAATGGCATCTATTTCTTCCTCTGTTAAAAGCCCTGATTCAAGTGCAATTTGATTCCCACCGTAATCTCGGGGAACGTCAATTACTTTTTCAGGGTCTATATAAATTTCCCTAAAATATTCCAAATCTCTAATTGCTTCAAAGTACCCGGCTGACCTTGCTGCTTGAGTCGCCATAGCATGGTGGTCTGATCCTTGCCCGACAAAACTTGGTTCCGCCCGGGCTTTCATAAATTGTAAAATACCTGAACTATTTAAAGCGGCCATAGCATTAACGTAGTCAGTCATTAAAGAATTGTTCTTTTTTATACGGGCTAAGATTAAATCTTTCATTGCTCTACGTTATCACCAAAGTCATAAGCAGCCGGATTATCTCCGTACATCCCCTGAAGTTGGCTTTGAAGTTCCTCATCTGACACACCTTTTAGTTTGCTATTACTAGTCTGCACTTTTTTATTGTCTGCATCAAGCTCTATTTTTAGCCTTTGATTGGCTGCTTCCCGTTCAACTTTCTTATTTAAAACCTCAGCCTTAGTGTCACTTTGTTCTTGTGCCCGAGAGTCTTTTGCATCAGATTCTTTATTCTTACGGTCAATATCTGCAGCCGCAACCATATCTTTTCTTTGAATATCAGACATAGCTTCATCTTGTTTTTGTTTCTGTTCTTGACGAGTACGGATTTCTTTTTGAATCATTGCTGCAGCGTTTTTGCGATTAAATAATGCGTACTGCTCAATTTGCTGCAAAGGCTTTTTAAGTTCCTCTAAAAACTGCTGTGCGAAAATATCTTGAGATACAAACTGAACGTGCTCGTCAATATGAGGAATAAGGACAGTGAATACTTTATCCCCGTCAACTGGAGACATCTGTTGATCTTTGATTCCTTTAATAACATGATTCGCTAAACCCATGTGAGTAACGATATGCGCTTTCTGTTCATTATCAGGAGAAAAAATCGGAGACTGCCCGTTCTCCATTGAGTTATTTTCTAAGCCTGCTAACGATGCCCCACCTGAACGTTCATCAGGAACTGCACTATCAGGTAAGAAAGCTGGAAGATACTCAGCTCCTGCAGTAGCTAAAATCCATTCACGCTGATAAGCTTTCATAGCTTCTGGGCCAAAGCTTGACGCAATCGGACCAAGGGCTTGAAGCATTTTAATTCTTCCAATGTTTGACCCGTCCCCTGCCACCCGGGAGGCCTTTACTTCGAGGTGCTTTGGCATACCAAACTGATCTTTAGGTTCAGTTTCAAAGATTTCTTTTGGAACCCCTTCAGCCATACAAAGCTCTTTCCATTTTTTTGCTTCCTCGTAGCCTGAGCAGCCCTTTTTAGAATTTAGCATTTTAACAGTCATGTTTCTAAAGACTAGATCAAACTGCGTGTAAAAATGCATGATGTTATTTTTAAGGACTGAGAACTCTTTGAAACTTTGTTCCTGAACCTGGGCACTTGAAATACTTCCTTTATTTGAATCAGGAACTGAAGGGTCATCCCCACTGTTAGCCGTATTGAACTGCAACTTTGATAAGACATATTGTGATGCCCCAATAAGCTGATTAATATTAGCTCCCATTGTATTTTCAACAAATTCAGCTGAACCAATGTTTGTAGGAGCCCCAGGGTAAAATCTTATAGTCTCAAAGTCTTTAGAACCTGTAGCGAGTGAGCGAATTAAAGGAGTAGTCCCCCAACGGGCTGCGTCTATAATTGAGCAGTCAAGCTGCATCATTGCTTGGACACCTGAAAATACTTTATGCCCAAGTCCTCTATTTGAATGAAGCGTAAACTCTCCAGGGGAAGCTGTAAATATAACAAGTCCGTCTGTAAGATAATCGTATTGCCTATCCTCAAAATAAAGAAATTCTCCTGTGTCGTAGTACCTGTCGAACATGTAGTGTGAAATTTTTCCATCGTATTCTTTTTGCAAAAGTGAAACTATCCAAATAGAGTCTGAGTAAATTTCATTCCAAGTATAATCCCCGTTTTGAATACGCATCTGAATATCCATGGCATCAGTGAAATTTGTATTCCCTTTTCCTGCCCAAGAGTTTGCTCTGTAGACTAAGAGTTCTTGTAGGGCTTCAACATTCCAAGGAGTCGCATCTTCGGGAGAATCTTTAAACTCATTATAAATTTCCATTAGGTACTGAGCTGTGAAAGTAGTTTCAACACAGACATAAGTTAATTGAGCAACGTCACATTGTGCTTGGTCTTCTACGTAAAACTTTGCAAGCTCCACTGTCCTCCACTTCCAGTCTTTTTCATCAGGCCAGATGCAAGGAGACAAACCAAACTTAACTATTTGGGCGCATAAAGTATTTACTAAGGTATAAAAACTTTCCCACTCTCTTACAACTTTATCCCAGTTTTTGGACATTATATTTGCCCACTTTAAAAGCTGAGCATCTTGACCACGAATTTTAAACTTAACTAAGTATTCTGTAGAATTAAGAAGATTCCAATAAGCAAGAGCACCACGTTCATATAAAGCCCTCCCGTCAAGATTATTAAAGTTAGCGATATGAGACAAGCCCATCTTAGCAAGTTCGGCAGGATTGTACGGCGGGTTTCCCGCAAAAAGCCCTTCAATTTGTGCATATAATTGAATCCTTTTTAAATGATCCTGCCTTGTCCGGTAATAAAGCCCCCGGGCGGCAGTTACGTTAGTTAAAATATTATAGGGCTCTTTTATTTTCCCATTATCTTCTGTTTGAATTTGAGTTCTTAAAAGCCCTGTTACTCCCGCCGTTTGTGCCTCTTCACCTTTAAATGGAACTGGTTTTTTCATATTATTTTACTAAAGCTGGTTGCCAACAATTTACTTCTCGCATCTTTTTTAACTGGTCAGGAGGTACATCTAAAGTGCCCTCGTAAAAAACTTTTGCTTTAAGGAGACAAGTACAGACTTCACAGTTCCCAAGTTTTGTATGATTCTTAGAACGCCTCTCTCCTACAGTCTGGGCTGCGACCATATCTCCCCATTTAATAAAACCCTTCTTATCAGGAAATACATTATATTTACACTTTATACAAATATCAGAACGTCTATCAGCTTCAACTTGCGGGGCGTATTTATTGTAAGCATACTGAGTTAAAAGCTTTATCCCGCCTTTAATAGTTTCAAGTATCCCTCTTTTTAAGGGAACTTCTTTACACGCTCCGGAGTTTTCATAAAGCCCGCACCAGTAGTTTTCAAGGACGGCATCTAAGAACTCGATTGGGGGTAGCCTATTTTGAATGCGGTATGATATAATATGTTTGACTAACGCTTCCCTTCTTTGGGCTTTATACTGAAACCCAGTATCAGGGTCTACGAACTTAAATTCTTTTGGAGCGTTAAACGGTTTAAACTTGAGCATAAAGTTAGAAGATCTCATTAAAAATGAAGGATGGAGGCAGTACGTAATTAATGTCCCTCCAGAAGCTCCGCACCTCCCACCAAAAAAAGAATACAGAATTGAAGCTTACGGGAAAGACTTTCCCTTCGTCCATCCTTTTTTAATACATGCCAAATTATACAGGGAAACCAGAAATCCCGAAATACGCTATTCTCACTTTAAATCCATGCACGATTATATGTGGCCAGAGACAGTTTGGCACTATTGGACCGAAAGGCGCTTTAGGGAGCATTGCGAAAACTGGAGCTGTATTACCTACGCAGGAGGGGGCTCTACAACTAAGTCATTTGATGCTGCTAAAATAGGGATTCTTTTTTGGCTCATTAACCCAAAAGAACGGGCAGTAGTAGTTGCTTCCACTTCTTTAGCTTCCCTGTCGTCTCGTATCTGGGGGTATATTATTAAGCACTTAAATAAATCAGCACTCTACCACCCCATCACCCAGCTAGGAGGCCAAGCCCCAAAAGTTCTATACGATTACAAAAAAGAAAAGAAAAAAACTAAAGATGAAATTCACGGGATGTTTGCGATTGCTGCAAAGCAAGGGGATGACGAAACAACAATATCTTCCTGGATAGGCCGCCATCCCGATGACGCTTTAATGTTAATCCTTGATGAGGCAACTGACATGCCCCCTGCTTTAATTAAAGCAGTCCCTAACTTAGAACAAGGTGTAAATTTCTTTCAGCTTATGGCAATCGGTAACAGTAATTCTCAATTTGATCTGCATGGTGCTTTAAGTACTCCCAAAGACGGATGGGATTCTATTGACCCAAATGTTAATAATAAATGGGAGACTACCCAGAAAAACGGAATCTGTTTATTCTTTTCATGTTATGAGTCCCCTGCAATTTACGAGACTGACCCTGTAAGAAAAGAAAAACTTTCTAAATTTTTAATAACAGCTGAAGCCATAGCTGAAAAGGAAGCACTTTACGGTAAAGACTCAGACAGCTTTTCTCGATTCGTCCATGGCTTTTGGAGGTCAGAAACAGTAGAAGAAACTGTTATTAGTCGTAAATTTATAAAGGACTTTAACGTTTTTGAATCAGTTGAATGGTCGGGGCTTTACCCTTTAGCAGTTGTCGCAGGCCTTGACCCAGCATTTTCTACTGGAGGCGATCAGTGTTTACTTAGGTTAGCAGTTTTAGGAGTAGCTTCAAACGGGCAGATTGTTTTGGATTTCAGGAGAGGCGATTTAGTTTTCCCAATACAGATATTGGCGCTTCCAAATAAATCAGCAGATCTGCAAATTGCTGAACAAGTACTTCACATAATGAAAATGTACCGGGTCAATATGCGGGACCTTTGTATTGACGCAACAGGACAAGGGCGCTCGTTAGGTGAAGTTATAAAATTTCAAGGAGAATCCCTCGTTCCTCCTTTAAAAGTGTGGGCTGTAAAGGGCGGCACTAACATAAAGAAAGATAACTTTGATATCGTTATAAAAAATGCGTATGAGCTTTGGTTTGATTTTAGAGATTTCATTCAGCATAAACAAATTAGAGGGATGGATTTTAAAGCAGCGGAGCAACTTACAACTAGGCTTATTGTTAAGAAGGGTTCAAAAAGGGAGCTTGAAAGTAAAGCAGATTTTAAAACAAGGATGTCTGCAGTAAGCCCAAGGCTAGCGCATTCTCCTGATGAAGCAGATTCTGCGGCGTTATGCTTACAAGCTGCTATAATAAACTATGGATTTAGCCCGGGGCAGAAACGGGATGTGGTGTCGCATAATAGTTTTGCAGATGATAAGTATTCTGCTTATAAACAAATCACAAACCCAGGGACAAACGTAGGGCAACCCCAAACAGATACTCGCCCGGCTCCTCCTGTAGCAACGTTTGGGACTGATATCAGTGCGGCAATCGGGACAAAAGATCGCTTTTCAAACTTTTAGTAATCATAGCTTTTCCTTTAGCTATTAATTTTTTAAGTAGAGGTCCCGGGTGAAGTAAGAACTCTCCTTTAAAATAAACCCCGTGAAGTTCAGTTGAGTACATAACTCTTTTATAAAGTTTATAAGGAGGGATGTTTAAGTATCCGGCAGCGACTTCTAGCGGGATGTATTTGGATAAGGAGACACGTTTTAGCTTATAGCGTTTAGCTACAACGTCTTCAAGTAAGCGGGAATAATGGACTCCTTTCGGAAACGTTCCTTTTATTATCATAATCAATCGTAAGAATTTTACGCCTCTCAGCTAAAACTTTCATAGTTGTATTTATTAAAGCACAAGCTGATTTAATTGTCGAAGCACTTGGGAACGTTGCGTGTAAGACCTTTAAAAGATTATTAGTTATTGCAACGTCAACTTGTTTGATCTCATCAATACCTGCGTGGGGAGATAACTCTTTAAACTCTTCAATGTCGGGTCCCTCGAAGTGACTAACTTCTTTAGAAGTATTAGCCATCATATTACCCAAAAGAGCTAACGCCTTATCGTCCATTCTTTTTTACCCCTTTACTATCTATATGATTTTCAAGACTTTCTATTTTTTGTAACGCTTCAGTCAGGCGGCTATTTACTAAGACATGTATCTCATCAAGCTTTTTATCTTTGGAGATTGCTTCTGCTTCTAATTTATTTTTAGTTTTAATAGCGACAATCAGAGTAGTGACCGCGGCTATCAGGGTAGCTATTCCGGTACAGATGGCAGCGATAAGTTCTGGAGTCATAAGTTCATTATACCCCAGAACTTACCTACTGGCTACCCGGAATTATGCGGCCGGTTCTTTTTCGTCAACTGCTTGTAAAGACGCTTTGATGGATGTTGCTAATGAGTGAAGAGCATCAATCTCTTCTTGGGTAGCAACGCCACCGTTTGCAATTTCTTCTTTAAGGGCTGCAATTTGCACTAAGAGTGAATCAACGTCACCTGATACATTTGCCACTGTCTCGTTTATTGCTTCAAGCTCTGCCTGAACTTCTTCTACTGTAGCCATGATTTTTACCTGTATTAATAAAGTTAAAACTGAAAGTACTACTATTAGTAATAGCATCTGTGAAGAGTCTCATATTTTAAAGTTTGAGACAACTAGGTAAATGGCGCTCAAGGAAGGAATTGAACCTTCAAGATTTCGGGGCATTACTCCTAATCTCAGCCACTCTTGAGCATGGAGCACACGGATTCCTTACGGAACCTCCTCTCTGATATCAGAGTGAACAATACAATTCTTCGTGTGCATATCTTTCCCAAAAAGTGGAAGGTTTGATAGAAGAGGCTTCACTTTTGTACGGTCGGCTAAAGGAATTATCCCAATAGCAGTTGTTTGATTAGTGTATGGCGGGTCGACTTCCCTTATAACTACATGTGGGACTCCTTTTACTTGTAGTTGTCTCCCAAGTAATAAAAGAGAGTCCTCATCCTTTACTTCAAGGACGACAGCGTTTGTGCCTATTGGCAGCGGTTCTAATATTGATTCTCCTGCTGCGTGGACAATTTGTGCGGCTTGGAAACCTCTAGGGAGGTCAGAACGGATTATTATGTAGTGCGTGTAGTTAATGATTCATATTAGTAATGTAATCATGGAGTGTGGAGTAGTCAAGAGGGCAAGTAAAAGTTTTTGACAATAGCATTATATAATTCTTTATACTCAGCAGTAGCTTGTATCGTGACTATATTGTAGCTAGGAGTACGAAACTCCCTCACCATAAGTTCTGTTTTGTAAGTATTGGCGGCTAGGTCGAATATAAGTTTTGGGGAGGCGAGTACTAATCCTGCGGCTGACATGCGTTTTAAGAAGGCTCTTCTGTTCATAGGGTTAGGGTAACAAACTTTTTCAATTGAAACAAGTAGAAAAAGGGACGTGGGTTTTATATCGGGTAGAAGTACTTTGGATGGGACCCTTTTTACCTAATACATAAAAAACGGGAGGTCTATCGACAGGGGCGGGGGTNNAAAATTTTTTTTAATTTTATTCCTAGTTCCTGAGAACCGTAAAACTCGTGAACTACCAATACGGATATAGAAGAGATAAACAAATAGAAGTATGTACCTATATAAGAGGTAAAATAGTTTCATGGCCGCAGATATAATGGAGTGAATCAAATAAAATAGTTTGACATCTTAATAAATATTCAAGTAAGATGTGATTGTTGTCGATAATTGATACTGAAATTTATATTTATAAAGGAAAATATGATTAATTTAACAAAAGAAATAAAAGAAATAGTAAGAAAAATAGCCCGCGATAATAATATNNTTTATACTTGTGAAAATTGTAACACGTTACACCATTCAGATGTTTCACATTATGCCGATGATGCTAGTTATTGTGAAACATGTTTTGACCGAATTTTTACATCTTGTGATTGCTGTAGCGAAGTAGTTAGACAAGATAATACCTATACTGTAAATGGCCGTCATTCTGCTGAAATATGCGAAGGCTGTAGAGATAACGGAGATTATTCCTATTGTTCATGCTGCGATGATTTATACCATTCAGATAATATACATTACTGCGAATGTGAAGAGTATTACTGCTCTCATTGTCTTGATTCTCATGAATGCTCATGCAAATCAGTGGGCACAATTGAAGAACACTCAGCCTCTTTACGGTCAATCGGTTCAAGTGCCATA
>CXWJ01013442.1_pt1 | contig 47549 bp, 43 predicted proteins | sample 590841 | NCBI WGS metagenome assembly CXWJ01 (sample SAMEA3498367, study PRJEB10139) | wastewater metagenome | biome: wastewater treatment plant; material: activated sludge | place: Austria | collected 2015-01-21 | reverse complement strand
AACCACGGAGGCACGGAGTTCGCGGAGGGGCAATAAGAATAGGCTCTCTTTGATCGCTCTAGCTTCGACATCTCCGCAGGGAGTGTTATGGGACGCGCCGTTGATAGCACAATAAGAAATTGCGCCACGCTGAGAGTTCCGTCGTCGCGGAAACAGGAGCGCCGTGGCGGCCAGCCAGGCGAGCGTCATCGATGCTGGTTCAGGCACGGCCAACACGAATAACACCGGCCCTAAGTGAGCGCCTAAGGCGAGAAGGAATCCGGGCGGGGACCATGGGGCGCCATACAAAATGCGTGGGTCCGGGGGAAACAGGTTCAGCAGGATCGGGCCGTTCACTAAGACCTGTCGAATGCCATCCGTGGAATCGACATAGTCTTGACCGGCGAGAAGGTAGCCACCGGCGGGCAATGTGATCGGCACCGGCAGATCGGCTGTCCGCCAGGGGCCTTCGAGCGGCGCCGCCGTGCCGCTGGGAATGGGCACATTCTCAAAGACGTTTGTGGCGCCGGGGCCCATGTAAGCCCAACTTGTCCGGCCCGTGGCATCCCGCCAGAGGCTGATGGCGTGAGGGTGGGAGAGGCCGTCGCCGAACTGGTCGAACCAGCCGACCCCTGTGACCACCAGGGGAACCTTCGCATAAAATGACCAGCCAATAGGACGATCACTATGTCGAGGGAGGATTTCGAAGGCTTCGCCAGGATTGGGTAACGGATCGGGCATGCCCGGATCCCAGGGGATTATTGGCACCGAGGCGGCCTGACCGGTCGAAACAAGAAGCACGACAAATACGAGAGTCCGGATCACCATGAGTGGCGTCTTTCTGTAAACGTCATGGGTTTGCTGTCGAGGTGCTTAGCCTCTCACCAGCCACTCTGGGAGCCCAAGCAGCACGGCAGCGTTGTCACAATGAATAGGGTGCGGAATCCTTGGCGGTTTTCTTCCAAACAGGCTAACATTGAAAGCGGTTCACTTACCGCAACTTCTTCTCGAGACGGCTATGCTCCGGCTAGTTGCAATTATTTACTTCGTTTTCACCAGCGCCCTTCATGCGGCGACGGTGGTGGTCGATAACAACATCACTTTTGTTTTCGGAACCCCCGATTTTACAGGTGCCAATGCTCATTTCGGCGTGTCAAAGTACGTTGAACATGGTCCTGGGACTTCTTGTACTCTTACCGATACCGGTTGTTTCACGGGCATCGACTTTAAGTATGAAAATCAAACCATTTCGGCTAACAGAATTAATCTCGACGAACAATCCGATTGGTTCCTCACCAAGGTCGGAGATACTTTTAGTGCCGCGTCAATCAACGCCGGGCAGTTTCCTGTGATTTTTAATGCCAGTCCGTTAGGTGGTGGGCCAGTCGTGGTCGGTCCGGGCGACTTTTATCTAGGTGTTCGCACTGGTGTTGGTTTTGAAAGCAACCCGTCCCGACCCAATCGCACGGCTTACGGCTGGGTGCATCTGCATCCCGAGAACGGCGTACTTGCAATGGTTGAGAATGTGATGTCCTACGACAGCCATGGAATCATCGTGGGAACAACTACCGTGGTGCCGGAGCCTTCGACGTTCGCATCGCTGGTGTTAGGAATGTTTTTGCTCGCCGCAACTTGTTCCCGCTCTGTGGCGATCAGCACACATCCAAATGCGCCGCTACGAGAGTCCGCATGAGCATTAGTCGAACCTTTCTTGAGAAGCGGTTGCAATGCTGTAGCTGAAGTCGTAAGACTTCAGACTACACTGAGAAATTCTCGGAATTCTTGCGAATTCCGCTACCGTCGGAGCAGTTTTGAAACTGCTTCTTAAAAACATCCATTCTTTGCTTGGCGCGCTTTTGCGCGGCACTACGAGTGGCGATTGACTATATATACATGCGTACAGAAACAAAGAGCCTAGCCCAGCGGATGAGGTGGCCAAAAGCAAGGAGAAGGCGAGAACTAAAAGCGAGGAGCGAGGGGTTAGAGCGGCTCCACCAACTCACGGCTTTGCTTCATCCCGCAACGAGAAGCCGATTCCGTGGTAGCCGTTATCGGTGTCGTAGATGATGCCGCCGCTCGGCGACAGGTATTGGGCCAGCACCTCAAATGGGGGCAGCTTGTTCTGCTCCAGCACTTCCGCCAACGCGGCCAGCATCGGGCGGCCATCCTTGTTCTCGTCGATTTTTTCGCGCGTCCTTTCGGAGGTCAGCAGATCGTACCAATGACGGACCGTGGCTTCAAACTGGCTGAAGCTAAACAGCACCGGCGTCAGGCCGTTCGTTTCGCGACCAATCACTTCCACCGTCCGCGCGAAATCACCCGAATCGGCCAGCCGATCCACCGTGCCGTCACGGGCGGCAATCAGACGTTCAAATATTTGACAAGAGCCGCCGATGAAAAAAGTGCCATCCATGATACCGACGAACGGGTTCACGGGACGATCCTCTTCGTCCAGCTTCATCAACCCCTCGGGGACCATCGCGTAGTAGGTAACNNCCGCTCTTCGAATAGCTCGGGGTATTTAGCGATCACGGTTTTGAGCGTCTCGGTGGCCGTTGTTTCATCCACCAACTCCGCCGCGAAGATGTGCTGCTGTCCCTGCATCCGCGCCGGCTGATCGTAGCCGATCAACCAAGAGTAGCGGCCCGCCACGTTGTCGATCATCTCCTTTTGAATGTCGATGCCCAGCTTGTCGGAAACCCGCTCTTGAATGAACTTGTCGAAGGCCCCCTCGAAACGGAATTTGTCCACAATGGCCCGAACGCGATCCACGCTAGTTGGCAAATCGAGATTCCACGTCATGTAAGTCTCGATGTCCAGCGGTACCCAGTCTTGGGGTGTGGTCGAGCCATCGTTGAACGCTGGAATCTGCAGCACGCCGGCTCGCGGGTTTTCCAGCAGCACGTGAAAATGAGAAAGACTGTCGTACTGTTCTGTAGAGAACGCAAGTGTGCCACCGACCCCCAGGATGCCGTCTACGCCAAGCGACGGCAACAAACCCATTGCGAATTTGACGCCGCCGCTATCGCGGCCAAAATCGCGCACCAGCCCGAGCGGATCGACGAAGAACAGCAAGTGGGGCGGCGGATCCTGTGGCCGACGGCAATTGCGAAGGATCGTGGCAAAGCGTTGGTTCTCCGCCAATGTACGACCGGGATCGAAAGGCTCTTCGGATTCGGTTTCAGACGCTTCTTCTTTTCCGCCTGCGTTTTCGGTTTCCACCCCGGCCACTGAAGCAGGCTCGCGGTCGTCCGCGCTCTGCTGCGCATCGCGGTTAACGCCGGAGCCGTTGTCCCAATGCCAGAGGATGCGGCGTAGCACATCCGGGTCAGTCGCGGCGACTATGCAGTTCTCCCGCTCGAAAACTCCCAACATCCGGTCGGGCCGCTCCGTGTTTCGCACCACGGTTACTTTGACGTCTCCAATGGTCTCCTCCGAAAACTCGCCACCACGCTCGGCCGCAAGCTCCATGGCGCGGTCTAAAAGCTGCTGCGCCACCGAGGGCTCATCGCCTTGATCGATCAATACTACAAACGCGGGCAATTGTTCCTGGCGGGCCACTATTCCAAATGCTACCTCCCCTTGCGGCAGCTTTTGCAAATCATCCCAACTCAGTTTGACACGATCCTCAGCCCTCTCCGCGTAAACTTCACCCACCTTGCCGTAGAGTTGATCGACAAATGGTTTCAATTGCGGGTCGCGAATCATCCGACCAGTCGCCGTATCACGGAAGTGCTCGGCGAACTCGCGAGCGTCAGACATCCGCACAAAAACCAGTGTCTCTTCCGGGAAAAGCTTCATCGCGGAGGGACGAACCGCAAAAGCCGGAATCGCCGCAGATAAAACCAGCCCCAAAACAACCAGGCCAATCCTCAGACTCGCCCAAAACATTCGGAAATCACGGAATAATTCGCGGTCGAAGCGTGGTCGCATGGCTGGGCTCCGGGCGTGATGGGTGGCGGATGGGCCGCAAGGTTCTCCCCTTCCGCAGAGTTTATGTAGCCGAATTCGGCCCTTCTCAGATACAATTCGTACTGCGAGGGCGGAACTTGGTCGCCATTATACGATATAATGGATGCGGCTGCGTCTTAGTCGTAAAGTCTGCTGCAGATAATCGCGGGGATCGGAGCGCCAAGCTATGTCTCAACGCAATTTTATCGCGGGCATCGCGGTCGCAATTCTCTGTACCACGGCCAACTTCGTCCACGCTCAAAGCCGGGGCGGTTCTTCCGCATTCGGCAGTGGCGGGATGAGCGGGGGGAGCTTTAACACCAGCATGGGCGGAGGGGGGTTCGGCTCCAGCAGCTTCGGCTCGGGTGGATTCGGCGGCAGTCGCTTCGGCAGCAGCAGTGGCTTTGGTTCCTCCGGCTTCGGCGGCAGCCCCTTTGGAAACACCGGCTTCAGCAACCAGGGTGGCAGCCGCATGGGCCAAACTGGCCAGGGAGGTCAGCAGGGGTTCATCGGTCGCGACGGCGGGGACATACAAAGTTTATTCAACCAACTGGGCCGCGGCGGCAACAATCAGAACATGAACCGCTACTCAGGCGGCGGTGGCAACCAAGGGCGCAACCGCGGCGGGCGCGGCAACCAGAATAGCAACCAACAGGGCCAAAACGAGAAGCCGCCTGTGGTGGTGCGGCTCCAAGTAGCTTTCAACCCACCGCTCACCGCGGAGAACAATCTGAGGGGAGACAATCTCAACCTGAAACTGCGCAAGATACTCGACGATCACAGCATCACGCAGCCAGACGTTTCAGTCGAAGGTGGCGTAGTTGTGCTACGCGGCACGGCAACCAGCGAAAGCGAGCGTCTCGTGCTCGAAAAGCTTATCGCGATTGAACCGGGAGTGCGGGAGGTGCAGAACCTGATGACCGTTGCCCAAGCTCCCAACGAATAGAATCTGCCGGGGATAAGTAGCTGACGGTCGTCGTCGGACCGTTGGGATCGGGCGCTTGCGGAGCGGCCTGTTGCTGCTGCATCTGCTGCAGCACTTGCTCTTGCAACGATTGGCGCGGCGCCTGGGGTTGTGGAACGGCAGCTTGAGCGCTGCCGGCAATCGGCGCAATCTGAGTGGGACCGATCTGAGTCGGCCCGATTGGCCGAACCATTGGTTGGGGCGTCGCCAATTGTTGTTGGTTCGGTACGGACCACCCCAATCCGCCTGTCGGTACCTGTTGGGCGGTAGCAATGGGAATCAAGCCCGCGCGGATCGCCGGGTTATAGTCGGTCATGGAGGTCGAACGAGTCGGTGAACTCGGCGGCACGATTGGCTGGGGGGCCGAAAGTTGCATCGCTGGCATCGCCGGCCGCTTCGGCGACTCCGCCGGCAGCGCGCCAGCCCGCACGTTGGGTGCATTGCCGCGAACGCGGAAATTCTCGGGGAGCGCGATGGACGTGGTGGTCATGTGCTGAGGTGCTTCGATCGGCGCGGGCGTCGCGCTCTCGTACGATGCCAGCCGCACCGCATTGGCTTCGTCTGCTATTTCGCGCAACACATTGGCACTAGGAGGACGAGAGGGAATACCTTCCGGTAACTTGGGTGGATCTTGCTTGGTGAGCGCCCCCTCCGGCGCGATCAATCCCGGCAACAAATGTCGCGTTTGCTCACTGCAGACCACAGGACCATCTTTCGGCTCGAACCGACTAATGAGGCTGATTTCCGTTTGCCGTCCACCAACCACATCCCACGGCAGCCAGAAGCTATACGATGCGCCGAGTTGCGACTTGCTCATATGAAGCGGCATCTGCTCGGCCGGAAATACGTACCGCCGCGTGGGACGCGTGTCGGTAGGGGCTCGGCCCGTTTCATCAAAGGCATACAGNNTCATCAAAGGCATACACCACCAGCTGTCCCTCGACGAGAATTGGCTTGTCGCTATCTTCTTCATAGAACGTGAGGCGCCCACCGAACCCACGTTGCGGTTTCTCGCCCTGCTTGCTCAAGGTGGTATCTATCCAGGTGGCAACGACGCGGATCGGCGTGCCCAATTGAGGCTCGTCGCTTTTCTTGAACGGCCAATGCTTGCGCGGATTGATTGCGTTCGGCACTTTCCACTCCGCGTTCGTTACGCGGCAGCAGCACATGCCGACGAGTGTAGCCACAAGCATCGTTACGAATAGGCAGACTTTGCTTTTGCGGTGGATCGTCATGATGGTCGTGTAGCTGTGTAGCTATTGGTGCGGTGCGTTTGCTTTACCGAGCGCTGGTTTGTGGTAAACGAGTGGGTGCCTGTGCTTGGTAACGAACCTGATTGACGTCACTGGGCACCGACTTCTGGCTAAACCGCGCCGGCGATACAGCCGAATCCACTTCGCCGTACCGATTGGCCGGCATACTTTGATTGTTCGTTTGTGGAGGTAGTGGCATCGCTGGCGGCGGCGACTGCAACGGCTGGCCGGGTGGCAATGGCTCTGGAGGCGGAGTGGGGTTCGTGGGTGACTCCAACGTCGGACCATCGCTTTGGAGCTGACCTTCGATCATCTGCGGCAGGTCTCCCTCTTGCGGCACGAAGTTCGGGAACACCGATTCCGCGTCGCCAGGGCCCCAGGTATCGCAGCGGCTGCGCAATCCGCCGTCACCATGCAAGGCCACGGCATCGCAGACAACCCAGCTCATGCGTGAGGCTTCGATCTGTTTGATGATCTCCGCGTCTTGCTTGCCGTTGACGATTCGCGGCGTGAGAATGATCAACAACTCCGTCCGTTGTTGTTGCACACTATCAAAGCGGAACAAATCACCAACTAACGGGATGTCCGCAAGCAACGGCACGCGGCGATGGATGTCGAATTTGCGCGAGGTGAGCAACCCGCTTAACACTACAGTTTGTCCACTGAGTGCCTGGACGGTCGTAATCGCGGTCGTGGCATCGATGCGCGGCGTTCGCAGGACTTGGCCGTTGTTGGAAATGGATATCGGAATACCTTCCGCTTCGCTGCCGACTTCTGACTTCTCCGCGGAAATCTGCATGACCACTAGCCCATCTGGGCTGATCCGCGGCAACACCTGCAAAATCAAACCGACTTCTTCGTACACAATGCTGTTTTGCTGGCCGAACTCGGTGAGCGACGTGGTTGCAAAGCGAGGCACGCGCTGTCCCACGCGAACTTGGCCAAGTTGTCCATCGAGGGCCATCACCTGTGGCCGGCTCAGGACTTCCAACCGGCGTTTTTCCTGCAACGCCCGCAGCAAGACGTTCACACCGCTGCTAGAGGCCGAAAACACAAAACCGCCGAAACCCAGATCACTATTTACACGATTGAGGCCGAAGCTCGAAAGCCCCTGTGTGCCGACTTTTGCGGCCGTGGCCAGCGCCGCCGTGCTTAGATTGTTGCCAAGCGGCTGATTATTGAAATTGAAACCTGGGTTGCCTTGTAAATTGATGACGCTTTGTTGTTCGGTGGTAACGGCCGTGCCCTGTACCTGGTTCGTAGTGGTTGTGGTCAGCGTTTGCAAGTCCGAAACTAAGGACCGATCGAAGAGTACCGAATCTTGCAAACCTAATTCGACGCCGAATTCGTCGGTATCGTTGAGCCGCACTTCAGCAATCAGCACTTGAATCATCACCATCGGCGGCCGTTCGTCGAGATCGACGATCAGCTTCTCGATCTCTTTGTAGTAGCGCGGCGTGGCGCTGACGATCAGGCTATTGCTGGCAAACTCGGGTACAATGATCACTTCCTGTTCGATTTGCTCGAACGGGCTGACCGTGACCGCGGCTTGGTTTTGCGCGTTTTGCCGACCTTGCAACCAATTGTTCAACGAAGTCGCCACGTCGTTCGCCGCGGCGTTCTTTAATCGGTAAACGATATTCACCCGCTCTCGGATATCGCCTTCGTCAAGACGGAGCAGAATTGCCTCAACCACAGCCAAGTCTTCGCGCGATCCGGCCGCGATGATGCTGTTGGTGCGTGCATCCACGGAGAACTGCAGGCGGGCCAAGCCACCTTGGCTGACGCCCCCTGACTCCGTTCCACCTCCATCTTCGGGCGCGGAGAAGAGTGAGCGAAGCATGTCCACCAAGCTACTCGCATCGCCGTTGTTCAAGGTGAACACCTTCAATTCGGCGGTCACATTCGGGGCGTGATCGAGCTGTTCAATCAAGGCGGCAATCAATTCCATGCTTTCGGCAGGAGCCGTAACGATGATTGCGTTGCCGCGAGGCTCGGCCGTGATTCGTACGTCGCTTAAAATGCCCGATTGCAGAGGCTGCGATGATCCGATGGTCATGAATTCGAGCGAAGAGGCCCGGCCGCCGCCGCTGGACGAGTTGTTGGAGCTTCCAGGCTGTCCGGCTGCGCCACTTTGGCTTCTGCCGGAGCTCGATTGGGTTTGGATTGCACTCTCCAAGACTTGGGCCATTTCGCTGGCGATGGCGTTTCGCAGGGGAAAGACCCGCACCTGATCGACGGCCGCCGTGCCCGCGGAGTCGATTCGCTCGATCAGCGCTGCGATTTCCGCCAAGTCGCGGGGTCCGGCGCTCACAATCAGCGAGTTGGTTCGGGAGTCTGCCACGACAAGTGCCTGAGCGGCAAGAGTCAACGGCTGATTTGGATTCGTGGTGGCGGGTGGCGCTGTCCCCGTTGTTTCTTCTTGACCAAGAAACTCGTCGATCATCATTTTGGCATCTTCGGCTGACGCGTGTTTCAGCGGAAACACCTGAAAGCTGCCTGTAGGCAATGCGGGCTGATCCAAGCGCTGGATCAACTCCATCGCCATCTGCACATTTTCCTTGCGACCGATAATCAAAAGTGCGTTCGGTTTACCCAAGGGGGTAATACTCACCTCGCCAACACGCGCCGCCAGCACCTGCGTGTAAAGGCGATTCAGGAGTGCGGCTAACTGTACGCTTTCCAGGTTCTTCAGCGGCAGGATTTCGATCAGAGGGACCGTAACCGCGCTGAGTTGCTCGATCTGGTTGATGATTTCCATCACGCGCTGCACATCGCGTTCCGCACCACGAAGGACAATCACATCCAAACCTTCCACGAACTCAACTTGTACGGGCCCTAACAATCCGCCGGCAGCCTCGGCAAGCTGAGCTGCATCAATGGCAGTTTGAGCGGCGCCCGGCGCCACTTGAACATTCGTCTCCGCTTGACCGGCGGCCGGGGCGGGTGGATTCGCCGGAGCGGCCGCCGCGTCCTTCGGTTGCATCATGGCCGTCAGCTTGGCCGCGATACTGCCGTCCGCAACGCCCTGAGTTTGCAACACAGAGAGCGCCTTTCGCACGCGATCATGGCTGGCTGGTTTCGTAGCGACAAGTTGTGTTACGCCGTCGGCCGAGGATGCAGGGCTGTCGAGCGCTGTAATGACGCTTTGCCAAGCCGCCACTTGCGAAGCGGGACCATCAACGCGAACTTCTCTGGTGGTCGGCTTTACCGATACGACTACTCCCACACCCGGCGTGGCTTCAACTGGAAATGCTTGCCAAGCGCCCGTGGCATCCACATTCACCGGCAGCGGTCGCACGAGCAGTTTCTCCAACCGCGACCGCAAGTCATCCGTCGTCAAATTTCGCAATTGGATCAACGCCGTGTTACCCGGCGCGGCAAGCCCCGCGGTGGGTGCCTGCTGCTGGGGCTGAACCGGCATGGGATTGGCTTGTGGGGGGGGCGCTGGCGGTTGGTTCGCCGGGTTCTGCGCCAACTGCTGTTGGAGCTGCGCGTGCAGAGCCGGCGGGGCANNCGCTGCCAGCTTGCCAGGACTTCCCGCGTGTTCGGAGTGATTGAGTAAGCCTCCATTCGCGAAGTGGCTGCATCCGCGACGGCTGGCGCGGCGGCGGGCGATTGGACCGCTGGAATAGCCGGTTGATCGATCTTCGCCAACACCTGCAGCGTGAATTGGTGGATCTGCGGAGCGCCGCGGACCAGAAGTTGATTACGCTCGCCATCGACCACCACTTCTGCGCCAGGCGTCCCGGCCAGCATTTCGGTGAGCCGCTGCCGCGCTGTATTGGCATCCAAAGAATTGAGCGGATACGCGCGGAAGGCGCCGGCGTCGTTTGCGGCAGCATTCGGTGCCGCACTAACCGCTGGATTCGCTGGTTGCAACGCTAGTGACGTCTGACCAGCCGCAAACTGCGAGAGAATGGATGCTGCCATAACTCCAGCAAGCAGCAAGGCTCGCTCAGTTTGGCAAAAGCAATGTTTTCGCGTTGCTGGTTGCATGAACGACTCGCAGATTTGACCAATTCAACCGGTGCGCGCACTCGGGGATAAAAGTCGCGGTAATCCGTACAACCGGAATAATCGGCAAAGTTTGCCAGGCTAGCCAAGAATTCTGGCGAATACATAAAAGAATGGTTATTCGGTAATGGTTGGCGGAGCATTCAAGCAGCCAGCATGCTGGCGATGCTACCAGAGATTGTACAAAAAACGCCACTCCCCGCCGCGTTGGGCAAGGAATGGCGATTGGTCGATTACAACTGTTTTATCGCGCGGCGCTTAGGACATAGACACAGTCACCGTCTTGAGTTCGGTGTAGTTGTTTAGACCTGCCTCGCCTAACTCCCGGCCAATGCCACTTTCCTTGAAGCCCCCGAATGGCGCGGCCGCATCGAATACGTCATAGCAATTGACCCATACCGTACCGGCACGCACCGCCGTAGCAAAACGGTGAGCCTTAGCAACATCACGGGTCCAAATTGCCGCGGCCAAGCCGAAGTTCGAGTCGTTTGCACGACGGACCAATTCATCCATGCTCTTGAATTTCAAAACGCTCAATACTGGCCCGAAGATTTCCTCACGAGCGATCCGCATGTTATCGGTCACACCAGCAAACAGCGTGGGCTCAATGAAGTAGCCTTTGTTGCCGACCCGCTTGCCACCGGAAAGACATTGAGCGCCGTCTTTCTTGCCGTACTCAACATACTTCAAGATCTTGTCAAATTGAGCTTCGTCAATTTGCGGGCCTTGCTTGGTTTCCGGATCGAACGGATCGCCGACCTTATGGTCCTTGTTAAGTTCCCGAATCCGATCGACGACTTCGTCATGAACTCGTTCCTCCACGTACAACCGGCTGCCTGCACAGCAGCATTGGCCCTGGTTGAAGTACAAGCCGAAGTGGGCTCCCCCAATGGCCGCGTCTAAATCAGAATCGGCAAAGATCACATTCGGGCTCTTGCCTCCCAATTCGAATGTCAGCCGCTTCATCGATTCGGCCGCCGCACGTTGAATGATCTTCGCCGTGCTCAGCTCACCAGTGAACGCGATCTTATCAACGCCTGGATGGGCAACGAGGGCGGCACCCGCCGTCGGGCCATAGCCAGGGACGACGTTAATCACACCATCCGGAATGCCGGCCTTCTGAGCGAGCCGCGCCATTCGCAAGCAAGTGAGGGGCGTCTGCTCGGCCGGCTTCATCACGATCGTGCAGCCCGCCGCCAGCGCAGGGCCCCACTTCCAAGCGACCATCAATGCCGGGAAATTCCAGGGAATAATCTGGCCAACCACGCCCACCGGCTCGCGCCGGGTATAAGTGAAGTAGTCGCCGCGAACCGGAATCGTAGGACCCTCGATCTTGTCCGCCCAGCCGGCATAATATTTCAAGCAGTCAATTACCAGCGGAATGTCGGCCGCGCGAGAGTCGCTGATCGGCTTGCCATTGTCGAGCGTTTCGAGTGCTGCCAAATCGTCGGCCTCTTCTTCGATCAACTCGGCCAGCTTCCAAATTAATTGGCCACGGTCGCGGGCGTCCATCTTGGACCATGGACCGCTGTCAAAAGCCTCGCGGGCCGCGTCAACCGCCGCATCGACATCTTCCTTATCCCCCTCGGCCACTTCGCAAATGACTTCTTCCGTAGCAGGATGAATCGTTTCAAACGTCTTGCCACTAGCGGAAGCGGTCCACTTGCCACCAATGAAACATTGGGTCTGCTGGACTTGCGGACGTCGGACGGTTTCTGTGATGGTCGCCATAATGAATGACTCCGTTTTGCCTGTGTAGAGGAAAGATTCTATTTCGAAGAAGCGAGACTTCAACCGAGCCACGTGTCGGACATATACACGGATCGGATAAACCGCTCTAACCTAACAGAACAACCGCACTTACTTTACCGCAACAGGGGCGTGAACTCAAACCGCCCCCCGTCGAATAGCCCTCGGTCACTGAGCTTGAGGGCTGGAATGACGAGCAACGCCATAAATGATAGGGTCATGTAGGGTGCCCGTAAGGGTGAACCCCAGGCCTTAACTAGCTTGTCGAGTTTGCCATAAGCCTGGCCGACCTCATCGCAGGTGCCCGTGGCCATCAGGCCTGCGACTGGCAGTGGCAACACTTCGGCCGCTCGTTCTGCTGAGCATGCGGCCGAAAGTCCGCCCCCTGCATCCATCACCAGGTTCACGGCCGACACGATATCTTCATCGCTTGCGCCGACGGCGATGACGTTGTGCGAATCGTGCCCGACGCTCGAAGCCATCGCGCCCCGCTTGAGCCCAAAGTTCTTGATGAATGCCATGGCGGGCGACGCTTTCGAGTAACGATTCACTACCACCAGCTTTAACACATCATTGCCGACGTCGCTAACTACTACTCCTCCAACCACTTTCGGTGCAAACTCCAACTGATTCGTGATCAACTGTCCGTCGAGTGCTTCGATCACTTGCAACTTGGCGGCGGGATCTTTTGGAGCAGCGACGGCAATGTCGGCAACTGTGATTTTGCCCGCCACAAACTTGTTGACGACCTGCGGCTCGACCCACGGAATCATCGTCTTGCCATATTCGGCCACCAATCTACCGTCGATCCACGTTCGCAGCACGTTGAAGGTGGCGAGCGAATCGACTTCGATGAAATCGGCTGGATCGCCAACGCGCAGTTGCCCTACACTCAAACCGTAATGTTCGACCGGAACCAGACAGGCGGCCCGAAGAGCGTCGTACACGTCGATGCCCCTTTCGACTGCGCGGCGGACCAGCACGTTGATGTGCCCCACATGTAGCTCATCCGGGTGCTTATCGTCACTACACAGCATCGTCTGTCCCGGAAATTCACCCAGCAGCGTATAGAGGGCGTCGAAATTTCGCGCGGCTGAGCCTTCGCGAATAGAAATCTTGCAGCCGGCCGCCAGCTTGTCGAGCGCCTCTTCCTTGGTGAAGCACTCGTGATCCGTGGTGATGCCGGCCGCGATATAGCGAGCCGCCTCTGCGCCACGCAGTCCAGGAGCGTGACCATCCACTCGTTTGCCTCGCTTATGTGCCGCCTCCACTTTGGCCATGCACACAGGGTCGTTATGCAGGACGCCGGGAAAGTTCATCATCTCGCTGAGGTAAAGAATCCGCGGATCATCGAGCAGAGCTTCCACTTCGGCGACTGTAATTTCCGCACCAGCTGTTTCGAAGGTCGTCGCCGGCACGCAGGACGGCGCACCGAAATAGAACTTGAACGGCACTTTGGCTGCATTGTCGAGCATGTACTGTATGCCTTCGACGCCCAATACGTTACCGATCTCGTGCGGATCGCTCACTGTGGCCACCGTGCCATAGATTACGGCAGCCCGCGCAAACTCGCTCGGCACAAGCATCGAACTTTCGACGTGGACGTGGGCGTCAATAAAGCCAGGTAACAGATAAGTCGTGGGCTGCCCCACCGTCTTGGTGATAGCTTCGATCTGCCCAGCTACCACATCCACCCGCGCCGGGTAGCAGAGACGGTTCTGGATCTCAACCACGTTGGCGGTAACAGAAAAGCTGATAGCTTACATTGGATTTGAATTGCTCTTATGGATAAAAGGCAGGAATGCCACCAGCAGAATAATGGACTCGGAAACAGGAGGCGAGACACGGCCCGCCTCATTACGTTACACCTACGCCACCGCCAGCATTACTAGCGACATCGCTCAAGTTTAACGGTTGCGCAAACTTTTCCGAAAGTACCTCTCTCCGACGCGTCGATATCCGAGGGCAGGTACTGGTCCAAGGGGGGCTTTGGACGGTTCCTGCGCTTGCGCCGTGCGTAAGCAAGGGCTGCTCCGTCAGATTTTTCCGGCACACAACGCCTCGAAGGATCGATCGATGTTACGCCCCAGAATCTCCGCCTTTGCGCTCCCATCCCACTCTACTGCCCTGGCTTTGGCCTTAGGCTGGACGATGTGCTCTGTCGCCTCCGCGGCCGAAGCCGAATTAAGCGGCCAGACCGACAGCGGTTGGCAAGTTACAACTTCGCGTGATGGCTCGTATCAAGACTCAGCGACCACGCAATGGGCACCCGTGCGAGCCCACGCGCGCACCCGTCCGATTTCAACTCCAGCAATCAGTCCGGTTGGCTACGAAGCGAATTCTGATTCGTCCGATGACGTCTCACGCGCAGTGAATCAAACTCAGCAACCCAACCGATCGGCCACCAAGAAAAAGAGGAGTGAGAGTCGGGACGATCACGGTCAGCCCGTAGCACCGGTACGTTCCAACCAACACACGTCCAACTCACGCTGGCAACTTCCCAACGATTCCACAGCCGAATCTGCCACGAATCCTCCTGGCACCAGCGCACAGACTGCTTCGCGCGAACCGCGTCCGTTCACGCCCCCTACAAACGCTGTCAAGATGACTGCGAAGGCAACCGCAAGCCCGCGGGCCTTAAAAACACAGCAAGCCTCTGCAAATCGGCCCGTCCCCGACAGCAAACCGAGCAACAATATTCAACGACCTTACACGCCACCTTCGTCCGCTCGGACGAACACTCCCTCGATGGCTCCGCCGGTGCCGCGTTACCGCATCGCCGATCGCCCTGCCCCGGCGACAACGAAACCGAACTCCGCGGGCAGGCGCATGTGGGACACTATCAATGTCGCCTTCCAAGCACCGGAGGAATGGACGGAGCAGCCGGAGAATCTGCCGCTGCCTAGTGGTGGAAATGATCAAGGCCGCGCACCAATGATGCAGTCCAACAACTACATGTCGGATGATGCTCAATATTTCGGCAACCCCGGAGGCTGTAACGACGGCTCCTGCAGCATGTATGGTGGTAGCGGTTGTGGCTGCGGCGACGGCATGTGTGGTTGTGGACAGAATTGTGGCTGCGGAGATAGTTGCGATCCCGGCTGTGGCTGCGGTTGCGGCGATAGCTGCGAACCTGGCTGCGGCTGCCCCAATGGCGGTTGCGACGACCTCTGCTGCATCGGTTGCAGTGATGACCAATCGTGTAACAGCGTCCGCGTGCGTGTACCGAAGTGGCAGGAGTTGATGCTAATCGGCGGCGTGCAAGGATTCAAAAATCCGTACGATCGCGACCGCGATAGCGGCAACTTTGGCTTCCACGAAGGGTTCAACATCGGCGCAAAGCTGCCCTACACCACGCTGGGCTACCAAATCGGGTACCAGGCCGTCCACAGCCAGCTCAATGGCGACAAAGACACCAACATCAGTGATCCACACACGCAACAATTCACGACGGCCGGCATTTTCAAACGCGAGAAGAATGGCGTGCAACTGGGCGTCGTCTGGGACATGCTCCGCGACGAGCGCTGGGGCGCGGTCGATTTTCACCAACTACGTGGCGAGATGAGCTTCATCGAGAATGGCTGCCATGAAATCGGCTTTGCTCTCGCTGCCCATCTGAACGACCACGAGCTATTCGTCAACCCGACGAGCGGAGGTACCCTCTATCAAGCCAGCGATCAGTACTTACTGTTCTACCGCTTCCATGGTTGCCGTGGTGGCGAAGGTCGCTTCTATGGCGGTTTCAACGACGACAGCGACGGCATCATCGGTGCCGACATGCTGCTTCCTCTCCAAGACCGCTGGAGCTTGCAGGCCGGTTTCACCTATTTGATTCCAGACTCCAACGCCGGCTTCGATGGGGCCAGCCAGGAAGCTTGGAACATCGGCTTGGGTTTGGTCTGGCACTGGGATTGCCGCGCGCGAAGGTGCCACGACAGTTGCTATCGTCCGATGTTCAACGTGGCTGACAACGGTTATCTCATAGTCGATGACCGCCCAGGCCGTGCTGCCATTCCTGTTACCACTGACTAATCACCCTCCATGTGAGGGTGCCATGCCCCACGGCATGGCGTGAGCATGGGGCTGCTTGCGAGGCAATATAGCCACTCTGAGGAGCGGCTACGGCGCCCTGTCCACGTAATCCACTGCGCAGAAGTACCACCCCTGACTTCTGCGCAGTAGTTCCCGATAAATCGATTAGCCCAGAGTGGCTGTCGACGGCGCGGTCAGCTTGCCCTAGATCAAGCCAAGCGGCGGCGAACTCGTAATTGCCTAGTTCTTTGGTTCGCGCAAGTCCACGCGCCGTAATAGTGAATCGATTAGCGCTAAGCCACCGCCCAATGCGCCGGGCTCCATTGCCATGTGCCGTTGACTCCCGCTACCCATTCACCTGGCACCCAAGTGGCAGTCGGCGTTGAAGTCTGAATATACTCGCCGGGCACCCAGACCCACGTACCGCGCCAATCCCAATAGCCAGGCTGCCATACCAGGCTGCCCGTTGTGGGTGCCACCGGCTTAATCTCTGGATAAATCGACGGCACGGTGACGGGCTTCTGAACAACTACTCCTTGTTCCGCTGCCGCCCAATGCGCACTTTCCCAAACGTATTGTCCACCCTGGTGCTGCCAGTAACCTGGCACCCAATAGGCATTGCTAAAGGGTGGTTGGACCCACTTTCCTGCGCTCCAAGTCCAACTGTCTGGAGTTCGCTCCCACTGTCCGGAGACCCAAACGTATTGGGGGGAAGGCGCCGCCGTAATCACTTCCTGCTGGGGAGGTGGAACTGCAATGTAAGTCGGGGACACCACTGGCGCGGGTTCTAGGACCGCCTGAGCAGACAGTTGGTGATGTAGCGCACCGGCACCAACGATCAACACGCCAAATGACAACTCGACAACGATCCTTCTCATGGTGTCTCCCAGTAAATTGGAATGTGTCTCAATGAATTCCGCCCCGAACTCAAGCCTTGAACGCCAGCAATCTAACGCAGCCAGCCTAAAAAGGTAAACGTCACTACTTAGGTCAACGAAACCAATCGTTTCCGATCAATAGCGCACTGCAGATTTCTAAAAATCCTCGACAAGTATGAGACATCCGACTCAAAGCGGCTTCGTTCCGCCAAAACGATTGCCGTACCCAACCTGTCTCCGGCGTGATATACTTACGAGTCTTTACCAACCGCTTGCCTGCTGCCGCTACGGCAGCCCCGCCGAATTGCCCACCCATGCGCCGTACAGATATCCGTAATATTGCCATCATCGCCCACGTTGATCACGGGAAAACTACTCTCGTCGATTGCCTACTCCGTCAAAGCGGCGAGTTCCGTGCTAGCCAACTCGTCGGCGATTGCATCCTCGACTCCAACGATTTGGAGCGCGAGCGAGGCATCACGATCTTGGCCAAGAACATTGCCGTCCATTACAAGGACGTGAAGATCAACCTCATCGATACGCCAGGCCACGCGGACTTCGGCGGCGAGGTCGAGCGCGTCCTCCGTATGGCCGACGGCGCGCTGGTGCTTGTCGATGCGGCCGAAGGGCCGATGCCGCAAACGCGGTACGTCCTGTCCAAAGCGCTGGAATGCGGCCTGCAACCGATCGTCGTCGTCAACAAAATCGATCGGCCCGACGCCCGCTCACACGAAGTCCTCGACGAAGCGTTTGAGCTGCTAATGGACCTGGACGCCGAGCACGTGCTCCACGATTTCCCTCACATCTTCGCGACCAGCAAGGAAGGTTACGCAACCACCGACCCCGACGTCCGCGGCGACTCCATGACTCCGCTGTTTGACCTCATGCTGAAATCGATCCCCGGCCCAGAGATCGACCCCGATTCGCCGCTGCAAATGCTGGTCACGAATCTTGACTGGTCAGACTATGTGGGTCGCATCGCCATCGGCCGCATCTACTCCGGCTCTATCAAGCCGGGTCAACAGCTCGCGCTGATGCAGGGAGACGGCGAATCGATTCTCGTAAAAGCCCGCGAAGTTCACGTCTTCGACAAACTGGGCCGTATCCCGACCGAAGAGGCGACCGCGGGGGACATTACTGCTCTCGTTGGCCTGGACGACGTCGTGATTGGCGATACGGTGAGTGATCCCACCGTCCGCCGCGCCTTGCCGCGCGTCAGCGTGGACGAACCGACGATTCATATGGTGTTTGGCATCAATAACTCACCGCTGGTCGGCCGCGAAGGCAAATTCGTCACCAGCCAGCAGCTCAGCCGCCGACTGCAAAAGGAATTGGAACGAAACGTGGCGCTCCGCGTAGAGCCGATGCCGGGCAGCGATTCGCACCAGGTTTTCGGCCGCGGCGTGTTACACCTCTCCGTGCTCATCTAAACTATGCGCCGCGAAGGCTTTGAACTTTCCATCGGTAAGCCTCACGTAGTCCTGCACGACAATGACGGAGTGATCGAAGAGCCGTTCGAGAGCCTGATCGTCGAAGTACCGCATGATAAGCTGGGTCCGGTCATGGAGCTTGTCGGCGCGCGACGCGGGCAGCTCGTCGAAATGACGGCCCACAACGAATACACCTACGCCTCATTTTCCATTCCAGCGCGCGGTTTGATCGGCCTTCGCACGCGTTTGCTTAACGCCACCCAAGGGACGGCCATCATTCACCATCGCTTCGAGGCATATCGCCCTGTGGAAGGGGAAATCCCGGCCCGCGCCAATGGCGTGTTAGTTTCGATGGTGGCGGGCAAGGTCGTGGCTTACGGTCTCGACACACTGCAGGAGCGCGCCGAGATGTTCGTCTCGCCTGGCGACGAAGTGTATGAGGGCATGATCGTCGGCGAGAACAGCCGCTCCGACGACATGGCGGTGAACCCCACCCGTGAGAAGAAGCTCACCAACATGCGGGCCAGCGGCACCGACAGAAACATTTTCCTCAAGCCGCCGCGGATCATGTCACTCGAATCCGCGATCGAATACATCGAAGAAGACGAATTGGTTGAAGTCACACCGACCAAGATTCGCCTCCGCAAAAAGGTTCTCAAGGAACTTGACCGCCGCCGCGCGGCGAAGAAAGTTGCCGCAGTCACGGCGTAGAAACCTTCAATTTTTCTCAGGTGTAAATCGCATGTCGAAACATAATGAACACGGCCACCACGGTCACGATCACCATGAACACGGCAGCACACCCTTAAAGAAACGTCCGATCCACCATGATTGGCGTTTTTGGGTCGCGGTGGTACTGATGCTGGCCGCCATGGGAGCGTATGTAGGTACAATGGACGAGGCGATGCCACCCGGAGGCAAGGTCGGCCAGGAAATGCCGGCCGCGCCGTAAGCCATGAATCGCACACTGAAGGAATCGCTGGACCGTGGGATAGTCATCCCGGCGATGCCTCTGGCGCTGGACGCCAACCGCCGCTTCGATGAGCGGCGGCAAATGGCGCTAGTGCGTTACTACGCCGCAGCCGGAGCGGGCGGATTGGCGATCGGCGTGCATACCACGCAATTCGCGATTCGCGATCCAGAACACGCTCTGTTTGAACCAGTATTGCGGTTCGTTTCGCAGGTGATGGATGAAATCGATGGCGGCCTTGACGGTGCGCGAGCAATTCCGCTACTTCGCGTCGGTGGCATCTGCGGGCAGACCGCGCAGGCCATGGCTGAGGCCGTTTTTCTCCGCGAGCAGGGTTTTCATGCCGGCCTGCTCAATCTTGGCGCGCTGAAAACGAGCAACGAAAGCGAATTGATCGCGCATTGCCAACGCATCAGCGAGATTCTGCCAATCTTTGGTTTTTTTCTCAATACGGCAGTCGGCGGGCGAGAATTGCCTTACTCATTCTGGCGGCGGTTCGCAGAGATTCCCGCCNNCGTGACGGCGATTAAAATTGCGTGCTTCAACCGTTACCAAACGATCGATTGTGTGCGTGCGATCGCGGAGTCTGGCCGCTCTGATATCGCCCTCTACACCGGCAACGACGACAACATCCTGCTCGATCTATTGACGCCGTTTCGTTTCCAAATCAGCGGTGCGACGGTGGAACGCCGAATTGTCGGCGGCCTGCTGGGCCATTGGGCTGTGTGGACTAAACGTGCGGTGGAGCATTTGGCGGCATGTCACACGGCGGCGTCCAGCGGGAAGGGTGCGTCGGCTGAACTACTGCGGTTGGCCAATGAAATCACCGATGCCAACGCGGCTTTTTTTGATCCGTCACACCAATTTCGCGGCTGCATCCCCGGCATTCACTCGGTTCTCGTCCGTCAGGAGTTGCTGGAAGGAACTTGGTGTCTCGATCCTGACGAAACTTTAAGCGTTGGACAAGGAGCCGAAATCAACCGCGTCTACGCCAGCTACCCACATCTCAATGATGATGCCTTCGTGGCCGAGAATCGTGACCGTTGGCTCAGCTGATAGCTATTTCTTCACCTGTCCGGCGTCAGAATTTGCCGTCGCGCGATTCGTAATGCGTCGGCTTGCCCCAATGGGTGCCACCCTCCTGGATCCACTCAGCGATCCACGGCATCAATTCATCAACCGGCACGCGCGGCTGGCCGAACAAACGAAAGGCCTGGGATGCGTCGTTCAGTAGCGCGCTCGGCGCTTCGGTCCCTTCTATCGAGACAGGCAAATCGAACAGTTCAGCAAACCGCGTAGCCACATCGCGGCAACGCAACTGCTCCGGACCCGCCACGTTCAGCACGAACGGCGGCGACGCAGCGAGCGTGAAGCTGGCCAGGGCCATGGCGCTAGCATCCGCCTGCCAAATCACGTTCGCGTAACCCATTTCAACGTTTACCGGCTGTCGCTCGAATACTTTCCGCGCAAGATCGACGAGCACACCGTACCGCAGCTCGACCGCATAGTTCAGACGGATGATTGAAATTGGCGTACCGTTTTCGCGTGAAAAGTACTCGTAGATCCGCTCGCGTCCCACGGCAGACATCGCGTACTCGCCCACCGGACACAGCGTGTCGGTCTCAATCGATCCCCCACCCTGTTCGACGGGAACCAAACCGTAAACATTGCCAGATGAAAATGCCACGATGCGACTCGCGGAAAAATGTTCGCACACGATAGCCGGCAAATAGGTATTTGTCGCCCAAGTGCGGGCGGCCGCACTCGATGTGCCGAATTTTTGGCCCGACATCGAGACCACGAGAGGGCACTTGGGCAGCGTGTCCACGAACGCCCGATTAAGCAGGTCGCCGCGAATGATATCGATCCCCCAATGCTCCAATTGGGCGGCCGCCTGGGCATCACTGAATCGGCTCACGGCCACCACGCGACGCTTGCCACCCGCCGTATCAGCAGCCCGGCGCGCCATGTGGCACAAAGACGGTCCCATTTTGCCGCCGGCTCCAAGGACAATCAGATCTCCTTCGCAATTTCGCAGACACTCCACGACCGCGGCTGTCGGCTCGCTAAGTCGATCTTCCAGCTCTATGTCAGTGATACGCGCCATGGATCTCCCGTAGTTCGTTAGTTTCTCGGTGTATTACTGTGGCCAGTGCTGCGCCAAGCTGCCGCTTCTTCGCCATCGAGGCGGAGCGTGAGGCACTTCGCGCTGCCGCCCGCTTTGACGAATTCGTCCAGTGGTGTGGCGACAGGTTGGTAGCCGCATTTGCTCAATGCAGTGTGTAGATTGTCGCAGCCGGTGTTTGTAATGACGCGGCGGCCGATCACAACCGCATTGCAAGCGAAACGCTCCGCCTCGGCGCGTTCGATTTCAAGAAGGTTGGGGACATGCTCGCGAATAGCCCGCTGGCCATAGTCGTCGAACGCCAGGGGGAACCAGATGGCCTCACCCTCGGCCAGCGGGCAGAAGCAGGTGTCGAGGTGATAGTAGCGTGCATCCACCAGCTCGACCGGAATCACACGCACGCCCAACAGCCTACCGATTTCCTGATGGCCGACGGCGTCGCTCCGCATCCGATAGCCTGCGTAGAGCGTGTCGCCACAGAACAGTGCGTCCCCTGCCCCTTCGAAACTGATCCCAGCGGCCACATCAATCACTTCAAACCCATGCTCGGTGAACCATTGACGATTGTATTGCTCTTCGCCTTGCCGCTGGGGATGGCGAAAGTGGGATAGAAGGGCTTGCCGCTGGTAGATCATGGCGGCATTGGCCGTGAACACAAGATCGGGCAAACCTTTCACTGGCTGCAAGAGTGAAACTTGTGCGCCGGCAGCGAGAATGTGCTGATACAACGCATTCCATTGCTCGACGGCCAACGCATGATCGGCCTGTCGGGCCGTGTTCATCCACGGATTGATCTCGTACTCAATCCCGTAATGATGTGGCGGGCACATTAGGATGTGGGGCTGCGGTTTGGCCATGTCTCACGTCTGCAATTTTTCCAATGTCTGCACCTCCTGCACCAAAGCTCGCAGGAAAGGTTCGACATCGGTAACGAGGCCGACCGTTTGCCAACTGCCGCGGTCGCTGAGCTTAATCACGGTCGAGGGATTGATATCGACGCAGACGACCTTGACCCAAGCCGGTAACAGATTGCCGACAGCTACCGAATGGAGCATCGTGGCGATCATGAGGCAGAACGTGACATCACGCACACGCTCGCGCATCATTTGCTGGGCCACAAGGGCATCTGTAATCACATCTGGCAGCGGGCCGTCATCGCGGATGCTGCCAGCCAGTATGAAATCGACCTCGTGTTGAACGCACTCGTAGATAATGCCGGACTTTAGCACACCCTGCTCTACGGCGTGTTTGATCGAGCCACAGCGGCGGATGCGGTTGATAGCCCGCAGGTGATGCTCGTGGCCCGCCTCGGCAATGCTGGCGTCCGCCAGGTGGACGCCCAAGCTTGTGCCGTAGAGCGATTGTTCGATGTCGTGCGTTGCCAGTGCGTTGCCTGCAAATAGCTTGTTGACATAGCCGCCACGGATCAATTGCACCAGTTGCGGTCCACTGCCGGTGTGAACGATGGCCGGACCGCCCACAATGAGGGTCTTTCCACCACCATGGCGATTGGCCACCAGGTCGCGGGCGATTTCGCGAACTAGGGCACCTTTAGGTTTTTCCGTGGAGACACCGCTCGACATGAATGCGAATTCGTCTCGAACAGTTGAACGTTCCAGCGGGATCACCCTTACGCCGGCGTGTCCGGTCACAATTGTCATGCCCCGACGGACATCGGTCATGGGTATGCAGCGAGGCGTACCAAGTGCGGGGTCCAGAGCCCCGCCGCCAACAGAGGGCTGATCGACAACAATTCCACAATCCATCTCTTGATCGGCCACCTCGATCCAGTGTCCGGCCAGCCGCACTTCGGTGCGTTGATTCGTCGTGCTGTAAAATGCCTCAGGAAAAGCGCCATCCATATCCGCTTCCGCGAGTCGGCAATCTTGCTTCGTCGTCGGCACCGCGCCGTGGTCGGCGATTTGAGCCAGGACACGTTCCATTATTTCATCTGTACGGGCACGGATTTCAATCACGGCGTAGCTGGGGTCGTGCCGTCCCTGACCAATTGTGATCTTGGCGATGCGAAACTTACCCCCACCGGCAGTAATCGAATCAAGCACCTTCGGTAGGATCAGGCTGTCGATGATGTGACCCGATATCTCGACCTCTTCGACGATCGAGTATTCGGCGTCAGAGTGTAAGTTCGCGTCAGGAGCAGTGGGTTTGTCAGCCATGTAGGTTCAGTATCCCTTGCGCGCACAAAGTAACTTGTGAGCGGCTTCGATTTTCCACGAATTATGAGGCGAAGCCCCTCCGTGGAGCCGGCTGAAACGCCTATCCGCGAGGACGCGAAAGCCTTATACTGTGAGTGGTTATAGCAGAATGGCAAGCCCTCCGGGCGATCTCTCGCCGGTGGATTCAGTAGATATAGTTACAGTCGGAACCAAAATGGAAAGTCAGGAAAAGAAGTCAAAGTGGGACGAGCTAGCCCGGGAACTGGGTGCCGAAATACCGGCCGAAAATGAACACCCAATGCCAGCCTCCCCAGAGACCTTCGACGAACCGGCAACACACGTTGAAGAACGTGCCGCTAGACCGAAGCTGCCCGCGCCGAAGCGGGGTGCATCCGATTGGGCTAAGCTGACTAGCGATCTTGGGTTACCACCAATCGAAGAGCCGGCGACGCCCGCGTCAGTCCCTCCGGTGGCGCGTCAGCAATCGCCATCCGGCGAAGAGCGAACGCCTCCTCCTCGCCCCTCTGTGTCCCAACCGCCCGCTACAGAACGCGAGACGCAGCGTAACGACTCGGATCGCGAAGAAAGCCACCGGGGTGACCGTCCCCGACGTTCCCGCGGTTCACGCGGCGGCTCAAATCGAAATCGAAATGACCGAGAACCGCGTGGTGAGCGAAGTAGTCGCGGAGGACGCGAACGCCGACCAGCGCGTGACGATGCCCCACCGCAAGGTGGCGATCCGCAGGGTGAACATGAACACCGCGGGAGAGATCATCGCGAACGTAGAGAGCCGCGAGAACGTCGTCCGCGTGAGGAAGTGGAAGCAGAGAATCGCCCCACGATCCATCGTTCTGAGCCAATGCCTGAGTTGGGAAAAGAAGCGCAGCCTGAACCGGTAGCCGCTCGCGAACCGGCACCCAAACCCAGCGCCGGCGTTAGTCTGTGGCATAAGATCTTTGGCATGCCCGCAGAACAAACGGCGAAGCTGACGGAAGCTGAAGAAAGACGACGTGACACGGACGAAACGGACGAATATTTGCCGCGATCTCGTGGGCCGGGATCCGAAGAAGTTCGTTTTACCACCGAGGCAAACGTTGACGAAATCGAGGCAGAATTCGTTGACGCCGAAGCTCGCGAAGACTCGCCGGAAGGTGAAAATCGGCCGGAAGGCGAAGGAGAGGATGAGCGCCCCCGTCGCCCGCGCCGACGACGCCGTGGCGGTCGTGGTCGAGGGTCGCGGTCATCCGAAGGCAGCGAGCAAACAGAGCGGGGGGGCGAGCGTGCCTCCCCGGCTGAGCGCGAAGATCGCCGAGAGCGGGCCCCACGCGCTGAACCTGGCAGCCGCGGACGCTCGTCCAATCGCCGATCCGAGCGTAATGATCGCGGTCGTTCGTCTCGACAGGTCGAAGACGCTGGATCACCCGACGACGAATTTGACGATCTGGACGATATTGGACCGGATGATTCCGACATTGCGGAAGATTTCGGCGATGATGAAAGAGGCGAAGGCGAAGCGGTTCGCGCTGGCAGTCGCTCACGTTCGTCCGCCGGCCATCGCAGCATTCCCTCTTGGGATGAGGCGATCGGCATGATTGTCGATACGAACCTGGAGGCACGCCCACAGCGCCGGCGGTCGAATTCATCGCCGCGCTCCAGTTCACAACGCGGCGGCCGTCCCCGCGGGGGCCGATATCGCGGAGGAAGGTCTGGCGGTAGTCGCTCAAATGGCGGGAACCGCTCGGGAGATGGGCATAGGCACCAGAACGACGAACCATCTTGAACAGGTTGCGGCATCGTTGCGAAAACGCAACATCGTGCATTTTTGTCGTGCGCTGCGCACGTGGCGTGTTGGTTATTTTTTCTGTTGGGTAGCTTCCCCAGGGCAGCACAACCGGCAGTTGCTATCTCCCATTGAATCGCAACCACTTAGCCACTAATCTTTTACGTCAATCACTCTGAACGGGTGACTAGCTGCTCAAATTACGGTTCTATGCAACTCAATGTTGCCTTCACTGCAAATCCGAACGATACTTAACAAAGAAGAGGTGCGACCCGAAGTCGCGGTCGAGCGAGCGGCTCGACCGACACGCCACCACCTTATCACCGCTCTTTGCCAATTCTCTAACTGTGTGCATCCTGGCACGCGTTGGAATTCAAAATCCTACGTTTGGCCGGTTGTGTACATCGCGGCCAAGCTTCTCTTGGCACCGGCTACCGAGATTGGGTAAAAGCCTAATCACCGCGCGCCGGCAGATGTTCACGATTGGCGATTAAGATCGTGGCGCATTGCCAGGTGCCGCCCTATGTTCGGTTGTTACGTTGGATGCTGCGCAGAACAGCTTAAGGCAACACCCGACAGCATGGCAGATGCACATAACAGGAAAATTGTCACAGGCGTTGCCTTTGAAACCCCCGAGGTAGTTTGGCGACGTCGATCGTCCGCCGGAAAGATTAGGAAAGGAAGCCAACCCATCCAAGACAGCATTGGATAACGACAGAGCATCGCACGACACGCCCGCGTGTGACTCATAGAGTACACAGCAGCGCGTTGCAACATGCCCACCTGAAGGATCAGCCCGGCGAGATCGAAGTCGCTCACAGGAGTACGCGTGATGAGCGACGGACGTGAAATCATCTCCTTAGTTGCCCAACGGCAAGATTGCGAACAGTTCCGCCGCAAGAATTGGGTGGGAACGTTCGCTGAGTATTTAGACATCGTTCGCGAGCACCCTGAAGTGACGCGAACCGCTTATCAGCGCATCTACGACATGATTATGTCGTACGGGTCCGAGGTGACCGAATCGGGTCGCGAGAAGGAAGTTCACTATCACTTCTTCGACGATCCAGACAACGACGGTAAAGATGCCGTGTTTGGGCTCCGTGGCCCCCTAGCCCATCTGGTGAACGCTCTGGAAAGCGCCGCGAATGGTTACGGCATCGAGCGCCGCGTGCTGCTGCTTCACGGCCCAGTCGGCAGCAGCAAGAGCACGATCGTGCGGTTACTCAAGAAGGGCCTGGAACGATACTCCTCCACAGATGAAGGCGCTCTCTACACGCTTGGTTGGGCCGACGAAGAAAGGCCTGACGATCCAGAGGCCATTCATTGGTGCCCGATGAACGAGGAGCCGCTCCACCTATTTCCCGAACGATTCCGCCCTGATGTGGAAGCCAAGCTTAACGCAAGTCGAGGTGAAGATGAACCTCACGTTCACATTGTCGGCGAACTCGATCCGTTCTGCCGATTCATGTATCACCAGCGGCTGAAGAAGTACGACGGTGACTGGACTAAGGTCATCGAAGACGTCCGCGTCAAACGTGTGATCTTGAGCGAAAAGGATCGCGTCGGTATCGGCACGTTTCAACCGAAGGACGAAAAAAATCAGGATGCCACGGAGCTGACTGGGGACATCAACTATCGCAAGATCGCCGAGTATGGCAGCGACAGCGATCCGCGGGCCTTCAATTTCGACGGCGAATTCAACATCGCCAACCGCGGCGTGATCGAATTCGTCGAAGTGCTGAAACTTGATGTGGCCTTTCTTTACGATCTGCTAGGCGCGAGTCAAGAGCATCGTATCAAGCCGAAGAAATTTGCGCAGACCGATATCGACGAAGTCATCATCGGCCACACGAACGAGCCGGAATACCGTCGATTGCAAAACAATGAGTTCATGGAAGCGCTTCGCGATCGAACGGTGAAGATTGACATCCCCTACGTTACGACGTTAGCCAACGAGGTCAAAATCTATGAGAAAGACTATAACGGTCGGACGGTTCGCGGTAAGCACATCGCGCCCCACACGATCGAGATGGCCGCAATGTGGGCGGTCCTCACGCGCCTGGAAGAGCCAAAGCACGCCGGGTTGTCACGCTTGCAAAAGCTCAAACTCTACAACGGCAAGACGCTTCCGGGATTTACCGAGGAGAACATCAAGGAGTTGCGTGAACAAGCCACACAAGAGGGGATGATCGGTATTTCGCCGCGTTACGTACAGGACAAGGTTTCGAACGCCCTGGTTGCTCATCCAGAAGCCCGGAGCATTAACCCTTTCATGGTGCTGAATGAGTTGGAATCTGGTCTCAAGCATCATAGTCTCCTCACGAATGAAGAGACAAAGCAGGAATATAGAGAGTTGTTGGGCGTAGTCAAGGAAGAGTACGAGAACATCGTGAAGAACGAGGTTCAACGCGCGATTGCCGCCGATGAGGATGCGCTTAAGCGGCTGTGTGGCAACTACATCGACAATGTCAAAGCTTACACCCAGCGGGAAAAGGTCAAGAATCGATTCACCGGGAAGAGTGAAGAGCCGGATGAGCGGCTGATGCGCTCGATCGAAGAAAAGATCGATATTCCCGATAGCCGTAAGGACGATTTCCGCCGGGAGATCATGAACTACATCGGCGCCTTGTCAATCGACGGCAAGACGTTCGACTACAAGACGAACGAGCGGCTCTATAAGGCGCTGGAGTTGAAATTATTCGAGGACCAGAAAGATTCGATCAAGCTGACGAGCCTCGTATCGAATGTGGTCGATGCCGAGACGCAGAAAAAAATCGACGTGGTGAAGGGTCGCCTGATCCGCGATTACGGCTACGACGACGAAAGCGCCACGGATGTTTTGAACTACGTGGCGAGCATATTCGCTCGCGGGGACGCGAAAGAGAACAAATAGCAAAAACTGGACAGAGATCAATGGGGCTGGCAAGGAGGCCGGGCGCCGCGGGGCGCGGACCAAGATGGTGCGAAACGCAACTAGCACCTGCCTCGTGCCCAAAGCAACTAGACGAACACCTCGACGCATGACCAGCGAGGGTGGTGCGATGATTATGAAAATCGAGCGCGATCAGCGCCGCTTCAAACAAATTGTTCGCGGCCGGATCCGTCAAAATCTGCGCAAATACGTGACGCATGGCGAGATGATCGGTCGCAAGGGTCGCGATCTAGTCAGCATCCCCGTTCCACAGCTCGATGTACCTCACTTCCGCTTTGGCGATAACGGGGCCGGCGGCGTCGGTCAGGGCGAGGGAGAAGAAGGCCAGGCAATCGGCAAGGGCGGCAACCCAAAGAATGGACAAGGCCCCGCGGGCAGCGATCCGGGTAGTGGCCACTTGCTGGAAGTCGATATTTCCTTGGAAGAGTTGGCGGCAATTATGGGCGAAGAGCTTGCCTTGCCCCGCATTCAGCCTAAGGGGCAGGCTTCGATCGTTCAGGAGAAGTCAAAATACAACAGCATTCGGCAAACGGGGCCGGAATCGCTACGGCATTTCAAGCGCACTTACCTCAAGGCGCTGCGCCGGCAGATTTCCACCGGCGTGTACGAGCCGGACGATCCGCGAGTCATTCCGATCAAGGCGGACAAGCAGTACCGCTCCTGGAACACGATTGAGCAGCCCGAGGTCAACGCGGCCGTCATTTACATGATGGATGTTTCCGGCTCAATGACGGACGAGCAAAAAGAGATCGTTCGTACTGAGGCGTTTTGGATCGACACTTGGCTGGCCAGCCAGTACCGCGGCATAGAAACCCGCTACATCATTCACGACGCTGTCGCGAAACAAGTTGACGAACATACATTTTACCATACTCGGGAAAGCGGCGGGACGCGGATCAGCTCTGCTTACAAAGCGTGCGCTAACCTGATTGCCGAAGAGTTTCCGGTGTCCGAATGGAACCTTTATTGTTTTCAGTTTTCTGATGGCGACAACTGGGGCGAAGACAACGAAGAGGCGTTCAAGGTACTGGGCGAAAAGCTGCTGCCGATCGTCAATTTATTCTGCTACGGTCAAGTGGAAAGCCCCTACGGCAGCGGGGAATTCCTGGGAAACCTTCAAGGGCGTTTTGGCGAAAGTCACGAAACACTCATCCTATCTGAGATCGAAGACAAAGAGGCAATATACGAATCGATCAAGATGTTCTTGGGCAAAGGCAAGTAACCACAGGCGGCAGGTTAGTAACACGATGAATCATAAGACCATCTATCTGAAGACTTTTAGTGTCCGCGTCGGACATTGGCAAATTGTGGTACAGGCCCACAATGACGAGGAAGCGATCCAGATGGCACGCCGACATTTGTCGATTGAGTTGCCGCGATTGTACGATCTGATTCGCAGTTTGACAGTCGCCCGTTTCCAAGTGGAAGCGGCCGCTTAGCTTGACGCAGAGCATATTCCATGGCCAGCGCTGAAACATCCAATTTGCCGCCGTCGCTTGTCGCCATTCAGCGCGAGGTCGAAGGCTATGCGCGCAGCTATGGCCTCGATTTCTACCCGACGATCTTCGAGTACATCAACGCAGACCAACTGAACGCCATCGCGGCAAAAGGCGGCTTCCCCGTCCGATATCCCCACTGGCGATTTGGCATGGAATACGAGCGGCTGAGTAAGGGGTATCACCACGGTCTGCAAAAGATTTACGAGATGGTGATCAATAACAACCCCTGCTACGCCTATCTGATGAACAGCAACGGGCCGGTGGACCAAAAGCTGGTCATGGCTCACGTTTATGGCCATTGCGACTTTTTCAAGAACAATTTCTGGTTCAGCAAGACGAGCCGCAAAATGATGGATGAGATGGCCAACCACGGCAATCGCATTCGGCGGTTCATGGACGAGGTGGGCGTCGAAGAGGTCGAAGAGTTTATCGACGCCTGTCTGAGCATTGAGGATCTGATCGATATCCATGCTCCATTCATCCGGCGCCGAGCGGACAAAAGCCGCTACGACTTTGACCAGCAGAAGTCGGAACCCGAGGGGCCGTCGCGATATCGGTCGAAGGATTACATGGATTCGTTCATTAACCCGCCGAAACAGTTGGCGGCAGAGGCCAAGCGGCTGGACGAGGCGCGGCGAGAGACCAAATCCTTCCCAGAGCACCCGGAACGGGATGTGATGCTTTTCATTCTGGAGCACGCGCCGCTCAAGGGCTGGCAGGCGGACGTGCTGGCGATCATCCGCGACGAAACGTATTATTATGCTCCTCAGGCTCAAACCAAAATCATGAACGAAGGCTGGGCCAGCTACTGGCATTCGACCATCATGACTCGGCAAGGCCTGACGGCGGACGAGGTGATCAACTACTGCGACCACCATAGTGGCACGCTGGCGAGTTCGCCGACGCAGCTTAATCCTTATAAGGTCGGCATTGAGCTATTTCGAGATATTGAAGATCGTTGGAACCGCGGCGCGTTCGGCAAAGAGTACAACGAATGCGACGATTACCGTACCCGCCGCGATTGGAACACGGATGCTGGCCTGGGAAGGGAAAAAATATTCGAAGTCCGCCGGATTCACAACGATTTGACGTTCATCGACGAGTTTCTGACGCTCGATTTTGTACGAGAGCAGCGACTCTTTAAGTTTGGCTATAATTCCAGCACGGAGTATTATGAAATTGAGAGCCGAGCGTTTCCGAAAGTGAAGCAGCAGTTGTTGGCCAGCCTGACGAACCTTGGCCGGCCACAAATTGCTGTGCGCGATGGCAACTATAAGAATCGTGGTGAGTTATTTTTAGAACACACCTACACCGGCGTGGAATTGCAGTTGGATTATGCGAAGGATACGCTTCGCAATCTCCACCGATTGTGGAACCGACCAGTGCATTTGGAAACCGTCCTGGAAGATACGCACACAGTCATATCCTTTGATGGATCGGATCACGACATCGAGAAGGGAGAACCGATTGAATTAGCGGAAGGGGCCCAACTATGACACTCCAATCGCAATTAGATTCAGAACTTACGAACCTCGGCGGCGGCGCGGCTGTGAATGTGGCAGTTGACGAACAGCCAAGACAACTTGCCTGCGAAATAATCGAACGAAATTCGCTCGCCGTCTCATTTAACTCGCTACGCCTCTCTACCTCAGAACTTGCTAATTCGACTGCCGCCGATTTGGAACGTATCGGTAAGTCACTCTCCAGCCGGCTTACCTATCTGATGGAGCCAATCAGCCCCATTGAGCTGGATCCTGCCGCCTGCGTAGTTCAATTGCGCAGCAGCCCACCACAAAAAGATGACGACGGACGCAGCTACTACGAACTGATGATCCGTCGCGGCGGCGAGATTTCGCTACGCCGCTTCCGCAAAGAATCGGGCGCCAGCCGGCAACCGATCGCAGCCAATGTTACCCGCGAAGTCTTGCTGCGGTTAGTGGGTGACTTCTGCGCCGTGCTCGGCTAGAATGGCCGAGCCAGCTAATCTGGTCCTCCATGCAGACATACGAGCAACAACTTGATGCCGATTGGCAACTCGCATTGCGTGAGGGGAGTATGTACTTCGAGGGCGACAATGCGGTACATAAGACGTTGCACCGTATTGCGCAGCGGCTTGACGAATTAGGCATTGATTACGCGATAGCGGGTGGCATGTGTTTGTTTCGACATGGTTTTCGACGCTTTACTCAAGATGTGGACGTACTGGTGACTTGCGAATCTCTGGCGCGAATTCATGAGGAATTGGAAGGGCGCGGCTATGTAAAGCCATTTGCCGCCAGCAAGAATTTGCGCGATGCCGAAACCGGTGTACGCATTGATTTCATGATCAGCGGCCAATTTCCTGGCGAAGGCAAACCGGGGCCGATTGCGTTCCCGATTCCTAAAGACGTATCTAGGGAATTTGATGGCGTTCGTTATGTCGACTTAATTCCGTTGATCGAATTGAAGCTAGCGTCTGGACAAGCATCCCATCGTGCTCAAGACTTGCACGATGTACAACAATTGATCGTGGCGCGATCTTTGCCGCGCGAGCTGACAGATCAGCTGCATCCGAGTTTGCAGGACGCATATCTGCAGAAATACGACGATGCTCAAAAAGCAGTTGCAGATGAAAGCTAGTCGCTGCGTTGATATGTTAATGCAACCGCATTTCCTTTTGCACTGATCGCCAGCCATGTCTCGCATCTCCCACACCCACTCCGCAGAACCGGTTCAACAATCTCTTATGCCAGCGAGCGGCGGGTGGCATTGTAGCCATTTGTATTATTCTTTTTTTCCGCCAACATTTTCTCGGCTTACACATCGCCATCGCACCCGATTCAAGAAGTGGTTTGCCGACACGCTCGACCCGGCAGGGCCAAATGCGCCACTCCGATTGCAAACATCGATCGTCAGCGGGCAAAAAGCCGACTTTGGCGTGATGCTGCTTGATCCTGACCCCCTAAAAATCAATCGCGTACATCAGCGGCTGATGAAAGGCCCATATGGATCGGCATTCTTACCCACCTATTCCTTCGTTTCAATGACTGAAATCAGCGAATATGTGCAAAGCGTCGAGCAATTCGGCGAGCGGCTCGTCGCTGAGGGAATGGATGCCGCTAGTCCTGAATATCAGGCTCGCGTGAAGGGATATGCGGATCGGCTCGGCCAGATGAACCACCAACGACTGACGCCCGATTTTCCGCCGTACCGCGCGATGTGCTTCTATCCGATGAACAAAAAGCGCAAGGTGGGCGAAAACTGGTTCATGCTGCCGAAAGAAGAACGCAGCCGGTTGATGATCGATCACGCCAAAAGTGGTATGGCCTTCGCAGGTAAGGTTTCTCAGCTCATCACGGTCGGTATTGGCCTCGAAGACTGGGAGTGGGGCGTAACGCTGTGGGCCGCGAATCCAGAGTACCTAAAAGAAATCGTCTACCGCATGCGGTTCGACGAAGCCAGCGCCCGCTATGCTGAGTTTGGCTCGTTCTATACTAGTTATGTTTCGACGCCGGCGGAGATACTGGAACATTGCGAGATCGTTTAAACAGGTGACCGAGTCACCGGGGCTTTCGCCCTTCCCATCAGCAAGAGTCGCGCCGCCCGGAAATTCTTTTCGCTGCAACTCCAATTCTTCTCACGCCTGGGGTTCGAGGCTAGAATGAGACTCGGTTAAGTAGACGCAACCGAGTGCCGCGAGTCGTAGCCGGCCGACGAACCGCGTGTGGAAAATGGTGTTACGAATGCCTGCCACCCCAGCAATGAAAACTCCGGCTGCGCGGTCGTCTGGCGAGGCAATGACAAACTGCGTGTTCGAAGTTCAGCATCCTTTAATTCAGTGTCACTTAGCACGGTTGCGCGAGAAATCCACGCCGCCCCACGAATTTCGCCAATTGGTCCAGCGCTTGGCCTCTCTGCTAGCCTACGAAGCCACAAAAGATTTGCGCACGGCAACGACGATAGTCCAAACGCCTCTTACTACTACGGAGGGGAAGCGCCTCGCGCAACGCATCGGCTTGATTCCGATTCTCCGTGCCGGCCTCGGCATGGTCGAACCGGTGCTCGAGCTTATTCCGTCGGCCCAAGTCTGGCACCTGGGCCTATACCGAGACGAAGCGACCGCCCAGCCGGTTAAATACTACGCGAAGCTGCCTTCGGAGCGGCCGGTGGACGTGGCCCTGATTCTTGATCCAATGTTGGCGACTGGTGGCTCGGCGGTCGCGGCGCTGACCGCGCTCCGCGAATGGGGTGTGTCGCAAGTAAAACTACTGTCCCTACTGGCTGCCGCGGAAGGCATCAAGGCGGTGACGACAGAGTTCCCAGACGCGCAAATCTATGTCTGCTGTATTGATCCAGAGCTGAACGACCGCAAGTTTATCGTGCCAGGATTAGGCGACGCCGGCGACCGGATATTTAACACGGTTGACTAACACATAAGCAAATCGGGAACATCATGAAAACTTTACTCAGCAAGGAGGAGCTCCACGACGGAGTCACTCGTATTGCGGATAAGATCTCCGCTTGCTACGAAAATCACCAACTCACGATCGTCGGCGTTTTGACTGGCAGCGTGGTATTAATGGCCGACTTGATCCGACTCATTGATCTGCCGATGCGCGTTGGTGTGCTTCAAGCCAGCAGCTACCGTGGCGCGACCACGACACGCGGCGACCTCACGATCAATTCCGAATTGATGCTAGACATTTCTGGTCGCGACGTTCTGCTGGTCGATGACATCTTTGACACGGGCCACACGCTGGTCCAGGTTATGGAAAAAATGGGCGAGTTCAAGCCAAGCTCCATTCGCTCCGCCGTCCTGCTGCGTAAGCACGGCCGTCAGGAGGTCGATTACGTACCAGACTTTGTTGGATTCGACATTCCAGACGAATTCGTCGTTGGCTACGGCTTGGACTACGAAGACATGTATCGCAACCTGCCCTATCTGGCCTTGCTGGAACCAGACGACATAGCAAACCACCAGCTTTCCACAGCTCATTACCGGCTGATGTAACTTGGCGTTGGCAAGCCCAACTGCACTCGCAGAGCCCCTCGTCAGCGGAGATATCTAGCGTCATGGCCGACCCTCGTATTTTGGCTTTCGCCGGCAGCGTCCGCCGCGATTCGTTCAACAAGAAGCTCATTCGCATTGCCGTGCAAGGGGCCGAACAGGCCGGCGCCAGCGTCACGCTCGTTGATCTCAGCGATTTTCAGTTGCCGCTATTCGACCAGGATTGCGAGGCCGAGCGGGGATTACCGGCGAATGCGATCGCACTCAAGAAGCTGTTTCTCGACCACGCTGGCTTGCTGATTTCCTCCCCTGAATACAACAGCTCGATCACGCCATTATTGAAGAACACGATCGACTGGGTTTCTCGTACAGCGCCAGGCGAAGGTCCGTTGGCTGCCTATCGGGGGAAGGCGGCTGCGTTGATGAGTGCCTCGCCCGGCGCATTGGGCGGCTTGCGCGGACTGGTGCATGTGCGTTCGATTCTTGGCAACATCGGCGTTCTGGTGCTGCCGGATCAGGTGGCCGTGCCTCAAGCTAATGATGCCTTTACGGCAGAGGGCCGTCTCAAGGACGACAAACGCCAAGCCTCCGTGGAAAACCTGGGGCGAACACTGGTTGACTTGGTTCGAAAACTCTAGAGTTCTCTGTCAAACTGCCACTCGGACCGCTGGACAAAGTGGTGGTGTGTCCTGGTAAGATAGGGGACTTAACGACGGCAACGGACCCATTCAAAGCGGCACCCACTAGGCGGACTATCCACATGAAAACTCTCACTCAGACCACTACCTTGGCTGTTCTGTTAACATTCGTTAACTTCACCTGTGCTGCCGCGCCAGCCGCCACGGCCGACAAGCCCAAGCCGGATGCGGACGGTTGGTATTCGCTATTCAACGGCAAAGACCTCACGGGTTGGAAATCGACCAAAGACAATCCCGATACGATCAAGGTGGTCAATGGCGAAATTGTCGTGCATGGTCCTCGGTGCCATCTTTTCTACGACGGGCCGGTCAACGACGCCGATTTCAAAAACTTCGAATGGAAGTGCGAGGTCATGACCAAGCCCAAGGCCAACTCCGGCATGTATTTCCACACGAAGTACCAGGAGGATGGCTGGCCCTCCCGCGGCATCGAAGTCCAGGTCAACAATTCTCATGGCGATCCCATTAAAACTGGCAGTCTGTATCAGCTCCAAAACATCATGAACAACTCGCCGGCAAAGGATAATGAATGGTTCACGCAGGAAGTCCGCGTCGAAGGCAACCACGTCGTCGTGAAAGTTAATGGCAAGGTCGTCAACGAATACACTCAGCCCGCCGATCTCAAGCGCGAAGGAAGTTTTAAGGAAAACTTGATGGGCTCCGGCACCTTCGCGCTGCAAGGTCACGACCCGGGCAGCGAAACTCACTATCGCAAAGTGATGGTCAAGCCGCTGCCTTAGTTGGTTGTGGTTGGCGAGCGCTCGGTCAGTTCGGCCCTTCGAAACGCTCCGGCAGAAGTTGATCTAACGTGACTACGTGGACTTCGTGCTGCTGGAGTGAATCGACCATCACGATGGACAGTTTTGGGTTGAACTCGGCCAGAAATTGTCGGCAAGCCCCGCATGGGGATGCGCCGCCCCGGCTGATGACCACGATCTCGTTAAACTGCGCTTCGCCGGCTGCGAGCGCCGCTGACGCGGCAACCCGTTCGGCGCAAATCGTCAGTCCAAACGAGGCGTTCTCGACGTTCACTCCCTGAAAAATCCTACCGCTTGCGGTCCGCAAGGCCGCGCCAACCGGAAAGTTAGAATAGGGACAATACGCGCGCTGCTGGGCGTCGAGTGCAGACTGGATCAGTTCTTCACGTTCTGGATTTGTCATGTGGTCATTGTCCGCAGATGTCGCAGATTTACGCAGATGGCTCGATGTAAGAAACAGAGAATGACTTGCGACTGCTTTTTCCAATCTGTGTTCATCTGCGGACGAGATTCCGATTGAAGCGCCTATCCCGCAATTCGCTCCGTAATCAATACGGGGGGCTGGACTGGTTGGTCACTGAGAGTGATCGCCTGAATCAGTTCTGCTTCCACCGAGGCGGCCGCGGCGGGGCGGGCGAAGACGCGTAAAAGCGGTTGCCCTTTTTCGACTCGGTCTCCCAGCCGAACCAACATTTCTAGCCCGACGGATAGGTCCAGAACATCGCCCAGTTTCTTTCGCCCTCCCCCGAGTTCAACAATCACTCTACCCAGTTGTTCCGTATCGATCGCGGTCACATAGCCGGCTCGTCCACTGATGATGTTTTGNNGCATCGAGATCGCCTCCTTGAGCGGCCACCATCTTGCGAAACTTTTCCAGCCCGGCGCCAGATGAGATTACTTCCTCCAAGCGACATCGAGCGGCCGCCTCCGACGATTCACGCTTTACCAGCACGAGCAACTCCGCTCCTAGTGCCAAAGTAACTTCCAGCAAATCTGTCGGGGCCTCGCCTCTGAGCACACCGACCGCTTCATTGACTTCGACGGCATTTCCCGCCATCCGCCCCAACGGCTGGTTCATATCGGTCAGTAAGGCCGAAGTCGGCACGCCCATTCGTCGGCCTGTGTTGACCATTGAGCGGGCTAAAGTGTGCGCGTCGTCCAGTGTCTTCATGAACGCGCCGCTGCCAAATTTGACATCGAGCACCAGTGCGTCGAGCCCTTCGGCCAGCTTTTTGCTCATGATGCTGGCCGCGATCAACGGAATGGAAGGCACCGTGCCGGTTACGTCTCGAAGCGCGTAGAGCTTGCGGTCGGCGGGCACGAGGTCGGCCGTTGCTCCGCTAATGACACACCCGACGCGGCGCGTAATCGCTTGCATTTCTTCCTTGGTGAGATTCGTGCGAAAGCCGGGGATCGATTCCAGTTTATCGAGCGTCCCCCCGGTAGTCCCCAAACCGCGGCCGGAGATTTTTGGCACTTGGAGATCGCAACACGCCAACAGCGGCGCCAGCAGCAACGAAACTTTGTCGCCGATGCCGCCCGTCGAATGCTTATCGACTTTAGGCGATTCGCCAGCCGGCCAGGAGAAGGTTGTCCCCGAGTGCAACATGCTCTCCGTCAACGCGGCGATCTCAGCGACGGTCATCCCGCGCAAATAGACGGCCATCGCCCAAGCGGACATTTGGTAGTCGGGCACCTCGCCGCGGACATAACTTTCAATCAGCGCGCCGATTTCCTCGGCCGACAGTTCGCCACCGTCCCGCTTCCTTGAGATGATGTTAACGACGTTCATTGATTCCTAAAAATGCATGGAAGCGTTGCTAATTCGACTGCGTGTTGCTTTGGATTGCCGAAGGTGCGCAAAATCCCTCCCCCCTTGGTAGTAGTGCAAATTCTCGGTATTTTCCTCAAGGTGCGCAAAACTCCCCCCACTAATTTTGCGCACCTTGAGTCAACAGGAGGGGGTCATCGGTCTCAGTGATCAGATGCGCCCCCCTAGTTTTGCGCACCTGATGCTAAATTGAACAGTTAGACGGGATGGTGGTGGGAGTTGGGCGTTAAGCGTTAGGTAGAAGCACCGTAGGCAGACGGCCCAACCCTAGCACAAGTGCTGGCCTGATTTCAACAAGAAATTTTGGTCACCTGGGTGGCGCAAAAATCGGGGCTTGACTGGCATTTTAGGTCAGCCGACACGGCGGGCGGCTTTAGAGATAGAGGACAGGTTCTCTAATCGCAATACATGTGAGAAAGCGAACCTAACGCGCATTCTTCTTCAGGCGCCAAACTTTTCGACGATCACCTCGTTCACAATCGCACGCAGCTTATCCTGGGCAATATTGGCCGTGGCGACAACCTCCTCACCGCTCGTACTATGGGGCACATCGGGCGAACAAACATTGGTGATGGTGGAGAGGCCGAGCACTCGCAATCCTGCGTGGGCCGCGACAATCGCCTCCGGCACGGTGGACATCCCCACGGCGTCAGCTCCTAAACATCGCAGCATGCGAATTTCGGCTCGCGTCTCATAATTCGGACCCAGGACAGCAACGTAGACGCCGCGATGGCAGACAAAATCGGTGCGGCGGGCGATTGCCAGAGCACAGTCACCCAATTTGCGATCGTACGGCGCGCTCATATCGGGAAAACGCGGCCCGAGCCGATCGTCATTCACCCCAACGAGCGGATTGCGATTGAGCAGATTGATATGGTCGTCAATCACCATGATGTCGCCGACGGCGAAATTCGGATTCAATCCCCCGGCCGCATTGGACAGGATAAGCAGTTCGATTCCCAAGGCTTTCATCACTCGCACCGGAAAGGTTGCCCGTTCGGCCGAATAGCCTTCATAACAATGAAAGCGGCCCTGCATCGCGATGACGGGCACATTTCCTAGTCGGCCACACAACAGCCGGCCGCGATGCCCCACGGCAGTGGATTTCGAGAAGTGGGGCACGATGCCATAGTCGAATGATCTTTCGACTTCGATTTCATCCCCAACTGCTCCTTGGCCAGAACCCAAGATGATGCCTACCCGCGGCTGGCCGAGCCACTCCTTGCGGATGTAAGCAACGGACTCTTCAATTTGGCCGACAAGCTGCTGCATTTGGTCCGCCGTTGTCCTGTTTGTTTGGAGTACTTACCACGGAGACACGAAGAGCACGGAGAATACAAATTCATTTAGACAGGATTTACAGGATGAACAGGATCAAACAATGAGAAGTGCAATTGACTTTTATCCAGTCAATTCTGTTAATCCTGTCTAATTTACTTCTCTGTGTTCTCCGTGCCTCCGTGGTTTATTTCATGGCCGCGTCGTGCTTCAGAATGCCACACACGAGGGCTTGCAACTTTGGCTGGGCTGAGTTGGCGGTGGCGATGATGTGGTCAATGTTGGCCGGCTCCAGGGCGTCCGGAAAGCACATGTCCGTGACGACCGATAGGCCGAAGCAACGCAGGCCGGCGTGGACAGCCACGATCACCTCGGGAACGGTAGACATGCCGACTACGTCCGCACCAATCAGACGCAGGAAGCGATATTCGGCCCGCGTTTCCAGGTTCGGACCGGTGACCGCCACAGTCACGCCGCGGTGGGCGACAAAATTCTCCTGACGGGCGATTTCCAACCCCTTCTCGATTAGTTTTGGATCGTATGGACGGGACATATCCGGAAAACGAGGGCCGAGGCGATCGTCATTCACGCCAATTAATGGATTGTCGCCCATCAAGTTGATATGGTCGTCGATGATCATCACGTCGCCCGGCCGGTACTGCGGATTCATGCCGCCAACCGCCTGCGAGACAATCAAGAGCCTTGCGCCCAGCCGCTTCATCACCCGCACGGGAAGCGTGATCTGTTGGAGTGGATAGCCCTCGTACTGATGGAAGCGGCCTTCCATCGCCAACAGGGGAACGCCCTCCAGCCGGCCACATACCAAGCGGCCGCGATGGCTGGTAGCAGTCGACTTGAGAAAGTGAGGGATTGTGTCGTAGTCGAGTGTTGCTTCGACATCGATCTGCTCCGCCACTTGCCCCAGGCCAGTACCGAGAATGACACCGGCATGCGGCGTCTCTGGCCACACTTTCTGAATGACGGCGGCCGCAGCTTCGATTTGATCGAACAGTTCGAGCATCACACAACTCAAGCAACAGACAATTAAACCACGGAGGCACGGAGTACACCGAGATAAGAACTGTAGAGCAGAAGAACGGCAGAACAGTAGAAACGCGATACGATTTCTTCTTAATGCTGTTCTCCTGCTCAACCATTCTACTGCTCTTTCTTTTGCGTGTCCTCCGTGCCTCCGTGGTAAATCAATTTGTCAATAAGCGGCGGAACTCTGTGTGTGCNNTGTGCTGGCCGCGTTCGCCGGCAGCGATTTCCTTCGTGCCGCTTGTGCCGAGCCGAGTGACGCCGAGCGCGACGAATTGTTTCGCGTCCTCAAAGCTGCGAATGCCACCCGAGGCCTTCACCTGGACCGCCGGGCTGCAATGTTCGCGCATCAGCCGCACGTCGTGTATGGTAGCTCCCGTGACGAGCAGGTTGCCGTCCGGCCCCTTCACGTAACCGAAGCCGGTGGACGTTTTGACGAACGCGGCTCCCGCCGCTTCGCTAGACTTACAGAGGCGAATCTTGACTTCGTCGTTCGGTAGTAATCCGGTTTCGAAGATCACCTTCGTAATGGCCCCGGCCGCCTTGGCCGTTTCTACGACGGCGCGAATGTCCTCCTCCACATAGGCCCAGTCGCCAGAGAGCACCTTGCCGAGGTTCGCCACCATATCGACCTCGCGGGCACCTTGCCGGCAGGCGACTTGTGTTTCAGCTACTTTGGCCGCGGTCGATGTGCCGCCATGTGGAAAACCAATGACCGTACTGACGAGCACGGGTGACCGATTCAAGCACTCAGCCGCCAAGGGAACATGAGACGGCTTCACGCACACGCTTGCCACCCCCAACTCGACGCACAGCTTACAGGCTGCACGGACATCGTCGTCCGTCTGCGTGGGCTGCAATACGGCGTGATCAATTAGTTGGACGATAGATGCTTTCAAGCTTGGTACACCAAAGTACTAACGTTAGCAGAGCGGCTATCGGTCATTCATCAATTCGTCGCCGGTCATCGTAAACAGCGACACAAAGGTTTGAGGTGCTATGTCTTCAGTATAGAAGCGGACGGAAGCATCCGCGAAGGCGATATTCGTTCCGCCCTCATGAAAACTGTACGGTTTCGAAATGTTATCGCAATTAATGATTTGCGACTCGCCACAATAATCGTTGATTGCCATCCACGTTTCAGAACTGGCCCAGCGATAACGGCTGTTGCGGCTGGTATCTTCGCCCAAAGACATACGGCGTTCATAAACTTCCGGCTTGCCGGCCGACTCAAACCACAGCCAGGTATGGGACAACCCATCGGTGACTTGCCTCGCCCGCACCACTCGCCGATCACTTTTGGCAGGATCGATTTGCCAAGCAGCATCCAGTTGAACTCGATCGACTTGAAGAATGCCGTCCCACGGCGAGGTGTTATCGGCCGCTCCCCCTTTGCGGTCAACCAGCCCGGCATCGATCAGCGGTTTTAGGCTGCGATTGGCAGCCGATTTTTTGATGACGATTCGATTGGCAGCGACATAATCGGTCACATGATGCCGCTCTCTGGCGGAGGGCGCCGAAGGGCAAATCAAAATTCCGCCCAGATTCTGTTTCGTATACTCGACGTTCCGGGGATGATTCCAATCCCAAGCGAAATCGATTTGGTCGAAGGTCGCGCCTTGCTCGAAATAAGGGAGCACGGAAGAAATCCCGTTATGCCGGGCGACGGGAGGTTTCACGGTATCTGGCGGGGTGCCATCGCGATCGACGGCCGCAGGAGGGAAGCGAGCTTGGGCGACCTCGAAATTAAGCGTCGCCAGGGCCAGGTTGCGGAGGTAGGTAGTGCATTGGGTCCGTCGAGCCGTTTCGCGGGCCGCTTGGACGGCCGGCAGTAATAACGCAACCAGTACGCCAACAATAGCAATCACGATTAACAACTCCACAAGCGTGAAGCCGCCTGGATCGGCACGATGGTTGCGCATCATTGTTACTCCTCCCAGAGATTCACCACCCTGCGAATTCACCTCGCCGAAAAGAGAAAATTCTCACCGCCGCGCCAAATGCCGGCCGGTTTAACCTTATCAACGGCAGAGAACACCGATGCTCGCCTACAAGTCGCAGTATGATAGCGCTTCCGGGGGGTTCGCGCCTATAACTTACGTCGAAATTTCACGAGAAATTTGTGACGTGTAGAGGGGAACAACGCACTAGGTCGAACGGTATCCGGGGGAAGGGCTGTACCTGTTACAGCCGGAGGACGATCATCCGACGCCACCCCTAATACTGAAAATGCTTGATGGTTTCCCCTTTTTCGCCAATTTCGGTCAGCGAATCGATGCCGATCGAAAGGTGGACGTCGGACCAATCGCGGTTGACGCGGGCATCGCTCTCGGTGGTCTTTACGCCATCCGGTGCCAACGGTTTATCGGAAACTAAGAGGAGGGCTCCGCGGGCGATTTGATTCTTGTGGCCAACGACAAAGATGGTGGCCGTCTCCATGTCGATGCCGATCGGCGTGTATTCCTGCAATTGCTCGCGAAACCTCAAATCGTGCTCCCAGACGCGGCGGTTCGTGGTGTAGATCACGCCGGTGCGATATTCCAAACCGCGCTCAACTAGCTTCTCTGATACGAATTTATGGAGCTTGAACGAAGGCAAGGCGGGAACCAGCGGCGGCAAGTAATCGTCGGACGTACCTTCCCCGCGGATCGCCCCAATGGGCAAAATAAAATGGCCGATTTCGGTCGCGTGCTTCAGCCCGCCACATTTGCCGAGCAGCAATACGGCCTCCGGATGGTAGGCCGTAAGCAAGTCCATCACGGTTGCGGCGTTGGGAGAGCCGATGCCGAAGTTGATGATCGTTAGCCCGGCGTCGTTCGTGGCGGCCTGCATGGGGCGGTTGTCGCCGTAGATATCGCAGCTAAAGCGAGCCGCGAAGCGCTGCACATACTCGCGAAAATTCGTCAGCAACACGTACTTGCCGAAGCGATCCAACGGCATGCCCGTGTATCGTGTCAGCCAGTCCGCGGCGATTTCGATCTTGGTAACCATGTTGGAGGAAATGACGAATGATCAGATGTCGAATGACGAAGGAAAGAATATTGGCTCGTCGTTTGGCATTCGGTAATTCGTCATTTTCAGTACACCTTACGATTTGGATTCGCCAACCATTCCGAAAACAACTGCTTACACTCAAGCGGCAAGACTTGCGGCACAAGCTTCAGCGTACTGCCCCCCACGTGCAACAATTTGGCGGCAGGGAGCCGCAATTCATTGAAGCCGGCTTCTTCCGCATCGGCAATCGTCGCTCCGTAATACACCGTATCGACACGCGACCAGTGAAGCGCGGCCATACACATCGGGCACGGCTCGCACGTGGTCGCTACGATGGCGCCTTCTAAAAAGATATCGCCGATCTCACGGTTGGCCGCGCGGATCGCGTTCATTTCGGCATGCGCGGTAATATCAGTCGTCAGCACGACCGTGTTATGCGAGCAGGAGAGCACCCGCTCGTCGCGAGCGATCGCGCAGCCGAAAGGACTTTGGCCGGCGGCAATTCCCTGACGGCACTTTTCGATCGCCAGTTGCATCAAAGCAGTGGGGTCCATGGCAAACGGCATCGTCGGACGTAACTCATGTTAAGGCATTACTTTATGCATTAACAGAGCTAACGGCAAGACGACACGGCCAACATCTTCAGCCTGCCAATTTCAGATGCAACCACGGAAAGCTAGACGCAAAGAGGCTCGCAGTTTTGTTTTTGACTCGGCCTCACGCCCAGTCCCTTTGAGTAGGCGTGGGGTTCAACCACTTGAGCTAATTGTGCAACCGATTGCGTGATTCTAGTTCGCTTCCGCGGTTCGTGATTTCGACTCAGCTACATCAAAAAGCTGTGTGTCTAAGGTTCTCGGAAGCGTAGTTTTGAGTCATAATCAGTTCTGAGCACAATTTTGCATGGCTCGAATGAGCCTCACTGAAGATGCGCCCCGATTGACACTACGACGCCATGCAATCAGGCTTTGCAATTCAATTGCCTCGGATCAGTAATCTTCGCCACTTTGTCTTGATAGTGGTTTGGGGTGCGTCGCTGCTTCCGGCGGATGCGCAACTGCCAGCATTTCCCGGGGCCGAGGGGGCAGGTCGTTTGGCAATCGGTGGCCGAGGAGGAGATGTCTACCATGTGACGAATCTGGCCGACTCTGGCCCTGGAAGTCTTCGGCAGGGAATTCAGACCGCAAATGGACCCCGTACCATCGTGTTTCAAGTCGGCGGCACGATTCGACTTCAAAGCGATCTATCCATTGAGAAGCCGTATCTGACGATCGCCGGTCAGACCGCGCCGGGCGGAGGAATCACGCTCGCAGACCGGTCGCTCGTTGTGAATGGGACGCGCGACATCATCTTGCAATATCTGCGTTTTCGAACGGGCGACACGTACACTTACCCCGTAGGCACCTATGAGCCGGATTCTCTCTGGATTCGCAATTCTCGCCAAATCATGGTGGATCACGTGAGTGCGTCTTGGGGTACGGATGAAATCTTATCCGTCACCCATAATTCGCGCGAGGTTACCGTGCAGTGGTCGCTTATTACCGAAGCATTGCACAATGCCGGCCATAGTTCAGGGAACCACGGATATGGATCGCTGATTAACGGTGGAGATATCACCTTTCACCACAATCTCTATGCCCACAACCGGAGTCGCAATCCGCGTCCCTCGGATGATGTGCGGTTAGACTTCGTGAACAACGTGATTTATGGCCCTGGAGGGCAATACGGGTACAGCAGTGCCGATAACGATGTCTCATTAAATCTGGTGAACAACTACGGCATCGATAACTTCAACACATCGGCAGCGGCGTTGTATGCGCCGGACACAACCGATACGCGAGTCTTCTATCAAGGCAATTATCGCGATGCAAACCGCAACAGATTTTTGGACGGAGTGGACGTGGGGAATGCTGCGGTCACAGGCGAGTTTACCCGCGTCTTCTCTCGCTTTAATCTGCCCCAGGTGACGACCACAAATGCCGTGCAAGCTTACATAGATGTTTTGAGCCATGCGGGCGCTTCGCTGGCCCGCGATCCGGTGGATCACCGCGTAATAGGCAGCGTGATCAATCAATCGGGCACGTTTATCGATTCCCAAAATCAAGTGGGTGGTTGGCCAACCCTGACTACCGCAGCTCCTCCGGTTGACTCAAACAGCGACGGCATACCTGACGCTTGGGCCATCGCGCAGGGGCTGAACCCGAGTCTCGATTATTCACGAGAATACGCCCAAAATGGCTACACCTATCTAGAAAACTATCTCCACTCGTTGACCAAAAACAACTATCCGAATCGCGTAAGCGAGTCGATTGCGATTTCGACAAAGCAAGGGTTAGGGAGTGACGCGCAGGTGGGTGAAAATCGGATCGGTGGTACGGTGATTAGCCAAGGTGCAGGGGATACGTCGGCGCTGCAGGCCCGCTGGTCCGGCAGTCAAGGCGAGCACAATGAATATATCCTGCTGCGGTTTGATCTGGCGAAACTCCAGCCTGGCTCGCTAACCAATGCTCGACTCGAATTAACCGCGATGGCGGATGGCGCTGGAAGACAGCAGTATCGCGTGCTCGGCCTGGAAAATGGTGCGGCAGGCTGGAGCTGGAATGAGGAGTTGGTCGAATTCGCCGGCGCTCCAGGGTTGACTTTTGACGGTAATCTGTCGACCCGTGGAACCGTTACGCAAGACTTGCTTCTCCTGGGAGCGCTCAATGTTGAGAATATTCTCAATGGCCAAATACTTTCTTTCGACAATCCAAGTCTCACGGCTTATCTAAATCGTGCGGCTACGTTTGGTTATGGACCGAACCAGACGGTAACGCTATTGCTACAGCCCGTGAGTGCCACGACCGGCGATTTTCTCTTCGCTTCAAAGGAAACCGGAAACGGTTCGCTGGCGCCACGGTTGATCGTGTCGGGCACTCCAGTGGCGTTGGTTCCTGAACCCGGGAGCTTATGGTTCACGGCCACCGGCTTTACCCTTCTGGCGATGTGGGTAACCTCCGCAAGGTTGCACCGAGCTCCTTTTGCCACCGCGACTACCTTAACCGCAAACAATACACACCTCGATCTCGCTCGCCGGAAATGTACGCAAAAACAGGAGAAACCTTCCGTGCCGCGTGGGGTTAAATCAAAATGGCAAAGGTCCGTTACCGTGGTTACGGAAGCACTTTGCCGAAATCGCAGGAGATCTTGATTATGAGACAAAAAGCACTCTTGGCTCGTTGGACGATGGGAACTGCCGTTGTGTTGGTATCGCTTTCCGCATTCGCCCAGCCACCGCAGGGTGGCGGGCCGCGCGGACCGGGCGGATTTGGGGGGCCCGGTGGCTTCGGCGGCCCAGGGGGCGGCGGAATACTCGGAGTGCTGCAGCGCGAGGAAGTTCAGCAAGAGCTTCAGCTCGTGGACGAACAGCGAGAAAAGGTGCGCGACGTTGCGGACGAAGCGCGGGAACAAATGCGGGAGGAAATGCGCGACCTATTCAGCCAGATGCGTGATTTGAGCGACGACGAGCGCCGCGCGCGCTTCGAAGAAATCCGTACCAAGATGGAGGAAATGAACAAGGAATTCGAAACGAAGCTCCAAAAAGTACTTTTACCCCATCAATTTGATCGCCTTAAACAAATTGACCTCCAGCAGCGCATCCAACAAAGGGGGGCCAACGCGCTCACCAGCGGAGAGTTGGCCGAGGCCCTCAGCCTCACGGACGAACAGCGCGACAAATTACAACAGCGGGCCGAAGAAGTTCAGAAGGAATTGCAGGAGGAAATCGCGAAGCTGCGTGCGGATGCCCGCACCAAAATGTTGGACGTCCTGACTCCTGAACAACAAGCCAAGTTGAAAACGATGATGGGGGATCAATTCAGCCTCCCAGACCCTGGCCCGCCAAATTTTGGCGGCGGACGGCGAGGTCGCGGAGGCCCAGGCGGGGAGGGAGGCGGTCGGCGACGAGGCAACGACAACCCGCCTTCTCGGGAGGCGATTTAGGCCTCTTCAAGACTAGCGTGGTGATTGCTGTACCGAAGACCACGCCCTTGGCCGGGGGCTTAGGGACGTGCCAGCCTGAATTCCGGGATCGGCACAGATAAGTTGCTTCGCGTTAACCTGGAGTACTTGCGTAGGACAATTGCGCCTACATAAACCGTGGTTTTGCCCGCCCAAGGCTGGAATAACGGCAAAAATGCCGGCGGAGCGACCCAACCGTTTGCCGCCGGCAGTCCGACCGCTCATAATGG